>Ga0105047_10009305_pt1 | contig 16187 bp, 14 predicted proteins | sample MAT04_FD_78384 | JGI IMG/M metagenome (GOLD analysis project Ga0105047, IMG submission 78384) | Freshwater microbial communities from Lake Fryxell liftoff mats and glacier meltwater in Antarctica - MAT-04 (megahit assembly) | ecosystem: Environmental > Aquatic > Freshwater > Ice > Liftoff...
GCGGCGACCGTGACTATCTCGCGCACCGAATTCTGCCAGCCCTAGACGTGGTCAGAAGCGGTGGACGCCATACTCATCGATCGCGGCATCGACGTCGCGAGCTTCACCAAGCGCATGTACATGATGCCCGGCGCAGCGTGCGGCTGGTCCGGCCTCGGAGAGCTCGGCGGCGTGCGATCGTGGCTCAACCGCGGCGCCTGCCACAGCCGCCCCATCGTCGCGCACGAGCTCGGTCACACGCTCGGCATGCACCACGCGTCGACGCCCGGAGCTGAGTATGGCGATATGTCCGATATCATGGGCGGCACCGCGGGCGCGCTCCGCGGCTTCAACGCGCCGCACCTGGTGGACATGGGCTGGCACGATGGCTCGATCGACCTCGGATCCGAGTACGGCGGCGAGATAGTTGCCCTCGCGTCGTCGGACGATCCGCGGGTCATTCGCGCGCCGGGCGATGGCGATGGCGTACTCTCCGTCTCCCTGCGCAGCCGGGTCGCGCACGACAGCACCCTCGAGCCGTTCGCCAGCGATCGGGTGTTCGTGCATCGCGCGTATCCCGGGCAGATGCGGCAGACGATGGTCCTCGCCAGCCTCGGCAACGGGGAGTCGTGGAGCGGAGATCTGGTGACCGTCACTGCGCAGAACATCGGCACCGGCGCCGCGAAGGTGCTGGTCACGCGCGGCTGCCGCACCGCGCCTCCGACGGTCGAGATCGATCGCCTCGACGTCGCGCCCGGTGGCTCGCAGCAAGGCCGAGTGCGCGTCATGAACAACGACTTCGGCGCCTGCGCGCCCGCGAGCTTCGTCGCCGAAGTGGAGTCGGAAGTAGAGCTCGAAGCCGGCGTGGAGCTCCGATCTGGCGAGACCTGGACGCGCGCGGGCGCAGCGGTGGTGCCCGGCTATCACGCGCTTGCGGTCACGATCTGGCGCGAAGGCACGCGGGAGCGGACCGCCAGCACCCTCCCCATCTATGTCGATGATCAGGCGCCGATCGACGCCGCCTATCTCACGGCCGCGCTCCCCAACCCGCGCTCGAACCAGGCCGAGCTGAACACCTGGATCTACTTCGACGACTCCGGATACCAGGGCGTCGAGCTGGAGCGCGATGGGGCCATCATCGATAGTATCGCACCCACGGATCAGGCCGGGCGCATCAAGCTCAGCGACAAAGATCTACGGGTGGGCGTTCATACTTACCGCGTGCGCGTCATCGACCGCGCCGGCAATCACTCCGGATGGAGCGAGCCGGCGAGCGTGATCGTGCGTGTGCGATCGTTCTGATCAGTAGCGCATCCCGGGCACCGACTTCGGATCGAGCAGCGCGAGCACGGCCGGCGTGCTCGCGACGTCGCCCGCAAACGCCCAGATGAAGTACGTCTGCTCGCGCGAGGGAAGGCCGAGATCCAGCAGGTCGATCGCGAACGCGCCTGTCACCACCGCATCTTCGGTGGCCTCGTCATAGCTCGGGACGCGAACCTTCAGCATCGCGGGCTGCGCGTCGCGGGTCCCGGATGCTACGAGCGTGATCGGCAAGATCGCCGTGGGTCGCCGCTCGTTGCTACGGGGCAACTTCGGGTCGGGCGGCGGCACGATCTCCGTCCGGCGCACCTTCAGCGCGAACGAGCCGCGCAGGAGCGCCGGCCTCCCCGGAGTCGTGACGATGACGCGCTCGACCGCCAGCGCGATGCCTTGCTCCTCACCCTTCGCGATCGCTGGCGTGCTCTCGTCCGCATCGTAGCTCGGGAACGGGTGCCCCGGCGGTGGCGACACCGGCTCGGGAGGCGGCATGAACTGGAGCATGAACTTCTTCACCTCCGGGTCGTCGTAGCGCCCGGACTGCACCAGCTCGAGCGGGAGGGCCACGCTCGACTGATCGCGCATCAGGATGCGAACGCTGAACGTGCCGGGCTCCCAGGGGAAGCTCAGACGCTCGCGGAGGTTCAGCTGGAACGTGCGCCCGCGCCAGGTGGTGCTCGGCTTCGCCTGAGGGGACGGTACGTGTTTCATCGCCGAGTTCACGTAGGTCTCGCGATCGGAGACGCGCGACGCGACGAGCACCGCGAGGTTCTCGAGCGGCGGCGAGGCGAGCTCTTGCGCCGAGCCGCTCTGGAAGATCAGCAGCGGCGTGTCATCGTGCGCGACCAGATCGACCGCCTCCGGGGCGTCGACGATCAGGCCGGACTTTCGGCCGCCGATCATCTTCATCTGCACGTCGTTGATGGTCTTCCAAGGCTCCGACCAGAACTCTTCGCCTTTTAGACCGAGCGTGATGCGTTCCATGGGACTCCCTTACCAAGCCTTCGTGATGCTATCGAGGTCAGTTGCGCTGAGATGCTTCACGCACTCCGGGCACAGCGGGATCTGCGTCGTGCCCTTCATGTCGCCGGAGCCGAACATGAGACACTTGGTCGCTGCACCGTGCTCCGCGCTCTGGAAGCTGGGCTTCTTGCGCAGCGTCGTGTCGAGGCCCGTCGCGCAGTGACCACCGGTGTGATCGTGCCCGGTGTAATAGAAGCCGTCCGGAACGACGGGTGGAAATTTGAGTCCCTTGATCTCGTTCGAGTTCGAGCGACCGCCGGTATCGGTCGCCCGCTTGTACTTACCGGACGACATCGACTGCGCCGTGGCCTGCACGGAGATCAACTTCGGCCCGTACGCGAGGCCCATGTTGTGCCCCATCTCGTGGAGCAGCGTGGCCATCAGCCCTTGGTCCTTGGCGCCGGCTTGGGTCGACATCCAGATCGAGCCCTTCAGCGCGCTCGCGTTGGTGCCGAAGGTGAAGGCCTTGAACTTCACGTACAGGTTGTACTTGATCTTCGTCGTGCCGATCGTGACCTTGTTGCCCGGCGCGCTCGCACCTGACGTCGACAGCTTGATCTTGGCTTTGCGCCAGTTCGTGAACTCGATGAACTTCTCGCAGTTCGCCAGCGTGTCGACCGGCTCGTCGTTGTTGTTGGCGAGCTGACTGGCGAGCCCCGCGTCGCCGCCGACCGCGGCAACGAAGCCGTTGTCGATCGGCTTCCAGGGACCGGTCCCGTTCGGCTGATACTCGGTCGCCCACCAGCGGATGAGCTCGACGCCCGGATTGTCTGCCGAGTACACATCGTACTTGAAGATGCGCGGGCTCTCGTCCGTGCCAATCTCGACTTCTTTCGCAGTGGTGTTCTCGAGCACCTCACTGAAGCCGATGCCCGCGGAGTCCTCGCTCGCCATCCAGTCGGCCCAGAGCGTGAACCAGACCTTCTTGTCCTTCACGGTCCACTTCAGCGTCTCGATCTTTTCGTATCCCGTGTTGTCCTCGGGGAGCACCGTCATCTTTCCGGTCGACTCGAACCACGCGCCGTCGAGGATGTGGGCGCGCTGCGCGTTCGCGTTGCCGAGATCGGCGGGGGCATAAAAGCCGACCGTCTTGGTGTCGAACTCGACGAACGCTTTTTTGAGCTCATCGGACATCAGCGTCTTTTGCGCGTCGCTCAGCCCCGCCGAGTGATCCGGCTTGAAGTTCACATGCGTGGTCATCGACGTGTAGGTCGGCTGCCACATGTCGAGCCAGAGCTTGCGCCAGTTCTGGAGGAACAGCGCGCCGTCGGTCTTCGCGTCGGTCGATCCGAACTCGATCTTGCACTTGTCGCCGCCGACCAGACCGAGGTTGACGTAGAACGCTGCCTTTCCGCCGTTCGACGCCAGGGTCACCGTCGTCTCGATGACCACGTCCGATTCGCCCTGCGTGCCGCTCTTCTTCGCGACCGCGGTCCCCGGGTCGACGCCGAGCCACAGGCCCGTCTCGTTGGTGTAGACCCCCGTCGAGTTGGTCGCGGCGAAGGTCGCGCGCACGAAGATCTTTTGCCCCGTGAGGCCCTTCGAGAGATCCGCCGGCCCGACCTCGACCTTCACCAGCGGACCAAAGGCGGCGTTGTTGGCCGGCGGGCCGGGGTCGAGGTTGACGTACTGCTTCGCGGGCGCTTCGGCGGTGGTGGTCGTCGGGTGCGAGTAGAGCTGGGCGACCCAGGGCTTGCTCGTCACCTTGATGACGCCGCGGGCTCTCGGCTTCCCGGCCTGGTCGACCGGATCGACGATCTGCCACGGCGGGGAGACGACGATCGCCGCCTCGGATCCCGGGGTCACCGGCGCCATCCCGATGCCCGTGATCGCGTCGGTCGTGCCGGCGTCTTTCACCTCGCCGCCCTGGCGGACCTTGAAAGGAAGGCTCGTGACGAGGTCGTCGTCGTTCTTGCCGCTGACGTCGCCCTCGCCTTTCTTGTACTTGGCCTCGAAGCTGATCGTCGCCGGCCACACGTGGTAGACGCCGCGGCCACTGACGGTGACCTCGCGCGACCCACGCTTGTAGACGAGCTTGTACGAGACTTTGTAGCTGATCTTGTCGTCGGGAACGTCCGGCAGCGTGTACGTGACACCAGCCTCGGTGCCGAGCACGTACGGCACTTCCTTCGGCGTCCCCACCGACTCGTCGGTGATGATGTACTTGGCCGACTTGTCGACGGTCGTGTCACCGCTCGAAGCCGCGCCGAGCTTGATCACGGTCCCTTCGACGCGGTTGAGGATGCCGGACTCCTCCACGAACACGGGCGCCTTCGCCTTGGCGCCCTGGTTGAACTTTGCCATTCGTTCCGCGAACGAGCCCTGAACCATTGATCGGGCTTAGATTGCGCCTTCGTTCCGGTCAAGGCGCGCTAACGCGGATTCGGTGACTCGTCTTCCGCGACGTTTTCCACCGGGTCGAGGGTCTCCTCTTCCTCGAAGGCCTCCACCGGTGATGGCGCGTCCTCTTCCGCCAGCCCGTCGACCAGAGGCGGCGCAGGCTGTTCTTCGCTGAGGCCGTCGACCTCCGCGGGCGGTGCTTCTTCCTCCTCGAAGCCCTGCACGGGGTACGGCAGCGCTACTTCCTCGAGAGGCTCGATCGGGGCTGGTGACTCATCCCGCTCGAACGGCAGCACCGGCAGGAGCGCGCTGCCGACGTCCTCGGCGAACAGCTCCGGCGGCACGAGCTCATTGTCCTCGGCGATCAGCGCCACCGGCGCGGGCTCCTCGTCCCAGAGCATCGGCTCGATCAGGAGATCGTCCTCCGGCTCCGGGATCTGCGGGCCTGCCTCCGCTCCACCGCCGAGCATCGGCGCGGGCGGGTCGTCGGCCCTCGCGAGGAGATGGGGTCCGGGGTCGGGCTCGGCGCCGCCACCCAGCTCCGGGCCCGCGTCGGGCCTTGCCGCGGGAATGACCGCGGGATCGTCGGGCGCGATCGGGCCTCCCAGGTTCGGGTCGTCGGTCTCCAGCAACGCGCCGAGCGCGGCCTCGTGCGCCGCCAGGCTCGGCGCCACGTCGGGGACGAGCTCGAGCGTCGCGGTGACATCGAGCCTGGGCGTCGCGCGCAGCCGATAGACGTGCCGCTTGAACGTATCGACTTTGTACGACTTGGTCATGGGTCGGGGCGCGAGCGGCGCATCGTCGCTGACCGTCGACTGACAGTCGAGGGGGCGGCGCGAGAGATGAACCCGCCCGCGCATGCGGCGGCACGGTTCTTCCAGACGTCCGGCAAACCATGACCGACGTCGCCGCCTACCACCGAGGAATGCAAGTCAGGACCGGCGGGGCCAGCCAGGCCCAGGTCCGCGAGATGCTGAAGGGCGTCGACGCCGACAAGAACGGGGAGATCTCCGAGAAGGAGCTCTCCGCGCTCTCGAAGAAGGGCCGCGACGCCGGGTTCGCGGACAAAGACGCCAAGAACCTCTTCCACGCCGGCATCGACGCCTCCGCGCTCGCGCAGTCGAAGACCGCCGAGCCCGGCCAGCAGCTCTCCGGCGACTACATCGACAAGAACATGAAGCCCGCGCTCAAGAAGGCCTACGGCACGCAGGGCAGCGAGGCCGCCGACATCGTCGCGCCCGAGGCCAGCAAGGAGCTCACCAAGGGCGCCGCCGCGCGCTTCGACGACTCGGTCAAGCTCGATCAGTTCCACAAGGGCGAGATCAAGAGCCAGTTCGGCGCCGGCACCGTCTTTCGCGACATGAACAAGAACGGCTCGATCGACGCGGGGGATCGGATGCTGGTGCCCGACGGCAACGGCGGCTACCGGCCCCGCGCGATCGACGCGACCAGGGCCGAAGACATCAAGAAGAACGTCTCCGCCGCGCGCGAGAAGGCCGGCGACGAGGGGATGACCAAGGCCGCGAAGGCGTTCGAGCCGCCGAACGGGCCCAACTTCCCGAGCCACGGTGACGGCTCGCGTGTCTCCGACATGGCCAACGGCAACACCAAGAAGTGGCTCGGCGGTAAGTCACACGAGGACGGCGGCCCGTGGAAGCGCGATAAGTTCGGTCAGGATCCCTGGTTCCCGGAATACAAGCTCGATACTTCGCGCATGAAGGGCTCCGAGGCGCTCGATCAGCTGATCAAGGACCCCAAGAGCAGCACGATGGACTGCGCCATGGCCAAGCAGGTCGCGCAGCTCCAGCGCGTGCGCGGCGCGCTCGGCGACGAGAAGTTCAACAAGCTCGTCGAGAAGGAAGGCATGAGCGTCGGCTACGGCGCGGCGGAAAATCAGAGCGGGCTCCTCTCGAAGATCGGCAGCCGCGACAGCGTCGGCGATCCGAGCAAGGTCGGTGAGTACAAGTCCGGTCAGGCGGGCTACGCCGAGGTGAAGGTCGGCGATCCGAAGCTGCAGGCGGCGCTCGACAAGGCGGGCTGGGCCGGCGAGCACTTCACCATCCGCAAGAACGAGCAGGGCGAGAAGGTCGTGTTCGCGCACCCGTTCGGCACCATCAAGGACGACAAGTTCGACGGCGATCTGCGCGACAAGATCGTGTCGACCGCCAAAGACGCCGGCTACACGATCGACAAGAAGGACATCAAGATCACGTACGAGCAGCCGCGGCAGTACGATCTGGACAAAGCTGCCGAGCTCGCGCGCGATTAGAAGTGACAGGTCAGAGCGGGATCCAACGTCGACCGGCGACGCCGACCCGGGCACCAATGGAGAAGCTGCCCCGGAGCGAGATGGATTGCCAGCGTCCACTTCAGTGGTGCAGGAACGCGACATGTCACGACACGAGGGAGCTTGCCTCTGCGGAGCGGTGCGCTTCGAGGTCACGTCGGCCCTGCCTACGCCGGATGCATGTCATTGCACGCAGTGTCGAAAATGGACCGGGCATTTCTACGCCAGCACCGACGTCCCCCGCGCGGCGCTGACGATCCGCGGTGAGGTCACCTGGTTCCGCTCTTCGGAGAAAGTACGGCGCGGCTTCTGCGGTATCTGCGGATCGTCGCTCTTCTTCGACCCGATCGATCAGAAGAAGCACGACTGGATCGGCGTCTCGATGGGCGCGTTCGATCAGCCGACGGACACGCGCCTGGCGCTGCATGTCTTCCTTGCCGAGAAGGGCGACTACTACGACGTGGGCGACGCGCTCCCACAGCACGCGACCGTGCCGGAACGCATCGACACCACGTCGCCATCGAGCTAGAGGCAGGAGTCGTGGCTCCCGAATTACGGCTGCCGAAACCGGCGGAGATCTCGGCCTTCTTGCTGCACACTTTTCCGCGCGTGGGCGTGAAGAGCGCGAGCGACCCGTACTATCGCGTCGACAAGGTGTCCCTCGCGACCGGCGTCTATTTCCGCGAGCTGCACACGCTCATCGCGACCGGCGGAAACTGCCTCGAGCGGCCGCTCCTGCCGAGCGGCGACAAGGCCGGGACCTTCGCGTACGACGCGCGGCGAAAGCGCGGGAAGCCGTGGCTCTACTATCTCAACCACAACCGGCCTCTCGAGCTGGGCGGAGCGCTGCGCGCGGACGGGCGCTCGATCGAGGAGGCGGCGGAAGCGGTCGACGCGCTCGCGGAGCTGGTGGCGGACGCGCTGCTCGCCCAGGGCAAGCGGCGTCACACCGTGGTGCGCTCGGTCGAGGATGTGCAGCGCGTCGGCGCGAGCTTCGATCTCGATCCGGGTGAGCTCCGCAAGCTCGTCGGCGTCGTGCGCGGGCCGCGCCTCGAGCCGAATGCGCGCGGCGCAGATCTCACGTTCCACACCGTCCGCGGATGGATGCACGAGCGCGACGGTGTGGCGCGGCACGTCATTCGTTTCGATGTCGACTGGAACCCCGCCGAGCCGATCACCCAGGTCCTTTCCGCGACGATCTTCGGTGGCGCGCCGTCCCTCGACTGAGACGCGTCAAAACGCCGCGTTGACCGGTCCATTTTCGTGAGGTGATCATCACCCATGGACACGAACACGATCGCAATTCTCTCCTTCTGGGGCGTGTTCGTCGTGGGCTCGATGCTCTACATCCGCCGGCTCGGCGCAAAAGCCGAGGAGGCCGATCGCGCGGTTCGGACGGACGACCCCAAATAGTGTTAGACCTCTCGTCCTTCGGGCGATAAGTTCTGATCGCACACCGCCGAATTTGTTATAGGCGGCCCATGACGGATCTTCATTCGCCGACGCCGGAAGAGGCCCTCGCTCGATTAGACGAGGGAAACCTGCGATTCCGCGAGGGTCGCACCAGCTCGGCGACGCGCCGCTCGTGGTCGCCCGACATGGCGATCCAGCCCCAGCGCCCCTTCGCGATCATCCTCGGCTGCTCGGACTCACGGACCCCGGTCGAGATCCTCTTCGATGAAGGCTTCGGCGATCTGTTCGTCGTGCGCATCGCCGGCAACATCGTCGCGCCGTCGGTGGTGGGCTCGATCGAGTTCGCCGCCGAGCGCTTCGGCTCGCGCCTGGTCGTCGTCATGGGCCACACCCGCTGCGGTGCCATCGCAGCGACGCTGCAAGCCATGGAAGGCGGCCTCGGCCCCCAGTCGAAGAACATCCGCGACATCACCGAGCGCATCGCCCCTCACCTCGAGGGCGTGCCCCGCTCTCTCGACGACACGGACACGAGCGCCGCCGTCCGCGCCAACGTCAAAGCCTCCGCCGCCCACCTCCGCCACGGGAGCGCCCTCATCGAGGAGATGGTCGCAACCGGTCGCGTGAAGGTCGTCGGGGCCGAGTACGAGCTCGAGACGGGCATGGTGCACTTCTTCGACGGCGTCCCGCTCTGAAGTCAGCGCATGGTCTCGATGATCTGATAGATGAAGAAACCGACCGGCACCAGATCGAGCTGAGCGAGAAGCACGACGTTCGTCGCCCCATCGAACCCGATCTGCGCGTCGACCCGGACGCCGTACGGAACATCGAAGACGCCCGCTTCCCGGCGAAAGCCGACGAACATGCCCGCCATGACGCCCGACTCGCGATCGGCGCGGTGATACAGGCCAAGGGAAGGCGCGAGCCCGAGCCAGCCGAGTGAGTATGCGTATGTCAATCCTCCGCCGCCGAAGAGATGTTTGTCCGCGCTTCCGATCTCACCGAACGCGCCGAGGCCGCCGATCGACGGGTCCCAGACGAGGAGGATCTCCGGTCGCACGCCGTACACGAAGCGGCCGTCGTCGAAGCTCGAGGCGCCGAGCAGCGCGGGGACGCTGAGGCGGACTTCCTGGGCTTCGGCGGCGGTGACGATGCCGCAGGCGGCGAAGGCGATGAGGACGAGGGAGCGAAAGCGCGAAAAGACGATGTGCATCCAGACCGCCATCGCGGCCATGAGCACCCAGATAGTTCCCACGATCGCCGGCAGCACGATGCGGCGGGTCCGGCGTGCGGACAACGCGAATGCAACCATCGCTATCGCCGCGAAGGCCGCCACGGACCACGCCGGTGGTCTGCTCATCGGTGCTTCGAAAAACTCCCGACCATCCATCATCATCGGCCCCACGACCATGAACCGCTGGACGAACAGGGCCGTGGCGAGCGCCGCTGCAACGAGCCCTACGCCCGTCAGCACTGCCGAAGTGCGTGACCGCGGTGGTCCGCTCGGTCCTTCCGGCGCCGACCAGACGTCGTCCGTCATTCTCACGAGCATACCTCGTATTCGCTCGGAGCGGTCCGTCTCCGTCACCGCGATCACACGCGGGCGTGTTGCTGACGATCCGATAGTCTGCCGGGGGTGAAACGACTCGTTTTCGTGCTGCTTCTTGCAACCCGGCCACCGGGCTGTGCCAGCTGCCGTGCGACGGGCAGTGCGCGCCGAGCGAGACGTGCAGCAGCGAGGACGTTTGCGTGCAGGTCAGCGTGATGACGACGACGGTATCTCGATGATCGGAACTCTCACCACGGAAGACACAGCGCCGTGTCCCTCTGGTATCAGTGCGTCATGGCAGACGCCGTCGAGATCTTCGCCACCGAGGTGCGCCGCTACTGCGAGCTCATCGAGTCACGACCCGACGACACCCGGCTGCGTGAGATCGCAGGGCAGCTCGCACGGCTCTATGCCGCGGGCCTCGATCTTCCGCGGGTCGCGGCGAGCGGAGACGGGGTGCATTCCTCTGTCCCCACCCTCGACGACTGCAAAGGCCTCTCCGTGGGATACTATTCGGTCGTTTCCGACCCGCTGCAGCTGATCGACAATTCGGTCGTCATCGGCGACTTGAGGGACGACCTTGCGGACATCTACGGCGACCTCAAGCGCGGCCTTCTCCTTTTCGAATCGGGGCGCGAGGAGGAGGCAACATGGGATTGGCGATTCGGCTTGCGCGCCCACTGGGGAGAGCACGCGACGAACGCCCTTCGTGTCCTTCACGCCATGATCGAGCAGGAGCCCATCGAGCAATTTATCGGGATCTCGTAACTCAGATTCGCCAGGTCCACTGGCTGCGGTGGCAGCTCTTGCACTCCTGCATTCCCGCCCCGAACGTATGAATCCCCGGCACGATCGCCTTGGCCCGCGCTGCGTCCTTCGCGTGGCAGTCGTAGCACTCCGTCGTCAAACCCACCCACCGCTGGTTCGTATGACAACTCATACACGGCGTCACGAAGTGCTTCCCGCGCAACGGCCACCCCGCCCGATCGTGATCGAACCGCGCCAGACGAAAGCGATCCGGCCGGTGGCAGTCCTCGCACGTCGCGCCCGCCTGGCCGGAGTGCGGGTCGAGGTGACAGCTCACGCACGTCGACGCGGGCCGCGGCGTGCCCGGCATGTGGCACTGCTTGCACGCGAGCGCAGCGTGGCGGCGCTCGAGCGGGAAGCCCGTCGAACGATGATTGAAGTTCAATAGCGCGCGCGCCCCCGCGAACGGGACCGCGTGGCCCTCCACGAGCTGGTCGGTGTGGCACTTCTGGCAGTCCGGGCCGAGATCGCCGTGCCCCGGCATGTGGCAGGTCCGGCATTCGGACGGCTTCTCGGCCGCCGCCATCTGATCGCCGCGCGCGCCGTCGTGGCATGAATCGCAGTCGAGGGGTGCGTGCACGCCGGTGAGAGAGAAGCCGGTGCGCGCGTGATCGAACGAAGGGACTTCCTTCCAGCTCTTCTCGGTATGACAGTCGGCGCACGCCTTTCCGAACCTCGCGGCGTGGACGTCGAGGTGACAGCTGCCGCAGTCCTTCGGAATGCCGGCGAGCTGCTTGCCGATGTGGCAGGAATTACAACTCAATTTCTGGTGCTTGCCCGCGATCGGGAAGCTGGTGTGGCGATCGAGACCGAAGGTCGACGGGAGCCACACCTCGGTGGCGTGACAGCTGCTGCACTCTTCCTTCGACCCGCCGGGGTGCGGGTCGGAGTGGCAGTGCTTGCACGTGCCCGGCGCTGCGGGCGACGCGACGTGCGGAGCGTCGGAGGAGGCCAGCCACACGCTCGCGCCGAAGAGGAAGGTCGTCTTCGCGGGACGGTACCCCTTCACCTTCTCGGCGTGGCAGGACTGACAGTTGGCCTTTCCGTGCTTGCCGGTGAGCGGGAAGCCGGTGGTCGCGTGATCGAAGGTGCTCTTGGAGAACCCACTCGTGTCGTGGCACTTCGCGCAGTCGCCGAAGTCACCATGCGCCGTCATGCCCTCCGAGGCGTGACACGACTTGCAGTCCTTCGGCGCGCCCTTCCACTGCCCCGCGACCTTGTGGCAGCGCGAGCAGTCGACCTCGAGGTGCTCGCCGGTCAGCGCGAACTTCGATCGCTTGTTGTGATCGAAGACGTCGCGCCTCTTCCACGAGAGCGCCGAGTGACAGAGGCTGCACTCACCGTTCCTCTCGTGCTTCAGATCCTTCAGATGGCAGCCGCTGCAGAGCGTGGGCGTGTCGGTGAACTTCCACTTCGGGTGGCAGCCCTCGCACGAAAAAGTGATGTGCTTTCCTGGGAATTTGCAGGCGCATTCGCTGTGCTCGAACTTCGCCGGCTTCCATCCCTCGATCTGGTGGCACACCGCGCAGTTCGACTTCGTGCCGCCGTGCGCGGTGTCGTGGCAGCCCTTGCAGGCGACGGCCTCCTTGAGGTGCTGGCCGTTCTTGTGGCAGTCGTTGCAGCCCAGCTTGGCGTGTCCGCCCTCGAGCCCGGTCTTGTGCTCGGCGCGGGTCTTGAGGCCCGCCTTCCAGTCGGGCGCGGAGACGGCGTGACAGGACTGGCAGCGCGTTCCGAGCGACCCCTTGTGGGTGTCTTCGTGGCAGTTGCCGCACGCCGGGCTCAGCGCCTCGAGCGGCTTGGCGTGGCACTTGTTGCACTGCTGCGCGACGGCCGCGTGCGGACCCGCCAGCGGAAAGAGCGTCTTTGCGTGATCGAAGGCCTTCAGTGCGGCGGTCTTGGTGAGCGCACCGTCTCGACCGGTGTGATCACCGTGGCAGCTGATGCACGGCTGGGACGCGACGGTGAAATGGAAACCTTCGCCCGCCCGCGATCGCGCGTCGATGCCGACGTGGCAGGCAAGACACTTCTCGTTCGGGACGCCCTTGTACGCGAGGTGACACTTCTCGCAGTCCGCCTCCACCGCCTGGTGCTTCGACGAGACTTCGCCCGGAGAGAGAACGGCGCGCCACGGCTTGGCCAGCGCCAGGCTCGGGACCGCCAGCAGCAGGAGCGCGAGATAATATCTCACCACGAGGTCCCCCAGTGCGCGCCGAGCTGGACGAAGAAGCGTTGCTCGCTCGCGTCGCTCAGGTTCTCCTCGAAATCGAGGCCCGCGAACCAGACCTCGGTCGCATAGAAGGCGCGAACGAACAGGTATCGCTGCGCCTCGAGGACGAACGGCGAGAAGTCCTCCGGACTATCCGGCCGCGCGGGGTTGGTGGGATCGAAGACGCGGCTCGAGATCGGCGTGGCGACCCGGTCGATGAACGAAACACCGGCCTCGGTGTCGAGCTCCTTCCAGCGCACGGCGAACGACGCCGACCACAACGTGCGATCGAGGTTGGGCTTGCCGGTGGGGTCGTCGAAGCTCACGCCCTCGTGGGCGAGATAGCCGCGGACACCGATGTTCACCGTCTCGATCTGCACGACCTCGTCGAGATCGAGCGTCAGCCCGCCGCGCAGCTCGCTGCGATCGGGTCGCGAGCGCAGCCGGCCATCGCCGCGAACCCACCCCAGCTCGAGCACGCGGTAAGCGACCCGCACGCTGTTGTCGAGGAAGCTCTGGTCGCCGCCGAGCCCGCTCACCAGCGCCGCGTGCTGCGACTGGACCCCATATCCGAGGCGCAGCACCGAGAATGGACGCCACTCCGCGAACGCCGTGGCCTGCATGAGATCGAACGCGTGCACGTCGATCGCCACCGCGCTCCACGCCGGCCCGATGACATAGTCTGCGCGCTGCGCCAGGCCGATCTGTCCGCCCAGCCGCAAAAGATCGGCGTAGCGGATCGAGACCCGCGCGAACCCACTCGACGACCCGTACGAAACCGGTGTCTCGCCGCTGCTCGCCTTTTCCAAGATTGCGCGGTCCTCCGAGTACGAGCCGTTCACCTCGGCGTAGAGCCAGTCATTCACAAATACGAGGCTGGCGCCGGCGGCCGGGAGTATCTCGTCGAAGCCGAGGTTGCGCCACGAGGTGGAGATCGCACGGCGGCCCACGTACGGCGTGACGGTGAACAGACCCAGTCGCACGTCGGCGCTGGCGCCGTCGATGGGGAGGAAGGTCAGCGACGGGGCGATGAATCGGCCCAGACCGAAGGTGACGTGCTCGGTGGCGTAGCGGACCTCGGCCCGATAGAGCTTTCGCAGCGCGGTGTCCTGGATGTCGCCGCCGATCGGCTCGCGGCCGTGATAGTCGACGTCGAGAGATAGTTTGCCGCCCAGCTCGCTGGCGTGGAAGCGCACCCGCATCCCGGTCTCCTGGCCGGCCATCGTCTCGGGCGAGCCGACGCCGGGCGGGGTCTGGGTCGAGCTGGCGCGCAGGAAATCGAGGGCGATCTCGGCGTCGAGGTCGCCTTGTACGCCCGACGTCGACGAGAGCGTCAGGCCGACGAACAGTCCGAGCAGGCTCATCCGCCGGCACCCAGGGAGGGCGCGAACATGTACGACAGCGCGACGTGGAGGAACGACAACACGTACATGATCGAGGCCAGCGGGCGGTGGAGGATGATCCAGAGCTGGAACACACGGTCCGCGCGGGCGAGCGTCGCCAGGCGCTTCTCCAGGCGCCCCTTCTCGTCGGTCAGCCCGCTGGTGACCTCGCGGCGCATCTCCGTCTCGATCTCGGCGAGCGCGCGCCGCTCACCGCCGATGGTGCGCGGAATGAATGAGTACAAGAAGCGGCCGAAAATGCCGGAAAAGAAGACGATCGCCACCGCGATCAAGTTGAGCACCGCCGGGTTGAGCAGCTGGATGGAGGGCTTGCTGAAGATGTGCAGCGAGTGGAAGACGGCGAAGATCATCCCCTGGATACCCAAGAATATATGGAAGTGCAGCCAGGTGCTCAGCCGCGCGATGTTGCGCAGGGCCTTCGAGCGGCGCGCGATCGAATAGACCAGCATCACCACCATCGAGACCAGCGCCGCCCAACCCAGACCCACACTGAAGGCCGACGAGCTCGCGGGTGGGTCGCTCGCGTAACGCCAGGAGAGGCCCACCAGCTCGAAGAGGATGGCGAGCGCATAGATCGCAAAAAGGCGCCTCACCATCGCGGGGGACAATGCCAATAGCCTGGGCGCGGTGCAAGCCGGTCTCGTACCGTGGTAGAGGTCGGGCGTCATGGACCTCGAGCTCGTCTTCGTGGTGGTCGCCGCGGCGATCGCCGGCATCGTCGCCTGGACGGTGCGAGGCGCCCAGGTGCGCAGGGAGGAGGAGGGCAAGGGCAAGATCGATCGCGACGCCGCGGTCGCAAAAGGCGCGCAGCCGCCCAGCCTGTACCCGCGCATCAACCTCGAAAAATGTATCGGCTGCGGAAATTGCGTCCGCGCGTGCCCTGAGCTCGACGTGCTCGCGGTGATCGAAGCCAAGGCCCAGGTCGTCAATCCCGGCTCCTGTATCGGCCACGGGGAGTGCGCCCGCGCGTGCCCGACCGACGCGATCCGGCTGGTCATCGGAACCGAGACGCGCGGCGTCGACATCCCGGTCCTGAAAGGTGACTTCGAGACCAACGTGCCCGGCATCTATGTGGTCGGCGAGCTCGGTGGGATGGGTCTGATTTACAACGCGATGACGCAGGGGCTGATGTGCGCGCGCGGGATCGCCAGGAAGCCTCCCGCCCCGATCCCCGGCGTCCACCAGCTGGTGATCATCGGCGCCGGTCCGGCCGGCCTGGCAGCAGCGGTCGGCGCGATCGAGTCCAAGCTCGACTTCGTGGTGCTCGATCAGGAGTCGATCGGCGGCACCGTGCTGCAGTATCCGCGACAAAAGATCGTGATGACCCGCCCGGTCGAGCTGCCGCTCTACGGAAAAATCAAAGTATCGAGCGTGAAAAAAGAGGATCTCCTCGAGATCTGGAAGGACCTCATCGCCAAGACCGGCCTGGAAGTACGGACCGGCGTGCGCGTCGAGAGTGTCGTGCCGAGCGCGGATGGGTGCTTCGACGTCGCCACCAGCGCCGGACCGCTCCGTGCGCAGCGGGTCATCCTCGCGCTCGGACGGCGCGGATCACCGCGCAAGCTCGGCATCCCGGGCGAAGATCTCGCGAAGGTCACCTATCGCCTTCTCGAGCCGGAGAACTATACCGGCGCCAAGTGCCTGGTGGTGGGCGGCGGTGACGCCGCGGTGGAAGCGGCGATCGCGCTCGGTGAGGCCGGAGCGAAGGTCGATCTCTACCACCGCGGCGAACAGTTCGATCGCATCAAGAAGGCCAATCAGGAGCGGCTCGACGCGGCGGGCTCGACCGGCAAAGTAACGATTCGCCTCAAGACCAAGCCGCTCGGGATCGAGCCGACGCGCGTCCATCTCGACAATGGCGGAACC
>Ga0105047_10009306_pt1 | contig 16187 bp, 14 predicted proteins | sample MAT04_FD_78384 | JGI IMG/M metagenome (GOLD analysis project Ga0105047, IMG submission 78384) | Freshwater microbial communities from Lake Fryxell liftoff mats and glacier meltwater in Antarctica - MAT-04 (megahit assembly) | ecosystem: Environmental > Aquatic > Freshwater > Ice > Liftoff...
CCGCTCGTCAGTCGGCATAACCCCGAACGCGGCATAGTCGTCGTTATCCCGATGTCGGGATAACGACGAAGACCGCTCCCAGATCCGCACCGGCAACGCACCCCACGTCATGGCCACCCTGCGCAACACCGCCATCAGCCTGCTCCGGATGGCCGGCTGGACCAACATCGCCGCCGCCACCCGACATCACGCCACACTCGGCCCGACACCCGGGCTGAACTGCTGAAATGCGACTTTGCCGGAGCCCTGACGTGCCTCCTTGCTCGAGATGAAGTGCCGCCTCGAACACCATGTGCTGCCTCGGCGTCTGTCGCCGCCGACGAGGCCGGCCAGCACGCGGACACTGTCGACTGGCAACGGGCACGGAGAGCCGTACCCTCGGTGCAGCCGCCGGTATCGGGTACACAACGGGTACACAAGGCAGCCGCAAACATCCGAAGGTCGTCAACGACCTCCAAAGCGAAAACCGCTTCTGTGCAACGGTTTCGGGGTCAGTAATGCATTGCCAACGATGATCGGATCGCCCTCTCTAGGCGGCGTTGTCAGGCGAGCGCCGGGGTCATTCCGAGCCTGTCGACGGCACAGACGATCGCGACTCTGAGGTCGCAACCACACGCTTGAACGAATACAGATCGAGCAGGCCCGACCAAGTGATTTGGCCACGCCTCCTCAGTTCTGGGCGTTAGGGGCGAGGCGGAGACATCCCTTGTCCAGCTCTTGCCAACGCCGAGACCGGAGAACCCATCATGACCACGTTCCCACGCCGAACGACATTGGCCGACAGCCCGGATGGCAACAACCCACTGAGGTCGCCGCACGCCGATGACGTCCTTCTCACCCTGTCTGAGGTCGCCAACATCGTGCGGGTCCCTGTCGCCACCTTGCGCTATTGGCGCCATCTCGGAACCGGGCCGCGCAGTTTCCGGATCGGAAGGTCAGTCCGTTACTGGCGAACCGAGGTCGTCGAGTGGCTGGAGATCCAGGCCGACGCCACCCAGAGCGTCGGCCACGACCCCGGGACCGCCGGCGTGGACAGCACTCGTCGCTAGATTTTCGCTCCATGGTCGAGCCGTCCGAGCACGCGCCTTCGGGTGACCGTCACCGATGGACGGGATGCCCAACTGTTTGCAGCCCAGAGCCAGCCATGCGGATCAGGGCATGAGCCGCGCCGCCGGCAGGATGTGCCGGTAGCAGTCACACTGAGTGCGGTGAACGCGCACAGCGGCAGCCGCCCGCTCACCAGATTCGACGACATGGTCCGCGGACGAGTGGTGATGGCGAGTCGTCCGAAGGACGGGCACGGTGCTGAAGGGTTAATCGATGGCGAGCATTGAGAAGCGATCCCCTGGCGTCTGGCGGGCGCGGTACTACGACTCAGCCGGCAGGCAGCATGCCCGCCACTTCAAGCGCAGGATCGATGCCAAGAAGTGGCTTGACGAGGTGACGGCGTCCGTCATGACCGGCAACTACGTAGACCCCAAGGTGGCGCGCACCACGGTCTCCGACTGGTGCGACTCTTGGCTCATCGGGTATGGCACCCGCCGAAAGTCGACGGTGCGCCAGGCCGCCGTGCACGTGAAGGTGATCAAGGCGCATTTCGGTACCACGCCGCTCAGCGCGGTCAAGCCGTCCGACGTCAAGGCCTGGACGGTGACGCTGGGGGAGCGGTACGCGCCGTCGACGACGTATGCGACCTACCGCAGGTTTGCCCAGATCATGAGCGACGCGGTCCACGACGGGATCATTCCGAGGTCGCCGTGCTCGAGGCGCACCTCGCCGCCGCAGGCCAAACAGAGGCCATACGTCGCCACGACGGAGCAGGTGTGGGCGCTGCACGAAGCGATGCCTGCCCACCTACGAGTCGCGATCCTGTTGGGCGCGTTCGTGGGTCTTCGGGTGTCCGAGGCCGCCGCACTTCGAATCCAGGACGTTGACTACATGCGAGGCGTGGTCAAGCCGCAGATTCAGTACCCGCAAGAGCCCTTGAAGTCGGAGACAAGCATGACCCCGGTGCCGGTGCCTGCCGACCTGGCGCTGCTGCTGTCCGCGAATCGGGCCGAGTACGGCGGCACCACGGTTGTCACCAACGAGGTCGGGCGGCCCACGACTCCATACGCGATCGAACGTGCGATCCGTGCAACCAGGGGACAGGTCGCGGGTCTCCCGGAAGGCTTTCGGTTCCACGACCTGCGGCACTACCTCGCATCACTGCTGATCGCCTCGGGCCTCGACGTCAAGGTGGTCCAGACCAGGCTTCGTCACGCGAACGCGACCACAACGCTCAACACCTACGGGCACCTATGGCCGGACGCCGACGAGTCCTCACGAGCGGCCATTGCTGTGGCGCTGAGTGCTCGTGAGGACTCGTCAAGGACTGCGGAGGCTGATTAGGCCTCTGACCTGCTGGTTTACTCAGATGTCGAAGTACATCTCGAACTCGTGCGGGTGCGGGCGGAACCGGATCGGGTCGACCTCGTTCTTGCGCTTCCACTCGATCCAGGTGTCGATGAGGTCCTGGGTGAAGACGCCACCCTCGAGCAGGAACTCGTGGTCGGCCTCGAGGGCGAGGAGCACCTCGGGAAGCGAGCCCGGGACCTGCGCGATGGCCTCGTGCTCCTCCGGGGGCAGCTCGTAGAGGTCCTTGTCGACCGGCTCCGGGGGCTCGATGCGGTTCTTGATGCCGTCCAGGCCGGCCATCAGCTGTGCCGCGAAGCAGAGGTACGGGTTGGACGACGGGTCGGGGATGCGGAACTCGATGCGCTTGGCCTTGGGGCTGTCGCCGGCGATCGGGATGCGCACGCAGGCGGAGCGGTTGCGAGCCGAGTAGACCAGGTTCACCGGCGCCTCATAGCCGGGGACCAGGCGGTGGTAGGAGTTCACCGTCGGGTTGGTGAAGGCCAGCAGCGCCGGCGCGTGGCGCAGCAGCCCCCCGATGTACCAGCGGGCGAGGTCGGACAGGCCGCCGTAGCCGCGCTCGTCGTAGAAGAGCGGCTCGCCGTTCTTCCACAGCGACTGGTGGGTGTGCATGCCCGAACCGTTGTCGCCGAAGATCGGCTTCGGCATGAAGGTGGCGGTCTTGCCCTGCTCCCACACGGTGTTCTTGACGACATACTTGAACTTCATCATGTCGTCGCCGCTCTGCAGCAACGTGTTGAAGCGGTAGTTGATCTCCTGCTGGCCGGCGGTGCCCACCTCGTGGTGGCTGCGCTCGACCTGCAGGCCGACGCCGGCGAGGTTGAGGCAGATCTTGTCGCGGGTGTCGGCGAAGTGGTCGACGGGCGGCACGGGGAAGTAGCCGCCCTTGTAGCGGGTCTTGTAGCCGCGGTTGCCGCCCTCCTCGGCGCGGCCGGTGTTCCACGCCGCCTCGACGGAGTCGATGTAGTAGTAGCTGGCGTTCTGCTTGGTCTCGAAGCGCACGTCGTCGAAGACGTAGAACTCGGCCTCCGCGCCGAAGTAGGCGGTGTCGGCGATGCCGGTCGACGCGAGATAGGCCTCCGCCTTGGCCGCGATGTTGCGCGGGTCGCGGCTGTAGGGCTCGCCGGTGAAGGGGTCGACGATCGAGAAGTTCATGATGAGCGTCTTCTCGACGCGGAACGGGTCGAGGTACGCGCTGCTCGGGTCGGGCACGAGCTTCATGTCGGACTCGTGGATCGCCTGGAACCCACGGATCGAGGAGCCGTCGAACATCTGACCGTTCGTGAAGAAGTCGATGTCGACCGTCTGCGCGGGCACGTTGAAGTGCTGCATGACGCCGGGCAGGTCGCAGAACCGGACGTCGACGAACTTGACGTCCTCTGCTGCGATGAATTCAAGGACCTCTTCAGCGGAGCTGAACACTATGAACCTCCTGGTTCAGGACAAGGGCTATGGGGAGCCAGCCCGGTGGCTTTGCGACGACTCTAGGGAGAACCGGTTTCCCGACCATGACCCAGATGTTTCGCTGGTGTAACGCAGCCAACGTATCAAGGTGTGAGATGCAGCGCCCGACAGGCGGACCACGAAGGAGACAGCGGCCGAACGGCCCGACGGCCACCCCGGCGCCCACCGCGCCGGCCCGGCCAGCGGCATACAGTGTCGTGGTGCCAGACCCCGCCCAGACCGGTGAACCGACCGAACCGACCGAACCGACCGAACCCACCGCGCCGACCGGATCGTCGAAGCAGTCGGGCGGGAGGCCCGACGGCTCCGACGGGCCGAGCGGGCCCACCCTCCTGCGGCGCCTCGGTGCTTTCCTCGTGGACTGGGTCGCGTGCTCGCTGTTCACCTTCTGGGTGCTGCCCTACGACCTGGTGCTCGAACCCGGCACGCAGCCCGCGATGTTCCTCGGGGCACCCCAGAGCTCGTGGGCCATTCTCGCGGTGTTCGCCGTGGAGAACGTGCTGCTCGTCTCCCTCACCGGCTCAACCATCGGTCACCGGCTGCTCGGCATGCAGGTGTGGCAGGTGCGCCCGGGCTTCTTCCCGTTCCAGGTCATCGTGCGCACGGCGCTGCTCTGCTTGGTGCTCCCCGCCGTGGTGAGCGTGCGCGGGGGGCGGGGCCTGCACGACGTCGCCGCCGGCACGCGCATCGTCCGCCCCTGACCGGACGGAAGCCGTCCGCACCGACCGGACGAACGCCGCGGCCCCGTAGCCGGTTCCGGCATCGTGAGTCCTGCGTCCGCCCGTCGCCCGATCGTTCCGGTGCGCGTTCGATGGGGCTGGTGTGACACACGAGACGGCGTTGTAAAGCGCTCAACTACTACACACTGTAGGACAGTAGGTCATGCCGGGAGAACTCGGCACCACCACCAGGGCAGGAGCGGACATGAGCGACACCACCACGGCGCCGGCTGTGCCGGCCGAGACCAAGCACGGGCACGGTTTCGTCAGGATCTCCGGACTCATCGTCGCGATCATCGGCGCGATCATGCTGGTCGGCGGTGCCGGCACCTGGGTCCTCGTCCAGTCATCGCTCGCCGACGAGCGCATCACCGTCGCCGAGGACGCCGACTGGTTCGCCGGCCAGCAGGTCAACAGCCCCTTCACCGCCTACTCCGAGGCCATGATCATCGAGAAGCACGCCCTCGAGGGCTCCGACGGCAAGACCTACGCCGAGCTCGACCGCGAGGACCCCGCGCGCGTCTCCGTCATGAACGGCTCTTTCCTGCGCGCCTCGCTCTTCACCAGCGTCCTCGCCTTCGGCGTCAGCGCCATGGCGATGGGCCTGGGCCTGGTGCAGATCCTGCTCGGGATCTCGATGCGCAAGCTGGCCGGGGCGCGGTTCTGACGCACCCCGTTCGACACACGACACCCCCGGCTCGCAAGAGCCGGGGGTGTTCGCGTTCGGTCGGTTCCCGTTCGGTCACTTCCCGCGCATCGCCTTGCGGTCGACGCGGGCCCGCGTGGGGTCGACGCCCTTGGGGATCGGGGGCTTCATCCCGCCGAGGGACTTCAGCCGCTTGTTGACGACCGAGGTCTCCTGCTTGGTGAGGACGGGCCGCATGCGGGTGAGACGCGCCGAGATCTTCTTCACCGGCACCTGGCCCTCGGCGTCGCCGACGACCCAGAGGTGCACCGGCACGCCCGGGGCCACGCGGGCGACCTTCTTCTCCTCGGCCTTGAGCAGCTTGGTGACGCGCGGCCCGGGCCCTTCACCGATGAGCACGACGCCGGGGCGGCCCAGCGCCCGGAAGACCATGGCCGCACCGGCCATGTCGCTGGGGCGGGTGCCTCGGGCACCCTCGATGGCGACCGGCTCCTGGGCCGCGTACCAGCCCCGCTTGCCCAGCCCGGTGAGGGTCGCCCCGGTGGCACCGGGCTGGCCCTCGAGCGCGCGGTACATCGCGGTGTTGCCGCGCCGGTTCATGACGATGACGGCCGCCAGCAGGGCCGACGGGAGCGCCACGATCGCGGCGTACCAGACCCACCACCCGCCGACGAGGAAACCGATGCCGACGATGACGGCTGCGGTGCCGAGCGCGGCAGCCAGCATCCACCACCCCAGTCGGGGGTCGAGGTTCTTGATGGCCTTGTAGGCCTGGCGGATCTGGGCGATGCGGCCGGTCTTGGCCTGGGGCTGGTCGGACACGGAGGTCGAGCTCCTGGATCAGTGGGGCAGTGCCCGGGGGATGCCGCGGGCTGGGGCCCTCAGGATACGGTGCGCGCCGCGCGGGCCACCAACGACGCCGCCTCCTGGCGGGCCGGGTCGGCCGTGGCGGCCGCCAGGTGGGACAGGTGCTCGGGGATGGGGCGACCCCACCGGCTCATGGCCGTGGCCCAGAGCCGCCCGGCGCGGTACGAGCTGCGCACCAGCGGGCCGGCCATGACGCCCTTGAAGCCGATGTCCTGCGCGACCCGCGACCAGTGCACGAACTCCTGCGGTGTGACCCAGCGGTCGATGGGGTGGTGCCTGGGGGAGGGACGCAGGTACTGGGTGATGGTGAGGATGTCGCAGCCCGCGTCATGCAGGTCGACGATCGCGGACTCGATCTCGACGTCCTCCTCGCCCATGCCCAGGATGAGGTTGGACTTGGTGACGAGCTCGGCCGCACGGGCCATCGTGAGCACCCGCAGCGACGTGTCGTAGGTGAAGGCCGGGCGGATCCGCTTGAAGATGCGCGGCACCGTCTCGAGGTTGTGGGCGAACACCTCGGGCCGGGCGTCGAAGACCTGGCCGACCAGCTCGGGCACCGCACCGAAGTCGGGCGGGAGGATCTCGACCCCGGTGTTGGGGTTGAGGGCGTGGATCTGGCGGATCGTGTCGGCGTAGAGGCCGGCGGCGCCATCGGGCCGGTCGTCGCGAGCGACTCCGGTGACGGTGGAGTAGCGCAGCCCCATGGTGCGCACCGACTCGGCGACCCGGCGGGGCTCGTCGAGGTCGAGCGGCTGGGGGCGGCCGGTGGCGATGTCGCAGAAGTCGCAGCGCCGCGTGCAGGTGTCGCCGCCGATGAGGAAGGTGGCCTCGCGGTCCTCCCAGCATTCGAAGATATTGGGGCAGGCGGCCTCCTGGCACACCGTGTGCAGGCCCTGCCCCTTGACCATGGAGTTGATCTGGGTGAACTCCGGACCCATCTTCGCGGTGGTGCGGATCCACTCCGGCTTGCGCTCGATGGGGGTCTCGGCGTTGCGCGCCTCCACCCGCAGCATGCGGCGTCCCTCGGGTGCGACAGTCACACGGGCCAGCGTACGCCGGGCCCACGACGGGCCCCGAATCCTGCGACAGGCTCAGCCCAGGACGTCGGCGAGGTGCTTCTCGACATACGGCAGGACATCCTGCACGCCCACCGCGCGACCGGACTCGAGGGACAGCGACGAGACCCCGGCATCCGCGATGCCGCACGGGATGATGGCGTCGGCCCACGACAGGTCGGCGTCGCAGTTGAGGGCGAACCCGTGCATCGTGACTCGCCGGCTCACCCGCACCCCGATCGCGCCGAGCTTGCGGTCGGGCCCGCGGTCGTCGGCGAGCACCCACACCCCGCTCCGGCCGTCGACCCGCACGGTCTGGACCCCGAAGTCGAGGCACGCCCGGATCATGACCTCTTCGAGCCGGCGCACGTGGGCGACGACGTCGATGGGCACCTGGGTCAGGCGCACGATGGGGTAGCCGACGAGCTGACCCGGACCGTGCCAGGTGATCTTGCCGCCGCGGTCGACGTCGACCACGGGCGTGCCGTCGACGGGACGCTCGCGCGGCTCGGTGCGCTTGCCAGCCGTGTACACCGCGGCATGCTCGAGCAGGAGCGTGGTGTCGGAAAGGGTGCCCGCGACGACCTGGGCGTGCACGTCTCGCTGGGTCTGCCAGCCCTGCTCGTAGTCGACGAGGGTGGGCGCGAAGCCGAGGTGCACGAAACGCATGGGCTCACGGTACGCCGCGACGTTCGACCCCCCGGCTGCGCGGTGCCGCGGCGCCGCCCTAGGCTCGGGCGCATGAGCCAGCAGACCGACGAGGTCCGTGCCAGCGCCCGACGCCCCCGCAAGGCCATCTGGGGAGCAGTTCTCGTCCTTCTCGCCTGGCTGGTCGTCGCCGGTCTGGGCGGGAGCGCCCAGGGCAAGCTGTCGGGTGTCCAGTCCAACGACAACTCGACGTTCCTGCCCGAGAACGCCGAGTCCACCCTCGTGAGCGAGGTCGTCGCCCTGCTCAACGAGAGCGACACCCTGCCCTACCTCGTCGTCGTCGAGCGCTCCGACGGCGCGGCCCTGACCCCGCAGGACCTCCAGGCGGTCGGCGAGTTCGCCACTGACGTACCGGCCCTCGAACTGCCCGAGATGGGGGAGGGCGCCACCCTCGGCGACTACCTCGTCGGGGATGCCGCGCCGACCCCGATCCCGTCCGAGGACGGCAAGGCGGTGCTTGTCAGCGTCCCGCTCGACGCGACGACGGGCACCGAGGCCAGTGGCGAGACCACGGCCCTGGCGGAGGGAGCGGCGGCACTGCGCGCGGAGATCGAGGCGACGCTGGCCCCCCTCGGGCTCGACGGCTACGTCGGGGGCCCCGGCGGGCTCATCGCCGACTTCGCCGAGGCCTTCGCCGGCATCGACGGCATCCTGCTGGGCGTCGCGCTGCTCGTCGTCCTCGTCATCCTGCTCGTCGTCTACCGCAGCCCGATCCTGCCCTTCGCGGTCCTGCTCAGCGCCGTCTTCGGGCTCAGCGCGGCATCCCTGGTCGTCTACCAGCTCGCGCTCAACGACGTCATCGCCCTGTCGGGCCAGTCGCAGGGCATCCTGTTCATCCTCGTCGTCGGCGCCGCGACGGACTACGCGCTGCTGCTCGTCAGCCGGTTCAAGGAGGAGCTGCACGACCAGCCCAGCTCGTGGGTCGCGCTGAAGCGGGCGTGGCGCGGGTCCGTCGAGCCGATCGTCGCCTCGGCCGCGACGGTCATCCTCAGCCTGCTCTGCCTGCTGCTGGCCGAGCTGCGCAGCACCTCGGGCCTCGGGCCGGTGGGGGCACTCGGCATCGCCGGTGCCCTGCTCGCCTCGCTCACCTTCCTGCCGGCGGTGCTGCTCCTCTTCGGCCGAAAGGCGTTCTGGCCGTTCGCCCCGAAGCTCGACCACGTGCACGCCGAGGACGTCGCCGGCACCACAGGCGTGTGGGGCCGGGTCGCCGGGCTCGTCGGCCGGCACCCGCGTCGCACCTGGGTGATCACCTTGGCCGTGCTCGTCGCCGCGGCTGCCTTCGCGCCCACGTTCAAGGCGGGCGGGTCGACGATCGACGAGACCTTCCTGGACGACACCGACGCGATCGTCGCCCAGCGGGTGATCGGCGAGCACTTCGCCGCCGGGTCGGCCACACCCATCCAGGTGGTGGTGCCCGAGGTCGACGCCGAGGCCGCGCTCGTCGTGGTCACCGACGACCCGGGCATCGAGAGCGCCTTCATCGGGCTCGCACCGCCACAGCCCGGCCAACCGGCAGTGCCACCGAAGGTCGTCGACGGCAAGGTGCTGATCCAGGCGACGACCCAGGACGCGTCCGACAGCCAGGCGGCGCAGGACACCGTCGAGCGACTGCGCGGCGACCTCGACGCCGTCAGCACCGACGTGCTCGTCGGCGGCAACTCGGCGACCAACCTCGACGTGCTCGACGCCAGCGCACGCGACCTCAAGGTCATCGTGCCGGCGATCCTGCTCGTCATCTTCGTCGTGCTGTCGCTGCTGCTGCGCTCGCTCGTGGCGCCACTGCTCCTCGTGGCGGCCAACGTCGTGTCGTTCGCGGCGACGATCGGCATCGCGTCCCTCGTGTTCGACCACGTGCTGGGGTTCACCGGCGGTGATCCGGCGATCCCGCTCTACGGCTTCGTCTTCCTCGTGGCCCTGGGCATCGACTACTCGATCTTCCTGATGACCAGGGTGCGCGAGGAGTCGCAGACCCGCGGGACCCGGCCGGGAATCCTCGTGGGTCTGGCCGTGACCGGTGGCGTCATCACGAGCGCCGGCATCGTGCTCGCGGCGACGTTCTCGGCGCTGGCCGTGCTGCCGTTGGTCTTCCTCGTGCAGATCGCGTTCATCGTCGCGTTCGGCGTGCTGCTCGACACCTTCGTGGTGCGGTCGCTGCTCGTGCCCGCCGCCGCGTACGACATCGGCCCGCGGGTGTGGTGGCCCCGCCACCTCCCCGCCGACGGCGAGAAGGCCGACAAGGACAAGGCCGACGACCACAAGGCCGACGACCACAAGGCCGACGACCCCAAGGCCGACGAGGACGAGGCCGACGGCGAGAAGCAGGAGACCCACGCTCCCTGAGGGTGACCGCGTCGCCCCGGACCTAGGCTGTCGCGCATGACACGCGTCGCACTGGCCGGCTACGGGTTCGCCGGGCGAACCCTCCACGCACCCCTGCTGGCCGAGGCGGGGTGCGAGGTCGTGACGGTGTCGACGCGTGACCCCGAGCGGTCGGCCGCCGCTCGGGCCGACGTGCCGGGCGTGCAGGTGGTCGCGGACCTCGCCGAGCTGATTGCGATGCCGGGGCTCGACCTCGTGGTGCTCGCGACCCCCAGCGGCGGACATGCCACACAGGTGCGTTCGGTCGTGGATGCCGCGCTGCCGTGCGTCGTCGACAAGCCGCTGGCGGTCGACGCCGAGTCGGCGGCGGCCGTCGTGAGGCACGCCACGGCATCCGGGGTGCCCCTGACCGTCTTCCAGAACCGGCGCTTCGACGCCGAGCAGGCGACCGTCGCGCAGGTGGTGGCCGACGGGCTGGTGGGCACCCCGTTCCGGTACGAGATGCGGTGGGAGCGGTGGCGCCCGGTGCCCAAGGAGCGCTGGCGGGAGCAGGCGAACGCGAGCGAGGGCGGCGGCCTTCTGCTCGACCTGCACAGCCACCTCGTCGACGCCGCGGTGCAGCTGTTCGGGCCGGTCGAGACGGTGTTCGCAACGGTGGCCGCACGCACGACGCCTGCGGAGGACGACGCCTTCCTCGTGTGCCGGCACGTGAACGGGGTGGTGTCGCACCTCGGGGCGATGTCGCTGTCGGGCGCGCCGGGCCCGCGGGTGCGCCTGCTCGGCACGGAGGCGGCCTACGTGATGGCCGACTTCACGGGGGAGTCGCACGTGTGGAGCGGTCAGGCCGACGCCGATGCCGGGCACAGCGGCTGGCTCTACCGTGGCGACACCCGTGAGCCGGTGGCGCGAGCCGGCAGTGGCCAGGCCGATCTCTACCGGGCGGTCGCCGCGGCGCTCGCGTCGCCCGACCCCCAGGGCGCCATGCCGGTCGACCCGTGGGATGCCGTGCACACCCTCGCCGTCATCGACGCGGCCCGCGCCTCCGCGGCATCAGAGTCGGTCGTCGCCGTGCGCACTCCGACCCCCTGAGCGACAACCCCGACTGCGTGCGGCTTCCACACGGTCTCGCATGGTCGGGGCACCCAGAACCGAAGGCGAGTCGCACGAAGTCGACAGCAGCCGGGGTCAGGGGGTGGGGAGGAGGCGCGGCTCGAGGCGTTCCTCGCGCACGCCGTCGCCGTCGCCGTCTCGGGTGACGACATAGGCCGCCTTGCCGTCGACCTCACTGACCGCCTCGACGAGCTCGGTACCGCGATAGACCAGGCCGACACCGTCGTCGGTGCAGTGGGTCTCGGGGAACGTGCCGTCTGCCACGAGCGCGTGCACCGTCGGTCGCCGGGTCTGCTCGCTGTCGTAGTGGACGCCGTTGCCGTAGGGGAGCAGCCCCAGCCCGTTGGTCACGGCGCGCAGGTCCGGCCCGAAGGAGTCGGTGCAGCCGCCGACGAACCAGCAGATCGAGCCGGCCGACACGCCACCCAGCACCACCCCGGCCTCCCAGGCGGCCCGCATCGCCGGGCGCAGCTCGTGGACGTCCCAGACGGCCAGCAGGTTGGCCACCGACCCCTCGTTGACCCACACGACGTCGGCCTCGAGCAGGTGATCGGGCACGTCGTCGAGGTTGGGCATCGGGAACAGGTCGAGGCAGGTGACGTCGAAGCCGGCGACGCGGCCGGCTTCGTGCGCCCAGTAGTTCATGTACCGCGGGTCGCCGGATGCCGTGCCGACGAACGTGACGCGCGGTCGGCGGCCGTGGGCACCGGACAGCTCGACGCATTGGTGGGCCAGGGCGTCGAACTCGAGCTGGGTGCGGCGTCCGTAGCGGTAACCACCCGAGGTGGCCAGGATCGTCGGGGTGTCGGCGGGCATGAGGCCAACCCTAGGGTCCTGTGGACAACTCCGCGGCGCAGGACGCCCGGCACGGCATGGTGGGGTGATGGGGGACGACGAGCTGGATGCGGCGCGGTGGGTGCCCGGGCCGGCGCCGGTGCCGGACGCGCTTCCGGTGCCGGACGGACCGCCGGTGCCGGACAGACTGCCGGTGCCGGACGGACCGCCGGTGCCGAACGGACCGCCGGTGCCCGAGGTGCCCGGCTACGAGCTGGGCCGGTTGCTCGCGCGTGGTGGCACGAGCGAGGTGTGGGCCGGGGTGGCCATCGACGGCGGACGCCGGGTGGCGGTCAAGGTGGTGCACGCCGAGCTCGGGTCGGTCGAGGCCGCCGCGCGCGAGGCCGCCGTGTCGGCCCGGTCGGCCAGCGCCCACGTGGTGGCCGTCGAGGCCTGCGTCGAGCTGCCCGACGGCCGCGTGGCCGTCGTCATGCCCCACCTGCTCGGCGGCGCCCTCGACGCGCTGGTCCGCGCGCGCGGGCACCTGTCACCCGGCGAGGTCGTCACCGTCCTCACTCCGGTGGCGTCGGCCCTGGGGCGTCTGCACGACCTCGGGGTGGTGCACGGCGACGTCTCTCCGGGCAACGTGCTGCTCGAGCTCGACGGCCGACCGGTGCTCGGCGACCTCGGCCTCGGCCATGTCCTCGGCGAGGTCTCGCCGGGCGTCTGGGGCACCGACGGCTACGTCGCGCCCGAGGTGCTGCTCGGCGCCGACCCGTCCCCGGCATCCGACGTCTACGCCCTGGGCGCGCTGGGCTGGCTGTGCCTGTCCGGCACCGTTCCCGGCCCACCGGGCCTGCGGCCCGAGCTGGCCGAGGTGTCCCGCGCAGGCGAGGGTTCCGAGCCGGTCGTGGCCGCCCTCGCGGCGGCGGTGTCCGCCGACCCGGCTGACCGGCCCGGCGCCCACGAGCTGGCCTGGCAGCTGTTCGCCGCGGCCGCGGCCGAGCCGCTGCACCTCGCGCACGGTGACGACGAGGTGAGCGCGGTGACCTACCGGCTGCGCGCGGCAGCCGGCCACCCGCCGTCGGCACCCGTGTTCCGCCGACGCCGACGACTCCGGCCGTGGCGGCGGCCGTGGCAAGGGCAGGGTCAGCGGCAGCCGCCGTGGCAACCGCAGAGGCCGTGGCAGCCGTCGTGGCGGTGGCGGGAGCAGTTGCGGCCGTCGTGGCGGTGGCGGGCGCGGTGGCGGCCGCGTCGACATCCGGCTCGGGGCGGTCTCGAGAGTGGCCGGCACGCCGGCACCGTGGTGCTCCGTGGCTGGGGAAGCGTCCGGGGGCGCAGCGGCGCCTCGCGCCCCGTGGTCGTCGTGGCATTGGTCGGCCTCGCGTGCGTGGTCCTGCTCGTGCCCACGGTGGCCGTGCTCGGCCGGGCCGAGGGCACCTCCCCGGCCGGGGCGACCGATGCCGTGCCGGCGTCGAGCGGTCACCGCACCGCCGAGGGCGGCGACCCGCGAACGGACGTGCAGGCGCCGCGCACCCGACCCGCCGAGCTGCTGGCGGTGCTCGCCGACGCACGCGCCGCGGCCTGGCGAGAGGCGACTCCTGCCCTGCTGCACGCGGCCGATGCCAACGGGTCGGCCGCTGCGGTTCGTGACGCCGCGGCCGTCGCCGAGGTCGCTCGGGCCGGGGTGCGCTACACCGGTCTGCGCTACACCGTGGCCGACGTGACCGCGGTCTCGGCCACCCCGCGCCGCGCCGTGCTGCGTGGTCGGGTCGACGCCGGCCCCTACTCCGTCAGGGGCGCGGCGGGCTCGACGACCCGGCCCGCGGTACCCGGCGAACCGGTGCTGGTCGACCTGGTGTTCACCGACGTCGGCTGGCGGGTCAGCGACGTACGGTCCGTGCCGTGAGCAAGGACGTGGGCGCGGTGCCGGTGTCCCGCACCCTCGGGGGTCAGGCCACCAGCCAGCGGACGGCCGCGTCGAGGTCGGCGTGGATGAAGGAGTAGCCACTGTCGCGCAGGGCGTCGCCGACGATGCGCTGGCCGCCGAGGATCTCGCCGGCGAACTCACCGAGCACGGCGTGCAGCGCGATCGAGGGTGCCGGCAGCACGGCCGGCCGGTTCAGCGCCCGACCGAGTGCCTTGGCGATGTCGCGCTGGCGGGCCGGTACGAGCGCGGACAGGTTGACCGGCCCGGTGACGTCGGGGTGGTCGAGCAGGTGCAGGATCGCACCGACCTCGTCGGGCAGGGTGATCCACGGCAGGAACTGCCGACCCGAGCCAAGCGGACCCCCCAGCCCGAGCCGCCCCAACCGGAGCAAGGGCTTCATGGCGCCACCCTCGCGGGCCATCACGATGCCGGTGCGGATCAGCGCGACCGACGCCCCGGCCTCGACGGCCGGCTGGGCGGCGTCCTCCCACGCACAGGTGACGTCGCTGAGGAAGCCGGTGCCCGGTGGGCTGGCCTCGGTGATCTCCTCCTCGCCCCGGTCGCCGTAGTAGCCGACGGCCGAGCCCGAGACGAAGCGCACCGGGTGGTCGGCCGTGGCGACCGCTGCTGCGACGGCAGAGGTGGAGTCGGTGCGCGAGGCCAGGATCTCGTGCTTGTGCGACGGAGTCCACCGGTGGTCCCCGACGCCGGCACCGGCGAGGCCGACGACGCCGTCGACCCCGTCGAGCACGTGCGGGTCGAGAGTGCGGCTCGAGGGGTCCCACTGCACCTCGTCCACCGTGCGCGGGGCACGACGGACCAAGCGCACGACCTCGTCACCGCGTTCGCGCAGCGCTGCGACGAGGGCGGTTCCGATCAGACCCGACGATCCGGTGACGACGATGCGGCTCATGGGGGTGCTCCGTGGCCGACCGGTCAGAGACCGAGGTCGGCCTCGAAGGCGCCTTCCTCGAGTCGCTGCTTCATCGTCGTGAGGAAGCGGGCGGCCTCCGCACCGTCGACGATCCGGTGGTCGTAGGACAGCGCGAGGTAGACCATCGAGCGGATCGCGATGGTCTCGCTGTCCTCGGCGGCGACGACGATCGGCCGCTTGACGACCGCCCCGGTGCCCAGGATGGCGACCTGCGGCTGGTTGATGATGGGGGTGTCGAACAGCGCACCACGCGATCCGGTGTTGGTGATCGTGAACGTCCCGCCGGCAAGGTCGTCGGGCACGATCTTGTTGTTGCGGGTGCGGTCCGCGACGTCGGCGATGCCGCGAGCCAGGCCGGCGATGTTCAGGTCGCCGGCGTTCTTCAGCACCGGCACCAGCAGGCCCTTCTCGGTGTCGACCGCGATGCCGAGGTGCTCGGCGCCGTGGTAGGTCACCTGGTCGTCCTCGATGCTCGCGTTGACCGTCGGGTGGGCCTTGAGGGCCTCGACGGCGGCGAGCGCGAAGAACGGCAGGAAGCTGAGCTTGGTGCCCTCGCGCTGGGCGAAGTCGGTCTTGGCGCGGTCGCGCAGTCGTGAGATGCGGGTGACGTCGACCTCGACCACCGTCGTGAGCTGGGCCGAGACCTGAAGGGACTCGACCATCCGGCGGGCGATCGTCTTGCGCAGGCGCGACATCTTCTCGGTCGTGCCGCGCTTGGAGGCCGCTGCCGGCGCGGGTGCGGCGGCCGTCCGGGCCTGGGCGGCCGGGGCGGCCGGCTCCGGCTCGGGCGCCTTCGCGGCCTCGGCCGCGTCGAGCACGTCCTGCTTGCGGATGCGGCCACCGATGCCGGTGCCGGTCACCGACGACAGGTCGATGCCGTGGTCGGCCGCCAGCTTGCGCACCAGCGGGGTCACGTAGGCGGCCGCGTCACGCTCGGCGGGACCCGAGGACGCGCTGCCCTGCGAAGGTGCAGGCCCGGCACCGTCGGCCTCCGACGCGGCGCCGTCCGGCACGGCCTGGGCCGGAGCCTCCTGCTGCGCCGGCGCGCCGGCCGGGGCTGAACCCTCCTGCTGGGCGGGAGCCGACTCGCTGCGCGGTGCGGCCGCGTCTGGCGAGGCTGAGGCGGCCGACCCGGACGGGGGAGCGGACTCCGGTGCGGAGTCCTCCTGCGAGAGCGAGGCGGCCTGCGGCTCAGCGGCCTCGGGGCCGGAGTCGGGCCCGGAGTCGGGCCCGGAGTCGGGCCCGG
>Ga0105047_10009307_pt1 | contig 16185 bp, 14 predicted proteins | sample MAT04_FD_78384 | JGI IMG/M metagenome (GOLD analysis project Ga0105047, IMG submission 78384) | Freshwater microbial communities from Lake Fryxell liftoff mats and glacier meltwater in Antarctica - MAT-04 (megahit assembly) | ecosystem: Environmental > Aquatic > Freshwater > Ice > Liftoff...
GGCCTCTTGCTGCTGGCCCCGCTGCTGCTGCTGCTGGCCGCAGCCATCAAGCTCGATTCCCCCGGCCCCGTGTTTTTTCGCCAGGAGCGGGTAGGGCGTTACGGCCGGCCGTTTTGCATCTTCAAGTTCCGCACCATGACGGTCAGCCGGCCCACCGGTGGCATCGAGTTGACGGTGGCGGGGGATGCGCGCATCACACGCGTGGGCGCCTTCTTGCGCCGCACCAAGCTGGACGAACTGGCCCAGTTGATTGACGTGTTGCGCGGCACCATGAGCCTGGTCGGCCCACGGCCCGAGGTGCCGCGTTACGTGGCCCACTACCCGGCCGCGTGGCGCGAGCGCCTGCTCAGCGTGCGGCCAGGCATCACCGACTTTGCCTCGGTGCACTACCAGCACGAGAACACCTTGCTGGCACGCGCCAGCGACCCTGAGCGTGAGTACATCGACGTCGTGCTGCCGGCCAAGTTGCGCTATGCGCTGCACTATGTCGACAACCCGACGCTGGCCAGCGACCTGCAGGTGATCGGCCTGACGCTGCGCACCGTGTTCGTCCCGTCCCTGCCTTCGCCCTGGAAAGGCCTCAACATGAACGACAGCAAGCTGTGGCCCTGGCTAGACCAGAAAATGTCGGCGCTGAACCCCCGCAACCGCGCCTGGGCCACGCTGGCCGATGCGCTCGCGATCCTGGCCTGCTGGCATGTCACCTACCTGTTCCGCCTCGGCTTTGAGCGCTGGCAGCCCGGCCGCCCCTGGTACGACGACTACGTGTCCTTTGGCGTCGTGCTGGCCTACCTGTTGGCGATGGCGGTCACCGGCGTGCCACGCGGCCTGTGGCGTTTTTTCGGCTTTGATGACTTCAAGCGCATCGCCGCTGCCTGTCTGATGGCCGGGTTGGTCAGTGCGGTTGTCGTGCTGATGGCGCAGCTGGTGGGCGTGGCCCGCGCGGTGTTGCTGCTGCACCCATTGTTCTGCCTGCTGGTGCTTTGTCTGATGCGCATGGCCTACCGCATGGTGTGGGAGCATGCCCGCTCACGTGTCAGCGGCGAGGACGGCGAGCCGCGCCGCGCCATCGTGCTGGGCGCCGGTGAAGCGGCGCGCCGCCTGGTCGGCGCCATCCACCGGCGCGACGGTTGGACGGTGTTGGCCATGCTTGACGACGACCCGGCCAAGCGCGGCCTGCGCATTGCCGGCGTGACGGTTCAGGGCGGCATCGCCGATTTGGCGTTTCCGCATGTGTTGGCCGGTGCCACCCATGTCATCGTGGCCATGCCGGGTGCGTCAGCCGAGGACCGCCAGCGTGTGCTGGAGCTGGCGCGCCATACCGGGTTGGCGGTGATGAGCGTGCCCAGCCGGCGTGACATGCAAGCCGAATTCAACGCGACACAACTTGGCGCTTGACGGCTTTCCCGGGGCTCGGGCGCCAATGCCTGGTCCCGGCTGCGAAGCGGCTGTGAGGCATGCGGGCGAAATATGCTGATGTGCGTTTATGCGCACCACCATTGACCTGCCGGATGCTCTCTACCGCACGCTGAAGGCGCGCTCTGCACTTGAAGGCTTGCCCATGAAAGACCTGGTTCGCCGCTTGGTCGAGCGTGGGCTTGCCGGGGCGCTCACCCTGAGCAGTGTTCCACGCAGTGCCTGCCCGAGCATCTCGCTGGGTCAGCCCCTTCCTGCGGGCCTGCTCGGCAATGCAAACCTGTTCGATTTGCTGGATGGGCAGGGCTGACTTGCCGCGTCGATACGCCGCCGGCCCTGACGAATCGCAGGGTGACTTGCCCGATGTCAATGTGTGGTTGGCATTGACGGTGCAGCAGCACCCTCACCACGACGCTGCACAGGCCTACTGGCACGGCGAGGCCGCACAACGGCTTTGGTTTTGCAGGGTGACCATGTTGGGGTTGGTCCGCCTGCTGACCCAACCCAAGCTCATGGGGCCGGACGCACTGGACGCGTTGACCGTGCTTGCTGCTTATGACCGCTTTGTGGGTCTGCCTGAGGTGGGCCTGTACAGCGAACCGCTAGGCTGCGACACCGAGTTGCGCCGTCTGACGGCGGCCGGTTTGCCGGCTCGCTGGATGACCGATGCCTACCTTGCAGCATTCGCCACCTCGGCCAACCTGCGTTTGGTCAGCTTCGACAGCGACTTTGTGCGTTTCGCGAGTTTGCAGCTTCTGCGGCTGGAGCCTGTTTCGGCGCTCCCGTGATCGTTGGCGGCGCAGCGGGTCTTGCACTCAGTCGCACACACCGTTGCGTGTCGCCGAGCCATTCACGTCGCAGCGATTGAGCGGCTGGCCTTGTTCCAGCCAACGGCATGACCGCGCATCCCTCACATGATGCCTGCTGCGCCTGCGGACTTCTGCCGAGATAGCCTGATCCCCCAAAATATGCAAAATGTCAACGACAAACACCTATTTTTCGTTGAATTATCAGCTATATATCCTTACAGTCCAGCGTTATGCCATCGTCCTCGCCGCGCCGTCCGCCCAAGCACACGCCCGTGCTCGTGAAGACCTCATTGCAGCGCTTGGGCCAACGCTTGATCCTCGCCCGAAAGCTGCGCGACATGACGCAAGAGCAACTCGCCCACCTGTCTGACGTGTCGCTGTCGACGCTTCGGTCGCTGGAGGACGGCGCTGACGGCGTTGCGCTGGGCAACTGCCTCAAGGTGATGCAAGGCCTGAATCTGCTGGACCAGATCGACGACCTGCTTGATCCGCGCAGAGACCCCGAGACGGCAAGCTTCGCGCAGCGCCAGCTTCGCGCAGCGCCAGACAGGTAGCCGCCGATGGCCTCGGTCCCCGTTTGGGTCTGGCTGCCGGGTCACGACTCGCCACTGCAGGCGGGTGAGCTGACCGCCGACCGCGCCGCCCGTTTTACCTACGTGCCTGATTACCTTGCCCGGGTCGACGCGCTTCCACTGGACCCGGTGGAGCTTCGTCTGGTGCGCAGTTCTCGCGGTATCGCCATCTCGGCCGCCGACGGCTTGCCTGGCGTTGTGCGCGACGCAATGCCGGCCGGCTACGGCGCCGACCGCCTGATTTCTCAAGCCGGCGCCGACCTCAGCCCACTTGAACTGCTGGACCGCGGCGTGCCCGATGGCGTGGGCGCTATCGAGGTCTGCACAAACATCGAACGCAAGCTGGCCTGGTCTCCCAAGTCACTGGCGCAGTTGAAGTTGCTGGCCGAGGCGATGGACGGGGTTGCACCAGCCAGCCGGGCACTGCGCCGGCTCAACCAAGACCTCGACACCAGCGCCGGGGGCGAGCGCCCCAAGACCACGCTGGTACACGAAGGCCGCCTGTGGCTGGCAAAGATGCAAGATCGCGGCGACCGGGCCGCGCTACCCGCGCGCGAATTTGTGGCGATGACGATGGCGCGCCTGGCGGGCCTGGACGCCGCAGCGGTGGCACTGCACACCTTCAGCGCGCACCAGGTGTTGTTGGTCGAGCGGTTCGACCGCGTCGGCGACCCGCAGCGGTCTCAGCGCCGCCTGTACGCCAGCGCGCACACCGTGTTACGCCTGCCCTTGATCGCCATGGGCGCCACCAAGGGCGACCCACGGCGGTCGTACCTCAACCTGGGCGACCGGCTGCGCGTCTGGGCTCGCGGCCGCGCGGATCTGGGCGAGCAACTGCGCGAGCTGTGGCGGCGGATGGCGTTCAATGCGCTGGTGGGCAACATCGACGACCACCCGCTCAATCATGGCCTGCTGCAGGGTGGACAAGGCCAACGCGGTTGGTGTCTGTCGCCCGCCTTTGACATCACACCGGCGATGACGATGGCACCGCTTGCACCGCAAGACGGACCGCTGCTGTCGATGGCCACCGGCGCTGACGGGTCGGCGCGCGCCAGCCTGCAGCGTTTGCTGGCCGCCACAGGCCATTTCGGCGTGGACGCCGATGCGGCTGGCGAATGGCTGCGCGACACAGCACAGCTTGTGGCTGAGCGCTGGGAGCCGATGCTGCGTGAGGCTGCGGCGCCGATCATGGAGGACGCCGCACGGCTGGACGCGCTCATCGCTGACACCCGTGCGGCCTTCTGCTTTTGCGAGTGGCTGGCCGCCCAGGTGTGACCGCGCAAGTCGGCCAGAACGCCGTCAAATGGTTTCTGCGGGCGGGGGTGGGCAACACTTCGGGGCTGGCCTATCACTGAACTGCGCGTCATTGACGGCTCGCCATCATGTTGGCGGGCCTATCCCGATGACGGTGATCACTTGAGTCTCAGCGCCCCGCCAGCGCCGCCGCCACTTCAGCATTGACCTCATCGGCCGGCCGGTATTCAGGCACCAGGTTGCGCACCTGGCGCAGCATCGACTCGACATCGTTGCTGTCACAGGCTTGGCGCAACGACGCCAGCATCTTGTCGAGCAGAGCCGGGTCGATGTGGCGCTCTCGTGCCGACATGATGCGCGGATGGCCGCTGGGCACCACGTTGTCGCCGATCAGCAGCTCTTCGAACAGCTTCTCGCCGGGGCGCAAGCCAGTCGCCTTGATCTCGATGTTGCCGTCGGGTTGCTCGGCTGTCTTTTCGGTCAGGCCGGACAGCCGGATCATCGACCGGGCCAGGTCGGCAATGCGCACCGGGTCGCCCATCTCCAGCACAAACACCTCGCCGCCCTTGGCCATCGCGCCAGCCTGGATCACCAGCTGCGCGGCCTCGGGGATCAACATGAAGTAGCGGATGATGTCCGGGTGGGTGATGGTGACCGGCCCGCCCTGTTCAATCTGCCGCCTAAACAACGGCACCACCGATCCCGACGAGCCCAGCACATTGCCAAAACGCACCATCGAGTACACCGTGCGCGGGCTGCGCAGCGCTGCCGCCTGAAACACCAGCTCGGCCACCCGCTTGGACGCGCCCATCACATTGGTGGGGCGCACCGCCTTGTCGGTAGAGATCAGCACGCAGGTCTCGACGCCGGCATCCTTGGCCGCCCGGGCGACAGTGAGCGTGCCGAACACGTTGTTGCGCAAGCCCTGCTGCACATTGGCCTCGACGATGGGCACATGCTTGTAGGCCGCCGCGTGGTAGACCGTCTGCACCTTTTCGCGCTGCATCAGCCCGCGCAGCAAGGGCTCGTCCAGCACCGAGCCCAGGCAAGCCACCACCGGCGTGCCGTGCCCGGCGTTGACCAACTCATGCTCGATGGTGTAGAGCGAGAACTCCGAGTGGTCGATCAGCACCAGCCGCCGCGGCCGCTGCGACACAATTTGCCGGCACAGCTCGCTGCCGATCGATCCGCCGGCCCCCGTCACCATCACCACCTTGCCGGTGATGTTGCGCAAAAACAGCGCAGCCGTTGGCGCCACCGGGTCGCGGCCCAGCAGGTCGGCCACATCCACCTCGCGGATTTGCGCAACGGCCGCGTGGCCGTCCACCATTTCAACCAGGCCGGGCAGGATCTTCACCGGCAGGCCCACGGCTTCGATGCGCTCGATCAGTTTGCGCTTTTGTGCCGCGCTGGCCGACGGGATGGCCACCACCACCTGGTCCGCATCGTGGCGGACGATGGCCACGGCCAATTGCTCGGGCGGATACACCCGCAGGCCCGCCACTGTCTTGCGCTGCAACTCACGCCGATCATCCACAAAACAGACCGCCTTGTACTCGGTGCTGAACTGCATCGCCAGCGCCAGTTGGGCGCCGGCGTCCCCGGCGCCGTAGATCGCAGTGCGCAGGCGGGGCCGGGCAGTGGGCTTCAGGCTGCGACGCAACAGCGCGCGTGCGACAAAGCGCGACGTCACCACATAGGCAAACGCCACAAACCAGTAGATCAGCAAGGCTGAGCGTGGCAGAAACTGCAGGTTGAGCACATACGCAGCGGCATAGACCACCACCACCACCACCGCCAGCGCGCCGCTGGAGGCGGCCAGCACACGCAAATCGATATAGCGCACCACTGTGCGGTACAGGCCGGCAAGGGCCAGCACCGGTAGTGTCAGCAGGGCCAGCGAGATCTGGATGACCGGCGCTGTTGTGAAGGCCTGATCAAACGAGCCTAGGCGGAAACCGACCGCGATAAACATGCACCAGGGCAAGAACAACGCGTCGCAGCCCACCATCACCCACATCTTGGCCTGCGGTGAGATCTGTGCAAGGCGGCGTGCGATGTAAATCGCGGTCAGGGTGTTCATGGGTTGAATTGTCTCAGGCAGCGCTGGTTGCTTAACCGGCGCGCGACTGGTTTGTCATCGGATTTGACGACGGCCCCCAGCGGCTGCAGGCCTCTACAGCCTGTCGATGTCACAAATTGCCTGCCCGGCTGCTCGGCTATGGCGCAAGAACCTTGGGCTCGGCTTCCAGCCGCAGGCCAGGGGCCAGGATTGCGCCGATGCGCAAGAAGGCACCGGGCGCGAGCACCGACCCGCCCCCCATGCAGGCACCGACGCCCATGTGGGCATAAGCCCCAACATGGCCATCATGGTCAACCACCGCGCCCGCATTGACGATGGCGCCATTGTCGATGCGGGCCAGGGTGCCGATGACCGCCCCGGCCATCACCGTCACGCCCAGTCCCAGCACTGCGCTGGGTGATACGAATGCGCGGGGATGGATGACGCTGGCCAGATCGAACCCGGCCGCCAGCGCTGCCGCACAAGCGGCGCGCCGAGCCTGGCCATCGCCAATGGCCGGCACCACAGCATCGGCCATCAACCGCAAATCGGGCAGGTCAGCCAGGCGTCCGACCACCGGCAGATTCCAGATCGGCATCAGATCGGGCCAACGGTCGTCGACAAAACCCACCACCGTGTGCGTATCCATCGCCATCGCTGCTTCTGCCACGGCCCGCCCGTAACCCCCAGCGCCGATTACCAGCAGGCGTGTCACTTCAGGCCCCCCTGCGCGGCGCTGTCGCCCGCACGAAAGTGGAATGCCAGCCAGACCAGCGGGACGTAGCCGATCAGCACACCCGTCAGCCCATCAAGCTTGCCCAATGCCACCAGGGCAGCAAGCGGAAGCAGCCACAGCAGGTTGATGGCCCCGCACGCCAGCGTGACCGGCAAGTGCCGCCCCGCGCGACGCGAGGCGTACTGGTAGGCGTGGGCGCGATGCGCGTCGAAGAAGCGCTCACCGCGCCGCACCCGCCGCACCAGGGTGGTGGTGGCATCCACCATGAAACAGCCGATCAGGATGAACCAGCTCCAGAACAGCACTGGCGTGGCCTGTGCGCACCACAGCGACAGCAAGGCCACCATCAAGCCCAGGAAGCCGCTGCCTGCGTCGCCCATGAAGATCTTGGCGGGCGGGAAGTTCCAGACCAGGAAGCCTGCCACACAGCCGGCAAAAAGCACCGCCGCCGCCCAGCCTGTGCCGCTGCCTGCCAACCACCACAGCAACGCGCCGCCGAGGCTGGTGGTAATGGCCTCGACGCTGGCAATGCCGTCTATGCCGTCCATAAAGTTGAACAGGTTGATCATCCACACCAGGTACAGCGTACACAGGAGGGGGCCGGCGTAGGACAAGTCAACCACCACGCCGAACAAGGGGACTGGCGGGACGGGGCCCATCCACCCCAGCACCCAAACCGCGGCCGCCAAGTGGCCCAGGAAGCGCCAGCGTGCGGGCAGGCTGCTGCGGTCGTCGATAAAGCCCAGTGCCGCAACCGTGCCGCCGGCGCCCAGCGCGGCGATCATCAGCCGCTGCTCGATCAAGCCCAGCAGGCCCACCGTGAAGATGATGGCGAGGCAGGACAGGACGATGCCCACTCCGCCGCCGCGCGGCGTGGGCACGGTGTGGGAACTGCGCCTATTTGGCATGTCCAGGAGATTGGTATGCAGGGCATAGCGACGGGTAACTAATGTCAGCAGCCAAGCCGTACCACTGCCAAGCATTGAGAATATCAAAAGGAGTAGCAGGCTCATCGCTGGCCCGAGTTACTGCCCATCGACATTGCTGGCGGGCGCCGCCCAACGCGGTTTGACCAATACAGAGCCGGCCCCGGAGAAGTCAGCCGAACCGCCACTGCCACCAGCAACACCGGCACCGCCAAAATCACAGCTGTCGCCAAGGCCAACAAAAGATCAAATACTCGCTTCAAACTCGCAGCCCTTCTGCAGCTTTCTTCAAGCCTTCAGCCAGCGACAGCGGCGGCGTCCAGCTCAGCAAGCGCCGGGTTTTTTCAATATCCACCTGCAAAGAACCGCACAGGCGCTGCGCCACATCGGGCTTGCCCACCATGGCTGCCGCCAGTTTGAGGATGCTGGCCGGCAGGGGCACCAAACGCGCCGGACGTCCAAGGGCTTGTCCCATTCGGCGCAACAGCTCGGTGGTGGAAACATCTTCGCCATCGGACACCAAAAAAATTTGATTGGCTGCAGCGGGATGTGTCAGGCAAACCACGATCAAATCGACCAAGTTGTCTAGCGCCACCAGACTGCGCTGGTTATGAATGGCGCCCAGCGGAAGCGGTACGCGGCGCTGGAGCCAGCGCATCAGTGAACCAAAATTGCCCGGCGCATTTGGCCCATAGACAAGCGGGGGGCGAATGATCACCACTTCCATGCCGGTTTCGGCGGCCAAGGCCTGCAAGCCCAGCTCGGCCTCGTACTTAGAGACTGCATAAGGCGAATGCGGCGAAGCACTGTCTAGGGCGGTATAGGGCTGCTGAAAAGTCTCGGCACCATTGACGCCAATAGAGCTGACAAATACAAAACGCCGCACACCCGCCGAGGCAGCTTGGCGTGCCAGATTCAGAGTGCCCAGCACATTGACCCGGCGAAACTCTTCCAGTGGGTCGGGAGCAGACTCTTGCATTACATGAACACGAGCGGCGAGATGAACAACAGCCCCACAGTCTGCAAGCACACTCAGCCAATCAGTGCTTCCGTCGATGCCGCCAACGACTACGTTGCCAACCCTTATGGGAAGCGCTGAAAGAGCTCGGGTGACGCCACGCACTGCCGCGCCTCGCGCTAAGGCTTCATTGCAAAAAGCACGGCCGACAAAACCACTGGCACCCGTTACGAGGAGTCGCATCCTATTGGTGCCGCTTGATGAGACCAACAATAAACTGATCAATGCGGCTAATAAGCTTATTTGCCGTGAACCACATTATTGAAAAAGGCACCCTGTTTTCCCGCATCGCAGAAAATATCTCTTTGTTTTGACGAAAAATATTTTTCCAACTTTGGTTAGTGGCCCCTCCAAGACGCATTCTAACCAAAACATGTGGAATATAGACGGCGCGAACCTGTCCGCGCTCTAGGTAACGCATCATGAATTCCACATCTGCCGCCAGCTTGTATGACTGGTCAAACAAGCCGAGGCGCTCAATCACTGACTTACGCACGTAAAACGTGGGGTGCGCCGGGCACCAGCCCCTTGCAAAGTCGCCCTTGGCAAAGGGCTTTGACTTCCAATAGCGCACCACGCGGCTGTTGTCTTGAGTTACATACACCAAGTCTGCGTAGCAGGCTTCTACAGTCGGGTCTTCAAATGCGTTGGCAATTTTCGCAAGCACTGTCTCATCTGCATAAAAGTCGTCAGAATTCAAAAAGCCAACCACTTCGCCCGTGGCTTGTGCCAAACCTTTGTTCATCGCGTCGTAGATCCCTTGGTCAGGCTCGGACACCACGCGCGCAACGTGGGCGCCGTGGCTTTGAACCAGTGTCAGGGTCTCGTCGGTCGAGCCACCGTCGATGATGAGATGTTCGATGTCCGGATGGGTTTGTGCAGCCGCCGATTGCAGCGTGTCCACCACGGTGGCGGCACTGTTGTAGGTGACTGTGATGATGGTGATCTTCATTGCAGGTAGATGGCAACAGTCTGTTGCATGGTTTGCGACCATGAGAATTGTTGAATGCGTGAAAGGCCGGCGCTGATGGCCTCCCCACGAACGGCTGGCGAGTCCAGGGCATGTAGAGCGGTCGCATAGGCCTCGCCGCTCTGGTTCGCGGCATAGAGCGCGGCCGATCCGCCGACCTCGGGCAGCGACGATTTCGATGCGGCCATCACGGGGCAGCCGCAGGCCATCGCCTCCAGCACAGGCAGGCCGAAGCCCTCGTAGTCGGAGGGAAAAATGAAGGCGAACGCAGATGAGTACAGGCGCCGCAATTCGGGCGTGCCGACGGGGCCATGCTCTTGCCAACGGTCGCCCAGCGCTTGTCTCAATGTCGAGCGCTCTTCATCCGTCAGTCTGGGCCCGACGATCCCCAGCGACAGCCGCGGTGACTGGCGCACCGCATCGACGGCGAGATCGAAGCGCTTGTAGCCGCCGCGTTGACCCACGAACAAGACCGTTTGTTCGCCAGCCGACGACGGGTTCGACGCGTCCCGAAAGAACGCATCGCGATCGACGCCCAGGTGCACGACGTGCAGTTTTGCGGCGTCCACGTCAGGGCAGAGTTCGATGATGTCGCGTCGCGTGGACTCTGAAATGCACAGCACCGCGTCGGCCCGGCGAATGCTCCTGAACTTTTGCGCTGAATGGACAAAGCGAGCCAGACCGGTGCGGTAGCGCTCGTACGTGAAGTCGTAGGCCGAGACCACGTACTTGGCGACGCGCCGATGCGGCAGCCGGTAGTAGGACGTGTGGAACACGCCGGCGCCGTTGGCCACCGGCGCCGTCAGGTAGCGGGTTAGGCGGGCATCGAGCCTTTCGCGCATCACTGGCATGCGACTTGTCCATTCTTCGCCAAGATCACGGTAGGTCAAATGCTTTGGAACAGTAAGGCTGCAATCGAGGGCAGGATCGACACTGGCGTGCTGCACAAGTTTTGCCCAATAGTTGGAGATGCCTCCGAAGCGTTGAAGGCCGAAGATGATGCAATCCAAGGTGATCGGATGTCCGATGGTCATTCGGGAAGTCGCTGTCGTTGGGGTGATGACGTTCGGGGGAGCCGGCTACCGTTCTTGCCGTTCACTCTCGGCCTTGCACATATTACGCACGACATCGTCGACCGAGTAGCGTGCCGTCCAGCCCAGTTCGGCGGTGGCCAGTGCGGTATTGGCTGCGCTATATGAGATATCGGACGGCCGCAGCAGCGCCTTATCCTGGAGAACGTGCCGTTCCCAGTCGAGCTCGAAGTAGGCAAAGGCACTCTTGACGAAGTGCTCCAGCGACACGGTTCGCCCGGTAGCGATCACTACGTCGAGTGGTGACTCGCGTTGGAGAAGCAACCACATCGCCTCCACGTAGTCGGGGGCCCAGCCCCAATCGCGCGAGATGTTCAGGTTGCCCAGCGTCACATGTGATTCGAGGCCCGCATGAATTCTGTACGCCGCCTCGACGATCTTGCGCGTGACGAAGCGCCGCGGGCGCAGCGGCGACTCGTGGTTGAACAGAAGGCCGGTGCAGGCGAACAACTGGTACGCCTCGCGGTAATTCGCCACCAGGTTTGCAGCGCAGGCCTTGGCCACGGCATACGGGCTTCGCGGACGAAAGGGCGTGTTTTCGTCGGCCGGCGTGTGGCCCGTGTTCCCAAAGCACTCGCTAGAGCCCGCGCTGTACAGGCGTATCGAGGGATCGAGAAAGCGAATGCCCTCCAGTAGATTGAGGGTGCCTGTGCTGATGCTTTCCAGCGTCTCGACGGGTTGCTCGAACGACAGGCTGACCGACGACTGCCCGGCGAGGTTGTATATCTCATTCGGCCGGATCTTGGCCAGCACCTGGAGGACGCTGCGGAAGTCATTCAGTGCCATCGACTCGATGCCGATCTGGCCATCGATGCCGAGCGCGGCCAAGTTGTGATGCCGGCCCGCCTGAGCATCGCGCGAGGTACCGATCACACGGTAGCCGCGCGTCAGCAGAAACTGGGCGAGGTAGGCGCCGTCTTGACCACCCACTCCACAAATGAGGGCGGTCTTCATGCTGATATGTTCGTTCTCGCATCGCCTTGGCAAGTTGTGGCAACGAAGTCAACGTGGCTGTGATTGCGTTCGAGTGGCATGTTTGGCTCCATGTCGCTAGGCTGGTCGTGCGCAAGCTGCTGCGAACCGCCTGGGTCGGCGCATTGCGGCATAGACGACGAGCAGGACGATGCTGTCCATCATCGCCTGCGTGGTGAAGCTTGATGCGCTGCTGCCCAGCACCGAAATTCCGAAGTAGACGAATGTCGCGGCATAGAGGACATTGAACCGCGTGCTGCTGCCCGCGGCCTTCCAGTCCAGCCAAGCGGTCAGCCAGCCAGCTAGCACCATCATCACCGGCAAGCCGGCATAGCCGAGGTTGAAATAGGACTCTGCGATCAAGCCTGGCGGTACGCCGCAGGCGCCAAATACCCCGCAATCGAAGACCGACATGCCGATGACAGTGTCCAGGTTGACGGTCTGTTTTGCTTCGAACAACGACCGAGGGATCAGGATGAGAATCGAATCGAGGTAGGAGCTGCCATAGCCGAAGTCCAGATGCTCCGGGATCGATTTCATGATGATCAGTGTCTTGGCGTTCTCCACCATGTTGCGGCCGATGTAGTTGCCGACAATGTCGGCGGCAGTGGCGAGCGCGCCAGCATCATCACTGGTCAAGCGCAGCACAGTACGAATCAACACCATGGCCAGCGCGACTCCACAAGCGATTAGCAACTGCCTGACCGCGATCTTGCCGACGAAACTTCTGTAGGCGATCAACCAGGAGAACACCGAGAAGATGATGGCACCTCGCTGGTCCGAGAGAAAGGCAAAGGCTGTCCAGGCCAGTGCTGCGAGCCACATCAATCGCCGACTGCCGCGCACTCTGTAGCCAGCCCTGATGTTGATGAACATCAAGAAGGGGATGAAGTACAGCACGCTGACCAATAAACGCAACCCACCACTGCCCCGGTAGCTCTCCAGATCGTCAGTTGCCAGAACATTCTTGCTTGCGCCGTACAGCAATTCGGGGTTCTGGCTCAAGAAGGCAGCCAGCCCGAGCGCAGCGATTGCCAACAACGCCAAGCCGCGCCCTAGCGAGAACCTTACCTCGCGCGCTGTCGTCTGCGCGCGAGGCAGGTGGTGCAGCAGGTGGCTCGTGACGATCATTGCGGCGACGAACAGCGCGTACCACCCGAGCAGTTGGACGGACCCGCTCCAGTATTCTGGTGCGACCAGCGGCGCCAGAATGAGCTCGGCGATGAACTCTTCCGAAGGCAGCGCCAGAGCGACAAACATTGGCTTGACGAGCAGGCCATAGAACAGGACCGCCACGGCAAAGGCTCGGCAATAGGCTGGCATCCGACTGCGGTAGATCGACATGGCGGCCGCTAGTACCAAAGCCGTCGCTAGAATGAAATAGATTACCGTCACTGGGCCAACCCTTTGCTATCCGACCGGTCTGGCACGATGGCACCACAGTGCGAAGCTCGCGAAGATCAGACACACCAGCACGGCACCGCCGATGCCGATGCTCAGATACAACAGCGCACAACTAATCGGAAACAGCAGGAATATCGGCTTTGACAAGTCCTCGTTCCGGCATGCGGAGAGTCTGGCGCAAAACCACACGGCGGCCTGGGCGAGAATGAAGTAGCCGACGATGCCAACGACCGCCAGCGACTGAATAGTGGCCTGTGGAAACGAAAAGTGGACGGCCCAGATCAAGGTCAGCAGTGAACAATAGCCCGCGACGATCCAGCGCGAGCGGCCAGTGACGGATAGCTGATTGATCTCGTCGAAGAGCAGCAGTCCGTAGGACTGGAACAGGCAGAAATAGAATGCAAACACCTCTGCGCCCGCATAGGCCTTCATCACGAACCAGAAGATCACTGCGGCCGCGAGGCACACCAAGGCCGCAATCACAATGCCGAGCCTGAAGATGGTGCGCAGGAGCGCCGCACGCACCTTCTCTGCCGGCGAAGACTGCGAGGCCGGCTTGGCATGCTCTGCGTAAAGATTGCGCATCGAGCGGGCGGTGGACGCCCAGGCGACGGTGTTGAGCGCAAACAGCACGATCACGCAGGCGGTGTTGGCGAACACGATCAGCCCCAGTGTCTCGCCCAGCGCCATGCGGTTGGCCAGGATGATGTAGATGGAAACGACGAGCAGGTTCACTGCCGAGAGAGTCGCCAAGGGGGAGCCAATGGCCAACATCTGCTTCGTGACCCGCCATTGGACATGCTGAATCCGCGTGCGCGGCAAGGTGGCGACATAGACTGTCACGCTGATGAGCAAGCCTGCCGCCACGGCGCCGAGCGCTGCAGGAATGGTGATGTCTCTCCAGAGCCATAGCGCCACCGCTAGTGGGATGACGTTGTAGAGCACTTCCAGCAGGGCGATCTTTTTCAGCTTGTTGCGGTCTCTGTCGATGTTGACCAGGATTTCGTTGAGGATGCTGAGCAAGGAGATTGCGCCGATCCATCCAAAGTAGCTGCCGATGCCGTCGAAACGCAAGTGCACAATCGTCAAGGCCACCAGCACCGTCAACCCTGCTCCTGCGCCCCAGGCCAGGGCAGAACCGTAGACCGTCAGAACGTCCATTGGGCTGTCATGGGTCCGCGACAGGTGAACCGTCACACCCTCGCGCATCCCGAGCGCTGCGTAGCTGAGGAACTGCTGTACCAGGATGAGTGTTCCGAACAGGCCGTAGGTCGCCGGCCCCAACAGCGCAGCAAGCAGCAGTGAGCGCGCGGAACTCAGTGCCAGCGCGAAGAACTTGATGCCAACGAAGCTCAGCACTGTCGGGTGTCGACGTTGAGTTCCGCCAACACCGCCTGCAGTGAAGACTTGCTACAGGCGTGCGGCAGATGGTAGTAGCCGACGAGGCCGTAGTAGTCGAACATGTCCGGCCGGCCCGACCAGTAGTAGACAACCGGCCGCCCAGCCATCAGTGCGTCGGCCAGGACATTCGAGTTGCCTGCAACGATCAGGTCGACTGTGCCCAGAAACGTTTCGATGCGGGACTGGCGGGCATCACTCATGCCGGCGTTACGGCGCGCCGCCAGTCGTCGCAATCTTGACAAGCGAGGGTCTGCGTCGTGCACCCGATAGCTAATCTCCAGCGCATGCTCGCGCAACACGCTGGCGATGTCGTCAATCGCTTTCAGCGAGTCGAAGAAGTTGATGCAGATGCCGACCTTACGTATCGGCCGGCCGTCGGCAATCGCTTGCGAAGCCTTGATACGCTGAAGCACATGGACGCGTCCGGGGTCGAATCCCTGCTGGATCAGCATGTGGCGGGTGTGCTCGAAATTGACGAAGACGTTGCGGTAGCCACGATCGCGCACGACGACTCGCGGTGTGGTTGCGTGCTCGTAGAAATCGTTCGCTTGTTGCATGCTCACCGCCGCCCACACCACGCCGATGGACAACGGATGCTGCATGTTCGTGGTGATCAGGGCAACGTCGCTCTTGCCAGCGAGCAGCCCTTGAAACGACCGGTACAGAAGCCAACCAAGCAGAGGATAGGTGAGTCGGCCGATGTGACGCCAACCTCTGGACGCGAGTGCTAGGCGCACAAAGCGCACGGTCTCGCGATATAGGCCGAGCCAGCCCAGCTGTTCGCGCACCAGCGCCATGGAATGCAGGTCGATCCGCAGCACGTGGTCGATCCGCACTTGGGCAGGTGCCGTTGAAGCGGCTTGGACCTCGTTCGGAAAGAAAACCACTGCGACCGAGGCACCGGATACGATAGCGTCCCGCAGCGAGGCAGGGGACGGCGGGCTGAAGACTAGCGATCGGGCCAGAATCAGAAACGATCGCAGCACGCCGTGCTTGTAACTGATCGCCAATAAGTCGACATCTTGCTCAAAGAACAGATCCTCGACGATTCTTTGCTCGCAATCCTCAGTGGCCATCGCCATCAAGTTCGCCGTAGTAGTCATTGGGTCTGGAGAACGTGACGCCGTAGCGCCGCAGCAGGTCGACCGTCTCGTTCGGCCGGCGAGACCGCTGGAAGTACGGCTTGTAGTCGGCCTCTCTGGCATTCATGTTCTGGATGTAACTGTCCAGGTGCGAACCCGGCCGGGCGAACGCGCAGAAGGCCGAAATCCGCCGCCGCTCCTCGGGCAGCGTCAGCCAGGCCGGCGCGATGGCCTCAAGGCGGGGATGCAGTGCGAGATGGGGCAGGCCGCGCAGCTTGCGGTTGTTGCCGCTGTGGGTCAGGCGCATGTTCCAAACGACCAAGTCGCCGTAGGCGGAGGAGATATCGCAGATCTTCCCGTCTCGATGGTTGGCAATGGTGTGTGAGGCCATCCGCACCTTCAGACCGCCGGAATGGCCGACATGGTCCTGAAAGTAGAAGCCGCACCGGACGATGCCGTAGTCGCCCTGCCA
>Ga0105047_10009309_pt1 | contig 16183 bp, 12 predicted proteins | sample MAT04_FD_78384 | JGI IMG/M metagenome (GOLD analysis project Ga0105047, IMG submission 78384) | Freshwater microbial communities from Lake Fryxell liftoff mats and glacier meltwater in Antarctica - MAT-04 (megahit assembly) | ecosystem: Environmental > Aquatic > Freshwater > Ice > Liftoff...
GTGATCAGCCCCAGCACGCTGCTGGCCAGGGTGATGCTGTGGGCTGCGGTGAAGGCGGTGATGGTCCACACCAGCGGCCTGCCGAAGCCCACCACCAGCAACAGGCAGGCGACGAACAGCAAATGGTCCAGCCCGCCCAGGATGTGCTCGAAGCCGAGCACGCCGTAAGCCCACAACACCTCGCCAGCGCCGCGCTGGTCGTCGGCGGCACCGTACATCGGCAGCGCGGTCTGGGCCTGGGTGAAGGTGTAGGTGCGGGCCTGTCCGTCGAGCCAGGTCACCCGCATCAGCGTGGCCGAATAGCTGTCGCCGATGCCTTGGACGGCCACCTCGCCCTTCAGGCCGTCGCGGCAGGTCAGGCGGTCGCCGTCGGTGCTGCAGCCGTCCGGCCAGGTGAGCACCAATTCATCCTGCGGTGGCCGGCCCAGGCCGCCCGTGCCCCAGTTCCAGAGGAACTGCCCTGGTGCCAGCTCTCGCAGCCGCACCTCGGCCAGGCTCAGCTCGTGCGCAGGCGCCACCGCCGGCAGCCACAGGCACAGCGCCAGCAGCGCCTGCAACAGGGCGCGCAGCGCCCGGCCCGGGCTTGTCGGACGGCCGCTCATGGCTTGGCCTCGGTGGCCGTGCGCAGACTGTACTTCTGCGTCAAGGCCCGCACCGCCTGGGTGCGCAGCTCGGCCATGCGCTGGTCATGCCAATCCTGCTGCACCGTGTCGCGCACATCTTCGAAGCGCGCCGTGCGCCCGTCCTGGCGCAGTTCGACCATCATCGCGCGCGGCCCCTGGGCAGTCTGCATGGCCTGCCAGCGCTTGAGCGGCACATCGGCCAGTTGCTCGGCGACACCGTCGCCGAAGACCTGGCGGATGGATGCCAGCGGCCGGCTGCGAAACACCCGCAAGCCGCTGGTGGCGGTGTCGGCCCGGCCGTCGTTCAGCGCCTGGGCGAAGGCGGCCACCGCAGCAGCATCGGGCTGGTCGGGCATCACTGCCTCGAACAGGTCCACCCGCGGCGGCTCGTCGTAGCGCGCACGCTGCTGTTCGAACCACCCACGCAGCGTTGCCTCATCGGCCTTGGGCGGCTGCAGACCGGTCTCGACCACGCTCAGCGCCTTGAAGATCACCCGGTCACGGATGCCTGTGTCGCCACGGTCCAGGCCCATCGACAGGCCTTCGCGGTAGAGCAGTTCATTGTCGAACCAGCGCTGCTGCATCGCCTTCATCTCGGTGGCGCCGGGCTCGCGGCCGGCTTCCTCGAGGTGGATCTTGCGCAACTCGGCCTGCACGCCGGCGGTGAGCACGATCTCATTGGGGTCGCCGTTGCGGGCCGCGATCACGGCGTCGACGGCGAACAGCACGCCGCCGGCCAACAGGAAGTGCAGCAACGGTTCACGCAGCCAGCTGCGCGGGGTGGAAGTCGCTTGACCAGGGTCGTGGGATGTCATGGTGGGTGGGCAGGTCGGAGTGGGTCGAAGAGACTGCGGGCGGCACTTTCTGGCGCCGATCAGGGCAGGCGGGCCAGGGCCTCGGCGGCTTCGCTGCGCTGGGGTGCGGCGGCCTGCAGGCTGCCGAGCAGCCGGCGCGCGGCGGCCGGGTCGTCCCGGTGCAGGGCCAGGGCCATGCGCAGCAGCGGGTCGTAAGCCGGCCGGAAGTCGGGGCTGGTCTGCAGCGTGGCCAGCAGCGGCGCCTGCACTTGCGCCAGCATGGCCTGCAGGCTGGATGCCGGTTGCACCGCCATGCCGTTGCGCAGGTGTTGGTGGCGGGCTTGCCAATAGGCGCCCAGGCGCTGCTGCCAGGCGGCGGCGGCCGCATCGGCCGGCGGGCCGAAGATCGCCGGCGCATCGGCCTGCAGGCCATCCAGCACCTGGGCCAGGCGGGTGCGCGGGTTGTCGGAGGTGCCGTTGCGCAGGCGCGGAGCCAGGTAGGCCACGGTGGGGTGGTCGTCGGTGTTGGCAGCGGCGCTGCCGGCAAAACGCCGCAGTGCGGTGGCATCGGCCAGCAGGCTGCCGGGCACCGCCCAGGGGTCGTCGAGCTGCAGGCCGGCCAACGCCGGCAGGCTGCGCGCGCCGGCCAGGCGTGCGGCCAGGCTGTCGGCCGACCATGCCGGGCCGGCACCACCGGGCGCGCGGCCCAGCAGGCCGATCACCGGGGTGTCCAGGCTGTTGGTGGCCAGCACGGCCACCGCATCCGGATAGGCCTGCAAAAACGCCGCGACGATGCTGCGCAGGCTGGCCAGGTCGAGCTGGTGCAGCGGCAGCCACTGGCAGAACAGGCCGCCGGGCGCCAGTCGCTGGCGCACCGCCTCGAAGTGCTCGGCGGTGTACAGCGCCCCGGAACCGCTGCGGGCGGGGTGGAACAGGTCGGACACGATCACGTCGTGCAGCGGCCCGCCGGCGCGCACATGGCGCCGGGCATCGGCCACCCGCACCTGCGGCGCACCGGCCACGCCGGGTGTGGCGAGCGCGGGCACGAACAGGGCGGCGGCCTGCACCACTTCGGGCAGCAGTTCCACCGCCTCGACCACCAGGCCCGGTGCGCTGGCAGATGCCGCCGTCACCCCGGTGCCCAGGCCCAGGAACAGCGCCTGCTGGGGCGCCGGATGCAGCAGCAGCGGCAGCCAGGCCTGGCGCGCATCGGCCAGACGGGTGGCGCTGCTGCCCTCCTGCTCGCGGTTGTTGATGTGCAGGCGGCGCACGCCGTCGGCGTCTTCCACCACGCTCACGGCCGCCAGCACGCCGTCGGCATGGCTGAGCAGGCGGCCGCCGTCGGGCACCTGCACGTGTTGCAGCGGCGGGCCCAGCACGGCCAGGCCCAGCACGCCGGCCGCCGGCAGCCAGGCCCGGGCCGTGCGCCAGGCAGAGGCCGGCAGCAGCAGCAGGTAGCCGGCCGCCAGCGCCACCAGCACGGCTGCCGGCCCCAGGCGCGGCAGCAGCAGCACGCCCACCAGCGGCGCTGCCAGGGCCGCGCCCAGGGTGTTGGCCGCCAGCGCCGGGCCCAGGGCCCAGCCCGCATCACGCGCCTGCACCGCCAGGTGGCTGAACAAGGCGCCCATCGCCACGGTGGGCAGCAGGAAGGCGGCCAAGCCCAGGCCGGCCTCGGCCCACAGCGCAGCCTGGAAACCGGCATCGGGGCGGGGCAGCAGCAGGGCCTTGAGCGCCGGCGCGAAGGACAGCGTGAGCAGCGCCCCCAGCACGCTCAACACCACCACCGCCACCAGCGCTGCGCGCAGGTTACCGCTGTCACGGCGCGACGCCAGGCTGCGCTGGTACAGCGCGCCGCCGGCCGCCGTGCCCAGCAGATAGACCGCCAGCAGGATGGCGTAGGTGTAGACGGTGTTCTCGGCGGTCTGGCTCAGCACCCGCACCACCACCACTTGCAGGCCGATGCCCAGCAGGCCGCAGGCGGACAGCGCCCACAGCGTTGCACTGCGGCGTGCAGGCGCCGATGCCGGCGCTGCGGCGCCGGGCAAGGTCGCGTCAGCCGGGGCCGGGCGCTGCAGCGGCGCCAGCCAGCGCCAGGCCATCGCGGCGCAGGCCAGGTTCAGGCCGGCGGCCACGCAGGCCGTGGCGCTCAGCCCCAGCCACGGGGCCAGCCAGAACGCCGCCGCCAGCACGCCCAGCAAGGCACCGGCGGTGTTGACGGCATACAGGCCGCCGACGGCATAACCGGCGCCGCGCAGTGGCGCCAGCACGCGCTGCATGGCCGGCAGCGTGGCGCCCATCGCCGCCGTGGCCGGCAGCAGCAGCAGCGCAGTGCCGACAAAGGCCACCCCCCATTGCCGCCAAGGCGAGGCCTCGTCGCCGATCCAGCCGAGCAGCAGCGCGCCGGCGGCCGGCATCACCAGCACCAGCACCAGGGCCCACAGCGCGATCACCGCCTCCAGGGCGGCCAGCCAGCGGCCCGGCCGGGTGCTGCGTGACACCCGCCCGCCGAGCGCCCAGGCGCCCAGCGCCAGGCCACCGAAGAAGGCCGCCACCACCGCCAGCAGCGCACCGACTTCATGGCCGAGCCAGGTGCCGAGCTGCTGGGTCCAGACGATCTGGTAGGCCAGGCCGGCCAGGCCCGACAAGGCCATCGGTGCGGCCACCTGCCACCATGCCGGCATGCGCTGGGCTGTCTGGCGCCGGCCGTGGCCGGCGAGGTCCGCCGGGGGGGCGTTGGACCGGGCCGCATCGGCCCACACTTGGCTCACATCGAATCCTCGACAACTGCACACTGAAAACACGGAAGCCGGCCCACAGGCCGGCAGATGGTGTGGGCCCCGGCAGCCCGGTCAAGGGCGGCCAGGGCGCACACGCTCAGGCGCGCAACTTCAGCGCGCAACTTCAGCGCGCAACTACAGTGCGCAATTTCAGCGCGCGGCCACGTTGGTGGCGCGGGACTGCGCCGCCAGGTTGCCTGACGGCGCCTTCACGCCGGCCACCACGGTGCTGCCCTTCACTTCGACGTACACCGGGTTCGAGTAGAACCACACATCGGTGAAGGCCTCGACATCGTTGTTCAGACGCCGCCCGCCTGCTACGGCGGTCAGGTGGGTCAGGCAATCGACGATCGTCGGCGCCTGTGCGGCATCAGCGCAGCCCGGGTTGGTCGGCACCACGGTGATGTTGTCGGCCAGCGAGTCGACCAGCGGGTTGCCGTTGGCGTCGGTCTCGTTGGGCACGCCGGCGGGCATGTTGGTGCCACGCAGGCGCAGGTACTGGCTGGCCTGCACGCCCTTGATGTTGTAGGTCATCACGCGCCAGTTGCCGGGCAAGGCCTTCCAGTTGCTGCTGTTCCAGGTGGCCTTCACCGTGGTGCTTGGGTTCTCCGCGTTCGGGCTGTCGGTCTCGCCATTGCGGCCGCCAGGAGCGGCGCCGTTGTATTGCGCGCTGTCCGGGGCCACATAGCCGGTGACCAGGCCGCCGATCAGGTCGACATGGTGCAACACAGGCATGTTCAACGGCATGTTGATGCCGACCTGGGCCAGTGACGGGTTGGCGATGCTGTACGGTGCGCGGTTCGTGCCTTCCGGGTCACGCAGGGCCACCACCACCCGCAGCTGGTCGCCGGGGTTGACCACCAGTTTGCTGCCCTGCTGGGCACAGTCGCGCTCGAAGAAGCCGGTGCCGGCCTTGGCGGCAGCCAGCACCCGCGCTTCCAGCGTGCCGGCGGGGTTGGCCCTGGCCACCGGGCCGTTGGTCTTGCAGACCACATACTGCATGCGGTCGATCAGGTCGCCGTTGACGAAGTACGAGTTGCCCGTGCGCATGCCGTCGACGATGTGCTGCGGAGTCAGCGCCGCGCCGCCGGTCTGCACCAGGGTGTAGCTCTTGTTGAACTCGCCCGGGTACTGGTCGTTGGTGGTCTGCGGGGCGTCCGGGCCGAAGGCGCCGCGGTTGTGGTAATCGCTGTTGTTGAAGATCCAGAAGTTGCGGCCTTCACCGAGCAGCGCATCCCACAGGCCGCCCACCTTGGCGGTGTAGTAGCCCATGCCGCCGTAGGTGCCGCGCCCGGCTGCACCGGTGCCGTAGCTGCGGTTGCCGGCGGCCTGGTGGCCGGGGCCGCCTTCCATGCCGAACGCCACCGTGGGCGCGGCATTGTTGAAGTTGCGGAAGTGCTGGATGTCGTATCCGCGGCTGCCCGTGGGGCTAAACACGCCCGCCCGCTCGACGTGCGCCGGGATGAAGAAGCTGGTGTTGGGGTGGTTGGCCGCCAGCCACTTGGCGCCTTCCACTGTCTTGGCATGGCCGAGCAGGCCGCTGTTGTAGGCGCCCACCAGCTTCTGGCCGCGCGGGTCGAGGAACTGGTTCAGGTCGCTACCGGGCACCGCACAGCTCCAGTCCTGCTCGCCGCGGCTCAGGTCGCCGGACCCCCGGTCGAAACAGTATTCGAACTGCGCGGTCTTGCTGCCGTTGCCGCCACCGCCCACCGGCAGCTGGCCGTCGATCACCGCCACGTTGTTGTGCTCATGGCCTGGCACCACCTGCTCCAGGCCCACGAACAGCGGCTTTCTCTTCAGCGCGCTCATCTGCTCGAGCACCGGGTACTGGAACTCCTGGATCGACTGCCAGCGCCACATGCGGCGGTCGGCGGCGTCGGGGTTGGTGCCGATCAGGTCACCCTTGATGCGGGCCACGCCGATGCTGTTGGCCCAGGTGGTGGCCGGGCCCTGGCCCTCCACGAATGGGTAGCCGGAAGCGGCGCCGGTCTGCGCATCGTCGACCAGCGTGCAGTTGCGGTTGCCGCTGCCGCCGTGGCCGGCCATCACGAACCAGTCCAGGCCGTAGGTGTCGACCGACTTGTTGACCAGCTTCTGCACCGAGATCTGGCCGTCGGAGCAGGTGCTGTGGTTGTGGAAGTCACCGACGGTGTAGCGCCCGGCATCGGCCTTGGCAGGCTGGGCCTGCGCGGTGATCGGCGCGGCGGCCAGCAGGCTGCAGGCTGCGGCGGCGGCCAGGCTGGCCGGGCGCAGGTTGAAACGTGGGGTCATCGGTGAAGCTCCTGGGGATTGCTGTGGGATTGCTGTGGGATTGCGGGGTGCGGCTGGGCTGGGCCATCGACAGGACAAGCACCCGGGCGTGTCTGTTCACACGCCGGAAACGTTAAGCGGGTGGTGTGTCGTCCGCATGACGGCCTGCTGGCCTGGCCCGGCCCTAACGGCGCACGGGCGCATGCTCAATCCAGGCCGATGATGAGTGCGGCTTCCACGTTGCCGGCTTGTTCGAAGCGCAGTGTCAGCGGGTACTCACGCCCGAAGTGCAGGTCGGTCAACACCTGCTGCAGCAGCAGGTGCGGGCCGAAGTGCGACAGGTTGAGGTCGTGCCCGGGCTGCAGCGCCAGGCCGGGCGGGCCGGGCTCGCCCTGCGGGGCAGGCGGGTCGAACGGCCGGCGCGGCGGCAGGTGCAGCAGCATGCGGGTGGCCACCGGCGTCTCGGCACCCAGCAGGCGGTCGGCCCGGCGGATGTCGATGATGCGCAGCAGCACCGGCAGGTCGGTGGCGCCGGCACGGGCCTCGTCGCACCAGGGGTGCAGCACGGTGAAGCCGTCTTCAGGGAAGGCATGGGCGCGTGCGCTGCGCGGCAGGCACGCAGCCAGCATGGTGGCGGTGGGCCAGCCGAGCAGGCGGCGGCGCAACTGCTGGCGGGCGTTCATGGCTGCAAACCGATGCGGTAGCCCGAGGCGTCCAGGCGCTGCGGGATGGCATTCAACGCCAGGCTGAGGCGCTGGCCACCGCAGTTCACCGGCACCTCGTGCAGCAGGTGGCTGGGAAACAGCACCATGTCGCCAGCGGCCACTGCCGGCATCACCCACTTGTCGGCATTGAACGGGTTGGTGGCCGCGCCGGCATGGACGTTGCTGAAAACATAACCCGCATGGCCCATGGCCTTGACGAACACGGTGGCCGCGCTGTCATGCACCGGCGTCAGGTACAACACCGCCGACACCAGACTGTTGGCATGGTTGTGCAGGCCCTGGTGGCCGCCGGTCTCCAGCCGGTTGAGCCACAGCTCTTTCACCGTCCAGGCCAGGCGCTCGCCGAACAGCAGTTCACCGAAGGCTTCGATCTGCGGCGTGAGCCGGTCGATCACGCGGGCCAGCAGTGGATCGTCCTGCGGTTGCAGCAGGGTGGTGTGGGTGAGCGCGGTCGACCGTGTGTTCGGCGTGCCAGCCTGTTGCACGGCGCGCTGGCACAGCAGCGCCAGCATGGCGTCATCGACCACGCCGCTGGCATGCATCAGCGGCGTGGGGAACAGGCCGATGGCCCGTGCAGCAGGGCTGACCAAGGCAGCAACCCGGCGCGGGTCAGGCGCGCAGGCGGCGCGCGGCGGCAACCGCCAGCAGGCCCAGCGCCATCAGGCCGTAGGTCGCCGGCTCGGGCACCGGGCTCAGCGTGATCATGCTGCCGGCATTCCAGCGGCCGTCCGGGCCGGCCAGGTCGTCGAAGCCGTCGTGGAATTCGAAGTTCAGGCGGCCGTCGCTGCCGGCGCTGAAGGCCAGGCCCAGGGCCGACAGCGTCATGCTGCCGCTGAACTGGCCACTGCCGAAGGTGCCGGTCTCGCTCGGCGTGAGGGTGATGCCGTCACCGGCGGTATTGGTGATGGTGAGCGCCATCTCCGACAGCCAGCTGGGTTCGTATGCGGTGAGCGACACATCCCAGCGCACCTGGTTGATCTGGAAACCGGGGGTCACGCCGAGGTTCAGCATCACGTTGTCGGCGTTGCCGATCTCGGCCACGCTGAAGATGTTGGTCAGGCCGACGACCACTTCGGCCGGGGGGGCTCCGACGGCCATGGCCTGGGTGGACAGCAGGGCTGCGGCGGCCAGTGCCAGCGCACGGATGGGGTGGGTGTTCAGAGACATGGATTCACCTTGGGGTTGGGCGGACAGGCCACCATGGCGGTGGCGGGACTTGCCGAACTTTGCGTGGCTTGTGTGAAATCTGATGACATGGGCGGGGGATGTAGTCCCCCCCTGTCCGGAGGTTCTTGATTCATCAAACTGTCATGGCATGCGGCTCGCGCAGGGCGCCTGGCGCCATCAGCCGAGACGTCTGCGCGCAGCGACCGCACACAGGCCCAGCGCCATCCACGGCGGGTGCGCCGTTGAACGTGGGCAGGCCCAGCATCTGGCTGACCAGGATGGTGTTGCCATCGGCCTGCAGGCTGCCCGACAAGGTGCCGGCGATCCGCACCTTGTAGGCGCTGCTGTCGCAGGCAAAGGCATGAGTCTGCTCGGCAGTTTGGGCAGCCCAGGGCAGCGCGCTGGCAAGTACGGCGGTGGCGATCAGTGCGGAACGCAGCATGGTTGTAAAACTCACTGGAGTGGATGGCCCTTCTTCGTATGTGCTGCGATAGTCATGCGCATGACGCTGGTCTGCGGCGAACGGCCTGGCCAGTCACCGTCCAGCCGGGCCTCTGCAGCACCCCCCACCCCCCTGGTCGGGGGTGGTGTCACGGCTTGTTCATGCAGGCCGTCTACCGTGATATGTTTTTCCACACCACCGAGGACACCATGACTGCACGCCAACCTGCCGCGCTGCGGCGCCTGAGCCTGATCGCCGCCAGCCTGCTGCTGGCCTTCGGCAGTGCCCAGGCCGAGAAACTCACCCTGCTGCATGTGGGCGACCAGGAGAGCTGGCTGCTCTCGGCCCAGGGCAACCTGCGTGACAACGCCTCGCAGGCCATCTCGTTCTACGGCGGTGTCGACCGCCTGGCCACGGTGATCGGCAACGCTGCCACCGCCGCTGCAGCTGGTGGCGCCACCGTGCTCAAGCTCAACGCCGGTGACGCCTTCCTGCCCGGCTTGCGCTGGAATGCCAGCAAGCTGAACCTGGCCACCGCCTACAGCGACGGGCAGCAGGACTACTACGACGCCATCGCGATGCGCCACATCGGTTTCGACGCGGCCGTGTTCGGCAACCATGAATTCGACGAAGGCGCCACCACGGCGGCGCGCTTTGCTGCGGTCTCCGGCACCACCTACCTGTCGAGCAACCTTAATTTCAACGCCACCAGCGCCTTTGCCGCGCTGTCGGCCAACGGCACGGTGGCGCCGTACAAGCTGGTGACGACCACCGGCGGCAAGATGATTGCGCTGGTGGGCGCCACCACGCCGCTGCTGCCCAGGATTTCCTCACCGGGCGCGGTGAACCTGCTGGGTTACGACGCCGCTGCCAGCGACAACGCCAACCTGCTGTCACTGGCCGGCACCATCCAGGCGAATGTCAACGCCGCACGCGCGGCCGGCGCCAGCACCGTGGTGCTGATGAGCCATCTGCAGAACTGGAGCAACGAGAAGACCACGGTGATCCCGGCGCTCACTGGCGTGGACGTGGTGCTCTCGGGCGGTGGCCATGAGCTGATGGCCGACCTGGACGACATCCTGATCCCCGGTGACCGCCGGGCCATCACCGGCATGCCGCAGTTCGTGACCGACGCCGCCGGCAAGCAGGTGGCGGTGGTCACCTCCAACTTCGGCAACCGCTATGTGGGCGAGCTCAACCTCACGCTGGACGACAGCACCGGCGCCGTGGTGTCGGTCGACAGCAGCCGCATGCTGCGGGTGAGCGGCACCGGGGCCGACGCGGTGGTGGGGGACACCTTCTTGAAGGGCGCGGTGATCGACCCGGTGACGGCTTACATCGCTACCCTCAACGCGACCAGGATCGGCACGTCCCAGGTCGCACTGAACGGCAACCGCGGTGCGGCGGGCGCGGCAGGCAGCTTCAGCGCCGGGCTGCGCAACGCCGAAACCAACCTCGGCAACCTGGTGGCCGATGCGATGCGCTTTTCCGGTGGCACCGACATCGCACTGCAGAACGGCGGTGGCATCCGCGCCAGCATGGCCGCCGGCGACGTGACCGTGGCCGACACCTTCAACGTGCTGCCCTTCACCAACCTGGTGAAGACCGCGCCGCAGGTGAGCGCGGCCCAGCTCAAGGGCATCCTCGAGCACTCTGTGGCCGCTGCCTCGACCGCTGGCGCGGTGGATGGCCGCTTCGGCCAGGTCGCCGGCATGCGGGTGGTGTACGACACCAGCCGCGCCGCCGGCAGCCGTGTGCTGCAAATCGTGCTGGACGACGGCACGGTACTGGTCGACAACGGTGCTGCGGTGGCAGGTGCCCGCACGGTGTCGCTGAGCACCATCGACTTCACCGCCAACGGCGGCGACGGCTACCCGTTTGCCGGCCTGGGCGTGCTGTTCGCCAATGCCGTCAACACGGTCACCTACCAGGAGGCCCTGGTCAGCTACATCACCGCCGACATCGCCGACGGCGGCCTGGGCGGGGTGATCAGCAGCGCGCGCTATGGCGAGGCCACGCCCTTCAACCTGGCCGGCCGCCTGGTGGACCACGCCATCACGCCGGTGCCCGAGCCCCAGACCTACGCCATGCTGATCAGTGGCCTGGTCCTGCTGGGCTGCATGGTGCGCCGCCGCCGCAGCTGACCGACCACCGGGGGCCGGCGCGCCGCCCTGCGGGCACGCCGGCGCCCGGCATCAGAAGTTGTGGGTCAATGTCAGCCGCAGCGTGCGCGGTTCGGCCGGGTGCACATGTTTGTCGGCCACCGCCGCCCCCTCCCCCGGCAGCCGGCTGTCGTAGAAGTATTCGATGTCGTTGACCTGGCGGTCGAACAGGTTGAACACATCCAGCGTCAGGCTGGTCTTGGGGTTGAACTGGTGGCTGATGCGCAGGTTGCTGGTCAGCGCGCTGTTGGCACGCACGCTGTTGTCCTCGATCAGCGGGCCGCTGCCCAGGTAGCGCCACTGCAGGCTGGCCGACCAGGGGCCCAGGTCACGCGCGGTGAAGGCGACGGACGCCACCTTGTCGACGCTGTTGGGGATGCGGTCGCCCGCCGGGTCGGCATCGCTGAAGCGTGCATGCGTCCAGGCCAGGTCGGCGTCCACCAGCAGCCAGGGCAGCGGCGCCCAGCGGTTGTTCCATTCCACGCCGCGCCGCTTGCTCGGCCGGCTGGCTTCGGTGGCACCTGCATCGCCCACATAGACCAGCTCCGAGTCGAAGTCCAGCTTCCACAGCGCCAGCGAAGTGGTCAGCCCGGGCAGCCATTCACTGCGCATGCCGAACTCCATCCCGCGTGAGGCCACCAGCCCCGGCACGGTGTCGACCGGGTCGCCGGTCTTGGGGTCGATGCGCGCGGTGGTGCCGCGTGCGTCGTTGCTGTGCAGACCACGCCCGGCGTTGAAGAAGAACTCGGTCCTGGCCCAGGGCCCGGCGATCAACGACAGCTTGGGCGACAGCTGGCTGTCGCTGGCACGGCCCGAGTTGGCCGCCAGCGTCAGGCTGTCGACCCGGAAACGCACCTGGTCGGCACGCAGGCCGACGATGCCGCGCAGCCAGGGCGCCAGTTCCACCGCCGTCTGGCCATACAGGCCCAGCAGGGTTTCCTGCACCTTGTCTTCACGCGTCACGCCGGTCACCTGCCGTGCCACGGTGTCGAACAGGCCCAGCTGCACCCGGTCATGGCGCAGTTGCAGGCCGATTTCGCTGCGGGCGTTCAGCCCGCCCAGGCCGTGGTCGATGGTCTGGCTGGCCGCCAGGCCGTAGACCTGGCGGTCGTCACGCTGCGCAAACTGGTCGCCGGCGGCGGGCCGCTCCAGCGCATAGGTGAAGTTCGAGAACAGGTCCAGCCGGTAATCGATCAGGTAGGCCGACAGCTTGCTGCTGCCCGCCGTGCCCTGGCGCTGCCACTGCGCCGACAGGCTGGTGCGCCGGGTGTCGCCGCCGCTGCTGGCGTCCAGCGTGTCGAAGCGGCCGAAGGGCTGGCCATTGAAGCTGCCTGCATCGATCAGCCGCTGCGGGATCTGGTCGGTCGATGTCCACTTGGCCTGGTAGTGCATCAGGCTGGCATGCCAGCCTTGGGCCGCCGTGCCGCCGCTGAGGGTGAACACGGCGTTGGTCTTGTGCATGCCCTCGGGCACGGTCCAGGGGCCGTCGTTGCGTTGCAGTTCCAGGGCGCCCAGCAGCGTCAGGCCGTTGCCCAGGGGGGTGGATCCGCCGGCCACCCCGCGGCGAAAACCGTTCTGCCCCAGCGTGACGGCGCCGAACGGCGCGTCCAGCGCGGTGCGGTAGACGATGTCGGCCGAGCCGGCGGAAGAGAAGTCACCGTTCTGCGCGAAGTACGGGCCCTTGCGGTAGGCGATGCGGTCCACCAGTTCGGGCAGCAGGAAGTTCAGGTCGCTGTAGCCCTGGCCGTGGCCGTGGCTGGGCATGTTGACCGGCAGGCCGTTGACGCTGGTGGCGAAGTCGGTGCCATGGTCGAGGTTGAAGCCGCGCAGGAAGTACTGGTTGGCCTTGCCGTCACCCGAGTGCTGGGTGACGATGACGCCGGGCACGAACTCCAGCACCTCGCCCGGGCGCAGGGCCGGGCGGCTTTTCAACAGCTCGGCGCGGATCACGCCTTGTGATGCGGCATCGCTGCTGCCCAGGGTGTTGTCATAGTGGCGGCCGGTGATCTCGACCTGGGTGGTGGCCGTGGTGCCCTGCGCCAGGGCAGGCAGGGCCGGGGCCAACAGGCTGGCAGCCAGCCAGGCGACGGTGCGGGGGCGGCCAGTCGGCCTCGGTGGCTGCCGGCGAATTGCGCGGCGCTGCGATGGATGTCGGGTCATGGTGGAGAACCTTGGTGTGTGGTGATGCAGGCCCGGCTGCGCCGCTGGCAGCGGCGCAGCCGGCGCCAGGGCGGTCCGACGCGGGGGACCGAACCGTGGGCGGCGTCGGGCTGCGGGCCGGCGGGCGGCCACGGGCCGGCGCCGGCGCGTCGCTCAGGCCCGTGGGGGGCGCTCTGGCAGGCGGCTGCCGGCATCCCGCCAGCCGGGTGCGGCTGCGGTGGACCAGCGCACCGCGCCGGCGGCTGGCGGGCACCAGCCCGGGCCGGTGGCCAGCGCCAGCGGCTGCAACAGGCTGCCGGAGGCAGCGTCCTGCGCGCCGGTGTCGGCCGCCTGCGCCCGCTGCAGCGACGCCACGCTGGCATCCTGCGGCCCGTGGTGGTGGCGCTGCAGGCCGTCGTGGTGGTGCGCATGCAGCGCATGGCCGGCGATCAGCGGGCTGCGCGACTGCAACTGCTGTCGCCAACCGTGCATGGCCTGCAACCAGCCGGCCCGGGGTTTGTCAGGCAAGGCCTGCGCGGCCGGCACGCTGTGCCAGTGCGCCGCCCCCAGCAGCTGCCGCAGCACGCCGGCATGCCCATGCAGCAGCAGGCCCAGCAGCAGCAGGCACAGCAGGGCACGGCGCCAATGGGCGCGGGCGGGACGGGCGAACGCGAGCAACATCAGATGGTGATTCTGCAGGGACCATGTGACATACGTGTCAAGACCCGCTTGTCCGGCCCGCCTGGATGCCGGCCGCGCGCCTGGGAGCCTGTCGGACTTGGTGAGCGTCGGCTGCGAATCGACCGCAGCGGTCCCTTTAGACTGCCGCCATGCCACCCGACCCGAGCAGCCCCCCCAGCGACGTGCCCCCGGCCGGCACTGCGGCCAGCCATGCGCTGCTGCAGGTGGCCATCGTCGGCGGCGGCCCGGCCGGGCTGATGGCGGCCGAAGCCTTGCTGCAGGGCGGCGCGGCAGTCGACCTCTACGACACCATGCCTTCGGTCGGCCGCAAGTTCCTGCTGGCCGGCAAAGGCGGGTTGAATCTGACGCACAGCGAGCCGCTGCCCGCCTTCACCGCACGCTATGGAGAACAGGCCGCGCAGGTGGCGCCCTGGCTGGACGCGCTGCCGCCGCAGGCGCTGCGCGACTGGGCTGCCGGCCTGGGCATCCACACCTTCGTCGGCACGTCGGGCCGGGTGTTCCCGGCCGAGATGAAGGCCGCGCCGTTGCTGCGCGCCTGGCTGCACCGGTTGCGCGGCGCCGGTCTGCGCCTGCACATGCGCCACCGCTGGCAGGGCTGGCAGCCGGGTGATGCGCCCACGTTGCTGCATTTCGACACGCCGTCGGGCCCGCAGAAGCGGCAGGCCGACGCGGTGCTGCTGGCGCTGGGCGGCGCCAGCTGGGCCAAGCTGGGCAGCGACGGCGCCTGGGTGGCGCACCTGCAGCGCCGCAGCGTGGGCGTGGCGCCGCTGCAGCCTGCCAACTGCGGCTTCGACATCGGCTGGAGCAGCTACTTCGCCCAGCGCTTTGCCGGCGCGCCGATGAAGTCGGTGCGGCTGCGCTTCGACGACGGCCAGGGCGTCGCCTTCGACCGGCCGGGCGAGTTCGTCGTCACCGCCACCGGCATCGAGGGCAGCCTGGTGTACGCGGTCTCGGCCCGCCTGCGCGGGGCAATCGCCCGCCAGGGCAGCGCCACGGTGCAGATCGACCTGCTGCCCGGCCGCAGCGAGGCGCAGCTGGCCGCCGCGCTGGCCAAGGGCCGCGGTGCACGCTCGCTGCCCAACCACCTGAAGGAGCATGCCGGTCTGGACGGTGCAAAGGCGGCGCTGCTGCGCGAGCAGCTCAGCGCCGCGCAGCTGACCGAGCTGGTGGCCCAGGCGCCGCAGGACCTGGCGCGCCGCCTCAAGGCCTGGCCGCTGACGCTGCTGGCGCCGCGCCCGATCGACGAGGCCATCAGCACCGCCGGCGGTGTGCGTTTCGAGGCGCTGGACAGCCATGGCATGCTGCGCGCGCTGCCGGGCGTGTTCGTCGCCGGCGAGATGATCGACTGGGAGGCGCCCACCGGCGGCTATCTGCTCAGTGCCTGCCTGGCCAGCGGGCTGGCGGCGGCCCGGGGGCTGCTGGCCTGGCAGGCGGCCGGGCGCCCGGGCACCCCATCCCCCAACACTTGAAAGACGCGACCATGCTGCTGGTGCACCACCTCAACAATTCCCGCTCGCAGCGGGTGCTCTGGCTGCTGGAGGAACTGGGCGTTCCCTACGAGATCCGCCACCATCAGCGTGATGCCAAGACCATGCTGGCACCTGCGGCGCTGCTGGCGGTGCACCCGCTGGGCAAGAGCCCGGTGATCGTGGACGGCGGCATCACCGTGGCCGAGACTGGCGCCATCGTCGAATACATCCTCGACGCCTACGGCAACGGCCGCATGCGCCCCGCCGCAGGCACGCCGGAGTTCCTGCGCCACCGCTACTGGCTGCACTTTGCCGAAGGCTCGGCCATGCCGCCGCTGCTGTTCAAGCTGGTGTTCGACGAGGTGCAGAAGGCGCCGATGCCCTTCTTCATCAAACCCATCGCCAAGGCCATCAGCCAGAAGGTCATGGGCGTGATGGTGTGGCCCAACCTGAAGCGCCAGTTCGACTTCATCGAGGCCGAACTGGGCCGCAGCACCTGGTTGGCTGGTGATGAACTGACCGGCGCCGACATCATGATGAGCTTTCCGCTGGAGGCGGCCCGCCAGCGCGCCGGCCTGGATGCATCGCACCCGCGCATGCTCGGCTTCGTGCAGCGAATCCACGCCCGGCCTGCCTACCAATGCGCGCTGCAGAAGGGCGGCCCCTACGACTTCGCGTGATGGCTGCTTGGGGCTCGTTGCTGTCGTTCGGCTTGAGGCCTGAAAGCCGGCATTCGACGGTCTGAGCGATCGCGCCGGGCCGGGCGGGCGTGTTCTGCGTAAGTAAAGAAGGGAGGGCTGGAGGCCCGGAATGACATGGAGCAGGACACGCCCGCCCGGCCTGGCGCGATCGCTCAGACACTCGAATGCCGGCTTTCAGGCCACAAGCTGAACGACAGCAACGAGCCCCAAGCAGCCATCACGCGAAGTCGTA
>Ga0105047_10009310_pt1 | contig 16182 bp, 21 predicted proteins | sample MAT04_FD_78384 | JGI IMG/M metagenome (GOLD analysis project Ga0105047, IMG submission 78384) | Freshwater microbial communities from Lake Fryxell liftoff mats and glacier meltwater in Antarctica - MAT-04 (megahit assembly) | ecosystem: Environmental > Aquatic > Freshwater > Ice > Liftoff...
ATCATCAGCTTTCTCAAAAGCCTGCACCACGTATGAGTGTCTGGAAAAAAAATAATGGCGAGTGGCAATGGATTGCTCATGCAAATCTTAAAGAGATCCCAGCCAATCAGGCCAAGGCAAAGCCACTGGTGCTAAAGAAACCCTAAATTCAATTCTTTTTTAGGGTATGCATGCACGGTTCTGCATACCCTGAAAAGAAAAAAGTTATAAAATAGACTGCAAAAAAATCTTATATTGAATAAGTTGATTTCAAAATTGCATAAACCACACGATCTTTTACAATTCCTTTTTGGATAATGCAATTTCTTAAATAACCTTCCTTAACAAATCCATTTTTTCTAAAACTCGTTGAGAAGCTATATTAACAGGGTCTACCAATGCTTCAATTCTTGCAACGCCGAGATCTTCAAAACCATTTTGAATTGCCAAATTTATTGCCTGTGTAGCAAAACCATTACTCGATTAATTTCTCGATATCACATATCCGAGCTCAGCTTTACAACCATGAACCCCTTTACCTTTATCAAGAGTAATAGAACCAATCACATTTTTGCCAAGGCAAATTGCTTTAAACCAGGGGTGATTTTCGACAACGTTCTTAAAAAAATCCTCGGCATCGCTCCGTAAAGTATAACTGCTCCACATCATGTATTTTGTGACTTCATCGTCTGTTGCCCACTCCATAAAATCATCAATATCGGCTGATGTAAATGTTTTTAAAGTTGTTGCTTCATCTTGTAGCTTATATTCAGACATTAAAACCTGATTGGTTGATTCAATTTGTGTATTCACAAGCATACTCTTTCGCTGATTTTTTTGGGATAACTATCCAAATTAACTAAATAATGAAAACTAGCACGCTTAAGCTTTCATCGAGTTAACCTGTTCATCCGGATTACTTTTATTTAAAGCAATCCCATTAACAAATCAAAATCGATGCCAAAATCCTTTGTCATCAGTAACTTCATATTAATGTGAGGATGTTCTCTTTTAAAATTGTTTATAAAGCTTTTGGCTGCATTAAGTTCACAATCAAAAGATCAACTCTATCTTCAAGTTATTTTAAGAGGGATTATCAATTCTCATTATCATTTAAAGAATAAATTTTTCCTTTGGTTCAGTTTTTTAGTCATTGTGCTTAAAATGTACTTTGCCTATGCTTAAGCGATGGTAAATTAGAGAAGATTATAAAATATGAGATGCTATTTTGGTTGTCAGTCAAAATAAATTCTGATAACATTTTCTCAAATTTTCAACTTAGTAAGGTTTAAATATGAATAAAAAAACATTAAGACATTTCTAATGTCAATCTTTCCCCTTTCAAGTATTGCTCAAGACGCGTACGCTTGGTGGGATGTTTCACACATGGTTGTCGCTCAGATAGCTAAAGATCAAATAGATTTAAAAACATTGACAAAAGCAGAAAATCTTTTGGAATATTTTAAGGATGGTTTTCCAGCAAGTAGTACATTTATCACCTCATCATGCTTCCCGGATGACATTACTTCTATTGGTTTATCAGGTTTTAAAGTTTGGCATGGTGTTTTAACTCCATATAGCATCGATGGTTATTTAAGCGAAAAAGAAATAGGTTGTATTGAAGCTCTTATTGGCGACAATAACCTTCATTCAGCAATTAGACAAAGTATTAAAACTTTAAAAAATCCAAATGCCAGTCGTTGGGAAAAGTGTTTTTTGTTAAGATTTCTACTTCATACCGTTGCTGATATACATCAACCACTACACTGTGTGCAATTGTATAGTCCTCAATTTCCAAAAGGAGATCTAGCTGGACACAAATTTTTAATTTCCGGGATGCCCTATCGTAATTTACATCTTCTTTGGGATTCTGCTTTTGGTATCGGAAGCGAGAAAATGCCTCGACCTTTAAGCGATGATGATGTTACCCGCATAGAACATCTAGCTAGATTTATCACAGAAAAATGGCCTTCAGCCAATCTTCCTGAAAAAGATAATATGAATATTTTAGATTGGAGTGAAGAAAGTTACAAATTAGCGGTAGAAGTTGCTTACTCAAATATTCAACTAGGAGAAATGCCATCAGAACAATATTTAGAAGCTGGAAAAGAAGTCGCCATCCGTCAAATAGCACTAGCGGGGTATAGGTTAGCTATTTTACTTGAAGAAATTTTTAAGGATGATTAAATGAAAAAGGTAATTTTTCCGGGGACTTTTGATCCACCCACTTTGGGTCACTTAGACATTATAAAAAAAGCAGCATGCCTATTTGACCATGTGTATGTTGCTATTGGAAATAATATTAGTAAATCACAAACTGCCTTTAGTTTAGATGCAAGGCTACAACTTTTAAAAACAATTACTAAAACAATCCCTAATGTAGAAGTTGTAATTTTTCAAGGTTTACTGATTGATTTTGCAAAACAGCTTGATGTTCAGATTATTTTAAAGGCTGTAAGAAATGCTACCGATATTGATTATGAAAATTTACAGGCTCAATTAAATCGTCAAATGGGAGGTGTAGAAACTTTATTTATGTTTTCGGAAGAAAAATTTCGTCTTATAAGCTCTACACTCGTAAGAGAAATTGCAAAATACAATAAAAGACTTAATGCCTTTGTTCCATCGGAAATAGAGGAAGCTGTTTTTAAACACCTTTTTATTCAGTTTCATAAAGATGATTGACAGTAATAAAGATTCATTGAAATTGCAAAAATCTACAATGATTCTTTACGGTTTTTATAAGCTTCTTGGAAGCCCTCTTGAAGCACTTTTTTATTTATTAGCCTTTATATTATATAAAGATTTAAACGCGTCGTCATTACAAATCACCCTCCTTGTAGCATCTAAGCCTGCAGTCGCACTACTTTCTTTTTATGGAAGTTTATTAATTAAAAATAAATCATCCAATCTTAAATTAATGATACTGATTTCTACAATATTGGGATCCTCTCTTTGCTTAGCCTTTCCATTTGTCAATAATGTGTGGTTTATTATTTTTGCCCATAGTTTGTTCATGATCTCTTTAAGAGCAACAATTCCTGCATGGTCTGAAATATTTAGAATTAATTTAAACCTTGAATCAAGAGGTAAAGTTTTTTCAAGAGGATCTATAGTGAACTATTCCACCAATATTATAATTCCACTATGTGTTTCTCCAATGCTAGATTTATTTCCCGGAATTTGGAGATGGTTATTCTTTTCATTTGCAATATTAAGTTTAGCAAACATATTTATACTACAAAAACTAAAAATTTACTTAAAAAATAGTGATGATTCACAAGCTTACGAATTTAATTCACTTAAATCAATTGTACTAGATCCATGGAAAAATAGTTGGAAGCTCATCTCTGAACGATCTGACTTTAAACATTTTCAAATTGTTTTTATGTTGTGTGGTGCAGGATTGATGATCATGCAACCTGTTTTACCTGTTTTTTTTAAAGAAAATTTACATTTAAGTTATACTCAGCTTACGTTAGCAACTTCATGCTGTAAAGGCTTAGGCTTTGCTATAACATCCCCCTTTTGGGCAAATAAACTAAATCAAATACCTATTACATATTTTAATTTTTTTGTTTGTTTTTTTGCAGCAATATTCTGTTTTTTATTGATAAACTCACAAAATACTCTTATTTGTCTTTATATGGCTTATTTTATGTATGGTATCATGCAGGCAGGGAGCGAATTAAGTTGGAATTTATCAGGTCCTATCTTTTCTAAAAATCACGATAGTACTTTATTTACAGGCATTAATGTCGCAGCTGTTGGAGTTCGAGGTTGCATTGCTCCATTTTTAGGACAGCTATTACTGTTAAACACTAATAGTCCAACATTTGTTTTTGCTATTGGAGGCATTCTCTGTTTTATTGCTTCAGGCTATTCTTTAAGATTATATCTCAACCAAAATCCCAACCCTCATCTTGTAAATTAAAAAAAACTTTCCAAACATTGACATATTATATGGTAATCAAATGATAGAACAAGCCATTAAATAAAATCTTTAGAGGCCTTTCTTGACATGCTTGAAAGGGATCCGGAAGATCTGTAAAAATTACAGAAGCCAATTATTTCACGTTCAGGATTATCTCTTAGAAATAATAGAAAGCGAATCGTTTTGCCTCCTTAAACCCCTGCTCCCATCGTATTACCTGCATTTTCTAAGATTCTCTGACTGAAATCGGAGCAGCAGCACAAAGAGATTTTCTTGTTGGAATCGAAGAATTCAATCTTTCATTTTAACTTACAAGTAGACTGTTGCTTGAAAGTTTACGAAAAAAAATATTTAATCCTAGCTAGAAATCACTAGTGGGAATTGCTGCATTTGTTTATCATGCTATTTTTAAAGAATTTAAAGTCTTTAAATTCTATCATTACTCAACTTGAAGGAGAATTAATGTTTCAATATCTTAAAATTGCATTGGTAAGTTTTAACTTATTAATTTCTATCTTCCCGATCGTCATGTATGCTGAACAAGTAAATCCCACTAAACAAGAGATGTGGGAGGCTATGTCCGTTGAAGTTGGTTATTGGGTTGACGGATTAGGATATCCTATCGATAAAGAAATTAAAGACACGGTTATAGCTTTAAATCTTATGGGAATAGAGACCGTAGCTTCATGCGGAGGACATTTAGACAAAGATCTATCATATCCATGGGTGGACAAACAGGTCTATCCGTCAGAAATCAATAAGTTGATACAAGAAGGAATAGATATTCAAGAAGAGATAAAAATTGAAGAAGTATCGCTAAAATTAAAATACCCTAACCTTCCCTATAATGACTTCTATTATATTTCAGAGGGAGAAAATCTAAAAAATCTTAGAAAGAAACATTGGCTTATTGCAGTCTCGATGGAAGAAATCCAAATGAAATGCTTGGAGCCCATTAACCAACTTCTTAATCAGTTTTATGAAAATCGTACAACTTCTTATGATAAAACACTGATTATTGCAAAAAGTTCTTTAGCTCGTCTACGCAGTATAGGAATAGATAGGCAATATGTTAGATCATCCGACCAGCGACTCCAAAGTTTAAAAGAATACCAAGAAGAGATGAAAGATTTCACCATTTTTTTGAAGCAGAAATATTTAAATTAAAAACTGTTCGTATAGAAAAAGTATAAAGGGGTCAGACCTGACCCCTTTATACTGATATTCTTAAAATTCTGAATGACTAATGACAGGTTGTATTCCAGAATTGATTACAGCTATGGCTTCTGCAATGTTTTCCGGTAGATTAAGCTCCATGGCTACATCGCCAAGACCTTGGATATGTGCAGTCCACAGCTGTTGAAGAGCTTTTAGACCAGATTCGTCGAACTGAATCATTTTCAAAATGGTGCCTCTGTTTTCAAATGTCTTTTTCACATTCTCCTGCAGAATCTTTGAGCTTTGCAAGTCTCTATCGCGAAGAAGTAAAAGCAAATCATGAAAATCCTTCATTCGACTATTTCGTAACCCTTTAGAAAGTACTGTCTCCAACTTTTCTGCGAAAATCGTTTCGATAGGATAGACTAAAAGAGAAATTGATTCTTCGAAAAATGGTTTTCCACGATATTCAAAAAGCTTAATTTCTCGATTTTGTGGTTCTACGATATCGCCAACGCCAACATCCACGTGGATTTTATCTTTCATCTTAGCAAAAGAGGATTTGAAAATTGTGCGATACCCTGGATATTCCATACGCGGCTGAGAAAGTAGTTCTATGCTTTCAAAGGTAAAAGTGAATCCATCGTTTGATGATATTGATACAATCTCTTCAAAGACTTTTTGAAGCCCTTTTACTTCAGCATTCATACGTGTCAAAAGAAAATCGAGATCGACCGTTTCCCTTCATATTTTCATCATATAGGAAAGCAGAAATCCGCCCTTAAATATAAATTTATCGACGTGGGGAGAGCGTGCTAACCTTGCTAGAAATCTTTCTAGAAGAAGTTGCTTCCAGCAAGCATTGAAGGGAATTACTTTTTCTTTGGCAATCCTTTGAAGTCTGTCTTTGAGAGCTTGTTCATTTATCATGTAGTTATACTTAGTAAATAGGGTGTAATATCGAATTGAAGTCTTTTTGAATATTCTTCGAGTTTTATAAAATCGATGCGTTCTTTTCCGCCCTTTGCTACTGCTGATTTCAGGGCTTTAATAGCTGTTTCGCGACTTAAAAGACGAAAAGCATCAATGATAGTGCGTTCTTTATCAAAAATTGGAATGAGAACTCCTTCAAGTTCAATTTCCGTCCTTCCTAAATCAAGATCGCGAAAGCGAATAATTTTAATTTGTCTATTGCTGCGGGCCGACGTTCCATGTCTAATACCTATCCAATGCTGACGGGGAATCTCTTCCGTTAAATCATAGATGGCTAGTGCTGAAACTAAGCATACAACCCCATCATTAATTGAATGAACAGCTTCTATAAGATCTGCCCAACGAAAAGATTCCGGATTTTGATAGTCAATAGCTTGATACACTCCGCGCCGTATCCTCGTTAATTTTCCAATCTTAGCATAATGGCTTAGAACTGCGGATGGAACTCCGATTGCTCGTGCTTCCTTTGAGGTAAAAGAAGGTTGGTCAAGTAAAGGTGTAAGAAGTATTAGACAAGCTTTGGGTCTCATAAATATCCTTTTTTTTAACTTAACAAAAACACCCAATTATATCAACTGGGTTTGTTCGTTAAGTTAAGTTTTCGAAGGATTTTCCTTCAAGATATTTGAAAGTTTGACGATATTAAATCCGGTATATCTTTCTCATTTTTCGCCCATAAATTTATTGCTTTTCTGCGAAGATTTTGATTAGTGGATGTGTCTGATAATTAGTGTTTTTATGGGATATCGCCACATCTATAACTTTGAAACCAGAGCTTTTTAACAAATTTACAAGCTCTTCTTCTTTATAAAACGACCAATATTTTTCCAGTCCCCCATAACGCAAGTCAGGAGTCGAAAGTTCATCAATATCATTCTGCTTTTCTGATCTCAAGACTGTATAAATTTTTCTAAGGACTAATGGCATGTTTTTTTTAGGGATATGTAATATTGCACAACTGGCCCATGCTCCATCAAAAGTTTCCGGAAGAAAATCAAAAGATTCAATATCCATTCATTTTTTTTGCCATTTCTATTATTTTGGCTGAAAAATCTATACCGACAACATCAATACCCATTAACTTTTGTTTCATTGTTAAGATAACAAAAAAAAACAACTCTTGCATAAATATCATATGCATGCATATGATATGTTTACATACGAAATAAACATGAGGAGAATTGCTTTGTTAATAATTAAACATACCGTTGAAACAACGGCCTCTCCGGAAGCTATCTGGGAAATTTTGCAGGACGTAACCAATTGGAATACGTGGGATCATGGTATAGAATTTAGCACGCTAGATGGACCGTTCCAACACGGAACAACTGGAACCTTGAAACCAAAAGGAGGACCATTGCTGCACACTAAGCTTACGGCTGTCGAGACAAAGAAATTGTTCATTGATGAAGTGAAACTTACTTTGGCTTGTATTATTGTCTCTCATTTTTTGACCGAATCCAATGGCAAAACTCATGTAACTCATCAAATTGAAATGATGGGCCCATTAGCCTTTTTTTTCGCTTTTGTAATAGGACGAAATATGAAAAAAAATCTTCCGCAAGAAATGGCGGCATTGATTAAAAAAGCAGAAAATTTAAAATTGAAAAAGAGCATTCAATGAAAGAGATCGCTTGGAAAAAGGTTAGTCAATTTGAAGGACCTGAACAAAGTCCTGGTTTTTTGCTTTGGCAAGTGAGTACGAAATGGCGAAGAGAAATTGAAGCTGCTCTTGCAACCCTGAACCTTACTCATCCTCAGTTTGTTTTGTTAGCAAGTCTTGGTTGGTTAACGCGTCACAACACTGTAACTCAAATAGAGCTTGCTCGTCACTGTAACACCGACGTTAATATGACATCAAAAGTTTTACGCTCTCTTGAACAAAAAGGATATATCGAGCGGCATCGACGTGAAGGTGATGAACGCTCTAAACTCCCCAAACTAACAGAAAAAGGTGCAAAGCTTGTTAAACATGCAATCCCTATTGTTGAAAAAGTAGACGAAGATTTTTTTGGCAAATTGGGTTTGGAGAAAATGAATGAATATACCGATATTTTGAAGAAATTAGCAAATGACTAAATTGCAGAAGGCCTTTTCAAATGAGTCATGATTTCATACCGAACTTGACATTCATCTAGCTTCAGACAATATTAGGTAGATAGGAAAACGTTTTATGAACGAGAATTTTTAGATGAAAATATTTATGTTAATATTATTGGGGTACTTATCAATGAGTCCAAATATATCTGGTCAAAATATAGAAAATGCCTATTTAAATGAAACAAATTTTCCAATTGTCAAAAATAATTATGTGATTATTTCAGGATGTTCTGGTGGAGGTAAGTCTACGCTATTATCTGAGCTTGCAAGTAGAGGATATTCTGTTATTCTAGAACCGGGCCGGCAAATAGTTAAAGAACAAACAGCAATTAATGGAGACGCCCTACCTTGGACCAATCTTAAAAAATTCCTGGATCTTGCGTTATCGCGTTATCTATTCCAGTTTAACTCTCAAAAAGATCAACAGCAACTTCTCTTTTTCGATCGGGGCATTATAGATTCAGTACAGTTAAATACTTCACAGCCTGAATATTTCAGAAATGCAGCAAAAAATTTCAGGTACAATCGTTTAGTATTTTTGGTACCACCTTGGCAAGAGATTTTCACGAGTGATAAAGAGCGAAAGCATAGTTTTGAGTCTGCAAAAAATGAATTTGATGAGCTTCTTATTAAATACAAAAATTTTGGTTATGAGACAATTCTTATTCCTAAAGTTTCCGTTAAGGAAAGAGCTGATTTTATCCTAGAAAAGCTTGGCACCTCAACAGGTAAATTAACTGTATCCAACTTTTATATTTCGAAAGGAAAGCGTCTATTGGAATGGAATAAAGAAAAATTGACAAGTCAATCTAAACTAAGTGTCAATGATATAGAAGAACTACTTGCCCCTGAATTTGTGGTTATGGCAAATGGCAGAAAATATGACACTAATTATCAAGGCTATTATGAATTTCAAACCATTCAATCGCCAGTGTGAGGTTTCCTTGACCGGAATCAAAACGCGCATAATCTACATAAACTTGCGCTTTTCCTTTTCTAGCCTCCTGATCGAGCGGATTAATTTTAAGCAATAAGTCATAGATCTTAAGGGCTTCTTCATAATTATTCGCCCAAATATATGTTTGAGCTAAACCAAGATTTGCTAAACGAGAGTCTGCCGGTGATAATGAGTTGCTATCGAGGATCTGTTTATAAAGACTGATTGCTTCTATGCCGTTGCCTGCCTTAGATACTTCATCGACATACTCTCTTAAAAGACTAGCTCTCTTACTAGGATCGAGCGCTATGGCGTTGAGGTACCAGTTGAGTGCGGATATGTGATTGAAGTTTTTTGCATCATTACGAGCAAAATTAATGTATAAATCAACAAGCTCGCCTCTCACATCGCAATCTTGAGGATTATCAGAAAGAATTTTCTCATATTCTTCAAGTGCTAAAGGGAATTGATGTGTGGTGACATAAGCGTGAGCTAAATCAAGACGAACAAGCCTCATATCCTTGGCTGACAAGTCTGTGTTTAGCAATTCTTTATATAAAACAATCGCTTCATCTACGTAATGGGAGTCATTGAACTGTCTTGCATACTCTCGTAACATTTCATTGCGTTTTTTGGGATCAGCTTCAATAGCTTTTTTATAATATTCTGACGACAGATCAGGCCGTTTGTGCTCCGCAGCATCTTTGGCCAGAATTAAATAAAAATCAATTGACTCGTTATGATTACCTAACTTGCTTGAGGCTTTGGCTATCTCAAACAACAAATTAAATTTCATTTTTTGAACTTCTTCATTTGTTGGAAGAAGGATGTCCAAGGCATTTAATTCTTTAAGGCTTTCCTGATATTGACTATTCTTTCTACAAATTTCTGCAATTTCTAACCAAACCCTAACAAACCTTTTAAGAGAAGGGTCTGATGCAATCAACTGCCTGTAGACATCAATGGCATTGCTTGCTTGATCGTTTGCTTCTAGTTTTTTTGCCAATGCAAATAACAGGGCTCTCTGTTTTTCTGAGGGTTCGTTAAAAATTTGTTTTAATTCGATTTTGTAGTCTTCAGCATAACCGGAGTAAAAGTTGAATATACATGCAAATGTGATGACTATCTTATTTACAGATGCATATAGATTTCTCGCCATTGAGTATCGAAAGTAACACACGTGCACAACCTTGATCAAAGATTAAAAAAAATTTTATATCAATTCTCTTTGTGACTGTCAATATTTAAGATTAAACCGATAGGAGATTCTTCGCTGGAACGTCTTTCATGCTTATCTAACTAGCGTAAATAAAGTTCCATTTGTACTTTGTGTGCTGCCAATTGATACCATTTAGACACCCTATCTCAGCCATTTTTATATCTCCAAGCAGAGGAGTAAACGTTGACTTTCCACTCCCCGGCAGGCCGATAATAGCAATTCGCTTTAATTTTTTTTGTTCCATAAAAATCATAAGTCTTTAGAAAAATCTTTATACCAAAATCTTAAGATAAAATTCAGTCAAAATCAATCAACTCCGTTCATGATTCATTAAGAAGATGCAGAATATCAAGAAAGTATTGGAAGCCTGACAAAGTACTGACATAATGCCATCAGTTTGTGTGTTAAAATAGCCTTATTAAATAAATAACCGGAAGAGTAATTATACGATGAAGCTACATTGATAGGTTATTTTGGAGATTAAGAGGGTTTAAAAATTGCATAAACTATACGGTCTTTAAGGAACCCTTTTTGCATGATATAATTTTTCAATAATCCTTCTTTGACAAAACCAGTTTTTTCTAAAACGCGTTGAGAAGCTATATTAGCGGGGTCTACAAATGCTTCAATTCTTTGAATGTCTAGATCTTCAAAACCTTTTTGAATTGCTAGATTGATTGCTTTTGTAGCAAAACCATTGTTCCAATATTTTCTTGATATGACATAACCAAGTTCTGCTTTACAACTGTGTGCCCCTTTTCCTTTATCAAAAGTAATAGAACCAATAACTTTTTTTTCTAGGCACACCGCTTTAAACCAAGGATGATTCTCGACAACGTTTTTAAAAAAATCAACAGCTGCCTGCCGTGAGGCATAGCTGTTCCACATCATATATTTTGTAACTTCATCATCTGTGCCCCATTCCATAAAATCATCAATATCTGCAGAAGTGAATGTTTTTAAGTTAAGTGGTTGTTCGTATTGCTTATAGTTAGACATTAAAACTTGGATTTGTTGAATCAAGGTGTTTACGGGTAATTGAAGAAAGATTGCGACAACCAAGACTTGTAGCAGGGACAGGGTTATGAGATGGTACCTTCTTTCCAATCCACCGCACTTTGCAGTAGTCTGGCTGCAATTCTATTGCAAATCAGCACTTTTGTCCATGCTTATTTAATGTTGTTCCATGGAATTGCGTCTTAGGGATAAAAGGATAAGATTCATCTAATAGGATGCCTAACCCATTTATTGATCTTGTGGCTGATAATTTATCTTACTAACTTGTTGATTTTTACAATTGTTCCACTTTTTTAAAAAGAAAAAAGAGCCAATAACTGCTATAGCTAATAGAGTTAATTTTGTCTTATAACTGTTTTTTACGTCATTAAAATCCCACTTATCTTCCTCTTTTACTTCCCATGCACCAGGTGATAAAAAATTTAATACGTCTACTGCACAGACAAATACAAAAGCTGCTCCAATTAATTTAAAAAACCGATCAAAAGCTCTTTCAGCCCCATGTATGCCCTGTCTTTTAATTTCTTTTACTATATCCATAACTATATCGACAACTACATCCATAGCTTCGACATGTACAATTGCTCTCGCTCTACAAGTTGGACAATTTTTTTCCTTGTTAATCCATGGAGCTACACAATTCTCATGAAAAACATGACCACATTTTAAAAGTAAGCATTCATTAACTTGATTTTTTTCAAACTCATCATAGCATATAACACAAAACGGGTTATCATAAATTTTAGTTGGTGAAATCACAACAAAACCTTGGTTTAATTTTTTATATAATCAATATAACAAAAAATTCTTTTTATCTCAACCTATATTAAATATTAAAAAAATATTTACACTTTTAATGCATAATAAACAGATGATATAAACAGATAAATTTTATTTTAAATTTTTAATCGTCTTTTTGTTAGGATTTCTTGTTTAGTTTTGGCTAGTGCAATTGCTTAAGACTGCAAATCTCTCTATAAATATTAAAAGAAGGTAAATGTATTAAATCTTCGAAAGAAAATAAAACGCTATAAACATAATTTGAGAGGTAATCTCCGTGAAGAGTGAAATGATTCAGAAATTACAAAGTCAATTTGATGCTTTAGCTCAAACGATCCCTGGTGAAACGATCGAATTTTGGTATGCAAGAAACCTTCAGGTTCCCCTTGGTTATAACCGTTGGGAAAACTTTACAGCCGCTATAAAACGGGCTATAGAATCTTGTAAAACAACAGGTTATTGTTCAACTGACCATTTTCGTGGCGTCACGAAAATGGTTAGTTTGGGCAGTGGCGCAGAACGCTCTATCGATGATTTCATGCTTACTCGTTATGCATGTTATTTAATTGCTCAGAATGGCGATCCTCGTAAAGAGCCTATTGCCTTCGCTTAAAGTTATTTTGCATTTCAGACCCGTAAATAGGAGTTGATAGAAGAGCGGATGCTGCTGCAAGGAAGATTAGAAGCCCGAGAAAAGTTGAGGGAATCTGAAAAAACACTCTCCCAAAATATTTATGAACGAGGTGTTGATGAAGCAGGCTTTGGTCATGTACGTTCAAAGGGAGATTCCGCTCTATTTGGCGGCCTTACCACTCAAGTTATGAAAAACAAGTATGGAATTACCCAAGCGAGGCCTTTGGCCGATTTTCTTCCGACATTAACTATTGCTGCTAAGAATTTAGCAACCGAAATGACTAATCACAATGTACTACAGGATGATTTACAAGGTGAGGGTATAATTACCGGTGAACATAGACAAAATAACCAAAGTGTTCGTAATATGCTATCCGAGCGTGGTATCAAACCGGAAAATCTTCCAAGAGAAGAAGACATCAAAAAACTTGAACACTTGTTAAAGTCCGAAGAAAAAAAACTCGTAAAGCAATCAGGCAAGCTAACTGATTAGTGGAAGATGGAGTATTTTAGCATCATTGGAGGGAAGAAAAAGTAGTTGCTTTTTAGGACTTCCGCCTTCGGCAGAGGACTTCGCAGGAAGCGAAGCCCTCCACCTCAGTTTGGAATTTGCAAACTTAAAATTTAATTTTTTTTTAGCTGCAAGAACAAAGAACAATAATTAAAGTTATGTTATAATAAAAATTTTGTGTTGAAGGCGACATCTCTACTTAATCTAATACACGACATTTCTATTTAATTTTGACATTGGACTTATCAAAATCTGCTGCAAGAAAGAAACAAGTTTCATTTAAGAGCATTGGATAAATACCCATGACGAAATCTTTTCCGGAATCATCATGACCCAATAAATACCAACGTACTATATTTTCGTTAATTGGCAAAAAACATCGATGTCTGCACTCGGAATATTTTATTTTTGGTTTTTCGCAAATTCCGCGCACCCATTCATTCCCACACGCAGGTGAATAACCGGCTTTCCCTGTTTTTCTACTTTCGTATCGCTGGGGGATAAAGGTCTTCACGACCTTTAAATAGTGAACGAAAAAAAAAGCTATTTTCAGAGAAGAGTTTGATTTTTTGGTGATGTTAGGAATTGTCTCTTAGGGTCTTATAAAACCTGATTGGCTGATTCAATAAGTTGGGTAAAGATAAACGCCCAAGGCCAGACCAAGGCCTTGACTGACCTGTTGAACTTCATAAATCAAAAACTAGGCGTATAGCGTCCAATACGAATGGCATTACCATTGGATCTATGTCGTCAATCTTTTCACCTAAACGAGCTTTATCAATAGCTCTACATTGGTTCAACATAACTTTCCCTGCTTTTCCATTGACATTCACACTGACTTCAAATGGATGTATTTTTTTGACTTGGCTTGTGATGGGTCCAATCGTTACAACTTTAGAGTATTCGTTAAATTTATTACTTGAAACAATCAATCCAGGTCTTTTCTTTTGAGTTTCAGAACCAATAGTTGGATCTAACGCCACCCATTAGATTTCACCTTTTTTAGGGTAGTTTTTACCAGTCTTCTGAGCCATCTGCTAACGTTCCTTTCCAATCAATATTTGCTTCGTTCTGTCCCATATCTTCGTTTGATTCGATAATACATTGCTGGAGTTTTGAGGGGTTTTTACCCAACTCTCTGTTTTGTGCAAGTTGTTGATACTGCTGCGCAATTGGCCAAAGTTCTTGTAGAGCCATTTTAATAAAATGAGGTTGTAAGTCCTCTTCAGTTAAAAGTTGAGATATGGTTGTTTCAAATGAGAGGTGACGATTCCAAAAAACATGTAAATGCAGTAGAGAAGCTTGTTTTTCTTCAGTTAGCAAGCTGTAAAGCTTTTCCAAGCGCAATTGATTATGTGATTGAATTTTTCCATTTTTTAACCAAGCATAAACTGTGCTTCTTTGTACTTTCATTATTTCAGCAATAATTGATATTGGTAAACCATCATTTCTCAGGAAAAGAACGATTTGATTTGGAGTTAATCTAGGAACTTCAAATATGATATTATGACTAATTGTATGCTGTTTTAATAGTATAGCGTTATACAGTTCAGGAGTATAAATTGATTGATTTACACTTGAAACATAGGGAGATTTTTGTGAGTTAAGTATCAAATTATCACAATCTTCGATTGGATCTGATAAACATGTCATTTTAAACCACCCAATTTTTTACTCGTTTCTAATCCAGTTGAAAGAACCATCTCACGAGAAGTATCTTCAAGATTAACGATAGTTTTTATAACTTCTTTGATCTCAAATTTTTGAGGATTTATCCATTTAAAGGAATGATCTAAATCGACAATGGCAAAGTCCTGTTTTGGTCTCAATTTTAGCCAACCATTTTTTTGGATCATAGGGCTAATAAGTTCAGGGGGTAAAGTTACCCATGGATTTCTTAAGGTTTGTAAACGTAATTCTCCAAACTTAGTTTTGTATGATGAGACATAAACTCCTTCAATTATTTCAAGGGGCAGACTATAAGGTTCGGTTAAATTCCAAGGTTTTGCAATTTCATTTAAGCTTTTTCCACTTTTCTCAACAAGCATATACACAAACCTAATGCCAACTGCCGATAGCCACTTAATCCCTATATCAGGTATTGCAATTAATTTAGATATACCGTCCTCCAGTCGTTTATTAAATTCCGAGATATTGTTATATTCAGATGTATGCAAACAAATAGATTGATCAGTCAGGATAAACGCCCATTTTCGATCAATTGAAGAAAATTGCCATACGTTTGTATCTTGTCTTTCTATTTGAACACCTTCAGGTCCAATACTAGTTGTATATACTTTTGGTGAAATATGATCATCAATCGGGTAGTCTGTTCTAATTTTATCCATGAAGCTGTCGACAAACGGATCAAATTTTGCAATTCGCGGGAATTGCACCATTCCTAATGTATAAATTAATTGATTTTTTTGTGATATATTCATATATTCCTCTACCATACAGTCTACCATACACTATCACAAAATACAATTCAATTCGTCAAGCACAACATTTATTCAAACCATAAAACATATAAAAAGTATTTAAAAAACGTATGCTAGGTCGGTTTAAATCTTGGAACGGTTGATTCAAAAGATGAATTATTAAAAAACTTTAAAAAACGTCAAGCAATTCATTTAATTTTTCTGGAAATCAAGAAATCACTATCGTAAATATCCAAAAATTTAATTCTTAAATTTGAAGTTATAGTTGAACAAAGCGGGAGATGAAGCGAAGATAGCCCTGTGGACCGTTTTTTTCATTCCAGCGCTTAACTGATTTGATAAGTAATTTTATGCAATCTTGACTTTCTTGATCAGAATAGGGTTGGCTTTCAAGAATTGGAAGGAGCGTAGCGTATATTTCAGAAGAAATGCCGTTAAGTTTATGTATCGGTAGCGGGAAATTAGTTAACTTCGCCTTTA
>Ga0105047_10009313_pt1 | contig 16181 bp, 11 predicted proteins | sample MAT04_FD_78384 | JGI IMG/M metagenome (GOLD analysis project Ga0105047, IMG submission 78384) | Freshwater microbial communities from Lake Fryxell liftoff mats and glacier meltwater in Antarctica - MAT-04 (megahit assembly) | ecosystem: Environmental > Aquatic > Freshwater > Ice > Liftoff...
GTTTGACTCTTCGTCTTTGCGCTTCTGGCTCTCTCAGCTGGGAGGGCGAAGCTCCGGCTGAGCCGCTGGTCCCAGAGAGCGTCTACTCCGGTTGCGGCTCCGCCGGGGCTTCGCCCGCCCGGGTCTAGTGATCTTAAGTGTCCAGACAACTCGTCAAGCCGCTTTAAGCAGTCCCACGCCGGGCACGGTTGCAAGAATCATCCGGCTCACGCCAGACGCTCGCCAGGAACATCTCTACGTGGTCAACAACCGCTTCCCCGCAGGCCGGAGCCGATTCTTCAGTTCTGGCATCAACCCATAGGCCAGTGCCAACAGCTTCAGCGGGTGCAGGGTCGCGCGGGGGTTCCCTTGTTCCATCTGCATTTTGCAGCTGCCACACTCCGTCGAGCCGACCTGGATGGTGGGGGACTGCATGGCATCGAAGAGGGGTTGACCGAGCTTGAGTGATGTCTGGAAATTCTCGACCGTCAATCCAAACGCCCCGGCCATTCCAGAGCAACCTCCGTTGAGATGCTCGACTTTCAGTCCGGGGATGAGAGCCAGCAAATCGGCCAGCGGGGTCCCTTGTTGCAGGGCCTTTAAGTGGCAGGGGGTGTGATAGCCAACTGTCAGGTCCATCGGAGTGAAGTCGGTCTTCAGTCGTCCCTCGGTATGCAATTGCTGGAGGAACGCACCGATCTCGACGACCTGGTTCGCGACGACCTGCACATCCGGGTGATTGACTAGCAGCGGGTATTCCTGCTTCAAGCAGACAGCTGCGGTGGGCTCGGTGCAGAGGATGGTGAGTCCCTCGCGAGCGAGTTCGGCGAGTTCGCGGAGGTTCTGTTCAGCGAGTTCGCGGGCGGAGTCGAGGTCGCCCGCCGAGATCATCGCCATCCCGCTGGCCGTCTGTCCGGCGGGGACATAGACCGGAATGCCGTGATGCCGCAGGATTGCGACCGCCGCCCACGCGAGTTCCGGATCGTGGAAGTTGGCGAAATGGTCGACGAAGTAAACGACCGGGCGCGGCTCACTGGTCAGGATTTCGCGGCGGGAGAGGTCAGCCTTGGCTTGTCGCAGGAACGTGCGTCTCGCAAAAGGCGGCAACCGTCGACGCCGGGCGACATGCAGAATCTTCTCCATGAGCCAGCGCCCCGTGCGGCTGCCCAGCACCCAGTTCGCCAGCGGGGCGATGGAACAACCGAGGCTGCCAAACGAATGTGCGCGCGCCAAGATCCAGTCGGCCCGACTGAGCCCATGCTCCGCGACATATGCCGCACGGGCCTCGATCATCAGATGGGGGATGTCGACATTGGCCGGGCACTCCAGTTCGCACTGCTTGCAGTTAAAGCAGAGCTTGGCCAGTCGTTTCATGCCATCCGTGGAGAGCTCGCGGCTGGAGAGTTCGCCGGACATGACATTGCGGACAACGTTGGCCTTCGAGCGGGGGCTGGCTTCCTCGATCGGATCGAGGCGAAAGAAGGGGCACATCCGCAGATCCGCATCTTGCGTCCGGCAATTGCCACAGCCATTGCAGCGCGAAGCGGCTTCGGCGAGTTCGGCATGCGACCATTTCAATTGCAGTGGGATCGTCTCGGGGGAACTGGCCGAGCTGTTTTCGACCAGCGGCGCGGTGTCGGCGACCTCGCGGAAATTCCGAATCGTCAGCCGCGGTTCGTCGCTGATAATCTTACCGGGGTTCATCAAGTTACGATGGTCGAAGATCCCCTTCACATCTTGAAAAACCCGGTACAGCGGGCCGTACTGGCTGCGCAGGAACGCCGTGCGGGAGAGCCCATCCCCGTGCTCCCCGCTGATCGTACCGCCGAAGGAGAAGACGACTTCGTACAGCTCGCGGGCCAGAGCTTCGAGCTGGTGTCCGTCCTTCTGCGTCGGGAAAGGCACGATGGGGCGCAGATGGATTTGGCCGGAAGCGGCATGGGCGTAGAGCGAGGCGGTGACCTCGTGCTTCTGGAGCACCTTTTGCGCCTTGAGCAAGAAATCTCGCAGAGTCTGCGGAGGAATGGCCAGCCCCTCAATGAGGGGGAGCGGTCGAGACTGCCCCTTCAATCGGATCAGCAACGGCACCACGCGGTAAGGCAGCGACCAGAGGAACTCGACCCCCGGTTCGTCGAACGACTGCTGTCCGACCAGCAGCGTCGCATCGAGCTGCCGGGCCATGTCGAGGATCGATCGCAGGCGGTCTTTGACCTGGCGCTCGGTAAATCCAGTCTGCTCAATCAGGAGCGCAGCTTCGGCGTTCTTGGGGATGATCGCTTCGAATCGCGGATCGTTCTCGCGGGCCAGCGACAGCAACCGGCGGTCAAGCAGATCGCACGCACTGGGCTGCTGATCGGCGATCCCGTGGACGACGCGGATGGCCGACTCCAATTGCCCGAACAGCAGCAGCGCCACGCCGCGATGAGCGGGCAGGGGGGACGTGTGCAGTGTGGCCTCGGTGAAGATGCCGAGCGTGCCCTCGCTGCCGACGAGCAGTCGCGGCAGATTCAGGTCATCGCGAGACAGGACACTTCGCAGCGAGTACCCCGCACAGTTACGGATCAGCGGAGGCTGTCGCTCTCGAATTAACGCGTCATTGTCGCGGAGCAGGCGAGTCAGTCGCGAGACGATGCTCCGTTTGGCCTCAACCGATTCCCCAGGCTGCATTAAGGCCGGGTCGACATCGGGAAAGAGACTCGCCAATGGTTCACGCTTGGCCTCAAACCACTCGCCACCCGCGAGGACAATCTCAATGCTCCGCACATAGTCCCGCATCGAGCCGACCCGCACCGCATGTGCCCCGGCGGCATCGACCCCGAGCATCCCGCCGACGGTCGTGACGGCTGTCGTCGATGGATCCGGGGGGAGGTAGCGTCCGACCTCGCGCAGCTTCTTGTTGAGTGTATCTCGCACGACACCCGCCTGGACCCGGACGGAGTTATCCTTAATCTCTTCGATGGCGGTGAAATGCCGCGAGAGGTCGACGATGATTCCCTCACCCAGTGCTCCTCCGGTGACGTTGGTCCCGGCCCCTCGGGCGATCAACGGGATCGAGTGCTCGGCACAATACTTCGAGAGGGCCACCACGTCGTCGCGATGCTGGGGGTAGGCCACGCCCAGCGGGGTGATCTCATACAAGCTCGCATCGCTGGCATACATTGCGCGAGTTAATGAGTCAAACCGCAGCTCCCCCGTGAAGGAGCCGGTGAGGTCTTCGGTGATACGTTGCGGGTCGAGCAAAGAGGGGCAGAGGGGTTAGAGGTGAGTGAATGTGAGGTGACTTCCGATGTCTTCCTCGACATCGGAAGTCACCGCATGGGAGAACCTGGAGTCTGCCAGAATTCGGAAGTCTCATAAGACTTCGGGATTCTCTGCGAGTGCGTGGCGACTCAAGACTTGGAGCTGGCCTGCTGGTTGCGGATCTCTTCCTGGCGATAGCGCTCGCCGAGTCCGTGATCGTACGCCACGCGGCCCGTCAGGTCGACCTTGCCGTGCCGAGCCTGGCAGCGATAGCAGACGAGAACGTCGCTCATAAAGACAAAGAGGAGCATGTCGAGCAGCGCGAACGCCATCAAAATCCCGATCGCCCAGACTGGCTCGTGATAGTACCAGGCGATGCTGCTCGTGATCGCCCCGATCGCCACGCAGAGCAGCCCGAGACTCGGCGGGAAATCCTTCTGACGCCACAGATCGAGCGTCCCGCAGACCAGGCAGTGGTTCGGAGCCTCGCCCTCGACATCGCTGGCCGAGATCGGCTTCGACCACCCGCACCCGCATCGCACCGCACCGCCCGCGCGGCAGTCGCCGGAGCGCTGGGACTGATCGCAATTCGGACATCGAAAGGTGACATGCATGAGGAGTTGGTCCTGGTAGCTACGTTCGCCAGAACGTGGGCGAACATGGCAACGCGGTATCTCGCTCGCCCACGTTCTGGCGAACGTAGCTACGCGGGGGTCAATCTCGAATGTATCAGAAGGGGCACTTCAGATCGTGAGCGAGGAGCGCCGCTGTCGCTTCTCCGAGAAAAATGAGAATGTCGATGGCGTACAGCACCCCGGTGGCCGACTGGGTGTTCCGATACTTGAGAATCCGGAATACCATCGGCACCAGGATCAGCGGGCCAAGCAAGCCCGCCCATCGCAGCGCCAGCCAGACCCACTGTGTCGTCAGCGTCAGCGGGGGCGACCAGAAGAAGACCGCTGCGGCCAGCAATGTGCGGACAACGACTGCTCCCAGCAGCAGTCCATTGAGCCGTTGCAGCGGCGCGATTGGCATCCCCGTCGCGGTCAGATACCAATGCCCGAGCAACATGGTCGAGATCGCTCCGCCGATGATCCAGCCGCCGGAAAACTCGGTCAGCAGTTGGAACCACACCGGGACTGCCGATTCGCGGCCCCACGTCGCGACGACCAGACCGACGGCGGATGTGACCAGGACGGCGAATGCGTAGCGGACCCCGGCGGCCCGCCGTTCGAGTGTCCACATGACGGAGCCAAAGAATGACGCGATGGCGATTCCAATGGTGACCGTATACAGCCACGGCGAGATGATTCCGGGGCTTCCGTCGATATTCGCAGCACTCAATTGTCCCAGCGTGAGCGTGGCCAACACCCCCAAGCCCAGCGTCACCAGCATCTGAATCCGAAAGAACCCCGACGTGACTTCCCGCCGGGGCATCACGCACCACGTCAGGCTCATCCCGAAGATCAATCGCAGGGCGAATTGTGGAATCATGCGTGGATGATAGATACCCAGTCCATAGAACGCAGCTATTCCCGAGAGCGTTCCCACCCCTGATAGTCGCCGGACTCTCCGAGGTCCGGTGTCGGGCAACAGCAACTCGACGTTGGTTTTGAGTCAAGCTGCGCCACAGTTTGATCCCATTTTAGGCGTGCGCTGACCTTGGCCACCACAGCGGACACCGGACTCGGAGAGTCCGGCGACGATTCGGCTAAACATTGCCCGTTCTTGCCCCGCAGGCCCCCGAAGCCGTACGATGGAGAGGTCGCTGCGTCACTGTGGAGGCCGGTTGCTCCCTGGCGGTGCGGCTGCACACGCAACTCTGGAACCGGCCAATCATGTCGACCGAATCGAAAACCGAAGTCGGCAGCTACTTCGTCTCCAACTACCCGCCGTTCTCCCAATGGAAAAAGGAGCGAGTCGGGGAGATCCGTGACGCCTTCGCCAAACCTCCGGCTCATGACGTTCCGCTGGGGCTGTATCTGCACATTCCGTTCTGCCGTAAACGCTGCAAGTTCTGTTACTTCCGGGTCTACACCCAGCAGAACGCCGACATGGTCAAGAACTATGTCGACGCCCTCGACCGCGAGCTGACGCTCCTCAAAGACATGCCCGCCATCGCGGGTCGCAACCTCGACTTCGTCTACTTCGGCGGGGGCACTCCGTCGTATCTCAGTGCAAAGCAGCTGTTGTTACTGCGGGAGCGGCTGAGCCATTCGGTGACGTGGGACCATGCGAAGGAAGTGACGTTCGAGTGCGAGCCGGGGACGCTCTCGCTGGAAAAGGTGCAGACGCTGAGGGAGATCGGCGTCACGCGCGTCTCGCTGGGGGTCGAGAACTTCAACGACAAGATTTTGGAAGAGAACGGCCGCGCGCATCTCTCCCCCGAGGTCCAGCGGGCCTATGACTGGATTCGCGAGGTCGGCTTTCCGCAGGTGAACATCGACCTGATCGCCGGGATGATTGGCGAGACCGACGAGAACTGGCTCGATTGCGTCGAGCGCGTGGTCGCGCTGAAGCCGAACAACATCACGATCTACCAGATGGAGCTGCCGTTCAACACGCTGATCTCCCAGGAGATGCTCGAACACGGCATCGAATCCCCCGTGGCCGACTGGCCCACCAAGCGCCGCTGGGCCAGCGAGGCGATCGACCGCCTGCAAGAAGCTGGATACCACCTGTCGAGCGGCAACGAACTGGTGCTGGACCCCGAGAAGGATCGGTTCGTTTACCGCGACAATCTGTTTCGCGGCAGCGACATCCTCGGTGTGGGCGTCTCGTCGTTCGGCCATTTCCAGGGCGTCCACTACCAGAACAAAGACGCAATCGACGAGTACATGACGATCGTCACTTCCGGCGAGCTGCCCCTCAACCGCGCGATGACCCCCACACCCCATCAACAGCTGATCCGCGAGTGGATTCTCTGTATGAAAGAGGGCGAGGTCACTCCGTCGTATTTCCAGAAGAAGTTCGGCGTTGACCCGCTGCAGGAGTTCGCCGAACCGCTGGCCAATCAGCAGAGGGCCGGTTACCTGACCGTCACCGGCGACCATGTCGAGCTCACCCGCAAGGGCGTCCTGCAAGTCGACAGCCTGCTCACCGAATATTTTGAACCCGAACTAAGACAGGTCAGGTATACGTGAACAGTTGCAGAATTCGTAAGAATTCTGCCGCGCACAGCGAAACGAACGAGGGCAGAATTCTTACGAATTCTGCTACTCAATGCTCCAAGGAATCTCTCATGTCACTGTTGGCTCGCTGGATCGTCGGACTCAGTTTGGGATTCTGCCTTTGTGCGATCAAGGGCCCTCAGCAGAGCTGGGCTGAGGACATTTCGCCCAAGCTCGCGGAGTTCCTGAAGCAGGGGCAACTCGCAGCGGCGGAGAAGTCGCTAGCCGAAACCATCGCCCAAGACCCGCAGCAACACCAAGCCCGATTCGCTCTGGGCGTGGTCGAGGTGCTGTCGGCGATTGAGCACCTGGGGCAGGATCAATATCGGTACGGAGCCCTGAGCGGAAGGGTTCGCGACCTCCCCGTGTTCCGGCTGCCAGTCCCGGTGAATCCGAATCCAGAACCCGTGACCTACGAGCAAGTGCGGCAGATATTCGCCGACTTGCAAACGCGGCTAGTGGCGGCTGAGGCCGAACTCGCGAAGGTTGATGTGCAGGCGGATGTGAAGCTCTCCATTGATCTCGCCTCGATTCGGATCGATCTGAATGGCGATGGACAGGTCGAGGACAGCGAGAGCTTCGCGGCGATTTTCAGTGTCGCCAACCGACAGCGGGCGGGAGCGGCGGCCCGGGACATGCAGGTGAAATTCGACGGGGGCGATGTGCCGTGGCTGAGGGGGTACTGCCACTTTCTGTGTGCGGTGTGCGATGTGGTGCTGGCGTATGACCATCAACAAATGTTCGATCTCGCGGGGCAGTGGATCTACCCGAAGCACGTTTCGTCGCAGCCGATCGCGGGTGAGCCGCTCGACATCGAAGGGGGCAACGGGGGCTTTGATCGCGAGATTCTCGATGCCATCGCGGCGATCCACCTCGCCGATTTCCCGGTGCGAGAACCACAGCGGATGGCATCGGCCAGAGGGCATCTGCTGGCCATGATCCGCACCTCGCGCGAGTCCTGGGTGCGGATTCAAGCCGAGACCGACGACGATCAGGAGTGGCTTCCGAACCCCCGGCAAACAGGCGTTCTGCAGATTCCAGTCACGCAGGAGATGATCGACGGCTGGCGCGGGGTGCTAGTTGAAATGGAAGATTTACTCGAAGGCCGCAAGCTCGTCCCGTTCTGGCGAGACCACGTGAGGTTCCTGGGACCGATGAATCCTGTCCTCCAAGAGGGCCGCGGCATCAACCTGAAACGCTTCTTCGAAGAACCGACCGAGTTCGATCTGGTCCTCTTCATCCAAGGGTCAGGTGCGTTGCCGTATGTAGAGCGCGGACAGCTGTCGCACCCAGAAACCTGGAGAAACTTGCAACGCCTGTTCCGAGGTCAGTTCTTTGGGTTCGCGGTATGGTTCAATTGAAGAGGAGTGTCGGCGACGCCATGTTCTGCGACATTTTCAAAGGACAAATTATCGGTTCATCGGATTTCTTTCGACATCCAATCTCGAAGGCTAGCGCACAACTCTGTCCACGCTTTCGCAAGCAATTGACCTGCGGGTTCACAATCGGCACTGAGATTGGAACGAGTCAGCTCTTCCAAATGCGAGGCAGCCTGCTTGGCGAGTTCCGCTCCGATATTTTCCGCAGAGTTCTTCAGGGTATGCGCCAAGCGATGCGCGGTGATGAGGTCACGAGACTGGAGCGCGGTCTGGAGGTCTGTGAGCCAGCTGAGTTCGTGGTCCAGCAGGATCTGGAGAATTTCAAACATCAACTCACGATCTCCGCCGGTGCGCGCCAGAGCGACCTGGGGATCGAACAATCCGGGTGTTGACGCTTCGACCACGGGCTCTTTCGCGTTCCGCAAGCGGTTTGTATTCGTTGTCATGTCTTGAGTGAGTTGTTTGAAAAGTCGGGCGAGATGAATCGGTTTCGTGGCGTAGTCGACACATCCGCAATCGAAACAACGTTGACGGTCGCTCTGCATGGCATCGGCCGTCAAGGCGATAATTGGTCCGGGATCGCCCGCCTCGCGGAGGTGTTTCGCGGCCTCATACCCGTCTCGGATGGGCATCTGCATGTCCATCAGGATGACATCGTAATGCGCACCCAGCTGGTGTGCCGCGAGCGCCTTCTCGCACGCCACCAGACCGTTCTGGGCGATCGTGACTTCGGCTCCGGCTTGGCGGAGAAACGCCGAGATCAGAACTTGATTGTCGGGGCTATCTTCGGCCAGCAGGATGCGGCCGCGCAGCTGGACGGAACTGACCTCCAGAGGCTCGCCTGACTCAATCCCTTCCTGAGGATCGTTCAACAGGGGAACTCCCGCGAGGGAGCCAGTCGTGATGTCGACTTGAAACCGACTGCCCCGCCCTGGCGCGCTCTGTACTGTGACATCTCCTCCGAGCCGGCGTGCCAGCCGACGACTGATCGAAAGCCCCAGTCCAGTTCCGCCAAACTTTCGAGTGGTCGATTGGTCCGCTTGCGAAAACGGCCGGAATAATTGGTCCGTCTGTGCCGCTGTCATTCCGATGCCTGTATCGACGATCGTGCAGACCAGCCGGGCATCTGTCTGATGCGGCTGAAGGGCGACTTGCAGTTCGACGGAAACTGTGGGAGTGAACTTGATCGCATTTCCTAGAAGATTAATGAGGATCTGCCGCAAGCGGGTGGGGTCCGTTTCGATCGTTGTGGGCAAAGGGGTTTGCCACGTCAGTTTCTAATCGAGTTGTCGAGCCGTCGCTCGCACGCGCATCACTGACACCACATCCGAGATCAGCTGGGCGGGGGACAGTTTCAGCAACTCGACATCCATGCGACCCGCTTCGATTTTGGAGAGGTCGAGAATGTCGTTAATGATCTGCACGAGATGCTCGCCGTTCCGGACGATCGTCTTGACAGCTCCTATTCGCTCGGATTCGTTAATCTCCGAGTCGAGAAGATTCTCTGCAAAACCAAGAATTGCAGTCAGCGGTGTTCGAATCTCATGGCTCATGTTGGCCAGGAACTGACCCTTGGCTTCATTCGCAGCTTCGGCTTCGATCTTTTGTCGTTCGATCGTTTCATTCGCTACCTGGAGCAAGGTGGTCTGCGCATGCAAGAGCTTGTGAATGTCGAGTAGCCGCCAGTGCGCTGTCTTCTGAGGATCAGAGACAATCAGGGGTTCGAAGACCGACTCCACGGGACGGTTGAGCGCCTGGCGGGCTGCGTCATGAATTCCCATGTCTCCAGACAGCTCCAATGAGCCGCTTTCCATCTCGCCGATCATGAAAAGGACGGGTCTTCGTAGATAAATCTCCAGCGCGAAGGGCTGACTCAATCGTTCCATCAACCGGGAGCGAGACACCAACGGTGAACATCTAACGATTCCGTGGGAGCATGTTTTCGAGTGATTCTCCGGATGTAATCATTCTTTGCGTCCTCGTTGCCAAGCTCCGCTCGGTCACGCCTCTCCCCGAAGCTCTGCTTCGCTCACCAGCTGGACGCGTGCCCCGCACGGCGGACTGACATCCGGCGCTCGCTATCGAACTGGCAGCGACGCGACTTACGCCAACCCGTCCTGGCCCACACGGTGGCAGAAGTCTCCGAAGCTCTCTCCGGTTTGGCGGCCGGCTTTAAACTTGGCGAAGATGGGGCTGAGGCGGGTGGGGAGGTCTTCTAGAGGGACCATGTCTTCGTAGAGGAAGGCCAAGCGGGTGCCTTGTACGTTGCCGCCGAGGTACACCGTGTACTTGCCGCGGGCCTTGCCCACCAACCCGATGTCTGGCGTATATGGCCGGGCGCAGCCGTTCGGGCAACCGGTCATGTGAACCGAAATTCGCTCAGAGAGTAACCCGTGTTTGGCCATTTCGGCTTCGAGAGCGTCCATCAAGTCGGGCATGACACGTTCCGATTCCGTCACGGCCAGACCGCACGTCGGATACGCGGGGCAGGAGATCGAGTACCGCCGAGCCAGCGTCAGTTCCTCAGCCCGCTTGCAGCCGTGCTCAGTCAGGATGCGGTCGATGTCGGCTCGGTCCTGGGGGTCGATGTCGCAGAGGATGACCCCCTGCAGCGCGGTCAGCCGCGTCTCCATGCCGTATTGGCCCAGCAGCACGCGGAACATCTTCTTCAGCTGGAGCGGGCCTTCGTCCTTAAGGCGGCCGTTCTCGATGTTGATCCCGAGGAACAGCTTGCCGTCTCCCTGTTCATGCCAGCCGATGTGGTCGTCGACATCGGTGACATCGACATCGCGTGGTCCGGGGAGGGGGGCGCCGTAGTACTCTTCGACCTTGGCCTTGAACCAGGGGAGTCCCTGCTCGTGGATCAGGTACTTGAGCCGGGCCAGCTTGCGTTCGGTGCGGTTGCCGAAGTCCCGCTGCACTTTGACCACGGCCTCGCCGACGGTCAGGGCCTGATCGGGGGTAATGAACGCCATCTGCTTCGCGAGAGCCGGGAACGTCGTCTTCTTGGCGGGGGTCATGCCCATGCCGCCGCCGACGAGCAAGTTGTAGCCGACGATCTGGCCGTGCTCGACCACGGCCAAGTACCCCATGTCCTGGGTGTAGATGTCGATGCAGTTGTCCTCGGGCAGAGTGATCCCGATCTTGAACTTGCGGGGCAGGTAGGTCGCCCCGTAGATCGGCTCATGCTCCGGCTCGGCACTGTGGACCAGTTCGTTGTTCTCTTCCTCGTCCTTCAGCCAGATTTCGTAGTAGGCGTTAGAGCGCGGGCGGAAGTGCTCGGCGAGGTCGTCCGCCAGCTTCTGCATCTGAGCGAAGACCGCGTTGTTCTTGATCGGAGCTGGGCAGGCCATCACGTTGCGGCACACGTCCCCGCAAGCCGCCAGCGTCGAGAGCTTGATCGCGTTGATGCCGCGAATCGTCTCCTTGAGACTCGTCTTTAACACCCCGTGCAGCTGGAATCCCTGGCGGTCGGTGATGCGGAGGGTGCCATTGCCGAACTGGTCGCAGATGTCGAGTTCGGCCAGGAACTGGGCCGCTGTGACTTTGCCGCCGGGGACGCGGGAGCGCACCATGAAGCTGAAGGCTTTGACATCGCCACGGTGATCGCGGTCGTCCTGTTGATAGGTGCCGTGCGTCTTCAGCAGATTCGCACTGTCCTCGGAGACTGTGGGGACGCTGGTGTCGGCCATGTCTTGGGCAATGGTGCCTCGCAGGAAATTGCTGGACCGCTTGAGTTCCTCGATCTTGCTGGGGTTGCCTTTGTCAGCCATGGGAGTGCGATTTTCGGTCGGGGGAGGGAGCTTGAGGGTGTCGCTGAAGTGTAGGGGGGAACAGGGTGTCGACTCAATGGCGGGGGTGGCGTGCTTCAAAGCCAGGGAGGTGCAACCCCCGACCGTTTTATGGCAGACATTACTTCCGAGCCGTAAGTTCGCGGTGGAACTTCCAGCCGGGGATAAAGAAGGTGAGGGCGCTGGCGATGCCGAAGACGGTGAGTCCGAACTGGGGGAAGAGGGCCATGGGGATCGCGCAGAGGAACATCACGATGGCTTGGATGTAGAACTCGCCGGAGAGAACGCCGGCCTTTCCCACGAAGACGCTGGCGGCGAAGAGAGCCAGGACGGGGGAAAGGCTGAGGACGGGGAGGCCGAGCAGCTCTTCGATCAGAAACAGCATCGTCGAGGCGGCCATACTCGCGGCCCACAGGTGGGCGATCTGCCGTTCAACAAAGGTCACCGGCCCCGCGCGGTGCCGCATCTTCCAGAACGCCAGCCCCCACGCCCCGAGGCCAATCGTCCACAGGCCGACATACAGCAACCTCGAGGTGACCTGGTGATACTGCATGTAGTTCGTCGTCAGGCACAAGATCAGCAGCACCAACGAGTGCCACATCCACAGCACGCCCCAGTTCCGCAGGATGCCCGCGTGATGAGTGGGGCGAAAGGCCCGGCTGAGGATGTCGGCCAGCCGCGACGAGCGGGCTTTCACTGGTTCGTTGTTGAGAAACGCCTGCAAATCATCGGCGAAATCATCCGCTGTGAGATATCGCAGATCGATCGGCTTTTGCAGGGCCTTGAGAACGATCATTTCCAGGTCGACATCAATGGCCGGGTTGAGCAGTCGCGGCGGCGGCGGCTCATGCTCCAGAGCCATGATGACCGCATCCGCCGGGGAGGCACACTGGAACGGAGACCGCCCCGTCAGCATGGCAAACAGCACCGCTCCGAGACTGTAGATGTCGGTCGCTGGGCCGATTTGGCTAGGGTCGCCGATGGCTTGCTCGGGGGCCATGTAGCCGGGTGTGCCGAGAATGGCCCCCGTACGGGTCAAAGAGCGGAACGCCTCGACCGCGGGGGCCAGGCTGCTGTCTGACGCTCCTGCTAAAAGAGACAGGGACAGCTCCTCTTCCCGCACGATTCTCGCCAAGCCGAAGTCGGAGACGTACGGGTGACCCGTTTGGTCGAGCAGGATGTTCGACGGCTTCATATCCCGGTGCAGAATGCCGGTGCGATGCGCGTAGGCGATAGCCCGGCAGACGGGGATGAGGAGCTTGGCCGCCTCGCGCGGGGCCAGTGGGTGGCGGTTGATCCGCTCAGCCAGAGTTTCGCCCTCGACCAGTTGCATGCTGAAGTACGGCAGGCCCGCTTGGTCCCCGACTTCATAGACGGAGACGATGTGCGGATGAGTCAGCTTGCCCGCTGACTCGGCTTCGGTGCGGAATCGGCGCAGGTCATCGGGCGTCGCGAAGACCCCTCGGACCATCATTTTGAGGGCCACATCGCGGTTTAGGCTCCGCTGATGGGCCCGATACACGATCCCCATCCCGCCGCGACCGATCTCGACCAGCTGTTCGTAATCGCCGAAATCGTGGGGAGATCGAAGAGCTTGCGGGGAGGGGGATGACTCTGAATCCGAGAGAGATGCAGAGGGTGTGCCTCCGAGAACCTGAGCCATCTGTGCGGCTCCGACGAGCTCCCGCAACTCGTCGACGAACTCCGGGTGCTGCGAACGGACCTCGGACCAATGAATGGTGCGTCCCTGCTCGACCTGTTCCAGCAGCGTCTGGAAGGCCTCGCTCAGCTGTTGTTCATGGAGGTGGGGGTCGGGAGGCAAGCGGGGTTTCGCTGAAAAACAGGCACGGGGGAGGGTGAATGTATCGTCGAGCTCGGACGATCGTGTCCAAGTGTTGTAACCGGCAGACGTTGGTTTGGGGAATCGCAGCTGTTTCGAACCAGCCACACGGTTTCTTTTTGACGACATTCCGAGTGTGACCTAGGTTTGATGATTGCCGGACATCAAGAGACAGCTTCAACGATTCATCCACAGACGCGAGAGATGGGCAGGGTCATGAGGAAAAAAGACGAAGGACATGTGATCAGCGCCTCGACGATCCTGATCCTGAGTGGGTTTCTGATCGGGCTCACCGTGGGAAAGATCGTCTCGGAGAGCCTTTCTCCGTACGTGTTGTCGTGCGGTCTGGCGGGATTCCTGGCGTTCATCGCTCTGGAATTCACAGGAACGCAGCGCGAGGAAGAGGAGGCCCATGTGGAACAAGTCCAAGTGCAGAGTCGCCTGGACCGTCACGTCATGTCGCTCAGCAGCATGAGTTTCACGATGCCTGACGACTCATCGATCCCGAATCGATGCAAAACCGATTTAAATCAAACAGGCGTCGACCAGAAGAAACTCGACGAGCTCTACAACCAGTTGATGAAGATTGACGCATCTTCGGATTCGCAGGTTCTGAATCATAAGAATTCGAGCTGAAGCCGTTCATGAAATCAGTCCACGGGTGCTCAGTCTGGACGCTCAGGTCCGGACGAAACGGACATCGGCGTCCGATCTCCTGTCCCGGTGGTTCCCGCGCGGCCATCAATTCAAGAACCCCTTAACGTGTCCTTCGGATTTCGGCTGACTGGATGGCCTGGGATTCGGTACGATTCCCGGGTGTGTGTGCGGATGATGGTGTGCCGGTTCGCGATCTCCAGGAGGGATGCGATGCGTTTTTTGATGGACTTGCGCTGCTGGCTGGTGGTCGGAAGCATGGCCTTGGCTGCGGTGATCTCAGATTCGACCAGCGTGGCCGAGGACGCTTCTCCTCGACTTGCCACAGTCAACAAGCATGCGATCTCGCAACGGGATATCGACCTGGAGTTGCTGGTCTCTGGCGTTCGCGAGGCCACAGAAGGCGAGCGCGAGGCAGCTCTGGAGCGAGTGATTGACCGCACGCTGGTTGCTGACTTTATCGCGACCAAGGGAGCCGACCCGCTCGCAGAAGATGTCGAGGAACGCGTCCTGTATGTGCGGACGGGGATTGAAGGCGGCGGCGAGACCGTCGAGGCGGTCCTCGGCAAGCTCAACCTCACCGAGGAGGACGTACGGCATTTCGCCCGGTCGTCGGTCAGCTGGAAGGCCTATGTTCGCCGGACTGTGACGGGACCTGAGATCCGCGAGCACTTCGAACAGCATCGCGAACGGTTCGATGGGACACGGGTCCGTATTCGCCAAATTGTGCGGACCATTCCTTCCCGTGAAACTCCCGCTGAATGGGTGGAAGCGGAGAAGCTGCTGGCGGACCTGCGTTCACAAATCGAATCTGGCAAGATCGAGTTCGCAGCAGCTGCCATGGCCCAGTCCCAAAGCCCGGCCGCGAAGAGTGGTGGCGATCTGGGGTTCATTCGCTACCAAGGAGACGTTCCCGCTCCCGTGGCCGCTGCCGCATTTGCTCTGCCGGTCGGAGAGACGAGCCAGCCCCTTCGTTCGTCCGTGGGTGTCCATCTGGTTCAAGTCACTGAGCGCCAGCCCGGAGACCTGAGCCTGGAAGACGTCCGCCCCTTTATACTCCAGGAGCTGGGGCAACAACTGTGGGTGAAGACCGTGAAGACGTTACGCCAAAAGGCGAAGATTACACGGAGGTAACGGGAGTTTTGCTGGCCCGCCAAGCTCACGGGTGGCAACTCGTGAACTTTTTCTGTGTTCGAGTCGCTGGAGTTGGTGGCCAGTGAGACCCGAGGTTTTCCTTTTTACAATCGGCTGGTGGAGTGCTTCCACTCGGAATGAATCGCGTTGACCGTTCTGATGAACCTGACCTAGAACCGAATCCGATTGAACGGCAGCTTCTGCCAGCTCCCACCCTCCGCCTCGTTGCGTCCGCATCGAGTGCTTCTCCCCCCCGCGATCCATGGCATCCACCACGTCTCCAGGGCCACTGCCTGCGGCTGCGCCGAATGGTGTCTCCCTGCATGGTTGGCCAAGTTGGCCCGTATATGACGACGAGCAAATTGCCGTCGTGGAGCAAGTCCTGCGCTCAGGCAAAGTCAACTACTGGACTGGGGACGTGTGCCGGCAATTTGAGACCGAATATGCCCGCTCTCTGGGTGTGCCGCATGCGATTGCAGTGGCGAACGGAACGAACGCCATCGAACTGGCGCTTGAGGCATTTGGTATTGGCCGTGGCGACGAGGTCATCGTCCCATGTCGCACCTTTCTCGCGACGGCGAGTAGTGTCGTCACACGGGGGGCCAAACCTCTCTTTGCAGATGTCGATCCCCATAGCCAGAACGTGACTGCTGCGACGATCGCTCCACTGATCACGGCCCGGACTCGAGCAATCATCGTGGTCCATCTGGCAGGGTGGCCATGTGACATGGACCCGATTCTCGAATTGGCCCGCCCTCTGGGAATTCGAGTGATTGAGGATTGTGCCCAAGCCCACGGAGCCTTTGACAAGGGGCGTCCCGTCGGCTCGATCGGCGATGTTGGCTGCTTTTCGTTTTGCCAGGACAAGATCATCACGACTGGTGGCGAGGGGGGGCTGGTCACCTTCCGCGATGAAGCCTTGTGGAAGAAAGCCTGGAGCTACAAAGACCACGGCAAGGGCTGGGACACAGTTTACAAGACGGAACATCCCGGA
>Ga0105047_10009315_pt1 | contig 16180 bp, 13 predicted proteins | sample MAT04_FD_78384 | JGI IMG/M metagenome (GOLD analysis project Ga0105047, IMG submission 78384) | Freshwater microbial communities from Lake Fryxell liftoff mats and glacier meltwater in Antarctica - MAT-04 (megahit assembly) | ecosystem: Environmental > Aquatic > Freshwater > Ice > Liftoff...
AGTGAATAGTGAATAGTGAATAGCTGTAGCGCAGCGGAAGTTGGAGTGTAACGGAAACCAAGCTTTAGCATGGTGGCGCTATGCGCCATGAATAGTGAATAGACTACCACCATTTAGCAATGGCTCAAACAGAAACTAACAAAAAAATGCTATGATATATACTTGATATTCAATATATAGCATTCCTGTTGGATGAAAGTGAAGGACTGTAGCAAAGCGCAAGTTGTAGTGAAACGGAAACTAAGCCAAAGCATGGTTGCACTTTGCGCCATGATAAGTGAGCAGTGAACAGTGATGAGTGAATACCGAAAAGAAGCAATGCTTGCGTCTCTGAACCTCAGTCCTTTTAACAAATTGCTGTTTTCCGTTTTTTGCCTAATGTGCCACGGTTGTGCATTTTCGTAATATAATCAGTTGCAAGCGGTACTTTGCAAGCTGTGCCTCCTATATCTACTTTTACTAATCCTATTGTGGTCGCAGTTTTTTTAGCTTCATCAGCTAATTGAAGGCTGTATCCGCCAACAGAAATCACGAACGCATTCATGACGTAGCGAACCCTGTTCTTCTCAGTATGTATGGTTTTTGAAACCCTTTCGAGCAGCATCTTATAAAGAGAGATATCAATTTCTTCGTCGCTTTTTAACGCAATTATGCTTGCAAGTGTTGACCAGCCTGAAGCAGCAATATTTTCCTTATCCGATTCAATCCATTCGAGAGCAAGTTCAGTTCCCAATGGGCTTTCGGATGCAACCCATGCAACAGTAAATTCACTTATCATATACCAGTATGCCCTTTCAACCCAGTAGGTTAGGTCGGTTCGTGTCATTTTTGCAGGATCAGCAATTAATCCTGCCAGGTACATGGCATCCGAATTCCCGGTGTTAAATAGCTCAAGAGAAAGCTGGTAATCCGATTTTATTTTTTTCTGAATTTTTTTCAGGTCTTCTATCTTTACTCCAAAAAAAGGTTCACGGGCACCATGCTTCACAAGAATATTTTTAGTGCTTTCGCTTCCCCATTGTTGCAGTTGCAGCATGATTTCGGTGAGTGTCATTTCTGTGTGGTTTGGGATTATAACACTACAGGTGATTTTTAGTTCAAAAAAAAAACCCTGAACTTCAAAAAGAACAGGGTATTTTTACAATGCCTGTATTATTAATATCCCATGGCTACAACATTGGGTGCAATTTTTCGGGCTAGTCCCTGTAAAACCATACCCGGGCCAAGTTCAATAATAGTTGCAGCGCCATCAGCCACCATATTTTGTACAATTTGTGTCCAGCGCACCGGCGAGGTGAGTTGTAGCACAAGGTTAGCTTTTATTTCGGAAGGAACTGAATATGGTTTGGCATCAACATTCTGATAAACAGGACAAACTGGTATACTGAATATCGTCGACTCTATTGCTTCAGCAAGTTCAATCCGGGCAGGTTCCATTAATGGCGAATGGAATGCACCACCGACTTTAAGAGGCAGAGCACGTTTGGCACCGGCAGCTTTTAAAGCTTCACAGGCTATTTCTATCCCTTTAAATGATCCTGAGATTACAAGTTGTCCGGGGCTGTTATAGTTGGCCGGTACTACAATTTCATCAATACCACTAAGAACTTCTTCAACGGTTGTATCATCGAGACCTAAAATAGCAGCCATGGTTGATGGTTCAGCTTCGCATGCTTTTTGCATGGCCATTGCGCGGGCATACACAAGTCTTAGTCCGTCCTCGAACGTAAGCGATTTGTTAGCCACAAGTGCCGAAAATTCGCCAAGCGAATGACCTGCAACCATATCAGGTTTAAAATCGGGTAGAGTGGCAGCCGTAATTACTGAATGTAAAAAAATAGCCGGCTGAGTAACCCGTGTTTGCCGAAGATCTTCATCAGTTCCGGAAAACATCAGGTCGGTTATGCGGAAACCAAGTATTTCATTGGCTTTTTCGAACATTGCTTTAGCCACAGGATCGCTATCGTATAGATCCTTGCCCATGCCTACAAATTGAGCTCCCTGTCCGGGGAATACATATGCTTTCATTCGTTATTTTTTTTCGTTTATGATACGCAAAGGTAGGGAAAAGTGCTGAGCTGAACTAATAGAAATCTGTAGTTCTTAAGGTATTTTTATAAAAGCATATGGCTGATCAATGTAAGCGCGAACCTAACAAATGAATAAACTCGGCTCTGGTTTTATCAACCAGAAAAGCCCCGGTAAAATCAGAGGTTGTAGTAACTGAATTTTGTTTCTGTATGCCCCGCATGCTCATGCACATATGCTGTGCTTCTATTACAACGGCTACACCTAACGGCTTCAGCGTATTATTAATTGCATCTTTTATTTGGGTTGTTAATCGCTCCTGCACCTGCAAACGGCGTGCAAAAGCATCAACTACCCGCGGTATTTTACTTAAACCTACAATATGTCCGTTCGGAATATATGCTACATGTGCCTTGCCAAAAAATGGAATCATGTGATGTTCGCACATCGAATATACTTCAATATCTTTAACAATAACCATTTGTTTGTAATCCTCATTGAACATGGCCGAACGTAACATCTCTTCCGGATTCAGGTCGTAACCATGTGTTAGAAACTGCAGCGCTTTCGAAACACGTTCAGGTGTTTTCTCCAATCCTTCACGCGTTGGATCTTCACCAATCAGTTTCAGGATTTCACGATAATGAAAGGATAGTTCTTTTATTGTCGACATGTTGTAAATGTCGCGCTTTTCGTAACCGTCTTTTAATTCGTAATCATCCATGTTATTTTCAACCATCATGGGTCTGACTATTTCGCTACTCATATGTATGTTTTTTATTTACAGGTTCTTAAAGGGAATAATTTGAATGTATTAAGCTTTTTTAAGCTGTTGTTACGTTACCCAAAATATTCCACAAAATTATTTTCAGTTTCATGCAATTTTACACAGTGAAGTTCAGCACCCAAATCTGCAACCGGAAGTGCAAGTTCGATCCATATGCCTATAGCTATATTTTCGGTTGAAGCCAGTTTGCCAGCCATAAAGTCGACTTCAAGGTTAATATTGCGGTGGTCAAGTTTTTCAATAATGAGGCTATCGATAAGTGAACTAAGGTCTTTAAGATTTACAAGAAATCCTGTATCGGGATTTACATCACCTTTAACAGTAACAAACAGGGTGTAATTATGACCATGCCAGTTAGGGTTTGAGCATTTGCCAAATACCTGAAGGTTTTGCTCATCGCTGTATTCAGGTTTAAATAACCTGTGAGCTGCATTAAAGCGTTCGCGGCGAGTGATATAAATCATAAAGGACTGAAATTAGAATGCAAAAGTACAATTTGAATTGATATAACATAAACATGCAGAAGTCAAAAGTGTTTAACCCAAACAGGTAAAAAATTAAACAAATATTTTCCTGAAGATTTATTAGTTAACAGAAAGAAGTTTGAAGATATTTATTAAAATTATTATAAATCAAATATATAGCATTTTTATACAGGTGGTTGAACTTTAAAATCGCTTGATTAAAGCAACGTTAAATCATCAGAAAAAAATTCAACTTTGAAACATGACTTCATTCAGAATCTGTTCTAAAAAAACCTTTTACAAAGAATCTTCGTTATCGGGATCTGATCGTTGCAATTTAAGAAGCCAGTAAATTTCGAGTACCAGGTATGAAATATAAAAGATAAGGAGAGTTATGGAAAATGAAATTGCATCGCCCGGATTTGAAAACGAATAGGCTACTATGATTATTAGCAAAAGCAGAATTTTAATCATGCCCGACACCATAAAAGTATTCGAAAATTTGCTGAATTTTTTTTCGCTTGCACTGAAAAGCAAGGCGACAATCAGTAAGGTAATTCCTGCAACAAGCATTAAAATCAAAGGCCAGTATTGAGTAATCAGTCCTTTGGTAAAATACGAAACTGCAAATCCTGATGCAGCCATGATAGCTGTAAAAATGGTAAGGCTGCGGATAAACCGGTTTAGTAATTCCTGCATAAAAGGGTGTTCTGGAAATTTTATTTTATGGAAAAATTTTTGCTGATATTGTTTCGTACGAAACAATAAATTTTTTAGTCAGGGTTTTCTTAAAAGATCTTTAATTGCTGTATAAATGGCAGCAGCTACCGAAATTATAGCCAGAAGAACTGTAAATACCGGAAAACCTGTTTCAATCCATTGGTCGAGCTTAACTCCTCCGAATATTCCAAGTCCAATAATTGCAAACATTTCAAAAGCCAGACCTGAATATCGGGCATAGCTTTCGAGTGGAGGCCTTTTTTCTTTAATTGGCTTCGACTTCGGTTTGTTTTCCTGATTTTTCATTTAAGCTATCCATGTTTCCCATTTTGCATGCGCCTGTAAATACTGCTCCTGGTTCAATGGCCAGTTTATTGGTAAATATGTCGCCGCTAACAACTGCGTTTGCTTTAAGGCTCAACAGTTCAGTTACCTTTATATGTGCCTTTACTTCGCCCGATAAATCAGCATTCTGGCAATTTATTTCGCCTTCAACCCTACCGGTTGAACCTACCACTACTTTGCCTGTAGCCTGAATGTTGCCTTTTATAAAGCCATCAATCCGCAAATCTCCATTTGTAATAATGTTGCCTTTGATTTCGGTTCCATTACCAATTATGTTTACTGAAGGTGTTTCGGAAGTTATAATTTTCGACATATGTGTGTTTAATTAATTTAACGGAAACAAAAATAGTGCATTAATTTAATAATGCACTATTTGTTAATTAAAAAGTAAATCGGAAAGTGATGTTCTGGTTACTTCAAAATAAAAATAGCTACTGCAGGTAGTATTTTTTGAAGAAATTCAAATAACCGTTATACTTTTTCTCGCGGTAAAAAACAGGATAATTCTCCATCGAGATTACCATCTGCTTGAAGTCACTTTTGTTTAATGTAGCAATCACATAATCGCTTTGACCTATTGCCAGATAAAAATCCATGGCTGCCTGGCTGTTGCGGAAACTGCTGATGGAAATCATTTGCCATCCGGCATCCAGCACAATAGCATTAACGGCAAGGTTTGCATTGCTGAAATTCTTCGCAATAAAGTCGGAAATCCTTATTTTGGCTGCATTAACATTCACATTATTGCCATCAACCATCATTATATAAAAATGTGTCTGGCTGAGATTTACCTTATAAATATCAGGCACTGTTGTATCATTCGAAGCCATAAAAGGATCAGGCGACGAAATGGCTGATTGTGCTGTCGGACTGCTGGTTTGGGTAATTCCGCCAGTGGTTCCGGGCTGGACTATAGCCGGACTGTTTTTATCATATTTCTCAAGAATTTCTTTCGCTAAAGGTGTTATTGGATGAACAGGATTATTCAGCACCAGCTTATTGAGTTCAACAACCATAGTGTCAATGCTTTCAGTTTTACCCAATGATAATGCCCTGAGATATTCGAAACGCGGAATCAGGTCTTTGTCCTTGTATTCGCTAATGGCCTGATCGCTGTATAGCAGCACCATCCTATACTGGCCGCGGTTAAAAGCCTGGTAAGTTTCCTCATACAGTGACGAAGCCCTGTTTTTACGTGCAAGTACTTCTTTGTTATACTCCGGATCTCTTATCATTTGCGCATATTCCGTTTCGCCAAACTGACTCAGGATAATTTGGCTGTATTTGCTAACGAGCGCCTCATCAGGAATTTCTTTTCCCATAAGGTACAACTGATAATATATGCGTATTATTTCCTTGTTGGAAGGAAAGCGGTTTACAAGGTCTTCGAACGATTTTATTGAGTTTGGATAGTCTTTAAGTCCGTCCTTATAGATATATCCCATATTTAGCAATGCTGAAGCAATTTGCTTGTTCGATACAGCCAGTGCTGCCGGAGTTTTAGGTAATTGGGCTATATAAGTTTCAGGTTTTTTGGGATCGGTCGAAGCTGTTTTTGATAAAGGAGCATTTGCCGGATTATTTAGCGAATCGGCAGGATCAGTAGGGTCGAAGGTAATTTCGTCGAGTTGTACCACTTCCCTTTTGTTACTAAGCCTCCAGTTATCCTCCAGTTTGCGGCGACCCCATTTGCGCATAAATTCCGAAAATCCGAAACTGATTGACGAAGGATTGTAAAAATACCATCCGCCACCACCTACTCCGGCAAGGTTTTCGTTACGCATATTAGGCATGTTGGTTATCATATTGGTTTCGTTGCGCTGCTGCTCTTCAAGCTCTTTTTGCAGCTTTTCTTCCTTAACCAAATCATCAATTATCTTCTGAATGATAATTGCCAGTTCGGCTTCCGGCATGTGGGCAAGTTTTTGCAAACTGTCTTCATGTTGTACTATGCGAAGGTTAGTAACCAGCTCGGTGAGTGTTAGTGTTTTCTCACTTATTGATACATAATTCGGATGATCGAGCGGCAGAGTCTGCATGGTAGTATCGTAATATGCGGCTGCCATCTCGTAATTATTCCTTTTAAAAAACATATCAGCAACCTGCAGGGATGAAGCAGATTTCTGAAAGTCGTTCTGCACACTTGTAGCTACCGAAAGTTGTAGGTATTGCATTACGAGTGTTTCATTTTTATCAAGAGCGGCTAGTTCGGAAAGTGCGTAATATATCTGATCGAAGTAGTCTTTGTTTTTAAAGTCGTTGAGCATTTTCTTAAGCTGCTTTTCGAGGCCGGCCTTATCACCGGTATTTACATCAAACGACTTGGCCATATTGATGCGGGCATTGAAAATCATTTCGACCGAAGCCGGGCTTTTAATCACTTTTGAATAATATCCGGTTGCTTCAGCAAAATTCTTTTCCTGTTGGGCAATCTGACCAAGGATAAAATTGAGCCGGGCTTTTAATCTCTGATTCGAAGCAAGCAAAATACCTTGTTTCAGGTTAGTTTTGGCTAATTCAAAATTGCCTGTAAGTATATAAAAATCAGCATATAGCAATGGGATTTCACGCTGAATACGATAAGGTACTTTTTGTTTTGCCAAACGCGATTCGAACTGCTCAACCTGGGCTACAGCATCTTCGTAACGCTTTTGCTGAATAAAACTTCGAATATACCATAATGAAGCTTCGAGTTCGGTGGGCGTTCCAACATATTGTTTCATCAGGTATTCCATTGTACGACGCGAATTTGCATAGTCCTGCTTATAAAACTGAGCTTTCCCGATGAGCATATAACTGTCGTCAATCCACTTGTTGAATTCCTGATTGCTGAAAAACAACGAGTGACGTGGAATGGCTACCCCTGCTTTTTCTATAGCCCTGTCCATTTGCGAATATATCTTGCGGGCATCTTCGGCTTTACCGAAATTGTAAACAGTTAAAATGATGTTGTAATTATCAGGAACATTCTCCTTTAACGAATTTTTCCCTGCTTTAAAGCTCTCATTTCCATTCCAGTATATGTTGTAATGAGTAGTAAGGCCATGATATGCCCTGCGGGTAAAAGTGTTCTTTTTAGTTGAACATGAATACAACAAAACCATACCGGCAATAAGCACCGATACGAAAATAAACCGGAAAATTATTTTCAATTTCAACGTGTGTTTGGTTAGCAGGTCGCGATTCTACAATTATAGTATTAACTCATGGAATGCAAAAATATTTCATTTTTTCCGATTTACTGTTAAAAGACTTTTATAAATGGCAGATAATGCACCTGTTTCATCACACGGGCACATAATTAGGAACTTCTGAAAACCAAAAATCAATTGTCGCAGTGTTTTTCTGTTGGGAATCAACATAATTTGGATTATGATTATAGAATACAAAAAATGACTGTATAAAGTTAACATTCAATGATTTGTATTAATCCACTAAAGGAGAATATAATCGGTAATGTGCATGGCTTATGAACCTCATAGGTAGTTATCCTTGCATCGGTTGCTTTTTTGATAAGCATAGCTTTTGCCAGTTATTGAAACTTTTCAAATTTGTCCTCTTGCATAGGATGGAGACTTCCATTATAGTTAAGCTGCGTTTAATCAATCAAATACATTAGGTTTTAAGTACTTTTATGAAATTATATTTTAGCTTTCTGGTGCTGAATTTTCTTATTTTAGGTAGGTTTGCAAAATATTAGTTGTCGACGATATAAATATGGATATCAAATCCGAACGAACAAAAATCTGGAAGTTACTGGTACGGCGCATCCGCGATCAGTACAGGCTTGTGATTCTGAACGAGGAAACGCTTGAAGAGCGTATCTCATTCAAACTTTCGCGACTCAATGTTTTTGTAGCAATTGGATTGCTTTCTATCATTCTTGTTTTTATCACAACCTATATCATCGCTTTTACGCCGCTCAAAGAGTACATTCCAGGTTATACTGATATTACTTTGCAACGACGCATTTATGAGCTTCAGCTGCGTTCCGATTCTGTAGCTTTTGCTATGCAGGCTCAGGAAAAATATTTCGATGGACTCAAAAGAGTATTGAATGGTGATTTGCCCAACGAACGAGAAATGCTTCCCGCAGATACTGCCAGAACGATTGACTACAGGAATATTAAAGATAAACGTTCGGGTGAGGACTCCGTGTTACGGGCCGAATATGAAAAGGAAAGTAAATACAATCTTTTTAAATCGGATAAGTCGTCAGCTAAAGGCTCCAGTATGCGAAACCTAACCTTTTTCACTCCGGTTAAAGGGATGGTTACCAGTGAGTTTGACCCTTTACGAAAACATTTCGGAATTGATATTGTAGCCGCCCGCGATGAAGTTATCAAATCGGTACAGGATGGTACGGTAATATTCTCGGGCTGGACAGTGGAAACCGGCTATGTTATTGCAATTCAGCATCCAGGAAATGTGATTTCCGTTTACAAGCATAACTCAGTATTACTAAAAAAAGAAGGAAATATTGTACATGCAGGCGAAACAGTTTCAATTATAGGCGAAACCGGCGAACTATCCACAGGTCCGCATCTGCACCTCGAATTATGGATTAATGGAATTCCGGTTAACCCGGCTGATTATATCAATTTTTAATGGGGAAATTCCCTGTCATTACACCTAAATGGTTTTACAAACGGAACGGGTAATTCAATCCTTGCTCAAAACATAAAACTTTCATCATCAAACAGTAATTTTTAAACTTTTTAAGATACTTCACAATTGAAACGACGCATAGCTATTCTCGGATCAACAGGTTCAATAGGGACACAGGCACTCGAAGTTGTAAGGCAACATCCCGATAAGCTTGATGTTGAAGTACTTACGGCACATTCCAATGCTCCTTTGCTTATCAGGCAGGCTATTGAATTTATGCCCAATGCGGTAGTTATCGCAAAGGAAAGCATGTACGATCGGGTTTTAGAAGCCCTCGATCCCTATGATATTAAAGTGTATCGCGGTTCAGCTTCTATAGAGCAGATTGTAGAAATGGAAAGCATTGATATGGTGCTTGTTGCATTGGTAGGCTGGAGTGGACTTAAACCGACCCTTTCAGCCATCAAGGCCGGAAAACAAATTGCGCTTGCCAATAAAGAAACGCTGGTGGTTGCCGGCGAACTGGTTACTAAACTTGCCCGCGAAAAAGGTGTAAACATTTACCCTGTCGATTCCGAGCATTCGGCTATTTTTCAATGCCTGGCAGGCGAATTTCATAATCCTGTCGAAAAGATAATACTTACCGCTTCCGGTGGCCCGTTCAGGGGAATGAAACGCGAACAACTGCTCAACGTTACCAAAGAGCAGGCTTTAAAACATCCGAACTGGAATATGGGCTGTAAAGTTACCATCGATTCAGCAACACTTATGAATAAAGGCCTCGAAGTAATTGAAGCTAAATGGCTTTTCAATCTTCCGGTCGAACAGATTGAAGTAGTGGTTCATCCGCAAAGTATAATTCATTCGATGGTGCAGTTTGCCGATGGCTCGATTAAAGCACAGATGGGAATGCCCGATATGCGCCTGCCCATTCAATATGCGCTTACATATCCGCAGAGGCTGGCCTCGGATTTTCCGAAATTCAGTTTTGATGAATGCCTGCAGTTTACTTTCGAAAAGCCGGATAGAGATAATTTCCGGTGCCTTAACATTGCTTACGAGGCTATGCGGCTGGGCGGAAATATGCCCTGCGTTATGAATGCAGCCGACGAAGTAGCCGTTCATGCTTTTCTGCGGGAGGAAATAAGTTTCCTTCAGATTCCTGAACTGATTGAGCGTTGTATGTCGAAAACCAGTTTCATAAAAGTTCCTGCTTTAAGTGATTACGAATTTACTGATATTGAAGCCAGGGCATTTGCAACAGAATTAATTTCCGGATTCAGAAATTGATCTTCTTTGGCCTATTCTACCCCATACAGGAATGCTATTTTCGACCGCTTGGTTTCCAAGAGCAAAAAAGCAGTAAATTTGCACCCCGTTTCAACAAGGAAACATACCATAAAATAAAAGCAGAATCCACAAATGGAAATATTAATTAAAGTTGCCCAATTACTTCTTAGTCTTTCGATACTCGTAATATTTCACGAATTCGGACATTTTATCGCAGCACGTGTTTTTAAAATCAGGGTTGAGAAATTTTACCTTTTCTTCGATCCCTGGTTCTCGTTATTCAAATTTAAAAAAGGGGATACTGAATATGGCGTTGGCTGGTTGCCGCTTGGCGGATATGTAAAAATATCGGGAATGATAGATGAATCCATGGACAAAGAAGCCATGAAACTTCCTCCTCAGCCACACGAATTCAGATCGAAGCCATCGTGGCAGAGGCTTATCGTAATGTTGGGCGGTGTTACGGTTAATGTGTTGCTGGCAGTAGGTATTTATGTTGTAATGCTGGCATGGTGGGGACAGGAGTATTTACCGAACTCCGAAGTAAAATACGGTATCACGGTTGATACACTTGGTGAGCAAATGGGATTACGCAACGGCGATAAAATACTTACTGTTGACAATAAACCTGTTGACGATTTTTTGAGGATCCCGGCTACTATTATCCTCGAAAATGCGGCAACCATTCAGATTGAGCGTGAAGGTCAGCCTTCGGAAATTACTCTTCCTGCTGGAATGATATCGAAAATCATCAATCATAAATCACCCGATTTTATCAATGTGAGGATTCCTTTCGAAGTGGCTGATTTCGCGCCTGGTTCCAAAGCCAAAAGCGCAGGAATGATGATTGGCGATAAAATAATCGGAATCAATGGCGCAACAACTCTTTATTTTGATGAGTTCAAAGCAGTGGTTCAGCAAAATAAAGGTAAAGATGTGGATGTTAAAGTACTACGCGGCGCTGACACAGTTGCTCTGGCCGTTGAAGTATCCGACAGGGGACTTATTGGTGTAGCACCAAAAGCACCAAACAAATATTTCGTCTTTAAAGAGCATAGCTACAATATTATAGAAGCTATTCCGGCAGGAATATCGATGGCATACGGCAAAACAGCTGATTACCTGAAATCATTAAAACTACTTTTTAAACCCGAAGTGAAAGCCTACGAATCGGTTGGCGGATTTATTACAATCGGGAGTATTTTCCCCTCAGTCTGGGATTGGCAATCCTTTTGGAGTCTTACGGCTTTTCTCTCACTTATGTTAGCCGTATTAAATATCCTTCCGATACCGGCTCTAGATGGCGGACATGTTATGTTTCTGCTGTACGAAATTATTACCGGTCGCAAACCCAGCGATAAATTTATGGAATATGCGCAAATAACCGGAATGGTGCTGCTTTTCGCACTGCTGATTTTTGCAAATGGGAATGATGTGATAAAATTATTCAGATAATACTCGTCAGAAATATCGATAAAAGAATAATCCCGGAATGCAATTGTAGCGTTCCGGGATTTGTTTTTTATTTCCTTTCATTCAATTCGGTTGCACTATCTTACCAGTGTCACAGTTCCTCTTATTTTCTTTAATTCACCGGCTACCTGATTCTTAAGATCCGATATTTTGTACATTAAAAGGTAAGTGTATAATCCGGATGGTGATTCGCTTCCGTTCAGGGTTCCGTTCCAACCTGTGTGGTAATCGTTTGATTCAAAAACTTTCTGACCCCAGCGGTTGTATATGATCATGGTATAATCCAGTAAAACATTACCTCCGGTTACGAGTACGAAAAGTTCATTTGTGCCATTTCCGTTGGGCGAAAAAGCTGTCGGAATATACACATCCTGAGGACAGTATGTAAGCACCACACCGGAAGTTACCACACAGCCGTTAGCATCTGTTACCTTAACCCAATATTCGCCTTCTTCCATGGCCGGATGCGAGGCTAAAATACTTCCATCGTACCATAAATAGGAGGGATACCCATCGCCGGGGCTTAGCACATATTGGGTTCCGGCACATAAAGTATCGGATGGTGCAATGCTGATAATTGGGGCTGTATTTACCGAAACTTCAATAGTGTCTCTGTCCGAACAACCCAGTAAATCCATCACCGACAAAATATAAAAACCGCCATCATTAATGGTAATGTTTTCTTTTTCAAAATTTTGAATGTATTCAGATGTTCCGTCTGGCAGTATCCATTGATAGGTAATTGCATTGCCAACTGCATTGAGTACAATTTGCCCGGCAACGCAATAGTTTTTGTTTCCTTCAATTGCTGCTATATTATAAGTTTCAACTATTACAGTTACCGGATTTGATGATGCTGAACTACAAGAGCTTTCAGTACAGGTTGCAGAATACGAATTACTGGTTCCGGGCGAAATTGTAAGTGTTGCACCGGTTGATCCGTCGCTCCATGTTACAGTTCCGTTGCATCCGGTGGCTGAAAGTACCACCGTTTGCCCGGGGCAAATAGTATCGTCATTTGCAGCAATCAAAGGCACAGCAGGAGAAACAGGATCGCCTACCGGGGCAACAATATTGTCCGACCGGCAACCATTGCGTTCCGCTGAAATATTAAAATAAGTAGTCGGTGTGCATCCTGTAATTTCGAATAAACCTGTCGGACTACTTAATCCTATAATTGAATCCGCAATTGAACCGTTATTAAAACGGATGGTATAAACTTCGCCCGCAAGCAAGCCTGTGAGGGTAATAATCCCGTCGTTAACACACCATGTTGATGGATTGGTGATAGTTAGAATTCCGATTTGTGGTTTGGTGTTTACAAAAACTTCAATCGGATCGCTCGGAGCAGAAGTACAGCCATTCATAACGCATATGGCAGTATAAGAGGTGGTTACGTTAGGCGAAACGTAAGTCGAGGCGCCGTTTGCCCCGTTACTCCAAACAGTTGTTCCTCCGCACCCTGTTACCGATATTTCAACAGATTCGCCGGGACAGATTGAGTAAAAAGCGGTAGTAGCAGTGGGTGCTGATGTAGCTCCGGGATCATTCAGATTAGCATTAACAGCTACAGATGAGCAACCATTGAAAGTTACAGTTATGCCACTGTAATTTCCGGCTGCAAGTCCCGTGATTGTAAGAATCCCTGAACTGTTGGTAGTAATATATCTTGTCGGTACCGGCGTTCCGTTAAAAGAAAAATTTACCAGGTATGAATTGCCGGGTATTAAGCCTTTCAGCGATATGGTACCGTCAAATCCTCCACAGGTAGTTGGATTGCTTGGGGTTGTTCCGGATACTGAGGGAGAAGGTTTAATATTTACAGTTATAGCATTGCTTGATGCCGTCAGAGGGCTGGCACACAATGCATCTGATGTAAGTATGCAGCTTATTATATCATTGTTTTCGAAAACACCGGTAAATGTTGAAGCATTTGTTCCAACATCCAGTCCATTCTTTTTCCATTGATAAACCGGGGTGTTGCCTCCGTTAAGTATTTCAGCCGTAAATGTAATAGGTGTACCCGTGCATACAGAGTTAATATCCGGTGTGATGGAAATAGAAGGTGTTAATGCCGGAAGCACCGACATTGGTATTGTTTGCGAAAGAACAGGATTCGGAAAAGCACATGGCGAACTCGAATTCAACGACACATAAATAGTATAGGAATTAGCAGAAGAGTATGTAAACACAGCCGAATTCGAATTGGCAATAGTAATTCCATTTACATACCATATGTATTGCGGCGAAGTACCTCCGTTTTCAGGTGTGGCAGTATAGGTAACCGGCTCACCGCTGCATACATTGTTATTATCAGGTTGTATAAGAACGCTGGCAGTGGAAAGTAAGTTTACAGTAATGTTTAAAGTAACGGGCAACCCGATGCAATTGCTGACCGAAGTTTCGGTAACACTGAGTACAAAGGTGCCTGTGCCTGTATTCCAGTTTATATTGATCAAACTTGTATTGGCAGGATCGGGTATAATGATGCTTCCGCCTCCGGATAAACTCCAGCTATAGACGGATCCGGGAGTTGGTGGTTCAATAGCGTATGGAACAAGACTATTCAAACATACATCCTGGGTGTTTCCTGAAGCTCCGGGAGAGCTGATTGGCGGTGTAACTGGAATTGGAGAAACTGTAATAATTTGTGGAACACTAGCAGTTGATACGCAGCCGCTTACCGTGCAGGTTGCCGTATAAGTAGAAGTATTAACAGGCGAAACGGTTAATGTAACTCCTGTTGCGCCTGTGCTCCAAATTATATTTCCTGCGCATCCAGTTGCAGTGAGTGTAACCGATTGCCCCGGACAAATTGCTGAAACTGAAGCGTTTATTGAAGGTGCTGACGGGGAACCAGGATCAGCCAGATTTATTGTTACAGGTGCTGATGTGCATCCATTCAGCGTTACGGTGATTGCAGTATAGCTACCTGCTGACAAGCCTGAAATAATCAGGTTTCCGCTTGCAATTGTCGTTATTGGAATGGGTCCTACAGGCAAACCGTTGTACAAATAATTTACCTGATATGTAGTATTAGCCACCAGCCCGGTAAGTGTTATTAATCCGTTAGTGCCGCCGCAACTGCTTGGGTTTAGTGGTACAACAGTTGCAACTACAGGCGAAGGACTAACAGTAACTGTTACCGGAAGACTGGCTGCCGAAACACAGCCCGAAACGGTGCAGGTTGCAGTGTAAGTGGCAGTGGCTGATGGGTTAAAAGTATACGGCGTTCCTGTTCCTCCATTGCTCCAGGTTATAGTGCCGCTGCAACCAGTTGCACTAAGCGTAACCGGATTTCCCTGACAAACAGCACTTGAGCTTGCCGTTATAGCCGGGGCTGCCGGGCCGGGGAAAGTTACAGCTGCAGAAGCAAAATCCGTTTCGTTGTATGCGCGGCCACGGGCAAAATTTGCTATTCCTCCATCGTCCACTGTATAGCGAAAAGCATAAACGCGATAAAACATTTCATCATTACAGGCAAGGGTAATATTGTCAGTGTAAGTGGTTGTGGATGAAGAAGTAATAGTTGCGATTATTGTAGCTGAGCCAATGTTTGTTCCTGTAGCATAGCTGGTGCCATCAATAGGTTGACTGAACGAATTTGTTGTATTCCGGAGTATTATATATCCCTGAGTGCCATCGGTTACATGCGGATCAACACATGAATTCCAGTTTAATGCTACTTGTGTATATGTTCCGTTGGGTGTGAGAGTTAGATTTGGTGTATTCCAAGCGGGTTGTCGGGTGGTGCGCCAGAAATCGGAATTGGTTAAGACACCGGATGTACATGTATTTGGAAGCCCTAATGTCGTCGATGGATAAGCCGCTTTTGCAGTAAAAGTGGTGCCTATTTGGGGAGTTGAATTTCCATATTCAGTTTGAGTGTTTCCCGGACACACAAAAACAGCTTCATTTGATACTAAACTCTGGGTATGATCAAGCTTTGGAGTAGGAAGGTTAGTGAAATCTACTCCGACAGCAGTTTTGTGGGCTAAAGCATGTACATGCATAGATGACGAATTCCGAAGCTGTAAAATATCACCTCCGCCTGCAATGTTTAATGTTTCTCCGTTAAAACTTGGCCAGGTACCAAATGTGCCATTTGAAAAATAAACTGCATCATTCGCATGTAACTCCAGGTATCCATCGTCGGGAATTATATCCATGGGATGTTTCATGGTACTGCTGGTTGTAGGGTACTGCCGGTGCCAGATGATGATTATAGTGCCGGCACGTATATGGCTCCAGAATAAAGTATTGTTGAAAGTGATCTCATCCGACCAGTTATCCTGATCACTACTGTTATCCCGTAATGTCCAATAACGCATATCGAGATCATCGTTGATAACAAGTATTTCAGTCCATTCATCCCGTGGATCAAGTGCATTAAAATAACTGCTAACCACTGCATCCTGCGCTTCAGCAATTGTAAATCCTCCAAAAAATAGTTTTAAAATGAAAA
>Ga0105047_10009317_pt1 | contig 16179 bp, 14 predicted proteins | sample MAT04_FD_78384 | JGI IMG/M metagenome (GOLD analysis project Ga0105047, IMG submission 78384) | Freshwater microbial communities from Lake Fryxell liftoff mats and glacier meltwater in Antarctica - MAT-04 (megahit assembly) | ecosystem: Environmental > Aquatic > Freshwater > Ice > Liftoff...
ACCCGTGCGAACCCGGTGAGGCGGCTGAGCGCCGTGCCGGCGGCGACCCACAGCGATGCCCGACCAAGGGTGCGGTCGCTGGGTGTGTCAATGGCTGCGGTCACGTCGCCGTCACGACGCGGTGTCGGCGAGGGCGCTCCGCAGCGCCTCGAGCTCATCGGTGATCGACCCGACGGCTCCTTCGACAGCGTTGAACTCGTCGGGCTGGTATGCGCCGACCGACAGCTCGATGCAGCGGGTGACGGACTCGTCGAGGCGGGCGTTGAGCAGGCGCAGCTGATCCTCGGTGGTGGTGATCATGGCAGCCATCCGCAGCGCCGTCGCCACGCGGGACTCGAGTGCCTCGGCCGTGGCGGCGCTGGTGATGCTGGTGATGCTGGCCGAGCTCTCAGCGCTGCCGCCAGCGCCGTTGTCGGCGGCGCGCAGCTTGTCGAGTTGGCGTTGGGCGCCCTTGGCGTCGACCCGGGAATAGGCGCTGGCGAGCTCGTTGCCGGCCCGGGCCGTCTCCCAGGCATCGTCCACGGCGTCGTTGATTCGGACCCCGATGGAGGCCAGCCGTTCCTGGATGGGACCGTCCTTGGCGCGCTTGACCGCGTCATCGAACTGTTTACGGGCCGCGACCGCGTTCTGCACGAGTCGACGCCACGGCTCGGCGAGCGTGAACGGGTCGATGCGCTTGCGGGCCGGCGCCTTCGGCACGGCAGTGCCGACCCGGGCGGTCCAGCCGACCGCAGCGCCGAGAATGCCGCCGATGACCATGGCAGCGGAGCCCACGACAGACCCGGCCAGCCCCCCGACACCGGCCCCGCCGACCGTGGCGGCGATCGCGGACGGCGACATCATGGTGCGGGCGACGCCAGGGGTGAAGAATCGGTCGCGGAACGAGGTCATCGGCAGCCGGGGTGGGTCATGGCGTCGACGGTAGTGGAGGCGCCGACAACCCCGAAGGCGCGAGGGTGGGCTGGGGACCGATGTCGGCGGGGACGAAGCGCTGCAGGTCGTCATCGGTCGGCACATCGATGCGGGCGACCCGCGACGCATGACGGCTGACCGCCGCCTCGAACAGGTTGCGAGCCATGCGACCGTTACCGAACCCCTTGTCGCGCGGGGTCGCGTCGAGGACCTCGCGAAGTCGGGCCTCGGTCTGGTCGTCGGCCTCGTAGCGCTGCTTCACGCAGATGCCCCGGAAGATGCGCACCAGTTCGTCGGTGGAGTAGTCGGGGAAACTGATGGTCTTGGGGAAGCGGGACTGCAGGCCAGGGTTGGCCGCGATGAGATCGGCCATCTCGTCGGGATAGCCGGCGACGATGACCGCAGTGCGGTCGCGTCGGTCCTCCATGAGCTTCACCATCTGGTCGATGGCCTCGCGGCCGAAGTCGTTCTCGCCGCCGCGCACCAGGGTGTACGCCTCATCGATGAACAGCATGCCGCCGTCGGCCTCTTCGAAGCGCTTGACCACCAGCGGCGCAGTCTGGCCGACGAATCCGGCGACGAGCCCGGACCGGTCGGTCTCGACCAGGTGGCCTCGGGTGAGCGCGCCGACCGAGCGGTAGATCTGGGCGAGCAGGCGGCCAACGGTGGTCTTGCCGGTGCCAGGGTTGCCGACGAACACCAGGTGCAGGCTGGTGTCGATGGTGGGCAGGTCTCGTTCGCGACGCAGTTGCTGGACTCGCAGCAGGTCGGTGACCAGGCGCACCTCGGCCTTCACCTCGGTGAGGCCCACCAATGAATCCAGCTCGGCGAGCAGTTCCTCGATGGGCCGGGCGGGTTCGTCGGTCGGCGGTTCGGGGGGTGCCCCGGCCGGGTCGGCGGTCTCGGGAATGTGGGTCTCGACGTGGGCGACGCTGGGCTGCAGCACCGGGGGGATGGCCTCGCGGATGTGGTCGAGCAGCATGGTGCGGTAGGCCCCGACGGCCACCAGCTCGGCCTGGGCGGTGATCTCGTCGAGCGCCGCGATGAGGTGGCAGATGTCGAGGGCGCGGCGGTAGTAGATCATGGCCCGTTGGTGGCCGTCGTGGCCATCGGCGGTGACCAGGATGTCGAACAGCGTCGACAGCTTGCTGAGCCACGTCGCCTTGCCGGCGATGAGCGTCGAGTTGCGCAGGATGGTGGGCGTCGCCCCCGACAACTGGGTGTCGGGCAGTAGTGGCCCGAAGGTGGAGGCCAGCGCCCACAGCTCGTTGTCGGTGTGGCGCCCGTCGACATCGATGAAGGCCACGCACAGGTTGAAGGCCTCGTTGATGACATCGACCCGGAACCGGTCGACCCGGGTGCGGTCGAGGGTGCTGGTGGCGTCGACCAACGCTCCCGTGACATCGTCGACGAATGCGGTGACCATCGGTGCCAGTGCGTCGGAAGGGGTCACGGCGCAAGGTTACCGGAGGCCATTCGAAACAGGATTGACCGCCCGGTCAAGTGTGTCGATAGCTTGGGCCGATGTCCTATCGCTTCGAATCCGTCGCCGATGTCCGTGTCCGTCTCGGTGATGTCGATTACCTGTCCGACGATGCCATCGCCAGCGTCGTCTATTTGGCCGACCGCCTCGGCAAGCCGATCCTGGTGGAGGGCCCTGCCGGTACCGGCAAGACCCAGCTCGCCAAGTCGGTCGCCGAGATCCTCGGAGCCCGGCTCATCCGGCTGCAGTGCTACGAAGGCCTCGACGAGTCCAAGGCGCTCTACGAGTGGAACTACAAAAAGCAGCTCCTGCGCATCCAGGCCACCAAGACCGAAGGCGACGGTGCCGCCTGGGATCAGATCGAGGAGGACATCTTCTCCGACGACTTCCTGTTGACCCGCCCGCTCCTCGAGGCCATTCGCGCCGAGGACCCGGTCGTGCTGCTCATCGACGAGGTCGACCGCGTCGAGGTCGAGACCGAGGCCCTGCTCCTCGAGATCCTGTCGGACTACCAGGTGTCGATCCCCGAGCTGGGAACGATCACCGCCCGCCAGATCCCGCTGGTGTTCCTCACGTCCAACAACACCCGGGAGCTGTCCGAGGCCCTCAAGCGCCGCTGCCTGTTCCTGCACATCGACTATCCGGATATGGATCGCGAGAAGCAGATCGTTCTCACGAAGGTGCCCGACATCACCGAGGCGCTCGCCGACCAGGTGGCCCGCATCGTGCGCTCGATCCGTCAGATGGAGCTGAAGAAGTCGCCGTCGGTCTCCGAGACCATCGACTGGGCCCAGACCCTCATGCTGCTCGGCGTCACCAAGATCGACGCCGAAACGGCGACGGGCACGGCCAACATCCTGCTCAAGTACCAGTCCGACATTGCCAAGGCCACCAAGGAATTCGCCAACGAGGGCTCGAGCTTCCGCAAGGGCGGGCCGTTCTCCGAACCGAAGACCTGATGACCGACGCCCCCGTCTACGTCGCCAACGGCGAGAGCATCCTCGCGTTACTGAACGGGTTCATCGGAGAGCTGCGCGAAGCGGGCCTGCCCGTGAGTCTCACCGAGAACCTGGACGCCATGGAGGCGGTCAAGCACATCCCCATCGAGGACCGGGCCGCGTTCAAGTACGCGCTGGCGGCCACGTTGGTGAAGAACAACGCCCACTGGCGGTCGTTCGAAACCGTCTTCGAGGTGTACTTCTCGATGCGGGGCCGCCAGTTCGCCATTGGCGAGGACGGCGCGGAGCTGCCCGAGGAGCTCGCCGACGCACTCGCCGAGATGTCGGGCGAGGGCCAGGGCGAGGGCCAGATGCAAGGGGGCGGCGGCGGCGACCAGATGAGCCCCGAAGAGCTCGCCGCGATGCTCTACAACTCGCTGCTCAAGGGCGACGATGCCATGATGCGCGCCGTGGCCCGCCAGTCGGTGAAGCGCTACGCCGGCATGGAGCCCGGGCGCCCCGTTGGCGGCACGTACTACCTGTATCGCACCCTGCGGAACCTCGACCTCGACGGTGTGCTCGAACGCCTCATGCAGCAGAGCAACGAGGATTCGCCCGAGCCGATGACGCCCCTCGAGCAGCGCCTCGAGGCCGACGAATTCAACCAGCGCGTCGAGCAGCTCAAGAAGGAGATCGAGGCCGAGATCCGTCGCCGCCTCGTCGCCGACCGTGGCGTCGAGGCCATGGCCAAGACACTGCGCAAGCCGCTGCCCGAGGACATCGACTTCATGCACGCCAGCCGTGACGAAATGAAGCTGCTGCGCCAGGCCATCTACCCGCTCACCCGCAAGCTGGCCGTCCGCCTCGCCCGCAAGCGCCGCCACGGTCGCAAAGGCGCACTCGACTTCCGTAGCACCGTGCGTCACTCGCTCAGCTACGGCGGCGTCCCGGCCGAGCCCAAGTTCAAGTACCCCCGCCCCGCCAAGCCGGAGATCTTCGTGATTGCGGACATCTCGGGTTCGGTCGCCTCCTTCGCCCGCTTCACGCTGCACCTCGTGTACGCCATCAGCGGCCAGTTCTCGCGGGTTCGCTCGTTCGTGTTCATCGACGGCGTCGACGAGGTCACCCGTTTCTTCGAGGGCACCGACGACATCCTCGAGGCCATCCACCGGGTCAACACCGAGGCCGACGTGGTGTGGGTCGACGGCCACTCCGATTACGGGCACGCCTTCGAGGTGTTCTGGTCGAAGTGGGGCAAGGACATCGGGCCCAAGACGACGGTGATCATCCTGGGCGACGCCCGCAACAACTATCACGCCAGCCAGAGCTGGGTGATCAAGGAGATCCGTCACCGGGCCCGCCACGTGTTCTGGCTCAACCCCGAGCCCAAGAGCTACTGGGACACCGGCGACTCGATCGTGGGCGAGTACGCCACCCACTGCGATGGTGCCTTCGAGTGCCGCAACATGCGTCAGCTCGAAAAGTTCGTCGACAACCTGGTCTGACCCCGGTCGCTTCATCCTCGTTCTATGAGAGAAATCTCGCCCGCATGGGCGAGATTTCTCTCATAGAACGGGTGGGGCGGTGGTGGGTGGGGTCGTGGAGGCCGGTTCGATCTGGACGAGGTTGTCATGGAACGCCGAACCGCCACCGGCGTCACCGATGGTGGCGTTGGTCAGCGCGTTGGCGCTGCGTTGACCCGGTAGCGAACCGGCGTCCCAGCCGAACGGGATGGCGACCAGCCCCGGCTGCACCCGTTCGGAGACCCGCACCCTCATCGTCAGCTCGCCACGATCGTTGAAGATGCGGGCCCGGTCGCCATCGCCCAGATCCCGGGCGGCAGCATCGACGGCCGTCATCTCGACGGTGGGCTCACCCCCGGCGGGGCGGTGCCGGTCGAAGAGCGAGTACGACGTGTTGAGGTATTTCACGTGCGTCTTGAGCGTGATGAGCTGCAGCGGAAACCGCCGAGCCAGTTCGGGGTTGCCGGCGACGCTCTCGGGTGCCGGTCGGTAAACGGGTAGGCGATCGAGGCCGAGCAGGCTCGCCATGGGAGACACGAACTCGAATCGGCCCGACCCGGTGGCGAACCCCCCGTTGGCGTACGGCACCAGCTCATCGGGCAGCGGAAGCCGAACCCAGGTGTCGCGCTCGAGGTCATCGCGACCGATGCTGTCAGGGCCGTCACCGAGCACCGCGGCGAGCAGCGTCTCGTCGTCATCAAGCAGCGCCGGCTCGTCGAGTCCCATTGCCGCAGCGATGCGGCGGAAGATCTCGGTGTTGGGCAGCGACTCGCCCACGGGCGCGATGGCCGGGCGATTGAGCCCCAGGTACAGATGCCCCCACGCCGGCACCACGTCGAGGTGCTCGATCTGGGTGGTGGCCGGCAAGACCACGTCGGCGTATCGGGCGCTGTCGGTCATGAAGCTGTCGAGCACCACCGTGAACAGGTCGTCGCGTTCGAGCCCGGTGATCACCCGATTCTGATCGGGGGTGATGGCGGCCGGGTTGCAGTTGTAGACGACCAGCGAGGTGACGGGAGGATCGAGCACCGAGCCGTCGGGACCCTCGCCACACAGGGCGGCGCCGAGCGAGCTCATGTTGATCGTTCGGGGCGTGCGGCCGGCCAGCAGATCGGGGCGGCGGAGCGCGTCGAAGTCGAGCGCGTCGTCGAAGTACACCGCCGTGGATCGGGCCAGGCCGCCACCGCGATGACGCCACGCGCCCACCACCGTGGGCAGGAACGACACGGCGCGAAAGATCGACGCCCCCTCGGCGCGGTGTTCCATGCCGATGAGCACCCGGATGGACGGTGCTCGGGCACCGGCCCAGGAGCGAGCGAGCGACTCGATCCGCGCTGCGTCGATCCCGCAGATCGGCTCGGCCCACTGCGGCGAGCACGTCCCAACGTGTGCGGCCAGCTCTTCGAACCCCACGCTGTGATCGACGAGGTACTCGGCGTCGTGGAGTCCGCCACCGATGATGACGTGCAGCATGGCCAGTGCCAAGGCGACGTCGGTGCCGGGCTTCAGCTGGACGTGGTCATCAGCGGCCTCGGCGGTGATCGTGCGAATGGGGTCGATCGCCGTGATGATCGCTCCCGCGGCGCGGGCTTCTTCGAGGTAGGGCCACAGGTGACGGTTGGTCATCTTGGTGTTGGTGCCCCACAGCAGAATGTGGCCGCTGTGGCGCAGATCCGAGGGTTCGATGCCGAGCGGCAGGCCCATCGACGCCGCAACGCCGTACCCGGCCGTCGATCCGCACAGCTGGCGGCCCAGTCTCGACGCCCCCAGGTGGTTGAACAGCCGGGCATCCATCGATGACATCTGCAGGGCGCCCTGGGTGCCGGCGAACGAGTACGGCAGGATCGACTCGGGCCTGTGCTGGGCAATGCTGCCGTTCAAGCCAGCGGCGACCAGCGCCAGCGCCTCGTCCCAGCTGCACGCTTCGAACGAGCCCGTGCCCTTGGGGCCGACCCGCCGCAGCGGCGTGAGGAGCCGTTGGGGGTCATAGCTTCGTTCAATGAGCCGGTTGACCTTGGGGCAGAGCTCGCCCGTGGCGTAGGGGTGCTCCGGTGCTCCCCGTAGCTCGACGGCGACGCCACCGGACACGGTGACGGTCCAGCCACACGAATCGGGACAGTCGTGGTGACAGGTACCCCGAACCGTCGTGGCACGATTGCCGGCTGCGCCGGAGTGCTGGAGGGACTGCTCAGCCATCGCCGAGGAGCGTAGCGACCACTTCGGCCTCTTCGGCCAAGTGCTCTTTGAGACCGGACACGATGGCCTTCTCGACCTGTCCCGCCACGAGCAGGACGCGCACCTTGAGCTCGCCCGCCACGGTCCGGCTCGACCCGGTGGCGGTGTCGCGGAACGTGGCCCTGGCCGACGCCTTGAGCTTGGAGGCGTAGTGATCGGGAAGGAGCTGCGACGACGCCGTGCCTTCGGCAAGGTCGTACACGGTCTCCTCGATCCAGGTCAGGCGGCTGGGGTCGATGATGGCCAGGGCGGCTGCCGGCAGATCGGCGGTGAATCGGTAGTGCAGCCGCAGGGTGATCCGACCGCCATGCTCGGACCGGTCGAGCAGCGTGGGCCGGCTGATCTTGGAGAACTCCGGCAGCTGCTCGTAGAGCTCGGCCGAGGCGTAACAGGCGAGCACTTTCGAGGCCGGAGCCGCAAAGGTCTGGCTGGCATCGAAGTTCATCGTCGTCCCCATGGTCGCGCCGTGCTCACCGGTCGCACTGTAGGGCGACCGGTCAGGGAAGCGACGAGATGACGTCGTCGAACACCCGGAACAACGCCGGCCCCGACTTGTCCTGGCGGGTGAGCAGGCCGAGCTTGCGGCAGCGAGCGAGTACGTCCCGGGCTTCGCGGCCCGGCCACGGCTTGGGCAGCAGCTCTGGGGGCAGCAGTGGGTCGAGCTCGAAGCACTGATTGAAGCGGATGGCGATGTGCAGCGCGCCCGGCAGGAAGTCGGCCTCGGAGATCTTGTCGCCCCGGCGGCGCATGTCATCGAGTTCGTCGGGGACATCGCGGTAGATCTCGATGAACTCGCGGTAACGGTCGGCGATGCGCTCGAGCGGCCATAGGGCGCGCGCCAGCTCGCGGGGGTTGGTGACGCCGCCCACGCTGAGGTCGTCGGTGGAAGAGGTGGTGACATGGTCGGCGATGTCGAGGCGGGCGATCTCGGCGGTCACCTCGGCGTCCCAGCGGTGGGCCGATACGTACAGACCGTTCGAGATGGGTGCGGCTCCGAGGGCCAGCAACCAGTCGCGGAAGGTGTCGCGGGCAGCACGCTTGGACTCGGGAATGTTGAACGCCACCAGACGCCACGTGCGGTCCCAACCCCGCCCGGCCGCATCCTGCGCGTAGGCCAGCACGTGTCGGGCCATGGTTCCGGCCAGAGCGGCGTGACCTGACTCGGTCGCCACGTAGCGGGCGTCGCGGCCCTCGCCCTTGCGGGTGAACAGTCCCTCGCTGACGAGGCGGCGCAGGCACGAGCGCACCTGGTCGGCGGTGAGCCCGCACGCCTCGGTGACGGGCCAGAGCTCGCTGGTGACGATGTCGCCGTTGCGGTGGGCGAGGCCGAGCACCAACAGGCGGGTGGGGACCGTTGTGTCGTCGAAACCGTTGGTTCCCCGGCTCACGAGGTCGACGGTCGGATCTGAGCCGGTCGTATCGTTCACGACCACATCGTGGAGCACGCTGTGGTCGGTGTCAACGTGGGCCCCGCCAGCACGTCATCTGTGGCGTAAACGACGACAGATCAGTCGTGTTCTACGCCACAGAACGGGCAGGGCAGGTGCCTCAGAACGGGCAGGGCAGCCGCCACAGAACGGGCAAAGACGCTGGCAGGTCAGCTGAGGTGGAGGCCGCATTCGGTCTTGTCGCGCCCGGCCCAACGACCCGAACGGGCATCAGCGCCCTCGGCGACGGGCTTGGTGCAGGGCCAGCAGCCGATCGACGCGTAGCCTTGGTCGAGCAGCGGGTTGTGCGGCACGCCGTGATCGATCAGGTAGGCGTCGCAATCGGCCTGGGTCCAGTTGGCAATGGGATTGATCTTGATCAGGCCGCGAACATCGCGGGCAACGATCGGCGAGCCGGCCCGCGAGGCGGCTTCGTCGCGGCGCAGTCCCGACATCCAGGCCGCCTTGCCGTTGAGGGCCCGGTCGAGCTGGCCGACCTTGACCGACGAGCAGCAGTTCTCGGGATCGGCGATCCACAGGGCCTCGTCGTGGGGCGCGACGGTCATCATGCGCAGGTTGAGTCCGTAGTGACGCCGGATGGTCTCGACGGTCTGGAGCGTTTCGGGGAAGTGGTAGCCGGTGTCGATGAACACAACCTCGATGGCCGGATTGACCTTGGTGGCGATGTCGATGACCAGGGCGTCGGCCATGGAGGCGGCCAGCGAAAGGTGGGGCCCGAACGCGCCAACCGCCCACTGGATGATCTTGGACGCCGCCGAGCGTTCGAAGTCGGCGTTGAGATCGGCGAGCTCTTCGTCGCTGAACTCGGCCGGCACGAAGCGCGCGCTGGGCACGGACAGGGAGGATTCAACGATCACACCGCACACTCGGAGTCGCCCAGCGCCACCTCGTAGGGGCCGGTTTCGTCGTAGTCCACGTAGAAGTCCGGGGCCTCTTCGGGCAGCGGGAAATCGTCGAGGTCCTTCAGTTCGGCCGCGATGGCCTTGGCGCCGCCGCAGCGATCCATCCACGTGCGGAACTTCTCGCCGGCGACCCGCTCGTTGGCGAAGCGACCGACGACGCGCACGACGGCCTCGGGGGCGGCCTTGGCGGGCAGGCGCAGGGCCTTCTCGCCGAAGTGCACGGTCTCCTCGCCGACGTAACCGCCGAGAAGCATCTGGTAACCGGGGGCGGCCTTGCCGTGGGCCCGACGCTCGACTCCGAAGAATCCGATGTCGGAAGCGTGGTGCTGCCCACACGAGTTGGTGCAGCCGCTGATGTTGGTGCGAACGCCACCGACCTCGGCGAGGCCGGCCTCCTCGAGCGCGACGCCGATGGCGTCGGCGAGACCGCGGGACTGGGTGACGGCAATGTTGCAGGTGTCGGCACCGGGGCAGGCCACGACGTCGCGGCTGAGCTCGGCGCCGGGGAGGGCCATGCCGATGACCGAGAGACGCTCGAACAGCAGCGGGAGCTGCTCCTCGGTGAGATCGCGGAACACCAGGTTCTGGCGGTTGGTGATGCGCACGTCGGAGTTGAACTCGCGAGTGATCGAGGCGAGTCCGCGGAACTGGTCGGAGGTGACGTCGCCGAGGCGGGACCACGCGTAGGCCGACACCGAGCCGTTGGCCCGGCCGCGGATGACGTTGGCCTGCTCCCAACGGGTGTAGGGATCGGTCGAGCGCAGCGTCACGGGGGTGCCCTGGCCGATGGCGGTGGGGGCAACCGTGGCGGAGAGGCCGGCAGGAGCATCGCCCCACTCTTCGACGACCTCGGGGATGCCCCCCGGCCAGCTGGACGAGGCGGGCAGAAGCCGGCGCGAGGCCAGGATGCGGTCGCGGACCTCTTCGTAGCCCAGCTCGTCGATGACCCACTTGAGACGAGCCCGCAGCTTGTTCTTGCGGTTGCCGTGCTGCTCGAAGATGCGCAGGATCGACTCGATCGTCGGCATCAGCAACTCGCGGGGGGTGAAGTCTTCGAGCGCCAGGGCGGGATGGGGATTGGCCCCGAGCCCGCCGGCAATGAAGACCCGAAAGCCCGCCTCGACGGTGCCGTCCTCGAGCGTGCGGCTGACGGCGATGACGCCAGCGTCGTTGAACATTGCCTGCCCACAGTCGGTGTCACAACCCGAGAAGTTGATCTTGAACTTGCGCGGCAGGCGCTGGGCGAACGGGTGGTGCAGGAAGTGGCGGTGCGCCGCCTCGGCCCAGGCCGTGATGTCGAGCACCTCGTGAGGGCAGGCGCCGGCGAGGTGGCAGCCCTGCACGTTGCGTACCGTGTCACCGCAGGCCTCGCGGGTGGTCATGCCGACCGCGGCGAACTCGCGCAGCAGATCGGGGACCTTGGTGAGCTCGACGTAGTGGAACTGGAAGTTCTGGCGGGTGGTGATGTGGCCCCAGCCCCGCGAGTAGTCATCGGCGACGCGGGCGAACAGGTCGAGCTGCTCGGCATTGAGCTTGCCGTACGGTGCCTTCACCCGGACCATCTGGTTGGTGCCGCCCTGGCGTTGGCCATAGATGCCGTTGTTCAGGCGGAAGACCCGGAAGGTGTCGTCCTCGATCTCGCCGGCGAGGTGCAACGCCAGCATCTTCTCGAACTTCTTGATGTCCTCGGCAACCTCGGCGACCATGTCGTTGGGCATGGAGTAATCGCGGGCTTGCACACGCTTCGCGGCTTCGGGATCGATCTCGATAACGGTCACAATGACTCCAGTTCAGGATCGGGAGTGGCACACAGTGTGGCAAATCCCGACCACATAGGTCAAGAATTGACCGGGCGCGGCGATCCCCGGAGGCTGGCCGTCAGGAACCGGAGCGCAGCAGCGCAGACACCTCGAACGCCAGATCGAGGGACTGGCGGCCGTTGAGCCGCGGATCGCAGATGGTCTCGTAACGCAGACCGAGGTCGGAATCGAGCAACTGCTCGGCGCCGCCCATGCACTCGGTGACATCGTCGCTCGTGAGTTCGACGTGCACACCCCCGGGCCAGGTTCCGCTGGCGTGGTGAGCGTCGAAGAACCCGCGGATCTCCTCGAGGATGGCGTCGAAGTGGCGGGTCTTGCGACCGCCCTGCGACGTGAAGGTGTTGCCGTGCATCGGATCACAGGTCCACACGACGGGGTGCCCGGCGTCTCGCACCGCCGCGAGGATCGGCGGCAGCACGTCGCGGACCTTATCGGCACCCATCCGGGTGATGAGCGTGAGGCGACCCGGGATGCGGTCGGGGTTGAGCGCTTCGCACAGCGCGACGACCTCGTCGGGGGTCATCGAGGGCCCGACCTTGCAACCGATGGGGTTGTGGATGCCGCGGAAGAACTCGATGTGAGCCCCGTCGAGGGCCCGGGTGCGCTCGCCGATCCAGAGCATGTGGGCTGAGCAGTCGTACCAGTCGCCGGTGAGCGAGTCTTGGCGCGTCAGCGCCTCTTCGTAGCCCAAGATGAGCGCCTCGTGGCTGGTGTAGAAGTCGACCTCGTGAAGGTGCGGCACGCTCTCGGTGGTGAGGCCGCAGGCGGCCATGAAGCGCAGGGCGCGGTCGATGTCGCGGGCGAGGGCTTCGTAGCGGGCACCCTCGGCGCTCGACGCCACGTACTGCTGGTTCCAGGCGTGCACCTGGTTGAGGTCGGCGAAACCGCCCTTGGTGAAGGCCCGCAGCAGGTTCAGCGTGGAGGCCGACTGGTGGTAGGCGGCGACCATGCGCTGCGGGTCGGGGGTGCGAGCCTCGAGGCTTGGCGCCGGGTCGTTGACGATGTGACCGCGAAACGACGCGAGTTCGACACCGTCGACCATCTCGGTCGGCGAGGAGCGCGGCTTGGCGAACTGGCCGGCAATACGGCCGACCTTGACCACCGGGACACCGGCGGAATAGGTGAGGACCACGGCCATCTGCAGGATGAGCTTGAGGCGCTCACGGATGGAGGTGGCGTTGAACGAGTCGAACGACTCGGCGCAGTCGCCGGCCTGGAGCAGGAAGGCCTCACCGTTGGCGACCTGGGCCAGGCTGTCCTGCAGGGCACGGGCCTCGCCGGCGAAGACGAGCGGGGGATAGGTGCCGAGCGTCTTGAGGACTGTGTTGGCGGCGGCGTCATCGGGCCAGGCCGGTTGTTGGTCGGCGTGGTGATCGCGCCAACCCGATGGGTTCCAGGAGGTGGCCATAGGTGACACATTCTCGCGGCTCACGCCGGTCGAACCCAATCAGTTACTCGCGTCGCGATCCCTACCCCACGTCGATGGTGGCCAGGGCGGTGTCGCGCACCGAGTTGACCGCACGCTTGACGAGGCGACGGGCGGCCTCGGCGGTGACGCCCAGCTCCTCGCCCACTTCGCGGTAGCTGCGGCGGCAGCCGTCGGTGAGGCCGAAGCGCTGCTCGACGGCGCTGCGGGCGCGAGGATCGAGGATGGAGAGCACCTTGTCGAGCAGTTCGTCGTCGACCTGAGCCATGTACTCGGCCTCGGGGCCGGGGGCGGCGTCGGCCAACAGGTCGACGAGTTCGTTGGAGTCGTCGTGGCCCACGGTGCGGTCGAGCGAGGTCGGGGTGGCCAGGCGGTGCAGCATGGCGTTGTCCGAGTCGAGCCCGTCTCCGTCTCCCGACACCGACCGCAGCGCGGCCCGCAGCGACGCGGAACGGTCGCCAGGAAGCCGGATGAGGCTGGCCTTCTGATCGAGGGCCCGGCCGATCGACTGGCGGATCCAGAAGGTGGCGTAGGTGGAGAACTTGAAGCCCTTGCGCCAGTCGAACTTGTCCACGGCGTGCTCGAGGCCGAGGTTGCCCTCCTGGATCAGGTCCAGCAACTCCATGCCCGACGGCAGGGGGTAGCGGCGGGCGACGCTGACGACGAGTCGCAGGTTGGAGCGGATGAACCGGTCCTTGGCGGCGGCGGAGGCGGCGATGCGTCGATTGATCTCGACGCTGCGTTCGCCGCGCTCTTTGCGGAGGCGGGCGTCAGCGCCGGCCTCGATGGCCTTGGAGAGTTCGATCTCTTCCTGCGCCGTGAGGAGCGGGACCTTGCCGATCTCATTGAGGTACACACCGACTGAATCGCTCATGTCATCACCCTGCGCTGTTGCGCTTGCTTCCTTGTGGGCCGGACTTTCTTGAGCGGGAGGGTGGAAATCACCATCTCGCCCCTACGCTTGGTTGAGAGAACCGCACGCTGGGTGCGCCTCGCTGAGGTACCTATCGGCATCTCAGCGCCGAGGTTGAGGGGTTCATCGCGGTTGCATGAACTTTTTTTCTGAGCGGCTGATGCACCGTGCCCCGACCACTCCGTGGGCCACCTCTACGATTTGGCGATGACACGGCGGCGGATCGGGATCTTCGGCGGCACCTTCGACCCCCCGCACCTCGGCCACCTGATCGTCGCCAGCGAGGTCCGGCACCGCTGCGGCTTCGACGAGGTGCTCCTCATGGTCGCCAACGACCCGTGGCAGAAGCGCAACGACCGGACCATCACCCCGGCGCCCCTTCGGCTCGAGATGGTGACTGCCGCGGTCGCCGGGCGCGACGGGCTCAGAGCGTCCGCCCTCGAGATCGAACGGGGCGGAGCGACCTACACCGTCGACACGGTCGAGCAGATTCTCCGTGGCGATGACACCTTCGACTGCACCCTGATCCTGGGGGCGGACTCACTGCGCTCGATCGCCACCTGGCACCGCTCCGATGAACTCGCGGCATTGGTCGACATCGTCGTGGTCGCCCGGCCCGGCACCGACGCCACCGCCGTGATCGCAGCCGCAGTGGCGGCCGAGGTCGTCGCGGCTGGCGAGCAGCGCGGCGTCGGTTGGACGGTCAACGAGGTAGCGGTGCCGGGGGTCCAGATCTCGAGCACCGAGCTGCGCTCCCGTTGTCGCAACGGGACGCCGACCACCTTTCTGATCACCGACGAGGTTCGCTCGATCATCGATCGGGCTGGCCTCTATGGTGTCGGTCGATGACCGAGACGTTGACCGGCCCCGCGGTCGATCCCGGCGACGTCACCGCGGATGCGTCCGGCGGCCGCGACGCCCCTGACGATGCCCGCGATCGCGCTACCCGGCGACGCCGCAACGCCGTGCGTTGGTGCGCCGTGCTCACGGTGGTGGCCCTCGGCGGCCTGGGCTGGATGGGCCTGCAGGGCTACGACGCCGCCACCAAGATCAAGGGTGGCGCCCAGGCCACGATCGTGACGGACCCGTCCGCCGCCGGGTTCGTGGCCGCGGTCACTCCGTCGCCGGTCCACCTGCTGGCCCTCACCGACGCCGACGATTCGCTCAGCGCGCTGTTTCTCCTCGTGCCGGCCACGACGGGAGGCGGCGGCAGCGTCGTGTGGTCACTCGGCGAGCTGATCATCGAGGTCGACGGCGAGAAGACATCGCTGGCGTCGCTCTACGGCGGCGAAGGCGACGCCGCAGCCCGCCTCGCGACGGTGCGATCGGAGTACGAGAGGGTGCTGGGTTTCGGCGTCACCGATATCACCGTCGTCGGACCCACTGAACTCGCTGCGCTCATCGAACCGGTCGGCGCCTTGACCTTCAAGAATCCCGATCGGGTGTCGGTCGAAGAGAACGGCAAGCGCGTCGAGCAGTACAAGGCAGGAGCGATCACGCTCGAACCCGGCGAGATCAGCGAGTACCTCACGGTGCGCGGGGCGGGAGAGGCCCCCGAGAATCGCGCCATCCGCGCCTCGATTGTGATGGATGCCATCTTCGTGGGTTACCAAGAGCTGGCGGCCCCTCCGCAGGCGACGGTGGTCACTGACATCGGCGTCTCGATCGCCGAGGTGCTCGGAGCGATTGCGGCGGGCAGCCACGAGTTCTTCGTGTTGCCGACCGAGCGTCAGGCGTACGAGACGTCGTTCCTGTACAGCCCTGATCCGGCCGGGATCGCCGAGAGCCTGGGCGACGTGGTGCAGTTCCCGGTCAGCTCGTTCCCGGGTCAGCGCCCCCGTGTCCGCATCCTGAACGGGACCGCTGATGCGACCAGGGCGAAGGCCGTGGCCCCACAGGTGGCTCGGGCCGGGGGAGAGGTGCTGCTCATCGGCAACAATCCCACATTCGATGTCGCCGCCACGAGTGTCGTATATTCGAACTCCTCCTTCGAGGCCGTGGCTCAGCGGACTGCCGACATCTTCGGTGTCACCGCGGTACGGTCCGAAGCGCTCAGTGACGCGGCGGACATCGACGTGGTCCTCGGCGCCGACTACACCGGATGACACCATGACCTCAAAACACACCTCCCTCGACCTCGCACTGGTGGCCGCCCGCGCCGCCGATGAGAAGAAGGCCGAGAACGTTCTCGTGTTGGAGGTCGGGCCGATCATCGGCATCTGCGACTACTTCGTGGTGTGCTCCGCCAGCAACAACCGCCTCGTCGGGGCCATCAGCCAGGAGATCGAGGACCACGCCGTCATCGAGTTCGACCGTCACGCCATGTCGGTCGAAGGCCTCGACGACCGCCGCTGGGTGCTTGTCGACTTCGGCGATGTGGTGGTGCACGTGTTCGGCGAGGAAGAGCGGGCCTACTACCGACTCGAGCGCTTGTATGGCGACGCCCGACGCGTCGAGTGGCAGGTCGAACCGGTTCAGACCTGATGGCCTCGGTCGCTCCGCCTCCGGCTCGCCTTCGGCTTCGTCGGCTGCGCTCCTCGGCGTCCTGATGGCCTCGGTCGCTCCGCCTCCGGCTCGCC
>Ga0105047_10009318_pt1 | contig 16179 bp, 18 predicted proteins | sample MAT04_FD_78384 | JGI IMG/M metagenome (GOLD analysis project Ga0105047, IMG submission 78384) | Freshwater microbial communities from Lake Fryxell liftoff mats and glacier meltwater in Antarctica - MAT-04 (megahit assembly) | ecosystem: Environmental > Aquatic > Freshwater > Ice > Liftoff...
CCGCGCCCGCCGCCGCCGCGCCCGCCGCCGCCGCGCCCGCGGACCGGCCGCTGGTCCTCGTCGCCCTCAGCGGCGGCGCCGACTCCCTCGCCCTCGCCGCCGCGACCGCCTTCGAGGCGCCTCGGCTCGGCCTGCGCGCCGGAGCGGTCATCGTCGACCATGCGCTGCAGGAGTCCTCGGCCGAGGCGGCCGCCGCCGCCGCACGCATCGCCGCCTCGCTGGGCCTTGCCCCCGTGCACGTGCGCCGGGTGAGCGTCGCGGCGGCCGGCGGGCCGGAGGCCGCCGCGCGGGACGCCCGCTATGCCGCCCTGAACGCTGCCCGCGCCGAGCTCGGCGCGGCCCACGTGCTGCTCGGGCATACCCTCGACGACCAGGCCGAGACCGTGCTGCTCGGCCTCTCCCGCGGCAGCGGCGCGGCCAGCCTGTGGGGGATGGAGCGGTTCGGCGGCGTCTACCTGCGCCCCCTCCTCGCCACCCGCCGCGCCGTCACCGAGAGGTTCTGCGCCGACTCCGGCCTGTCGCCGTGGCACGATCCGCAGAACGACGACCCCGCGTTCGCCCGCGTGCGGGTGCGCCGGCGAGTGCTCCCCGTTCTCGAGAGCGAGCTCGGCCCCGGCATCGCCGAGGCCCTCGCCCGCACCGCCGCGCAGCTGCGCGAAGACGCCGAGGCGCTCGACCACTTCGCCGCCGAGATGATCGAGGAGCTGGCCGAACCCGCGGAGGCCGGCATCTCACTGCCCGTCGTCGCGCTCGCCGCCAACCCGCCCGCGCTTCGCCAGAGGCTGATCCGCCTCGCCGTGCAGGCGGAGTTCCACCAGTGGCTGAGCCGTGCCCACACCCTCGAGGTCGCGCGCCTCGTGACGGAGTGGCACGGGCAGGGCCCCCTGGCGCTGCCCGGCATTAGGGTGGAACGGCGACGCGGGCTGATCGTCTTCAGCGCGGTCGCCCATTCCGATTCCCTCGGCTGACACGACACCACGGAGCGACATGCAACTCACCGACATAGCCGACGACCTCGACTCGACGCTCTACACCGAGCAGCAGATCCACGACAAGATCGCCGAGCTCGCGGCGCGCATCGACGCCGACTACGCGGGCGAGACGCTGCTGCTCGTCGGCGTGCTGAAGGGCGCGGTCATGGTCATGGCCGACCTCGCGCGGGCGCTCACGCTGCCGATCGAGATGGACTGGATGGCCGTTTCCTCCTACGGGTCGGGCACGCAGTCGTCGGGCGTCGTGCGGATCCTGAAGGACCTCGACACCGACCTCACCGGCCGCAAGGTGCTAATCGTCGAGGACATCATCGACTCGGGGCTCACCCTCTCGTGGCTGCGCGCCAACCTCAAGAGCCGCGGGGCGGCATCCGTCGAGATCTGCGCCCTCCTCCGCAAGCCGGCCGCCGCAAAGGTCGAGGTCGACGTGCGCTACGCCGGATTCGAGATCGCGAACGAGTTCGTGATCGGCTACGGCTTGGACTACGCGGAGAAGTACCGCAATCTGCGCGGCATCGCGGTGCTCGCGCCGCACGTCTACAGCGACTGATCCGCGGCGCCCCCACGGGGCGCGGGCTCGTCGCGGCCCCCGCGCGGTCAGCGCCCGCGCATTACGCCGCCAGCAAACATGCGGGGCCCGTTCAGCCCGCGGCACTAATCTGGCAGTTCACCTTCTTCACCGAAAGGCGCCGGGCCGACACCCGGAACACTATGGATTTCAAGAAGTTCCTGCGCGGGCCGCTGATCTACATCCTTCTCGCCGTCGTCGTCGTCTCGATCGGCTTCAGCCTGCTCAGTGGGGGAGGGTTCAAGCAGATCACGACCCAGGAGGGTCTCGAGCTGCTGAACAGCAACGAGGTCGCCACCGCGACCGTCATCGACGGGGAGCAGCGGGTCGATCTCGTGCTCACCAACGCCGGCGACGACGGCGCGAACGTGCAGTTCAACTACGCCACGCCGCGCGGCGAAGAGGTCATCTCGGCGATCAACGACTCGAACGTCAACACCTTCGACGATGAGGTCACGACCGCGAACTGGCTCACCTCGCTGCTCGGGCTGATGATCCCGTTCATCCTCATCGGCCTCATCTTCTGGTTCCTGCTCTCCCGCATGCAGGGCGGCGGAAACCGGGTCATGCAGTTCGGCAAGTCGAAGGCGAAGCTGGTCTCCAAGGAGACCCCCCAGGTCACGTTCGACGACGTCGCCGGAGCCGACGAGGCGATCGAGGAGCTCCGCGAGATCAAGGAGTTCCTGCAGGAGCCGGCCAAGTTCCAGGCCGTCGGCGCCCGCATCCCCAAGGGAGTGCTGCTCTACGGCCCTCCCGGAACCGGAAAGACCCTCCTCGCCCGCGCGGTCGCCGGCGAGGCGAACGTGCCGTTCTACTCGATCTCCGGATCCGACTTCGTGGAGATGTTCGTTGGCGTCGGCGCGAGCCGCGTGCGCGACCTGTTCACGCAGGCCAAGGAGAACTCGCCCGCGATCATCTTCGTCGATGAGATCGACGCCGTCGGGCGCCACCGCGGCTCGGGAATGGGCGGCGGCCACGATGAGCGCGAGCAGACCCTCAACCAGCTGCTCGTCGAGATGGACGGATTCGACGTCAAGACGAACGTCATCCTGATCGCGGCGACGAACCGCCCGGACATTCTCGACCCCGCCCTGCTGCGCCCCGGCCGGTTCGACCGGCAGATCGGCGTCGACGCACCCGACATGCTCGGCCGCAAGAGGATCCTCGAGGTTCACTCGAAGGGCAAGCCGATGGCCGCCGGCGTCGACCTCGAGGTGCTCGCCCGCAAGACCCCCGGGTTCACCGGCGCCGACCTCGCCAACGTGCTCAACGAGGCCGCGTTGCTGACCGCGCGCTCCAACGCGCAGCTCATCGACAACCGCGCCCTCGACGAGGCCGTCGACCGCGTCATGGCCGGCCCGCAACGCCGCACCCGCGTCATGCGCGACCAGGAGAAGCTCATCACCGCGTACCACGAGGGCGGCCACGCGCTCGTCGCGACCGCGATGAACAACACCGACCCGGTCACCAAGATCACGATCCTGCCGCGCGGCCGCGCCCTCGGCTACACGATGGTCATGCCGCTCGAAGACCGCTACTCGGTCACCCGCAACGAGCTGCTCGACCAGCTCGCCTATGCGATGGGCGGCCGGGTCGCCGAGGAGATCATCTTCCACGACCCGACGACCGGTGCCTCCAACGACATCGAGAAGGCCACCTCCACGGCGCGCAAGATGGTCACCGAGTTCGGGATGAGCGCGAGCATCGGTTCGGTCAAGCTCGGCTCAAACCACAATGAGATGTTCGGCCGCGAGATGAGCGGTTCCCGCGATTACTCCGAGCGCATCTCGGAGGTCGTCGACGAGGAGGTGCGCGCGCTCATCGAGAACGCCCACGACGAGGCGTGGAGCGTGCTCAACGAGAACCGCGACATCCTCGACCGCCTCGCCCTCGAACTGCTCGAGCGCGAGACCCTCGACCAGACGCAGCTCAAGGAGATCTTCGCCGGGGTGCGCAAGCTCGCCCCCCGGGCGCAGTGGCTCTCGAGCACGAACCGCCCCGTCTCCGACCGGCCGCCCATCCTGATGCCGGAAAAGGCGCCCATCGACATCGGTGCGACCGACGGCGCGATCGACTCGGAGCCGAAGCCGAAGACCCAGCGCGCCCCGCGCCGGTCGGCTCCCGACATCGCGCCAGCCTGATCGGTGTCCGGCATCGACACTGACCGCATCGCCGCGGCGATCGCGGAGATCCTCGCCGCCATCGGGGAGGACCCGAGCCGTCCCGGCCTCGCCGACACCCCGCGCCGGGTCGCGGCCGCACACGCCGAGTACTACTCCGGTCTCGCGGTAGATCCGCTCGACCACCTTGCCGACGCCCTCCCCGTCGGTCCCGCGACCGGCGATCTCGTGCTGCTGCGCGATATCGAGCTGCGGTCGATGTGCGAGCACCACCTGCTGCCGTTCCTCGGGGTCGTGCACATCGCCTACGCGCCACGCGACCGGATCGTCGGCCTGGGCCGGTTGCCCCTCGTGGTCGATACGCTGGCATCGCGCCCGCAACTCCAGGAGCGCCTCACCGAGGAGATTGCGGATGCCCTCCAGACCGGCCTCGATCCCCTCGGGGTGCTGGTGGTCGTCGACGCGAGTCACCAGTGCGTCTCGGCCCGCGGCATGCGCCAGCCGAGGAGCTCGACGGTGACGATGGCCGCACGCGGAACCCTCTCCGACCCCGTCGGCCGCGCCGAGGTCATCGCGATGATCGGCGCCCCCCGTGGCTGAGCGAGCGCCGGCGCGCCCGGTTCGGCCGCTGATCCTCGGGATCCTGAACGTCACGCCCGACTCGTTCAGTGACGGCGGCGCGCACGCCTCGGTCGCGGCCGCGGTCGAGCACGCCAGCGCGCTCTACGAGGCCGGCGCCGACTTCGTGGACGTCGGAGGGGAGTCCACCCGGCCAGGAGCCGAACGCCTGGGCGTCGACGAGGAGCAGCGCCGAGTGCTCCCCGTACTCGACGAGCTCGACCGTCGCGGGATCCCGGTGAGCATCGACACCATGAACGCGAGCACCGCCGCGGCGGCCGCGGAGCGCGGCGCCTCCATCATCAACGACGTGTCGGCCGGCACCGAGGACCACGACATGGCGACCGTCGTCGCCGACAGCGGGCTCCTGTTCATCGCCATGCACTCGCGGGGCCCGAGCGGCGCGACCGGCGAACGCGCCGCCTACCGCGACACCATCGGCGAGGTGCGGCTCGAACTCGAGTACCGCATCGCGGCGCTCATCACCCAGGGCGTGCGCCCGGAGCGCATCATCGTCGACCCCGGCATCGGATTCGCGAAGAACGCCGCGCAGAACTGGGAGCTGCTCGGCGGCCTGCGTAACCTCGGCGCCCTGGGCCACCCGGTTCTCGTCGGCGCCTCCCGCAAGAGGTTCCTCGCCGAGCTCCTCCCGGACGGCGCCGCGGCGCGTGAGCGGGATGCCGCCACGGCCGTGATCAGCGCCCTCGCGGCCGAGGCCGGTGCGTGGGGGGTGCGCGTGCACGACGTCGCCTCGACGAAGTCCGCCCTCGACGTGTGGGGCGCCATGAACGGGATCGCCCCGTGACCGGGGCGCCAGCCGGGCTCGGCCCCGCCCCGCTCGGCCCCGCCCCGCTCGACTCGATCACCCTCACCGGGCTGCGCGCCTCCGGCCACCACGGCGTCTTCGATCACGAACGCGAGACCGGACAGGAGTTCGTGGTCGACGTGACCGTCTGGCTCGATCTCTCCGGGGCGGCGGAGAGCGACGCGCTCGAGCAGACGATCCACTACGGCGTGCTCGCCGAGCAGGTTGTCGGAGCGGTCGAACGCGACCCGGTCGACCTCATCGAGACGGTCGCGGAGCGCATCGCCGCCGTGGTGCTCGCCCATCGTGCGGCCCGGCGCGCGCGCGTCACGGTGCACAAGCCCTCCGCTCCCATCGCCGTGCCGTTCGCCGATGTCGCGGTCACGATCACACGGGACCGCGCGTGATCCGCGGGGAGCGGATGAGGGTCGAGCTGCCGGCGGTCATCGCCCTCGGCAGCAACCTCGGCGACCGGGAGGGCACCATTCGCGAGGCCGTCGTGGCGATCAACGCGATGCCGGGTGTCGTGGTGACGGCCGCATCGGGCCTCGTCGAGACACCGGCGCTGACACCGGGTGGCGTCGACGAGAGCGCCCCGAGCTACCTCAATGCCGTCATAGCCGTGCGCAGCGCGATCACCCCGCGACAGCTGCTCGATGGCCTCAACGACATCGAGCGCCGCCTCGGCCGTGTGCGCACCACCCGCTGGGGGGACCGCACGATCGACCTCGACCTGATCACCGCCGCCGGCCCGCACCAGAACTCGGAGCGGCTGATGCTGCCGCATCCGCGGGCCTGGCAGCGCGGATTCGTGCTCGTGCCGTGGCTGCAGATCGAGCCGGGGGCGCAGCTCCCCGGCTACGGACCGGTGGCCGAGCTCGCGGCGGCGACGACCGACGTCGTTCGGCCGGTCGCGGCGGCGTCGCTGTTGGACTCCCTCCGTGGCGGGGGCCACCGGGACGCCGCCGGATCACCGAGGGGGGTTTCATGAAGCGCACGAAGGTGTCGACGCTGGTGCTGCTGGTCGCGATTGGCGCGGTCGGAGCGGGACTGCTCCAGGCGGTGCTCGCCTCGGCGGGGCGCCCGATCCTCATCCCGCCGCTGACGCTGCCCGTCGCGCTCGCGGCGATCGGCATCACGGTGATCTTCCTCGCCGTGCCGATCAGCCGCATGGTGCGCGGCACCTCGAGCGCCCGCGGGCCCGTCGACCCGTTCTACGCCACGAGAGTGGTGATGCTCGCCATCGCCTCGGCGTTGAGCGGGGCATTGATCACCGGGGCCGGGATCGGCCTGCTCGTCTACCTGCTGACGAGATCCGTCACGCCGGGGGTAGGCTCGCTGGGGTTGACGATCGCCGCCATGATCGGAGCCGCAATTCTGCTCGCCGGCGGCCTCGTCGCCGAGTTCATGTGCCGGATCCCGCCGGAGGATCATGACGACGACACGCCGCTTCACGCGACCCCCGGCACGTGACGAGGCCACCCAGCACCAGTGAGGACACCGTGACCAACCGACTCGACCTGCCGGGCATCGCCTGGCGCAGCGTCTCGCCGAAGTACGTGGTTTCGGAGCTGCTCGGGCTCGTGGTGACCGGTCTCGTCCTCGCAGGCGCGACGGCCCCCCTGTACCTCATCGGCTGGGACTTCGCGCCGTGGGTCACCGTCGCCGTCGTCGTGTTCGTGCTCGTGCAGGCGGCTCTCACGCCGCGCCGGGTGCGCGCGATCGGCTACCAGCTGCGCGACGACGACCTCGTCTTCCGCCGCGGTGTGCTCCTCCAGCGGCTCGTCGCGGTGCCCTACGGGCGTATGCAGCTCGTCGACATCAATCGCGGTCCGCTCCAGCGCGCGCTGAAGCTCAGTGAGCTGCGGTTCGTGACCGCGGCGGCGTCGACGGGCGTCACCATCCCCGGGCTGCCGGAGGACGAGGCCGAGGAGCTCCGCGACCGCCTCGTCGCACTCGCCGAGAGCAGGCGGGCCGGGCTGTGACCGACGAGCGCGCGCACCCCGCGCCGGCGCGCGGACGGCGCGCGGTGGGTGTGCCCCCGGTGTTCCCGGGCTCGCAGGCGGCCCTGCCGCACGTGCCGGCCGCCCAGCCGCACGTGCCGGCCGCGAACGCACACCCTGCCAGCGCCACGGAAGCGCCGGGCGGCGGACCGGCCGACGCACCCGTCACCGCGCTCGCCGCGTCGCTCAGCGACGGCGAATGGCACCGACTGCATCCGGCCTCCCCACTGCTCAAGGGCGGCATCGCGCTGCTCGCGATCATCGGCGTCGTGATCGCGAACCTCCGCGAGCGGCTGATCGAGTATTTCGTGCCGCAGGCCGGCTACGGCGGCGAGGACCCTCTCGAGCTGATCATCGACAGCGGCGCCGTCGGCTGGGTGCTCCTCGCGATTCTCTCCGTGCTGCTCGTGCTCGTCGGGGCGTTCTACGTGTCGTGGCGCATGCACACGTTCCGCATCACCGACGAGGTCGTGGAGGTGCGTTCGGGGGTGCTGTTCCGAACTAATCGCAAGGCGAGGCTCGATCGCATCCAGGGCATCAACATCGTGCGGCCCTTCTTCGCGCGACTGTTCGGGGCGGCCAGGCTCGAGGTCAACCAGGCGGGCCAGGACGCGAACGTGCGGCTCGACTACCTCGCCTCCGCGGCGGCCGACGACCTGCGCCGCGAGATCCTGCGCCTGGCCTCGGGAACGCGCGCCCAGTCGGCCGGGGCCGGGGCGGCGGCGGTGCCGGGCCAGAACGTCGTAGATCGGCGGGTACACGAGTTCCTCGCTCCCGAGCTCGACCCCGACGCCGCCGAGCCGGCGTCGGTGGTCAAGATCACCATCGGACGCCTGATCGGGTCGATCCTGCTCAGCGGCGCCTCCATCTTCCTCGTCGCCGGCGTCATCGGGCTCGTCGTCTCGTCGTTGTTCGCGCCCAGGGCCCTCGTCGGATTCTTCGGCCTCGTTCCGGTCGCAATCGGCATCGCCGGGTTCTACACGCAGCGCTTCCTCAAGTCGCTGCGCTACTCGATCGCGGGCACCCCCGACGGGGTGAGGGTCGGCTTCGGGCTGCTGTCGACGAGCAACGAGACGCTGCCGCCCGGGCGCATCCATTCGGTTAAGGTGAGCCAGCCGCTGCTCTGGCGGCGGGTCGGGTGGTGGGAGATCCGGGTCAACCGGGCGAGCCAGTCGTCGACGAACGGGGCGGCCGGGCAGCAGAACACGACGATCCTGCCCGTGGGCAACCTCGACGACGTCGCCCGCGTGCTGCGGCTCGTGCTGCCCGCCCTCGACGACGAGACCGAGATGGCGCTCGCCACCAGCGGGCTCACCGGGCCGGGCGAGCCGGGCGATGGGTTCACCAATTCCCCCACCCGCGCTCGGGTGCTGCGATGGTTCTCGTGGCGGCGCAACGGATTCGCCGTGTCGCCGACGGCCGTGTTGCTGCGCAAGGGCGCTATCTGGCGCGAACTGATCTTCGTGCCGCACCCGCGGCTGCAGAGTGTCTCGATCTCGCAGGGGCCGTTGCTTCGCCCGCTGCGCCTGGCGTCGGTGCACCTGCACACGGTCTCCGGCCCCATCAGCGCCGAGCTTGGCGCGATCGAGCTCGAAGCCGCGATGGGGCTCTTCGGCCACGCCGCGAACGCGGCCGTCACCGGGTCGAGCAGCGACACCTCGCACCGGTGGCGCTCCCGCGAGCAGGCGCCGAGCCCGGACGCCGGGGCGGGCGAGTGAGCCCCGCCCCGCACGAGCGGTCGGGGCGACTCGGCGTCGGGATCGTCGGGTCGGGCCGCGTCGGGCCGATCCTCGGCGCCGCGCTGGCCGGGGCCGGGCACGCGATCGTCGGCATCTCCGCCATCTCGGACGAGAGCCTCGAACGCGCCGACGCGATCCTGCCCGGCGTTCCGATCCTCCCCGTCCCCGAGGTCATCGAGCGCAGCGAGCTTGTCATCCTCGCCGTGCCCGACGACGAGCTCGAGGCCCTCGTCACGGGCCTCGCCGCGACCGGGGTATGGCAGCCGGGGCAGCTCGTGATTCACACCGTTGCCCGGTTCGGCACCGCGGTGCTCGCCCCTGCGATGGCGCTCGGCGCGATTCCGCTCGCGATCCACCCCGCGATGGCGTTCACCGGAACCTCGGTGGACCTCGTGCGGCTCGGGGAGAGCCACTTCGCGGTCACGGCCGCGTCGCCGGTCCAGCCGATCGGACAGGCCCTCGTGGTCGAGATGGGCGGAGAACCCGTGATCGTCGCGGAGTCCGACCGCGTGGCCTACGCGGAGGCCGTCGCGACGGCCACGAGCTTCTCGAGCGCGATCGTCGAGCAGGCCGCCGGGATTCTCGCGGGCATCGGCCTCGAGTCGCCGGGGCGCCTGCTCGCGCCCCTCGTGCGCTCCGCGGTCGAGAACGCACTGCGCCGGGCCGACTGAGCGGCCGCCCGGCGGGGTGCCCGTGACGGGGTAGCATCGATGCGTGCCCGTCGTCGTCGAAACCATCGCGGGCTTGCGCTCCCGACTCCGCGGAGCCATCGTCGAGGCGTCATCGGGGGGCCCGAGCCGGCCGCGCGTCGCCCTCGTGCCGACCATGGGCGCCCTCCACGACGGCCACCTCGCGCTCGTCGAACTCGCGCGCGAGCGCGCCGAGATCGTCGTCGTCTCGATCTTCGTCAACCCGCTGCAGTTCGGCGAGGGGGAGGACCTCGACCGCTACCCGCGCACCGTCGAGGCCGACGTCGAGCGGCTCCGCGCGCACGGCGTGCAGCTCGTGTTCGCACCCACGACGGGCGAGATCTACCCCGCCGGCACGCTGCAGACCAAGCTCGCGGCAGGCGCGATCGGCACCCTCTACGAGGGCCGCTCGCGCCGGGGCTACTTCGACGGCGTGCTCACGGTCGTCGCGAAGCTGCTGAACATCGTGCGGCCGCACGTGGTCGTGTTCGGCGAGAAGGACGCCCAGCAGGTGTTCCTCGTGAGGCGCATGGTCGCCGACCTGAACATCGAGGTTGAGGTCGCCACCGTCGCGACGGTGCGGGAGGACGACGGCCTGGCCCTCTCCAGCCGCAACCGGTATCTCGATCGGCGGGAGCGCCTCGCCGCCCGCGCGCTGCCGAAGGCACTCGAGGCGGCCGAATCCTCGGCGGACAGGGGAACGGATGCCGTGCTCGCCGCCGCGCAGTCCGTGCTGGCCGGCGACCCCGCCGTGCACCTCGACTACCTGTCGATCGTCGACCCGGCCACCTTCCTGCCGGCCGACGACAACCACCACGGCCGCGCGATCGTGCTCGTCGCCGCGCGGGTCGGCGACACCCGCCTGATCGACAACACCCAGATCTACCTCGGCTGACGCCGCCGCTCGGTCCCGCGCCCTTCGCGATGCCGGCCGCCGACTACCATGGGACGGTTGCCATCGTGCCACTGCGCCATCGCGCCAACGCGCGACCGGGACGCCGTGTCGCCACTACCGTGCAGGAGCCCCATGACCGAGAACGCGCCACAGCCCAGCGACGCCGAGGCTGCAGCCCTGGCCGAGCAGCAGGAGATCTCCGAGCAGACCGCCGTGCGCCTGGCCAAGCGGGAGCGCCTCATCGAGTCGGGAGCGGGGGCCTACCCGGTCGGCGTGCCGATCACGACGACCATCCCCGCTGTGCGCGCGAAGCATGAGGGGCTCGAGGCGGATGCCGCGACCAGCGACCTCGTCGGCCTCGCCGGCCGCGTCGTGCACTCCCGCAACACTGGCAAGCTCTGCTTCGCATCGCTGCAGTCGGGCGACGGCTCGCGCATCCAGGCGATGGTGAGCCTCGCGGAGGTCGGCCAGGCGGCGCTCGACGGCTGGAAGGAGTTCGTCGACCTCGGCGACCATGTCTTCGTCGCGGGCGAGGTCATCTCCAGCCGCCGCGGCGAGCTGTCGATCATGGTCACCGACTGGAAGATCGCGGCGAAGGCGATCCGCCCGCTGCCGAACCTGCATTCCGAGCTCAACGAGGAGACGCGGGTGCGCGCCCGCTACCTCGACCTGATCGCACGCGAGGGCGCCCGCGCCATGGTGCGGGCGCGCGCCGAGGCGGTTTCTTCGCTGCGCCGCACATTCGAGTCGCACGACTACATTGAGGTCGAGACCCCCATGCTGCAGGTCATGCACGGGGGCGCCTCCGCCCGCCCCTTCGCGACACACAGCAACGCCTTCGACACCGAGCTGTTCCTGCGGATCGCCCCGGAGCTGTTCCTCAAGCGCGCCGTCGTCGGCGGCATCGACCGCGTGTTCGAGATCAACCGCAATTTCCGCAACGAGGGCGCCGACTCGACCCACTCGCCGGAGTTCGCGATGCTCGAGGCGTACCAGTCGTACGGCGACTACCTGCAGATGGCCGACCTGACCCAGGAGATGGTGCAGAACGCCGCGCTCGACGCGTCGGGCTCGCACGTGGTCACCTGGGCCGACGGCACCGAATACGACCTCGGCGGGCAGTGGGACCGCATCAGCATGTACGACTCGCTGAGCGAGGCGTCCGGGGTTCCCATCACCCCGCAGACCCCGCTCGACGAGCTGCTGGCGCACGCGGCGCGGCTCGAGATCGAGGTTCCCCACGCAACCCACGGCAAGCTCGTCGAGGAGCTGTGGGAGCACTACGTCAAGCCCGGCCTCGTGCGCCCGACGTTCGTGCTCGACTTCCCGGTCGATACCTCGCCGCTCGTGCGCGCGCACCGCTCCATCGACGGCGTCGTCGAGAAGTGGGACCTCTACGTGCACGGTTTCGAGCTCGGTACCGGCTACTCCGAGCTCGTCGACCCCGTCGTGCAGCGCGAGCGCTTCGTGGAGCAGGCGAAGCTCGCCGCCGGCGGAGACACCGAGGCGATGAGCCTCGACGAGGAGTTCCTGCGCGCGCTCGAGCATGGCATGCCCCCGACCGGGGGCATGGGAATGGGCATCGACAGGCTGATGATGGCGCTGACCGGACTCGGCATCCGCGAGACGATTCTCTTCCCACTCGTCAAGTAGGGTCCACCGGCGCCGCGGCCGGGGCCCCGGCCTGCTGCTTCGCCACGGCGGCCGCGATCGCGGCGTCGACCTGGGCCGCTGCACCGCCGCCGCGGCCTGCGCGGTGGCCGCCGCGGCGGTCGTGCTCGCCCTCGTGCTCACGATTCGCGTGCACCCGTCGCGCGGCGGACCCGAGCGCCGCGGGGTGCCGCGCGGCGTCGCGACCGGCACCGTGGTCGCCGCGGTGTTCCTGCTCCTCGCGACCTTCGTCGCGGGTGTTCGGCGGCCTGACCTCGGATGGCGGAGCGCTCGTGATCGCGCTGCCCCCCCCCATCCTGATGGCATCGGATGCCGGCTACCTGGGCACCCAGTTCGCACCGCTGCGGCCGAGCGGCCAGCTCATGGTCGACGAGCTGGGGGTCTTCCCCCACTCCGTGCGGCGTGACATGGTCGTGACAACAATCCGCGGAGTCGTACAGGGCGCCCTCGACGCGATCGCCCTCATCATCATCATCATCGGGGTCCCCGGCGCCTTCCTCTGGGGCCTCCTCGCCTTCGTGGGCAGCTTCATCCCCAACATCGGGTACTTCATCGCGATCATCCCTCCCCTCGTGTTCGCCTTCCTGACCGGCGGATGGGCGATGGTGGTCCCCGTGCTGATCGTCTACGCGCTCATCAACGGGGTCGTGCAGTCGGTCGTGCAGCCACGGGTCGTCGGGAGCGCCGTCCGGCTGACCCAGACGATCACCTTCGTCTCCGTGCTGGTCTGGGTGGCGATCCTCGGCCCGATTGGAGCCATCCTCGCGATTCCGCTCACTCTTCTCGTGCGGATGGTGCTCGTCGACATGGATCCGACGGCCCGCTGGTGGCGCAGCATCCTGGGCGACCTCGACGAGACCAAGTCCCAGATGAAGAGCGAGGACGAGGTGCGCAAGGCGAGCCGCAGCGAACGCAAGGGGGCACGCAGGTCGCCGAAACTCGACCGGGTGGAACCCGTCAAGTAGGGTTCGAGCTATGAGCTACCTGCCCCCGGAGAAGAAGGATCCGAGAAAGATCACCTCCGCCCGTATCTGGATCTGGGTTATCGTCGGCGGCATCGGCCTGTACCTCGTGGTGTCCGGAGTCGTCGGCGCGCTGAATGCCGGATGACGCCGTCCGTCCGCTCCCAGCCGGCACGCGTATCCTGACACGGTGATAGAGGACTACTGGGCCAACGCCGTGTATTCGGTGACGCCCACCATTCTGGTCGGGCTGATCTTCTGGCTCATCATCCGGTCGATCCTCCGGGCCGATCGCATCGAGCGCAAGGTCTTCGCCGACATGGAGTCGCAGGAGCGCGAGCGGCGCGGGCTCGCCCGCGCCGAGGCGGCAGGCGGCGGGGTCGCTGCGACCCGACCCTCCTCGCCTTCGTCCCCGCCCGCGGCGGGCCCTGTGTCCGGCACCTAGCATTCGCCTTCGCCTCAGGCGCGGGGTCGCATTCGTACCGCCGGCATCTCGGGCGCGGGCAGGGGCTCGCCGACGTAGCCCTCGACACGGCCGAACGGACCGCGGTCGTCGGCGTGCCCGATGACGTCGGCTTGCCAGCGGCGACGCAGCTCGACGATCTCCTCGTGGGTCCTGGCGATGAAATTCCACCACATCAGGATCGGCTCGCCGAGCGGGGTGCCGCCGATCAGCACCGCGCGGGCGTCGCCGGCCGCCTGCAGAACGAGGGTCGGCTCGCCGAGCGGGAGGTAGGCGAGCGATCCGGCCTCCACCGTCGTGCCGTTGACGGCGACGGTGCCGCAGTCGACGAGGATCCCGTGTTCGAAGCCGGTGTCGACCGCGAGCTCGAGGCGCTCGCCGGCGGGGAGGTCGATCTGGGCGCCGAGCAGCGGCGTGGCCGTCCTCACGGGAGACCGCCCGCCGCCGACCGCGCCGAGGAACACCCGCAGCGTCGCGGCGCCGAGGCGCACCTGCTCCGGCGCGTAGTGCTCGAGGTCGGGGGCGGCGTGGCGGGCGGCATCCGGCAGTGCCACCCACAGCTGCACGCCGTGCAGCACGGAGGTCGTCGGAGTCGACACCTCCGAGTGCTGGATTCCGCGCCCGGCGGTCATCAGGTTGAGCTCGCCCTGGCGCACGAGGGTGTGGTGCCCCGCGCTGTCGCGGTGCTCGATCTCGCCCGCGAACAGCCAGCTGATCGTCTGCAACCCGGTGTGTGGATGGGGCGGCACGACCATGCCGTCGCGGTGCGCGACGTCGTTCGGGCCGTAGTGGTCGACGAAGCACCAGGCGCCGATCAGGGTGCGGCCGCGCTGGGGGAGCGTGCGGCGCACCGACATGGCGCGCGGACCGCCGAGTGGCACCTCGCGGGGGGTGAAGATCTCGACAAGGCCGTCTCCGGCATCCGTGCGGTCGGCGAGAAGGATCTCGGCCGGCACCCGCTCGAGGTTGCTCATGCTGGTGATGCTAGCGCGGGCCGCCCGCGCCCGCGAGCGGCCTAGGCCGAGGTGGCGGGCTCCGCGGTGAGCAGGTCGCCGACGTCGCACTCGAGGGCGTCACAGATCGACCGCAGCGTCGAGAACCGGATCGCCCTGGCCCGGTCGTTCTTCAGCACCGACAGGTTCACGATGCTCACCCCGACCAGCTCACTCAGCCGCGTGAGCGTCATGCCGCGCGCCTCGAGCAGCTCGTCAAGCCGGCAGTGGATTCCGGGGGCATCGTCTCGCGCGTTCTCCACCGGCTCCCGCGCGCTCGCCGCCATCAGACGAGTCCCTCGGTTTCGTGGTTCAGCCGAGCGTTGTCCTCCTGCAGCTTCTCCCCGGCCTCGAACGCCAGCCCGACGAGCAGCAGCACGAACCCGATGCCGAGCGAGCCGGGGTCGACCGACACCATGATGGGCCAGAATCCCTCGAGCCCGGAACCGGGGGCGTTGAGCTCACCCGCGGCCATCCACGAGGCGAACGCAAAGAGGCCGACCGAGATGATCCCGCCGATCAGCATCACGCCACCGGCAAGGGCCACGCCCAGGCTCAGGCTGCGGGTGAAGGTGCCCGGGCGCACCAGCCGCCACGCGAGCAGCGCGATTGCTCCGGCCACCGCGGCCTGGGTGAGCATCCCGACCACGGCCGCGATGCTGGCGACGGCGACGGCGCCGCCCGAGAGGTTTTCGAGCACCACCGTCGCGCTCTCGTACGAGCCCAGGACGATCCGTGCGGTGCCGGCATCCGCCTCGTCTGGCAGCTGTCCGGCGACCGTCAGTGTCATCGCCAGGCGCCCTCTCACCAGGGCGCCGATGGTGGACAGGGTGCCGAAAACGAGAATCGCGACCCCCGCGAGCGCGGATGCGGCGAAGATCAGCCACACGAGCGTGCGCGCCGTTCGCGCGCTCCAGCCCGGCCCGCTCAGCTGTTCGGTGCGTTTCATCATCCTGACTCCCAACGATAATCGATAACAACGACAATCGTTAACGTAACGACTATCGATAATCAGGTCAAGTCATCCGCACGAACCGTCACGCCTAGGGCGAACAGGGGCATCAATTGCCAGTACCCCTCGTTACTCTCTCTATATCGGCACGGAATCCTGCACCGTGCTTAGGGAGCAATCATGTTTGAAAGATTTACCGACCGAGCTCGTCGCGTTGTCGTTTTGGCCCAGGAAGAGGCCAAGATGCTCAACCACAACTACATCGGCACGGAGCACATCCTGCTCGGCCTCATCCACGAGGGTGAAGGCGTCGCCGCCAAGGCACTCGAGTCGCTCGGCATCGCACTGGATGCCGTTCGCGAGCAGGTCCAGGACATCATCGGCCAGGGCCAGCAGCAGCCGACCGGACACATCCCCTTCACCCCGCGCGCCAAGAAGGTCCTCGAGCTGAGCCTGCGCGAAGCACTGCAGCTCGGACACAACTACATCGGCACTGAGCACATCCTGCTTGGCCTCATCCGCGAGGGGGAGGGCGTCGCAGCCCAAGTCCTCGTGAAGCTGGGCGCCGACCTGAACAAGGTTCGGCAGCAGGTGATTCAGTTGCTTTCCGGATACCAAGGAAAGGAGCAGGTCGCCGTGGGCGGCAACGATTCACAGCAGCAGCAGGCCGGCAGCCAGGTGCTCGACCAGTTCGGTCGCAACCTCACCCA
>Ga0105047_10009319_pt1 | contig 16179 bp, 13 predicted proteins | sample MAT04_FD_78384 | JGI IMG/M metagenome (GOLD analysis project Ga0105047, IMG submission 78384) | Freshwater microbial communities from Lake Fryxell liftoff mats and glacier meltwater in Antarctica - MAT-04 (megahit assembly) | ecosystem: Environmental > Aquatic > Freshwater > Ice > Liftoff...
TCGTCTGGCAAGGCGCGCCGTCCGACGGCATACTCTGCGTCTGTCGAGGCGGCGCAACGCAGCCAGGCGAGATGGATCGGCGGCCTCAACCCTTCAACTTCACTGTGCAGAGCTACTAGTTCAGCCCGGGCTCGTCCGGCAGCACGCTGGCGATCTCCTCGGCGGCTTCCCACCAGAACACCGGCGACCGGATATCGGCGGACGACGACGTGCGCTGCGCGCCCGGGAACTGCGCGAGCGCGCCGAGGTCGACACCTCGGGTCGGCTTTTTGGTCTTCATCAGCAGCGGCTGGATGATGTCGGCCGGCGGTCCCTGTTTCCCCGCGAGCACCACGATCACCTGTGCGCGATCGATCTTCGCGGGCGCTTCGTGCGGTCGCAGCCCGTCGCGCCACAAGGTCACCCGCTCGAGCAGCTCGTGGCCGTCGAGCGCCTCGAGGAGCTGCTCGAGCCACTGCCCGTCGCGCGCGTCGTAGCAGACCAGGATCTCGCCGCTGGTCTTTTTTGCCTTGGGCGTGGGCCGCGTCTTCGCGGCGAGGTGCTGTTCCAGCAGCGCGGCGCGGCGTTTCCCGCGCCCGTAGCCCGAAGCCGGGCTGTCGGCGCCGAGCAGATCGTCGCTGCCGTAGCGGGCGTGATCGAGGTGCTCGCGCGCGAGCTCCGGGTCGTCGTCGAGGATCGCGAGCTCCGCGCGGTTGAGCCAAAGATCGATCGCCATCGAGCCGTAGCCCGAGTCTCGCGCCGTGCGCAGGCCCTCGCGATACGCCTCTTCCCACAGCGCGCGGACCTCCGGGCTGCGCGTCAGCTCGAGCGATGCGCGCGTGGTCTCGACGTACGATCGGGCGAGGATCTCGCGATCGCCGTGCTTCACCGCCCACACTCGGGCCGCGAACGCGTGGCCCAGGGCGCGCTCGATCTCGCCTTGCTCACGCGCGATCTCCGCGAGGTACATGAACAGGTGCGCGTGATACGCGCTGGTGTCGCCCAGCTCGAGCTGGGCGCCCGACAGCGCGTAGCGGCACTCGCGCTCGGCGGTCGACCAGGCTTCGCGGCGGACGAGATCGGCGATCATATCCACGTCCGGGCGCCCCTGGATCTGCCGCACCATCAGCCCGATCCGCACGAGCTGCGCCATCAGCTCGATCCGGCTCCCGCGCGCGATCCGCTGCTCGGCGGGCGGCGGCTCCTCGTTGGTGCCCTCGAACAGCGCCATCGCCTTGATCACCGCCTCGCGCGCCTCGGGCAGTCGACCCAGGAGACGCAGCGTGTCGGCGCGATTCTGCTCGGCGATCGCCGCGGTCCCCGGGAGCTGCGACACGACCAGGAGCTCGCTCGATTGCTCGAAGGCGTGCGCCGCAGGGATCAGCTGCCCGAGGCGCTCGAGGTACATGCCCCACTCGTTGAAGAACGACGCGCGCTCCGGCTGGGTGAGGCTGTCCGGTGGATCGAACATGCGGCACAAGCTCTCGCCGAAGGAGTAGCTAGCCTCGCGCGCGCCGAGCGTCGCGAAGCCGCCGACGTCGTGGTGATAGAAGCGCCAGGCGCGGCGCGCCTCGCCAGCGCCGATCAGGTGGTGGATGATCTCCTCGGCATCGCGACGGGAGATGCGCGACTCGACGGTGCCTGGGCGGCGGGCGAGGTTGACGCCCGTCAGGACTCCGAGCGCGGCGCGGCGATGCGCGCCGGTGGCGTCGGACTCGAAGTCGGCCTGGAAGCCCTCGCGGATCGCGGGGTGCACGAGCACGCGGTCGCCGCGGGCGTCGACGAGGCCGAGCTTGTGGAGGAGGTCTAGCGCCTTCGATCCACTTTCGTCGCGCACGAGCGACGCGCGGCTGAGGGTCAGCGCCGCACCGAGGATCGCGTCGTGCAAGGTCTCGAATGCCGACTCGTGGAACACGAAGCGCATCGCCTCGACGAACTCACCCTCCCCGTCGGTCGGCGACGCCCGGATCATGCCCGATCGATCGAGAGAGACGGCGTAGCGACGAACCGCGAGCGTGGTGTCGATCGATGAAACACGCCGCGCGTCTGCGTTCAAGAGCGCCCTTCGATCGACGTTCTCGGCCAGCGCACTGTTGGCGCTTTCGACCGCGTGCGGGATCCACGATTCGAGCGCCTTGGTTTGGCTGGAATCCACCTCGAACACCACCAGCACTCGCCCGGTCTCGGATCGCAGCACGTTGATCAGCGTCTGCTGCGACACCCCCGTCCGGAACAAACACGCCAGCCGCAGCAGCGCCCACGCCTCCGGCTCCTTCGTCTCGAGCTGCGTCCGGTACTGCCGCGCCATGCTCGCGAACTTCCGCTGCAGCTCGAGCAACGCCCGATGCTCCGGCGCGATCTTCGCCAGCAGCTCCGCGCCGCCGAGCTCCGGCTCGACGTCGACGGTCCCACCGAACGCCGCGATGTAGCTCGCCGCGAGATCGATCAAGAGCGCATGACGCCCGAACCGATCGAGCATCGCGTCATCGGTCCCCTGAGCGCCCCGCGCCTCGAAGAGCGCGCGCGCCGCCGCCATGCTCAGGCCCCCGACGTCGATGCGCCGCAAGTGCGCGGTGGGCTCGAGCTCGAGCGGGGTGATCGCGAGGCGCGTCGTCACCAGGATCGCGGTCGATCCGAGCATGCCCGTCGCTGCGCGGAGGATCAGGTCGCTGAGCGGTACATCGCCGATCTCGCCGTCATCGCTCTGCACGCGCTCGAGGCCATCGAGGACGAGCAGGTTGCGTCGCTCCGACGATCGCAGCGCGGCCATCACCTCGAAGTGCGCCGCGCCCCCGATCCACGCGCCGAGCCTCTCGAAGAACGCCTCCGCCGAGGGCTCCTCGTAAAACGAGTAAACGAAGACCCCGGTCTCGGGCGCATCGAGATCCCGCACGAACCGCTCGGCGATCGCAGTCTTTCCCGAGCCTCCGAGCCCCACCAGCGCGCAGACTCCGCGCGCGTCCTTGGCCCACCACTCGCGCAGCGCATCGAGCTCCGGCCGCGGCTGAAACGCGGCGGCGGCCTGCAAACGATGGACGACTTCGACCAGACCCACGCGCCGTGATTGTGGCACATCGCTTCGGCGCACGCCTGCGCTGAGGTCAGCCGACGGCGTCGAGGACAGCGAGCGCGCCCTCGCCCGGTCCCAGGCTGGTCAAGTAGGCCTCGGGATCGCGATCGCGGTGGTACTCGGTCGACGCGACCACGACCCGAAACGGGCGCTCGGCGCTCCAGGTCGTGACCTCGGCCGGGTGGCTCGCCTTCGATCCGAGCGAGCGCGTGACGACACGGCCGTGGATGCGCAGATCGAGCTCGGGCTTGATGTGCGGGAGCCAGTCCGGAGGCGCGGCGTCCGAGCGCAGGAGGTGCTCGCGGGTCGACGCGACCAGCGCCCCTCGGCGCAGGAGGTGCACGCGGTGCGGTCCGGCCGTGCACGCGGTGATCGCGCGCGGCCCGACGTGCACCGCGGCGAAGAACACCCACGACGGGTCGCCACCCAGCCCGCGCGCGACGAGCTCTGCGATCTTTGCCGGTGCCCGTTCGGTCGCGACCGCGCGCCTCAAGAGCGCGAGCTTCTCCTCTCGCGCCTCGGCGTTGCCCCACGGCAGCTCGATCGTCGCGTAGAGCAGCTCCTCCCCATCGCGGGCGATCTCGGCGCAGCTCAGCGCGTCCTCGAAGCTCTGGATCGAAATCACTCGATGACCCGTACGCTAGGCGACGAGCCATCGCCAAGGGGTTGGGATCGCTAGGAAACGGGGATGACCTACATTTACGCACAATGGTCGCCATGCACGGCCGATAACGCGCCCGTGGTCGCTCCTCTTTCGTCCTCCTTTCTTGCTCCTTTGTTGCCTGGAGGGCGCTTGCTCTCCGACGTCCCTCCGGCGCCGCTCGTGCCGGCGCAGCCTTCGCCCTTCGCTCCCCTCCCGCCGTTCGACGCGCCGTCCTTGATCGCGCGGACGGTCTCGCCGGGGTCGACCGGAGCCGCGCTGAAGGTGGCTCATGCGACGGTCGCGCTCGATCCTAAGTACGGCGCGCTCAAGGCCATCACCCAGGCCGCGTTCGACAAGCTCGCCAAGCGCGACGACGTCCCGGGCGCGCCGCAGATCCGCGCGGTGAAGTTCCTGATCACCGGCGCCGACACCGCCAAACCCAAGATCCACCTCATCAACACCAAGAACGTCGACTATCACTACGAGTTCGCGCGCGACGGCCTGGGCACCCACGCCTCGCTCGAAGAGTTCAACTCCAAGACTTACTTCACCGACGGCCGCAAGAACATCGCCGGCACCATCCTGATGCATGACAGCTTCGTGGGTCCCGACGGGAAAAAGGGCATGTTCGCGATGGAGTTCTGGCCCACCGATCCGGTCGCGGCCAAGCACGTCGCCAAGGCCTTCAAGCTGGTGCAAAAGGCGCTGCCTTTCGCCGCGGGCCGCATCGCCTATCACCCCGCCGGAAATGCGCAGGAGAAGCTGTTCGAGGCTGAGAAGACCGCGCTGGCTCAGCTGGGCGTGAAGTCGGTCTCGTCCAAGGACCTCTTCGCTAGCGTCACTTATACGCCGATGAACCTGGGCGTGGGCTACGGGGTCCTGCGCGTCGTCGACGGGGCCGACGCGGGCGCGCACCCGCCGACGGCGCGCGACGTGGTGATCTTCAAGCAGATGCCCAACGATCTCTCGCACGTCGGCGGGATCATCACCGAGCAGCCCCAGACCCCGCTGTCGCACGTGAACTTGAAGGCCAAGCAGAACCACACCCCCAACGGGTACCTCAAGGACGCCAGCACCGACCCGCGCGTCGCGCCGTTCATCGGCAAGCTGGTCCGCTACGAGATCACCGCCGACGGGCCGATCATCAAGGAGGCCACCAAGGCGGAGGCCGACGCGTGCTTCGAGCAAGTTCGCCCCAAGACGGGCGCCACGCCGCCGCGCAGCTTGACCGAGAAGCACCCGCGCAAGCTGAGCGATATGGGCTTCGCCGACGTGAAGACCTTCGGCGCCAAGGCCGCGAACGTCGCGGAGCTGAACAAGATCCTCCCGGCCGGCGTGGTCCCCGATGGCTGCGCGCTGCCGTTCTCGTTCTACGATCGCTTCATGAAAGCCACGGGTCTCTATGACGAGGCCAAGGCGATGATCGCCGATCCCGAGTTCAAGAACGACTCCGCGGTGCGCGAGAAGGCGCTGGAGGCTTTCCGCAAGAAGGTGAAGAAGGCGACGATGCCTCCGGCGCTGGCGGCAGAGATCAGCGGCGTGCAGCAGGCGATGCTCGCCAAGTATGGCCCCGATCAACCGATCCGCGCGCGGTCGAGCACCAACAACGAGGATCTGCCCGGCTTCAACGGCGCGGGGCTGTACGACAGCTTCACCCACCGCTCCGACGAGGGCGCCCTCGACAAGACGGTGAAGCAAGTCTTCTCCAGCCTGTGGAACTTCAGGGCCTACGAAGAGCGCGACTTTTACCGGATCGATCACTTCAAGACCGCGATGGGTGTGCTGTTGCATCCCAACGAGGACGACGAGAAGGCCAACGGCGTCGCCTATACCAAGAACATTTACGACCCCAACTGGCCGGGCCTCTACGTGAACGCGCAGGTCGGCGAGAACTTGGTCACCAACCCCGGAAACAACGCCTCACCGGAGGAGTTCTTGATCTCGCGCATCGGCGAGCACGGTGAGTACGAGACCCAGTACATCTCGCGATCTAACCAGATCGAAGACGGCAAGAACGTGATCGATCCGGCCAAGATCCCGCCGCTGGTGGGCCACCTCGAGGCGATCCAGAAGCACTTCCAGCAGCTCTACGGCCGCCAGGGTGACAAGACGTTCGCGATGGACGTCGAGTTCAAGATCCGCGACGACGGGTCGCTCCAGATCAAGCAGGCGCGCCCTACCGTCGACTGACTTCAGGCCTCCCTCGCCGCGATGGCTTGGATGAGCCGGTTCAGAAGCGCGCTCAGGTGTTCATCCGCGATTGTGACACATTGCCTCGCCGGACGCCGGATCTCGCAAGAAAACCGGGCCACCCGCCGCTTGCAATCCATCGCTGACGTGCGCTCCGTATCCACGCTCGTCCACGGCCGCCAGCTCCACGCGTACGTCGAGGATTCAGCGCGCGGGACGCCGGTCGTGCTGGTGCACGGGCTGGGCATATCCGCGCGCTACCTGCTCCCGACCGCCCGGGTGCTCGCCGAGGATCACCCGGTCTACGCGCCGGATCTGCCCGGATTCGGCCTGACGCCGGGCCCCAAGGAGGCGCTGGATATCCCGGGGCTGGCCCGGGAGCTCCTGGCCTGGATGGACGCGATGAAGATCGAGCAGCCCATCCTTTTGGCCAACTCGATGGGCTGCCAGACCGTGACCGCGCTGGCGGCGATGGCGCCGAACCGGATCAGCCGGCTGGTGCTGGTCGGGCCGTGCATCGATCCCAAGTACAACTCGATCATGAAGCAGATCCCGCGCTGGCTGCTGGACACGTTTCGCGAGCCCTTTGCGCTGTTCCCGGTGATCCTGCGAGACTATCTGCGCTGCGGTTTCCGCCGATTCATGGCCACCGGTCGGCACGCGCTGAAGCACCCGATCGAAGGCGATGCGCCGAACGTAAAGGTGCCGGTGCTGGTGGTGCGCGGTGAGCACGACGCGTTCTCGACCGCCGCGTGGGCGGAGAAGCTCGCCAAGCTGTTCCCGCAGGGGAAGTCGGCGACCATCTACGACGCCGCGCACGCGGTCAATTTCAGCGCGCCGCACGCGCTCGCAGGGCTGGTCCGATGGTTTTGTGGCCGCGCGTCGTTGTTGACTCCGTGGGACGGCCGGACCATGACCCAACCCGGTGATTCCTCGGGAAAAAGACAACATCGTCTACATCGATTCGGATAGTGCGCCGCGCATCCTCGCCTACGGTGAGGACTTCATGCAGGAGCACCTCCCGATCGGGACGCGCGTCATCTATCCCAACCCGCCGATCAAGGGCCTGCCCAACCCCGACGCCGCGATCCGCTATGCGTTGAACCACCCGCTGGGGATGGATCCGCTGCACGCGCTGCTCAGCCCGGGCATGAAGATCACGATCGTCCTCGACGACATCTCGCTGCCGCTGCCGCCGATGAAGCTGCCGGACGTGCGCGAGCGGATCCTCACCATCGTGCTCCAGCTCCTCGAGGATCATGGCGTCGACGACGTGCGTCTCCTCATCGCCAACGCGCTCCATCGCGCGATGACCGCCGACGAGATGAAGCGGATGGTCGGGTCGAAGATCTTCGACGACTACTATCCCAAGCGATACATCAACCACGACGCCGAAGATCCGCACGCGATCGTGTCGCTCGGCGAGACCGAGATTGGCGAGAAGGTGAAGACGCACCGCTGGTGCGCCGAAGCCGACCTCACGATCTACGTGAACATCAACCTGGTCCCGATGGACGGCGGCCACAAGTCGATGGGCATCGGCACGACGGATTACGAGGGCATGCTCGCCCATCACAATCCGAAGACGATGCTCAACTGCGACTCGTACATGGATCCGAAGAAGTCCGCGCTGGCCGACAGCGCGACCCGGATCGGCCGAGTGCTCGACGAGAAGATCAAGGTCTTCCACATCGAGACCGCGCTCAACAACCGCATGTACGGGCCCGGAATGGAGTTCCTCGGCAAGAACGAGGATGACTTCTCCGAGCTCGATCGCATGGCGTTCAACACGCTGCGCTGGACGCTGAAGAAGGTCCCGAAGCGCGCCCGCCGCGAGATCTTCCACCGCGTCCCCGCGCCCTACGACATCATCGCGGTCTACGCGGGCGCGACGGAGCCGGTGCACGAGAAGATCCTCGAGAAGAACTTCGAGCAGTACGCGGTGCCGGTGAAGGGCCAGGCCGACATCGTCATCACCGGCGTCCCGCACATCAGCCCGTACAACGTGAACTCGATCCTCAACCCGGTGCTCGTGCAGGTGATGGCGCTCGGCTATCTCTACAACCTGTACCGCGGCGCGCCGATCATCCGCGATGGCGGTGTCCTCATTCTCACGCACCCGATGAGCGATGAGTTCGATCCCGATCATCACCCCAGCTACATCGAGTTCTTCCACCGCTGCTTGCCGGAGACGCGGGATGCGTTCCAGCTCCACAAGCGTTTCGAGCGGGAATTCGCGCGTAATCCGACGTACATCGAGATGTACCGCCGCGGGAACGCGTACCACGGGGCTCACCCCTTCTACATGTGGTACTGGGGCGAGCGCGGCCGCTCGCGCGTCGGCAAGGTCATCGTCGTCGGCGCCGACAACGCGCACGTGCCGCGGATCCTGGGCTGGGAGACCGCCAACTCGATGTCGGAAGCGATCGAGATGGCGAAGGACTTCACCAAGCCCAACCCCGAGATCACGATGGTCCACATTCCGCCGATCCTCGTGACCGACGTGAAGAAATGAGAGCGCTGGCCGTCCTGATGTTGCTTGCCGCTTGCGGTGGGTCGGACATCGGCGACTGCCCGACCGCCTCGGAGAGCACCCAGCTCGAGGGGCGCGCCGTCATGCAGCGGTCCTGCGCCACCTGCCACAACGCCCAGCAGACGGGCGCGGGCCGGGCCGGGGCCCCTTTCGAGGTCAACTTCGACACCGCTGCGGGGGTCCAGGCCCAACGGCTGAATGCGTGGGACGAGGCCTCGAGCGGCTCGATGCCGCCGGTGATGACGCTGAACGCCGCCGATCTCGAGAAGCTGCGCGTCTATCTGGCATGTGGCGCGACCCAGTAGCCGTGCGATGATACCCGCGTGCGCTGGGCAGGGCTCGCGGTGCTGGCGGCGTGCGCGCCCACGACGTCGCTCCCGCTCGACGTCCCGGCGGAGATCACGCACGTCGGCACGGTGCGCGCCGACGCGATCGACGTGCCGCGCCCGGCGAGCGGGCTGCTCCCCGCCACCGGAAATCATCTCTTCTTCACGCAGCGCGATCAGCCCTGGCTGCTGTTCGGCTACGACGAAGCGACGCTCGAGCCGTTCCGTCTGCCCGAGCCCGCGACGCTGGCGGTGACGCCCGTTCGGCCTGCGCTCGAGGACGAGAAGTGCTGGCGCTTGCCGGCGCCGTCGTGGTCCACACCGCTCGACCCGAGCGCCGACGGTCGAGCGATCCCGCCGCTCACGAGCGCCTGGGCCCGACAGTGTCCGGGCCGCACCGGGAGCCCGAGGTCGTGGTTCGACGTGCGCTGCGGCTCGCGGGTCCTCAACTGCGGCCAGCATCCGGTGCCCGACGAAGCGTCCTGCGTCACTTCGCTGGTCGCGCTGGAGTGCGAGTCGGTCGCTACGCAGATCGCGATCGAGAGCGACGGCGGCGCCTGCCCGATCGAGGCGTCGCGGCCTGCGACCTGCGACGCCGAGATCGGGCCCGAGGGCGATCCGCGCTGGAGCTGCCAGAATGGCTGCACGTTCGACTTCTATCACCCGCAGACGCAGGCCGCCGTCATCGACAGCGTCGCGCTCACCCGGCCCAACGAGGGGCCCAACGAGCTCGAAGTGCTCGACAACATCCGGATCATCAACTTGACCGCCGGCGGCATCGACGCGCTCGGCGTGAGCGGCGATCTGGTGCTGGCGACGCTGCGATCACCGGTCGGTCAAGCGATCGGTTTTTGTCCCATCGATCATCCCGAGATCCTGCGCACGCAGGTCCGCGTCGACGTCGAACGATGGCCAACATCCGCACGATCCCGCTCGAGGGTCGCTGCGTGACGCGCATGATCCCCGATCCGATCGGCGGCGGCATGCTCGCCGGCTTCCACATCGGCAGCGCGGTGGGCATCGCGCGGATCGATCGCGAGGGGAGCTGGGTCCACGAAAAGATGCCGCCGCGCGTGCTCCCGCCCGAGGCGAAGGACGTGCTGCAGGTCGCGACGATCCTCACCTCGTCGACGACGATCGTCCTGTTCGAGCAGATCAACGCCGATGTCACGGAGGGCATCACGTTCGTCCACGTGCTGGATCTCGAGACCCTGGAACCGACCCTGCCGGTGCGCGCGTATCCAGGATCGGTCGTCGCTGCGGAGTGGATCGATGGCGAGCGTTTCGTGCTCCTCCGGCGCGGCACCGAGGCGTTCTCGATCGGCACGGTGCGCGGCGATCCCGAGCCCGGCCGGGACTCCTGCTGCCTTCGTCCCGACCGATCGCGCTGGCGCGGCTGGACGCGCTGCGGATGCTCTTCGGCGACGCCGGGCTCTCGAAGCTGCTGGTGCTGGCCGATCTCTCGCGTCCCCTCTCCGCGCAGATCGCCGGCCTGTCGCGGATCTACGAGCGCCCGGCGACCGCGGCCGAGATCCGGCTGATCGGAGATCCGCCGACGCGGGGCCTGGTCAGCGTGCTGTTCCAGTACGACGCGGGGCCCGAGCTGCAGACGGGGCTCGCGGTCATCGACATCCGCGGGGACGACGTGCGCGTGCTGCCGGGCCTGATCGAGATGAGCCTGCCCAGCGGCGACCGCTGGCACGGGGCGATCCTCCAGATGCAGCTCGATCGCCAGGGGCGCGTCTGGGGAATGGCGCCCTGGGTCGGTCGCCTGATACGAGTCACGCTCCCATGACGCGCTGGATCTGCGCGTGGGGCGGACGATCCCGCAGTGAGCCTTAGCCCAGCTCGATCACGGGCCAGTCGAACGAGCGCGCCGCGCGACGCAGCCGAAAGTCTGGGTTCACGGCGGCGGGACGGCCCAGCACCGCGAGCATCGGATAGTCCGAGAAACTATCCGAGTAGCCATAACTATCGAGCAGGTCGATCCCATGCTTGCGGCCGTACTCTTGGAGGAAGCGCGCCTTGTTGGCGCCGGCGAGCACGGGGGGGACGAGCTGGCCGGTGGCCTTGCCGTTCTTGAACTCGAGGCGGTTGGTGATCATGTCGTCGAAGCCGAGGTGCTCGGCGAGCGGGCGGACCATGATGTCCATGTTGCCGCTGATCAGCACCTGCTTGAGGCCGCGCTTCTTGCTCGTCTCCACCAGCTCGTACGCGCCGGGGTAGATGTTGGGCTTGAGCACCTTCTCGAAGTGATCTTGCGCGAACTCGAGGAGGCGATCTTCCCACTGCCCGGCATACTGCTTGAAGAGGAGCTCGTTGAAGGCGAGGCGATCGAGCTGATCGACCGCCCAAAAGAGCGGCAGGCGCATCACCCCGCCGAGCGTCTTGGTGACCATGCGCGCCAGCGAGGCCTCGTTCATCGCGGTGTAGAGGTACGAGTGCACCAGGTTGGTGCGCACCAGCGTGCCGTCGAGATCGTAGAACGCCGCGGCGGTCATCGCGGCCCTGGGATTCGCGTCCCGGGGGCCCTCGAGTCAAGGATTCACTGGAGAATTCACTGGAAGATCGGCAGCTCGTCGAGGGAGAGGACCGCCGCCGCGCCGCCGGTCGCCACCGGGATCACCTTCACCGGCGGCCAGTCCGCGAGCGGCCAGAAATAAGCGATCAGGGCCCCGCCCAGCAGGCCCGCGCCCATCGCGCCGATCTCCTCGGGTTGCGGAAGGTGCCCGTCCTGGCCAGTGTAATTGATCAGCGGAAAGAACCCGCCGACGAGGATCCCGGCGAGCGCGCCGATCAGCACGTCGGTCGGGTAGTGGCTGCCGGCGCGCACCCGGAACACCGCCGTCGCCGATGCGAGCGAGAGGCCGGCCGCCCAGACCAGCGCGCGCGTCTCGATCACTTCGGTGCGCATCGCGAACGTCATCCCTGCGGTCGTCGCCGCGGCGAAAGACGCCGCCGAGTGCCCTGAATAGAAGGACAGAAAGTTGTCCTCGCCGCGCCTTCGCGCCAGCACCTCCTCGTTGAAGGTGTACGGCCGCGCGCGCCGGGCCAGCCGCTTCACCGCGGTGTTGAAGAGGATCGTGCTGCTGAGGACCTCGGCGTAGGTGAGCATCGAGTCGCCCGCGCCGTCGGTCCCGAGCGAGATGTGCGCGATCATCGGCAGCGTCAGCGCGCCGATCAGCGTCGCGTTGGAGATGGAGCTGGCGTGGGACGAGATCCGCCCGCGCACGGCCAGGTCGAAGCCGAGCATCTCGGAGACCGGGCGCACTACCGTGTCGTCGTAGGGGACCGGGATCTGAGTCAGCGCGATGGTCCCACCGATGGCGACGCCGGTGATCGCCAGCGCCACCCACGGGTTCACGTTGATGCCGTCGGGTACGTCCTGGGCCCGCGCGGGCGACGCGGACAGCAGGCAGAGCACTACGACCAGGTGCCGCACGCGGCGAGCTTGGCATGGGCGATGCCTCACCGGTAGCTCTCGTTCGTGACGCTGCTGGCCCACGATCTCCTAGGAAGCTCACGTGAACGGGTCGTGGTCTTCGCGCATGGGATCCTTGGATCGCGCAACAACTGGCGCAGCTTCGCGCGCCGGATGATCGAGCAGCGTCCGACGTGGAGCGCGCTCTTGGTCGACCTGCGCAATCACGGCGAGTCGCATGGCCTCGCCGGGCCACACACGATCGAGGCTTGCGCGCGCGACGTCGCGGAGGTGCTCGCGACGATCCCGCACCACGCGCTCACGCTGGTGGGGCACTCGTTCGGCGGGAAGGTGGTGCTGGAGCTGGCGAGTCACGTGTCGGCCGAGACCTGGGTGCTCGACTCTCCGCCGGGCCCGCGGGTGTTCGGCAACCACGAGATCGATCGCGTGCTCGCCGCGGTGTACGCAGTGCCGCTGCCGCTCGCGACGCGCCAGGCGCTGCTACCGATCCTGCGCGCCTCGGGGCTGTCCGAGCCGCTCGCGCAGTGGATGACGACCAACCTCCGTCCGGCCGCGGAGGGCAGTGGGCTGGTCTGGAAGATGGCGCTCGAGACGATCCCGGAGATGCTGGAGAGCTTCGCGGCGACCGATCTGTGGCCGTTCGTGATGGGGCGTTCTTCCAACGTGCCGCGCATCGTGACGGTGCGCGGCGGGAAGAGCGATCGCTGGTCGGAGGCGGAGTTGAAGCGGATCGCAGAGGCGGTGCGGGCCGGGGTGCTGGACGATCACGTGCTCGCGGAAGCGGGGCACTGGGTGCACACGGATTCGCCCGAGGAGCTGATGCGGTTAGTGCTCAGTCCTTGAGATCGGGCATCCCGCGCGGGATCAGATCGCCGGTCACGGTCTTCGGCTCCGGCAGCGGCGGCAGCGACGACGGCGGCATGCCCATCATCACCAGCGAGTTCGAGTCGCGGCCTCCGGTGCGGGCGCGGCGGCGGCGCTCCTCGAAGGCGCGGGCCTCCTCGCGGAACAGGCCGCGCATCAGCCCCCCGAGCGCGCGCGGGTTGCCGAGCGCGGGCGACCAGAAGGGCTCGAGCGCGAGCACCATCTCTTCGGCGGTCTGGAAGCGATCCTTGGCGCGACGCTGCAGCGACCTTCCGATCAGGGATTCGAGCTCGCGGGCGAGGTTGGGACGGAGCTTCCTGAGACGCGGCACCTTGGCCTCGGCGATCTCGGTCAGGACATCGTTCTCGCTCGGACCGTCGTAGAGGCGGCGCCCGGTGAGCAGCTCGAAGAGGATCACCGCGACCGCGAACAGATCCGAGCGCCCGTCGATCGGCTCGCCCACCGCTTGTTCTGGCGACAGATAGCCGAGCTTGCCGACCGCGACGCCCATCTCGGTCTCGCCGTACGCCTGGATGTGCGCGATGCCGAGGTCGCCGAGGATCACGCGGCCGTCGAAGGAGATGAACACGTTGTGCGGCGTGACGTCGCGGTGAACGAGCCCGAGCTGGGCGCCGGATCGCGACACTGCCTGGTGGATCGCCTCGAGGCCCTCGAGGATTTCGCTCACCAGAAACATCGCAAAATCAGGCGGGAGCTCGATGCCAATCCGCTCGCACTGGCCCTGGATCTCCTTGAGGTTGGCGCCCTCGACCAGCTCCATCGCGATGTAATAGCGGCCGTGGTGCTCGCCGGCGTCGAACGTGTCGATGAGGTTCGGGTGCTTGAGCAGCAGCGAGAGATCGGCCTCGGTCACGAACAGATCGAGCACGCGCTCGTCACCGCGGCGATCCTCGCGGAGCAGCTTCAGCGCGCAGTCCTGGAGCTCGCCTTTGCGGCGCGCGCGGAAGACGCGGCACATGCCGCCCTCGCCCAGCATCCCGGTGAGCGTGTACTCACCGAACTGCATGGTCTTGGGCTTGTCGGAACCCGACATCGGAGCGTCGAGCCTAGCACCAAGAATGCTCAGATCAAACCGCGCGCTTTGACCTCCAGATAGCGGGTCACGATCGCGCCCGTGAGCTGGTGATGCAGGACATCCAGCACCATCACTCCGCCGCGCTGTAGCTCGGTGATGAGGCGATCTTTCCACAGGAGGATCTCTGCGGCTGCGGCCTGCGCGCCCAGCGCCTCGGGCGTATCCGCCAGTCCGTGCGCGCGCGCTTCGACCTCGCGATCCTTGAGCAGCACCACCAGCGGCAAGTGCTGGGGCAACAGCTCGCGCGACAGCGCCTGGATCCGCTTGGCCGTCGCGTCGTCGATCGCGTGGGTGATCAGCACGACCAGCGTGCGGCGCCGCACCCGCGTGCGCAGCGTGCGAAACGCCGTCTCGTAGTCGGACTCCACCATCTGCGGGAACAGATCGAACGTTGCCTGGATGATCTGATTCGACGCGCGCACGCCGCTCGCCGGTGGCACCAGCCGCTGCACCTTCTCGTCGAACGCCACCAGCCCCACCAGATCACCGCGGCGCACCGCCACGTGCGAGAGCATCAGCGTCGCGTTCAGCGCGTAGTCGAGCGCGGTGAGATCGTCCCAGACTGCGGTCATCAAGCGACCGCAGTCGAGCATGAACATCACGTTCTGGTTCTTCTCGAGCTGATATTCGCGGGTCGTGAGCTTCCGGCGCCGCGCCGTGGCCTTCCAGTCGATGCGGCGGAAGTCATCGTCCGGGAGATAGTCGCGCAGCCGCTCGAACTCGGTGTCGCCGCCGCGCATCTTCGCGAGCCGCGAGGAGTACAGATCGCGATTCTGCCGCGCCAGCAGCTCGTAGTGCCGCACCGCCTGGACGTCGGGATACACGCGCACGTCGTCGCGCGCCGGCAAGCGCAGCTGCCGCGTCCAGAACCCGGCCGGTGATCGATAGCGCACCCAGTGATCGCCGAGAGTGCGCACGCCGCGCGCCATCGCCGAGAGCCGATAGCTCGCGTGCCGCACGAGCCGCGGACCGACCTCCAGCGTGAGCGGAAGACCTTCGGTGCGCGACTCGGCGAACACCGCCTCGTTGATCGAGACGGTGAGCTTCCGGCGCGACAGCGACTTCACCTCGAGATCGACCTGCACCGGCCGCGCGAGCGAGAGCGTCCCCGGCAGCGTGCGCTCGATGCTGATCCCCGGGCGCAGCACGAACAACAGATCGAGCCCGGCGAAGAGGAAGATCGAGAGATCCACCAGCAGCGTGGGCCACACCAGCGACGGCGCGACCGCGGCGCTGAGCGCGAGGAGCACCGGCGCCAGCAGCGCCAGGATCATCGTTCTGCCGGGGATGATCGGCACTACGGCTCCTCGTCGCTACGACCGAAGCTCTTCGACGGAGGTGCACCCGCGAACGGCCGCGACGACAGCCCGGCCGGACGCGACGCGCTCGAGTCCGGCGCCCCGCTCGGTCGCGACGGACCGCTCGGGGCGGGTGACAACGTCGACTCCACGCCGGTCCCCGGGACCGCGAGCGGCGCGACGGGCGGATAGGAGGCCATCCTGCGCGGCGGAGGACCGCCTCCGAGGCTCGGCGAGGCGCCAAAGGCCGATCCGCGCGGCCGACCGGCCTCTCCCATGCCGGGGACCTGGGTCTCGCGCAGCACCGACTCGATCACCTCGTCGGTGTTCACGCCCTCGATCTCCGCGTCGGGTTGCAAGATCAGCCGGTGACGCAGCACCGCGCGCCCGTGGATCTTCACGTCGTCGGGCACCACGAAGTCGCGGCCCTGCACCGCGGCTTCCACCCGCGCCACGTTCAACAGCGAGATGCCCGCGCGCGGCGAGGCGCCGATCTGCACCGCGCGGTGCTTGCGCGTGTTGGCCGCGAGCGTCGCGATGTAGTGGATGATCTGTTCGTCGACCCGCACCTCGGTGACCGCGCGCTGCATCTCCACCACCGTCGCGGGATTGGCGCGTCCCTCCAAGCCGACCGCATCGAGATCGGAAGCGTCGAACCCATCGCGCACGTTGCGCAGGATCGCCTCCTCGACCGCGAGCGGCGGGTGCCCGATCAGCACCTTGAACAGGAAGCGATCA
>Ga0105047_10009321_pt1 | contig 16176 bp, 17 predicted proteins | sample MAT04_FD_78384 | JGI IMG/M metagenome (GOLD analysis project Ga0105047, IMG submission 78384) | Freshwater microbial communities from Lake Fryxell liftoff mats and glacier meltwater in Antarctica - MAT-04 (megahit assembly) | ecosystem: Environmental > Aquatic > Freshwater > Ice > Liftoff...
CCATGCGCTCAATCGAAGAATCGGCTTGACGTTGCTTTGGATTGCACCCTATCTGATGAAAACGCTGTCGATCTTGGGCACCGCCGCGATGTTTATGGTGGGCGGCAGCATCATCGTGCACGGCGTCCCCTTTCTGCATCATTGGCTCGGCGATCTCGAAATATGGGCGACAGGGGTATCGGCCTATGGCGGCTTATTCAAACTCACCGTTGGCATCCTCTTTGAGGCACTGGTCGGGATGATCGCTGGTGGCTTGGTTTTGCTCGTGGTAACCATGGGCCAGAAAGTCTTTGGCAAAAAAACAGCCGCTCACTAACCGCTTATTGAGCAAGTGCGTTTAACTGCACTTTCTCAAATCGCGACCCGGTCTGACGCTGGCAAGGAGGTTCTCGTCGCGCTGCTTGCTCGCGGCGAGTTCATAAATCGTGCTTTTCCAGCTCTGTGAGCAGGCACTCGCGAACCGTGACAAACCCCTGTTTTTGTAAGATTTTTTCGGACTGTTACGCGACGCCGGCAGCGAGCGCGTTACTACGGTCACTTTTCTGATGCCGGTCTTCGCGCGACTCTTGGCGGCGAGCTTTCTCGACAAGCCGATAACTATCGCCGCCGTCGCGGGGGTGCACATTGGTCTTGTTGGCCGTCGGTTTGGTGTTCGAACGCATTCCATTGCCGGGTGGCAGAGCGTGGAACACTTCCGCGAACGTAGGTAAGCCGGTCTGTTAAACCGGCGTGCGCGATTTGCCGGGAGCTCGACGTCTTCGGGCGCGTGCGATCAATACGCCATAGAGCAGCAGATTCACGCCAATGACGATGCCTGCGAGCACAAACTGGATCTCGCGCGTGAGTCCGGCGGGATAAATTACCGCTAGCACATAGTGTTCGATGAAACTATTCGCGTACCCGGATTGGCCCGCCAACGACCGATAGTGGTTCTCCAGATCCGTCAGCGGACACATCCTGCCAGCCAGTTCCACATAGACGGCCCACATCACAGCCGGCAGATGCAACCAGATGATCCAGCGCCAACGAAAGGCCAGCGCCGCGCCCAGCACGGCAAACAAAATGAAAGCCAAGTGCGTAACCAGCACAGCATCAGCCGCGAATCGTGAAAACATGGGGAGCCAATTCGTTGCGGGGATTGAAGATATTAGGCGCGCCGCGGTACTTAATGCCGCACGAATGACCACGCGTTCATGTCTTGGCGCGCTTGGCGCGGCTTGAATCTATGGCGAGAGGCTCTATCTGATCATGCTAGCGCCCGCGCGGGCGCGCCAACGACGAGATTCCCGTGCCGGTACCGATGAAGATCGATTTTGTCTCCGATGTTTCCTGTCCCTGGTGCGTGGTTGGCCTGCGCTCCCTGGAAGTCGCGCTGGAGCGACTGTCGGATACGGTGAATGTGCAGATGCAGGTTCAGCCCTTCGAGTTGAACCCAAACATGGGACCCGAGGGCCAGGATATCGTTGAGCATCTGCAACAGAAATACGGCTCTACGCGCGAGCAACTCGCGCGTAATTCGGAAGCGATACGCGCACGCGGCGCTGAGCTCGGATTCGAATTCAAAATGGATCTGCGCAGCCGCGTCCATAACACCTTCGATGCGCATCGCTTGTTGCATTGGGCCAATTTGGAGGGCCGTGGTGTGGCACTCAAGCACGCCTTGTTTACGGCCTATTTCACGCGGGGCGAAGATCCGTCAGGTGCAGAAACACTGGTGCGGCTGGCATCGCAAGTCGGGCTGGACGCCGCGCGCGCGCACGAGATCCTCGAATCTGATCAATATGCAGACGAGGTGCGCGCGATTGAGCGCTACTTCCAGGAGCAAGGGATTCACGCCGTACCGGCGGTCATCATTAATGACCGCCATCTGATCTCCGGCGGACAGCCGGTTGAGGTGTTTGAACAAGCGTTGCGTCGATTGGCGCAATCGCGCCCCTAAACTGCCGCCGGAACATTGTGGTGAGCGCGATGTCTTTCGCTAAGGCTCAACACGCGCTTGGTGTTGCACCCGCCTCAGGAGGCTTCAATATTGCGCACTTCAAAGCTGACGGATTGCGTCGGTGCGTCCGCGCAAGTGGTGAATTCAACCAGGATCTTGTCGCCCGCTGCAAATTCGCGCTTGGGTCCGATCAGCATCAGGTGCAAGCCGCCGGGTTTAAGTTCCAGGGTCTGGCCTGCCGGAATGACCAGATGATCCAGCTTGCGCATGCGCATCATGCCGTCGTCCATGCTCATCGAATGCATTTCCACGCGCTCAAAATCGGCTGACTTGGCAGCAACGATCTGTTGCTCGATAGCGCCAGCATTTTTGAACGCGGCATAGCCGGCCATCACCGGTGCGCCAAGTGGCGCCAAACGCGACCACGCGTACTCGGCAGCGAGGACCGAGGGCACACATTCGGTGGCCGTGGCCGAAGCAGACAGCAATAGCAGACAAAGTGCGGCGCAAAACTTCATTCGGCGAACCTCATCCATCGACTCGAACGCGCGATGCTATGTTCCAGCCCTCGCATTAGCTACCGTGGACACGCCCATGCTGGAACTTATCGAACACGCCGATGTGCTGGAAATCAAGTTGGCGCGGCCGCCGGTCAATGCCTTGTCGCCAGATTTGATCCTGGCCCTGCGCGAGGCCGTCGCGCAGGCACCGGATCGTGGTGCGCGGGCGCTGGTGCTATCGGCGAATCCTGGCTTGTTCAGTGCTGGCCTCGACGTCCCGACGCTGTTGACCTTGGATCGAGCCGGGATGCTGGACGTTTGGCGTAATTTCTTCGCACTGCTGCAAAACATTGCGTGCTCGCCAATTCCGACGGTCGCGGCGGTCACGGGTCACAGTCCGGCGGGCGGCACGGTGGTCGCGATGTATTGCGATTACCGCGTCATGGCGGCGGGGCCATACAAACTCGGCCTCAATGAAACTCAGGTTGGTTTGACTCTGCCGAAGGCTATCTTGATGGCGCTACAGCGTCTGATCGGGCCGCACCGCGCGGAGCGGCATATCGTGGCCGGCAATATGATCACCAGCGAGGAAGCGGAAAAGATCGGCTTAGTCGATGAATTGGTCGAACCAGACCAAGTAGTCGCGCGTGCGCTCGAATGGTGCCGCTTCCATCTGTCTTTGCCGGCCCGCGCGATGCGCCAAAACCGCGAAGCCGCGCGTGCCGATCTGCGCGCGATCTTCCATGACCCCGCGCTATTGCAACTCGGTGAATTCGTCGAAGGCTGGTTCCACCCGGAAACGCAGGCGGTGCTGCACGCCATGGTCGCCAAACTCAAGTCGCGCAGCTAACCCTTATGCTGGCTGCGGCGACGCGTCTTCGTCGCCGTCGAGTAGCGGCCGCTCGGACAAAAAAGCATCAAACTCGGCCACGATCGCCTGCGCTTGGCCGAAGGCGCCATCGGGCACGCGCACATCGATCAGGCCCGCAACCGGCAAATCGCCGATCGCACCAACCAGATGCGCGCCGGCCACAAAGGCCGGAATGCCCTGTGCTTCCAGCGCATCTTTCACCCATTGGGCGTCGAACAGGTTTTCCGCCAAGTAAACGCTGCGCATGGTCAAATCGTGAGGGTTACTGTCACCAGCATGCGCCTGCGCAGAGGGGATTGCGCGTGAATGCCAGCCACAAGCATGGCGCGTTGCGCTGGCACCTGACCTAGGCTTCGTTGCAGAATCGCGGGCTTTTCTCATCGACGGATCCGCCATGAGCACCGAATCGCCCACGGCGAATCACTTCATCCGCAACATCATTCGCGAGGATTTGAGCGCCGGACGCCGCGAGGGCGTGGTCACGCGCTTTCCACCCGAGCCGAATGGCTATCTGCATATCGGTCACGCGAAGGCGATTTGCCTGAATTTTGGCCTTGCGCAAGAATTTGGCGGTCGCTGTCACTTGCGCTTCGACGACACCAATCCGGCCAAGGAAGACCTTGAATATGTCGACGCTATTCAGGCCGACGTGCAATGGTTGGGCTTCGAATGGTCGCGATTACTGCATGCCTCAGACTATTTCGAGGTGTTCTATCTGTGCGCGGAGAAACTGATCCGCGCCGGCCTCGCCTATGTGTGCGATTTGAGTGCCGACGATGTGCGCAGCTACCGCGGCACGCTCACGAGTCCGGGCACAAATTCGCCCTTCCGCAATCGCTCAGTGGATGAGAACCTAGACTTGTTCCGGCGCATGCGCGCAGGCGAATTTGATGACGGCGCGCGTACCTTGCGCGCTAAGATTGATATGACGTCGCCGAATATGAATTTGCGCGACCCCGCGATCTATCGCATCCGTAAAATCAGTCACCAGAACACCGGCGATGCGTGGTGCATTTATCCGATGTATGACTACGCGCACGGGATTTCCGATGCCATCGAAGGCATCACACACTCCTTGTGCACGCTGGAATTTGAAGATCACCGGCCGCTCTACGACTGGTTTCTGGATAACTTGGACATCGCGGGCGACTTAAGCCTGACGACGTGTTTACGCTTGCGCGGGCTGGATATGCAGCCCAGTCGTCCGCAGCAGATTGAGTTCGCGCGCGGCAATCTGGACTACACCGTGATGAGCAAGCGCAAGCTCATGGCGCTGGTACAAGATGGGCTGGTCGACGGTTGGGACGACCCGCGCATGCCGACGATCTCGGGCGTGCGCCGCCGCGGCTTCTCGCCCGCGTCTGTGCGCGCCTTTTGGGAACGTATGGGCATCAGCAAGCAAGTATCTAGCATCGATTACAGCGTGCTCGAAGCCTGCGTACGTGAGGATCTGGATGCGCTGGCACCGCGCCGCTTGGCGGTTATCGATCCGGTGCGCTTGGTGATTTCCAATCTACCGGCAGAGCACCGCGAAAGCTTGTTGATGGCGAACCACCCTAAAGATGCAGAGGCTGGCACGCGCGAGGTCGCCTTTTCTCGTGAGCTTTGGATTGAGCAGGAAGACTTTATGGAAGTGCCGGTGAAAGGCTTCCATCGATTGGTGCCGGGCGGCGAAGTGCGTTTGCGCGGCGTTGGCATCGTGCGTTGCACCGGGCTCACGCGCGATGCCGACGGCAACATTGTCGAGTTGGAAGTCACGCTGGACCCGCAGACCCGCCATGGCATGCCTGGCGCCGATCGCAAGGTCAAGGGCACCATTCATTGGGTCTGCGCGCAGACAGCAGTTGCCGCCGAAGTTCGACTGTACGATCGTCTATTCAATGTCGCCAATCCCGACGACGACAGCGATAGCAAGACCTATCGCGATCATTTGAATGCCAATTCGCGTCGCGTCGTCAATGCCTACCTGGAGCGCTCGCTCGGCGAGACCGAAGCCGGCTCGCGCTATCAGTTCGAGCGCTTGGGCTTCTTCGTCGCGGACGCAAAAGACCACAGCGCTGCGGCGCCAGTGTTCAACCGCACCGTTACCTTGAGAGATTCCTGGGCAAAGGCGAAATCCTGATGATCAATTTGCAGGTACATCTGACTTTGCCAGCGTGGGCACACGAACTGGTCGATCACAACAAGATCTACGCCGACGCCGATGCCCAAGTGGGGCTGGCAATTGAGCTATCGCGACTGAACATCGAGCACGCGACGGGCGGGCCCTTTGGCGCCTGCGTATTCACCGAAGAAGGCCGCTTGATCAGCATCGGCGTCAATCGCGTGGTGCCGCAGAATTGCTCGGTGGCGCATGCAGAAATGATGGCTTATATGAGCGCGCAACAGCGCTTGCAGGTGTTTCGCCTGAATGCCATCGGCCAGAAGATGATTCTGGCGACGTCCTCGCAGCCGTGTTGCCAGTGTTATGGCGCGACCGTATGGGCAGGTATCGATCATTTGCTCATCGGTGCGCGCTCCGAAGATGTGGAGAAACTTACAGGCTTCGATGAAGGTCCGCTGCCGAGCGATTGGGCCGGCGAACTCGAGCGTCGCGGCATCCGCGTGCAGCGCGACGTCCAGCGCGAAGCCGCGCGTGCCGTATTGGCGCGCTATCGCGAATTGGAAGGCGAGATCTACTGAGCGCTCAATGTCAGGATCGCACTGAGCACTGAGCACTGAGCACTGAGCGCTGAGCACTGAGCACTGAGCACTGAGCGCTGATCCCGACCCTGAAGCGTATGCGCCTTATTCGATCGGCAGATAGATGTCGCTGATCAATTCCTGTGGCGGCGTGTTGGCCGGATCGCTGACGAACTCGGTAAACACGCGATCTCGTGATTTCAAGGCATGCGCAGCGATATAGGCTTCGCCTTGCTTCTGCGAATCGAGCAATCCATCGTAAATCCCCACGTGGCGAACGCGAACCGCACGCCCTCCATAGCTTTGGCCTGCTTGCACCGGCGCTGCAATGCCAATGTCGACACGCTCAACCGGAATGGCGGCATCGAAGCCGTAGCCGCGTTCGTCCCAGTAATTGTCGATGCCCATCACCGGGCCCGTCGGGCGTGCGCCGGCAGCCTCCAGTGCGGCCATAATCATTCCAAAGGCCTGCGCGTATGCACCTGAAATAGCAGACATTTCCTGCGTACTGGAGGTGCTGATATAGAGAATGGGCCGCGCGCTCAACTCGACGACGGCGATGTCGGCATTGGCAAAGTCTGTCGGCGGCAGGCTTTCCGCCAGCGTCTTCAACTTTGCTAGCCCTTTCTCGTAGTCCGCGCCGACGAAGCGATCCAGCATCAAATTGAAATAACGCCCGACCAAGTTCCAACCCGCATCGGTCTGCAAGCTCCAATTCACAAGCGTCCCCACGCCGTCTGGGGTCAGACTCCATTCGACTTTGGATGTGCCCATATCACCGAAGTCGAGATCGCTGGCAACGCGCGCGGGCGGCTCACTGGCAGTGATGATCTGCTTGCCCGAACCCACTTCGTCGTTGCCCACCCAGGCCATGCTCGCACCGACGCCACTTTCCGCCGAGCTATAAGTGTATTGCGCGCTGGGATCGAGCCCATACCACGGTGACCACTCGTTGAAACGCTTAAAGGAATTGATCAGTGGAAAGATTGCGCTGGCAGGCCGCTCAATCACGATTGACCGCTCCACACGCGCCTTGCTCGGCAAAAACAGCCCGACCACCGCCAGAGTGACCACCAGACTGACGATGAAAATCAGCAATCCCTTGAGCAACTTCACGTGATTTTCCCCCGGAACTTTGAGCGAAGAATACTAATCGAGAATTACGAGGTGGCTTTCGCTGCCTGACGTAGAAGCGGGGGTCGCATGAAGCAGAAGCGGGGCCTGGGGCTGGGGCGCACGCAGACCTTGTGCTGGCCTCTGGTGGGACCGCGCAGTGGGTGCGGACGGCGGTGTTTCATCGAAATCAAGGTCAAAAGTTCAACGCGAAGACGCGAAGACGCAAAGACGCGAAGGCAGAAGAAAGCAAGAACAGCACACGCACTTGAGCCGCCGCTCAGTACTTCTAGATCGCAAATAGTTCATCGCGGCGCCCCAGCCCCACGTCCCGCTCTTGCCTTGCCAGCGCCGGCCTGGCTCGCCACTACGCCACTAACATCTGGCGCACCTGCGTCGTGATGCGGTGCAGCTCGCGCAGTGGGGAATACGTCCAGTGGTCGATTTGAGCTGTAGGCATTCGCACTCGGCCGCTGTCGATCATTTCGCGCTGAAATTGACCGATTTTGCTGTTTACTGCTACGGCACCGAGGCTGTAGACAGGACATCCCGTGCCCAGAGCCTCGCTTTGCATGTTGACGGAATCGGCGGTGACGAAAAACACATCGCCCGAGGCCAGCGCGGCGCGATAGGGGTTGTCGCCATCGTTTGCCGAGAACCAACTGCGCTCGATCGGGCCAAGCGCTGCTAACAAACGCGTACGCCACGACAGCGGTGTGCGCCGCGAGCCGATCAAAGTCACCGATCCGCCACGCTTCTGCCGATCCTGCGCCAAGCTCGCGGCCAGCGCGTCGATTTGCGCTGCGCCAAAAACTACATCACGTCGGGGGCCACCGATCAGCACCACGCGGCGTGGTGATTCGAGTTCTGCAAATTCCGGATTTGCCGCGCTTTCCTTGGCGATCCACTGGTCGTCGATCGCGTGCAATGAGCCGTCGATGGACAGCACATTGGCGCCACTCAATTGATCATGTCGCGGTGCGATCACGACGTCAAAGCGCGATGTCCTGATGCGCGGGTCGAGAATCTGGATGGTGCGCGTGCTGCCGCCACTGTTGCGGCGGATGCTGAGTAACGCCGCAGCGCCGATGCGCCCAGCTCCAATGGCAATCGCCGGCCATGGGCCCGTTAGCGTCGGAATCCAATCGTCTACCAACAGCACCGGCGCGAACTGCGGCGCGAGCCATGACCACGGCCATTGAGCACGCAGCCGCAACACCGTGGGCGGCATTTCCGCCAAGGCGGAGCTTAGCGCCAAGGCCTGCAACTCGTTGCCGGCGGCACCATCGCTGACCACCCAAATCGTGTCGTGCGCTTGCATGCGCGCAGCATCGGGTTTAACGACTGCTTTGCCAAGTTCCCGCGCAAGCTTGGCGCGACAAGGCGCTTGACCCGGCCGGCACAGCAGCGCGCCTATGATTGGCGGTCACCTTATCAATGAGCACACGCCATGACCGCTCTCGATCACCAAGCGCTAGCGCAGCTATTCACCGCGGCGCACACCCACAACGCGTGGAAGCCCGATCCCATCGACGCCGCCACCTTGAAGGACCTGTACGATTTAATGAAATGGGCGCCGACCAGCGCGAACTGCTCGCCAGCGCGCTTCGTGTTCGTCCAATCGCCTGCAGGAAAGGAGCGCTTGCGACCCGCGATGGACGCCGGAAATCTGGAGAAAACCATGATTGCGCCGGTCACAGTGATTGTGGCCACGGATTTTGAGTTCTATAAAAATCTGCCGCGTCTATTTCCGCATTCCCCCGATTCGCGCAGTTGGTTCGAAGGCAAGCCCGCAGTCATCGAGTCTGGCGGCTTTCGCAATGCCACCTTACAAGGCGCCTATTTGCTGCTGGCCGCGCGCGCATTGGGATTGGATTGCGGGCCGATGTCCGGATTCAACAACGCGCTGGTTGACGCAGAATTCTTCGCGGGCACGGCGATTCGATCCAACTTTCTGATCAATCTCGGCCACGGTGAGCCCTCGGGCGTATTCCCGCGTAGCCCAAGGTTGGCCTTCGAGGAAGCCTGCCAGATCGTCTGAGCGCACGGGCTATGACACGGGCGATAGGCTTTAAGTGCGTGCGGATAAGCGCTCTCAACAACTTGCTAGACTGCGCGCCGTTGTTCCTTGGATGGAAATCATGGCGCGTCCCGATCCCAGCACTGAGAAATTGATCGAGCCGAACGCTCAGAATCTTTATAGCGTGACCGGGGCCGACCTGCCCCTGTCGTGCCCGACGCCGGCAATGAAATTGTGGAATTCGCATCCGCGCGTCTATCTGCCGGTGGAAGCCACCGGCAGTGCGAAATGCCCCTATTGCGGCGCCGTATTCGTACTCACCGGCCCCGTGGCGCACGCGCACTGATGCCGCAACGCGACGCACGCACATCTCGCTGATTCGAGCCCGCCCATGCCGGCGCGCTGGACGGTAGTGCAACTCATACCGGCGCTGGATTCTGGCGGTGCCGAGCGCTCCACGCTTGAAATCGCCGCCGCCCTGGTGGCGGCCGGTCATCGCTCGGTGGTGATTTCGGCCGGCGGTCGCTGGGTGCCGCGGCTGGTTGCCGGTGGTAGCGAACACTTGACGCTGGCGATGAATCGCAAATGGCCGACGGCACTTTTTCAGTCCTTGCGCCTGCGCAGATTGCTCAAAGACTTAAAGCCCGATTTGCTTCACGTGCGCTCGCGCTTGCCGGGTTGGTTGGCGCGTCTGGCATTGATCGGAATGCGCCCAAAACCGGCAACGGTGAGCACCGTGCACGGGCTGAACTCGGTCAGTCGCTACAGCGCCATCATGACGCGCGCCGATCGCGTAATTGCCGTGTCCGACTTCACGCGCGCCTATTGGCTCAAACATTACCCGGCGCTTGACCCAAGCAAACTGCGTGTCATTCCGCGCGGCGTGGATCCGCTCGAATTCAACTCGGACCCGCCGCTCAGCGCGGAATATCTTGGCGATCTGCAGGATGAGTTCCCGCCACTACGCCAGGGCAAACGGCTGACCTTGCCGGGACGCGGCACGCGCTTGAAGGGCCACGCCGAGGCAATTGACTTGCTCGCGGCGCTGGACGCTCGCGAGATTGATGCGAGCTTGCTGCTGCTCGGCGTGATCGAGCCGGGTCGCGAGGATTACGTGCGCGGCTTAACTAAACGCGCGGAAGATCGCGGCGTGCTCGACCGAGTGGCTTTTTCGCCGGCTCGTGCAGATGTGCGTGAGATTTATCTGGCCAGCGATCTGGTGTTGCAGATGTCCACTCGTCCGGAAACCTTCGGCCGCATCGTCACCGAAGCCCTGCATTTGGGACGGCCGGTGCTCGGCTATGACCACGGCGGCGTCGGCGAATTGCTGCGCGAGCATTTCCCGGCGGGCGCATCGCCACCACGCGATCTGGATAGCTTGTGCGAGCGCGCCATCGAGCTTTTGCGAACGCCTCAAATCATGCCAGCGCCGGAAACGCTACCGCGTGTCGCGGACCTGCAAGCCCTGACCTTGTCGGTTTACGCGGAGTTGATCGACTGCGCACCCAAACACGCTGATTTTTCGCCGATAACGACATGAGTCGCGCGCATGTGTCGACGCGTTCGGGGACCGCTGCCGTCGCGCTGTGCGCCCTGGTCGCGCTTCTATTGCCCTTCGGTCGCGCGTCAGAACTGCCGTTATTGGTCGGCGCCTGTGTCGGTATCGTGGCACTCGCTCGGCGCTGGTCAACGCTCAATGCGATAGCTGCCGTTCGCGTCGTTTGGATCGCGGGCGGCGCCTATGTCTGCGCTGCCGTGGTGTCGTGCCTAGATGCCGTCTCGCCGGAAAAATCCTGGCAATCCGCCATTGCCACGATACGCGTACCGCTGTTTGCTTTTGGAATACTCGCCTTATGCTTGGCCGCCATAGGACACGGAGAGGATCGCGAACGTTTATCACAGCGTCTGACATGGGCTGCGGCCTTGCCGGTGGCGATTTGGATCGTAGACGCGCTGGTGCAGATTGCCAGCGGCTATTCGCTCGGCGGGCAATTGGATGCGGATAGATTAAGCGGCATCTTTGGCGCGGATGATTTGAAGCTAGGTCCGCTGCTGCCGGCGCTGGCGCCATTGCTTCTGTGGCCCTTGATTGAGACTAAAGCTGGGCGCTCTCGATGGCTGTTGTCGGCTGCGTACTTGTGCACCTTGCTGGTGGTTCTGATGGCCGGATCACGTGCCGGTTGGCTGAGCTTCGGCTATGTGTCGGCACTATTGGTGTGGCGCTTATCGGCAGGTTCCTGGCGGCGAATGGCTTTGTGGGCGATGGCTGCAACGCTTGCCGCCACCTTGGCCGCCGGCGTGGCCTATCAATCTTCGCCCAATTTCCAAGCACGGGTCGATCGCACTTTGCGCGCCGGCAGTGGGGATGCGGATTTCGCGCTTGCGGGGCGCGTGCCGATCTGGCGCACGGCTATTGCGATGACTCGTGCGCATCCGATCAATGGCGTCGGCGTGCGCGGATTTCGGCATGCGTACCCAAATTTTGCCGCGGCTAATGATCCGTGGGTCAATGTCGCGGAAGGCACTGGGGCTGCGCATGCGCACCAGATCGTGCTGGAGCTGCTGACCGAAACCGGCCTAATCGGGCTGCTGCTTTGGATCACCGGCGCAGTCGCTTTGGTCCGCCTTTTCCAGCGGCAGAAGCCGACAATGGCGGCGCGCGCGCCGTGGATCGCGCTGGCAATTCTGGTGTTCCCCATGAATACACATCTCGCTTTCTATTCGAGTTTTCTCGGCATGGTAACGGCTTGGCTGCTCGCGCTCGCGTGCGCGCAATCGATGCTCGCAGCGCGCAAAGTACCCACCGATGGCTGAATCACTTTCGGCGATTGTCACCACGCTGGATAACGCGCAGACACTCGATAAGTGCCTGTCCAGCCTAAAGTTCTGTGACGAAATTATCTTGGTCGACTCGGGCAGCCGCGATGAAACACTGAGCATCGCGCGCGCCTATGATTGCCACATTCTGCATAAGGATTTTGCCGGCTACGGGCCGCAGAAAGCCTGGGCTGCGGCGCAGGCGCGTAATCGCTATGTGCTGCTGATGGATGCAGACGAATGGCTGCCAGCCGAATGCCAATTAGAAATTCAGCGCCTGATGGATAACAATCCAACGCTGGCCGGCTATAGCTTGCCGCGTCGCGAGCGGGTGTTCTGGCGGTACCAGCACGCTGGCACTCGCCTCAACCGCTATCTACGCTTGTTCGATCAAACGCGATTTCGAATGAGCGATTCCAGCATTCATGCGGCACCAGAAGTGGACGGAAAAATTGGGGCCATCAGCGCGGCTTTCTGCCACGATGGCGAGCCCGATATCCACACCAAAGTAGCCAAGATCAATGCCTATTCCACGGGTCTGGTCGCCGATAAACTTGCCCGCAAGACCGGCTTTGTGCGCTCGCGCATGCTCCTCTACCCGCCCTTCTTCTTTCTGCGCCTGTATTTTGGCAAGCGCCATTGCCTAAACGGCTGGGCAGGATTTATCAGTAGTGTCAGCGGCGCCTTCTACGTCTTTCTCAAATACGCCAAAGTCTATGAAGCCCAACGCCGGCCACCACACTGAGCGTGCGCCGTGGCACTGGCGCTTAGGATTCTGGTGCATGCGTCATTTGGCCCGGCGCGCCTATGGCACACAAATGCACATCGCCTGGGCGCTGTCCCCAGTACTTGCACGTCTATTCCCCAAACGACGCGCGATCGCGGCGGCCAATATCGCGCTCTGCTTCCCGGAATTTGAATCTCGCGCACAGGCGCAATTGCTCGAAGCCAATTTGCGCTCGACTGCCGTGGGCTTGTTTGAAACCAGCTTGGCTTGGTTTGCGCGCAAAGATGTCACGCGCCGGATCACCCAGGTGGACGGTATTGAACATTTGCACGCTGCATTGGCACATGGACGCGGCGCCTTGTGTCTGTTCAGCCATTTCACCTCAATTGAAATCGGTGGCCGGCTGCTGAGCGAGGCGCTTGGGCGGCCAATGCACCAGATGGTGCGCCGACACAATGATCCGGGTGTGGAAGCGGTTATTGACGCAGGACGCCGTGCATTTTGCGAGAAAACCATCGAGAAGCACGATCTGGCCGAGCTGTTGCGGTCGTTGAAAGCCGGTCATCCGGTGGGCTATGCGCCTGACCAGAATTTCAACAAGCACATGGCTTTTGTGCCCTACTTTGGGCAGCCAGCAGCGACCCTGACCACGACGTCGCGAATTGCACGCATGGCACGCACGCCAGTTCTGTGTTGCTGGGCCACGCGTGAGCCATCGGGCTTTGGTTATCGACTACAGATCGACGCGCCGCTGGACCACTTTCCCGGCCCTGATCCGGTGGCCGATACGGCCCGGATCATGGCTTTGCTGGAAGCAAAAGTGCGCCAGACACCGGCGCAATATTTGTGGGCCCACCGACGCTTCAAGACGCAGCCTAAGGGCGCCGCACCTGCCTATTCGCGCGATTTGCTGAAGCCGAGGAAGCTGGAAAAGCCCGAGTAGCTGCTCAATCGGGCTCGGCAGAATTCGCTCCCAAGCCGCCGCCCGTCGCGACCGGCGGACGCGCCTTGAAGCGTGCGTGCAGCCATAAATACTGCTCGGGTGCGGCAAGGATGGCCTGTTCGATCAATTGATTGACGCGCGTGGTATCGATCAACGCATCGGCGGTCGGAAAATCCTCCAGCGGTGCGCTTAAATGAATCTGATAGCTGCCGTCGGCCAGGCGTCGATGCGCAAAACCGATCACCGCGGCCCCCGTCAAACGCGCCATCTGGTGCGTCGCCGTGATCGTCGACGCTGGCACGCCAAAGAACGGCGCAAAAACGCGATCGCCGCGCCGATATTCCTGATCCGGCGCATACCAGAGCACCCCACCGCCTTTCAGGAAACGCAGCGCGGAGCGCAATTCGTCGCGTCGAAACATGGCGACGGCATAACGCGAACGCGCACGTTTAACCGCCCACTCGAAGGCGGGATCGTGGTGTTCTCGGTACATGCCCCCTATCAACACAAACTGCGTCAATAGTCGTCCGGCGAGTTCCAGGTGGCTGAAATGCGCGCCGACCAGCAAGACGCCGCGCCCCTGCGCCTTCAATGCGTTTAGAAATTCGAGTCCTTGGACTTCTACACGCAGCCTGCGCACACGCGCTGGCGATGCCATCCAAGCGAAGGCAAAGCTGATCAGCATACGGCCGGCTTCGCGCTCGCTCTCGGCGCCAACGTTCGCGCGTTCGGTTTCGGACCACTGCGGAAAACACAGATCAAGATTATGCTCAATGATGCGGCGGCGGCGCGGCATGAAGCGCAGAACTAAGGGACCAACAACGCCCCCCGCAGCCAAGGCCCATCGGTGCGGCAACTGTGCGATCAGCCACAACAGGGCCAGCGCCAGCCAGCTTGGCCATGACAGCGGGTGCCACAACGGCCGAGTGGCGGTCTTTACTTTGCGCATCCGTCGATTCTAACGAGCTTGCCGCGCGTCGGCGCTGCCGAGGCCACATCGCGCAGCGTGGGGCGAATCGTCCGCGGATCGTCAGCACGCAGCTAACGCCGCTGCCAATATACTTCGCGGCCCTTGACGTGCCCGACTGTCATGCGTCGCTTCTCGCGCGGCCTCTACACATTGGCGATGTATCTCGCCATGCCGGTGATCTTGTATCGCCTGGCATTCCGTGGCTTGCGTAATCGCGGCTATTTCTCACGCTGGCTGGAACGCTTTGGCTGGTTCAAAGACCCCAAACTCGAATCCTCGATCTGGATTCACGCCGTTTCCGTGGGTGAGTTCAATGCCTCGATTCCGCTTATCCGCGAGTTGATGCGTCGCCATCCTGATCACACCTTTGTGGTCACCACGATCACGCCTACGGGTTCCGATCGCGTGCTTAAGGAATTTGGCGATTCGGTGGTCCATGTCTATCTGCCCTACGATCTTCCGGCCGCGATCACGCGTTTTTTCGCGCGTGCCAAACCGCGCATAGCCGTGATCATGGAAACCGAGATTTGGCCAAATCTGTACTTCCAGTGCCGTGAACACGGCATTCCGATCTTTATCGCCAACGCGCGCCTGTCCGAACGCAGCCTGCGCGGCTATGGACCGGCGCTGTCATTGATTACAGAAGCGGTGCGTTGCGCCAGCATGATCGCGGCGCAATCGCAGGTGGATGCTGAGCGCTTTTTGCGACTCGGAGCCGACCCTGCGCGCGTGCGCGTGGTCGGCAATATCAAGTTCGACATGGCAGTTCCGACTGATCTGCGCGCCATCGCCAATGAATTCCGCACGCATTGGGGTTCTTTGCGCCCGGTTTGGATCGCAGCAAGTACGCACGAGGGCGAGGAAGCGGCCGTGCTGCAGGCACACGCGCGCATCCTGGGGCGATTTCCCGACGCCCTGTTGGTGTTGGTGCCGCGCCATCCAGAACGATTCCGGGCCGCAATTTCACTGTGTCGAAGCTATGGCTTTCGTACCACTTGCCGCAGCGAGGACCAGTTGGCGGCGCTCGATTCGCAATGTTTTGTGCTCGACTCGATGGGCGAAATGCTCAAGTTCTACGCTTGTGCCGATGCGTGTTTTGTTGGCGGTAGCCTGGACCGCATCGGCGGCCACAATGTGCTCGAACCGGCGGCCTTGGAGAAGCCGATTGTTATCGGGCCGCATACCTTTAACTTCGCCGAAATCACTGACACGCTGGTTGCCGAGCAAGCGGCCATACGCGTGCAAAACGGCGCTGAGCTCGGCAATCAAATTGTGCGCATCTTGAGCGATTCTAAACGCGCCGCGGCGATGGCACTCGCTGCACTTACGGTGGTCGAACGAGAGCGCGGCGCCGTGCCGCGAACGGTTGCGGCCGTGGAAGAAATTCTGACGACATCCCGCGTCGGCCGATAGCTGGATTCAGTCGCATTCCCGGACGCTGACATCCGCAGCGAAATGCCCGCGCAGAAATGCCTCAATAAGCGGAAATTTGTCTAGCGGCTCCGAGCGGCCGCCAGTGATCGGCCAATGTTCGGCGTGAAAAGCGAACTGGTGCTCTCGCAAGCGCAGCATCATGTCGTTCGACATCTCCATC
>Ga0105047_10009324_pt1 | contig 16173 bp, 11 predicted proteins | sample MAT04_FD_78384 | JGI IMG/M metagenome (GOLD analysis project Ga0105047, IMG submission 78384) | Freshwater microbial communities from Lake Fryxell liftoff mats and glacier meltwater in Antarctica - MAT-04 (megahit assembly) | ecosystem: Environmental > Aquatic > Freshwater > Ice > Liftoff...
CGTCGAAGGTTTGCGGACCCCATTTTACTGTCTTCGTGGCATCGGGGTTCGCGGGGTTGTTCGTGCTGTTGTCGTACCACACGGTGAACGTCAGCGTGCTCTTTTCGGGTACCACCACAGGCTGCGTGAAGGTGTACGGCAACTGCCAGTTGAAATCGTAATGCGGCACGTCGAGCAGCGTCGTCGTCTTGCCGTCGGCGGTCGTCAGTTCGTAGCGGCACGCCTTCCCGCGCACGTGCATGTGCGGCATCAGCGAGGTGATCGTCACTTCCGTTGGCAGCACCAGCTTGCCCGTTTCCTTGTGGTTGTCGGCACCCGGCGGGATGCTGATGCGCGGGTTCGCCACCGCACCGACTTTGGCTTCGAAACGCGGGGCACTCTTCGCGTAAATCACGCCGATGCGGGTGCGGTCGGTCGTTGCTGTGCCGTCGGGGGTGTAGTGAATCTGGAGTTTCAGGATCGCGCCTTTGGGCAACTTCTTCGCGTAACCGTCGGGAAGGACAATCGCGCCGTTGCCGGGAACGTACGCGGCGAAGAACCCCTGGCGGTCGTCGTCGGTCGTGTCACGGATCGTCGGCCGCCCACCTGGGAATGCCTTCAGGATTCCGCCGCCCGGCGATATTACGTGAACGAGCACATGGTGGACGGTCGTTCGCGAACCCGGTTGCACTTCGATCGATTGCACCCATTTGTCTTCGTCGAGGTGCGTTTCGATGATGATGTTCTGGTAGGGCATGATGCCCGTCGCTTTGATCTCGACCGGCTTCGGCAACTGGAATACGGCATCGGGTACGCCGATCTGCCAGTCTTTCGGCCACGCTTTCGCGAGTGGCGCATCGGCGACCTCGCCGAGCGTGGTGCCCGATTTCAGCCACGAAAGCAGGTCCGCTTTATCGGCGATGGACAGCGATTTGTCGTTGCGGAACGGCGAGTGCGTGCCTTCTTTCGGCGTCGCGGCGAACCACGGTGGCATCGTCCCGCCTTCAACGACTTTGCGAATCATACCCTTGTGGGCCAGCACATCTTCGTGCGTCATCAGCACGAATGGGCCAACGCCGCCCGCGCGGTGGCACTCCTGGCAGTTTTGTTGCACGATGCGGGAAATGCGGTTGTGGTACGTCACCGCCACCGCGTTCGGCTTCGGCAGATCGAGCGCACAACCGGGTGCGGTCGTCGCTTTCACTTCGGGATCTTTATCGATTAACAAGCGGTCGAGTGCGTTCTTCAAATACGTCTGTTTTGGAGCATCGAGCGAATAGCCGAGACCGTACTGATCGTCGATCGCGCCGCGATACACGACGGTGCGTGCGGCATCGAGCACGATGACTTCGGTCGTCGTACTCGCACCGAGTGCGGCCGCGAATATCCCCTTCGCATCGCTGGCGAACCGCCCTTTGAAGGTTGCCACCGTTCCCGTGGCCGTCGGGTTCACGAACAGGAACGCGATGCCCTTCGGCGTGTAGTCGGCTTCAATTTTCGCGAGTGTGGAAGTGAATTTCTTGCAGAGCGGGCAAGATGGGTCGTGCATCGCCACGACGAGATAACGACTGCTGCGATAATCCGAAAGCGTGCCAGCCTTGCTGTTACTATCGGTAAACGACCGATCCGGAATGAACCGGCCAATCGCACCATCGCCGGGCCGTAACACCTTTGGGGATTCCTTCACGCCCTCTGCGGTCGCAGTGATGGCGAGAGACAACAAACCGACAATCGCAAGCAGTCGCATGACTCGGTTCTCTTGGTAAAAGCGGTTTCGTTACTGTAGCAACAACACGATTCACGGCGAAAGATTACATGAGTGAACTGACGATTTTTTACCGCGAATGATACGAAACACACGAATGGAATTCAAACGAACACAATTCCAGTTTTCTTGCTACTTTTCGTGTATTTCGTGTGATTCGTGGTTGAAACAAACCAAATCCCTATCGGGTGAGTTCCAGTACGGCCCACAAGGAAGGGTCGTCGCTGAACGGGAAATCGGCGTTCACGCTCAAGAACTCGTCGCCGCGTTCGCGGTCGCGCAGGGCGAAGTAGAAGCCCAGTCGCGGGTGTTGCTCGGGGTCGTAGCCGGTGAGCACACCGACGGGCAAAAATGCTTCCAGCCGGTAGCCACCTTTGATCGTGTGGCTGCGGAACGGGACATCGCTGGTGCTGCACAACGGGGCATCTTGCAGTGCGCGGTTGATCTTCGTTTGCGCGAATGCGGGTTCCTCTTTCTCCGTGCCACTGCCACTCGGTAGAAAGTGAAACTGATGGCAATATCGCGTTGCCCGGTGGCTGGTGCGTGCGTCGCGAGTGTCGATCCAGAGCGTGAAACCATCGGAGGTTTTCGGCCGGTCGATATCGCCCTGAGGTTCCTGTTCCTTGCCCGTGACCGTCACTTGCACGCCGAGCCCGAACTCGTTCCACGCCAACCGCACATCGCCGATGCGCGTCGCACTGTCGAGTTCGGCGAACGTCTCGATTCGTGCGGATTCGGGCAGATCGACGATGCCATCGTCGTCATCGCCTAGCGGCATCGCTTTGCAATATTCGCACGGGTGGCAAAGCCGCACGAGAAACCGGTTCGGTACGATCGGCGTCAAATCGAAACTCCTCAGGCACCCAGGTGTTTGATGATTTCGTCGGTAATCGTCTGCGTATTGCCGGTGCCGCCGAGGTCTTTGGTGAGTCCGTGGCCGGCTTGCAGCGTCCGGGCGACGGCGAGTTCGATCCGTGCGGCGGCGGCGCGTTCGCCGACGTAATCGAGCAACATTGCCGCACTGCGGATGACCGCCGTCGGGTTCGCGATCCCTTGCCCCGCAATGTCTGGCGCGCTCCCGTGGACGGCTTCAAACACGGCGTAGCGAGACCCGAGGTTCGCACCTGGCACGACGCCGAGGCCACCGACGAGGCCAGCGCACAAGTCCGAAATCACGTCGCCGAACAGGTTTTCCATCACGAGGACATCGAACGGCGACGGGTCTAATGCCAGTTCGAGGCAGAGATTATCGATCGGCTTTTCGTCGAACGCGATAAACGGATATTCCTCCGCCACCGCCCGCGCGCATTCGAGAAACAGGCCATCCGAAAGCCGCATCACATCGGCCTTGTGGCAAAACGTCACGCGCTTCCGACCGGCGGTTCGCGCGTAATCGAAGGCATAGCGTACGATCCGCTCGCAGGCCGGTTTCGTAACCACCCGCAGGCTTTCGATGACGCCGGGCACCACTTGATGCTCCAGCCCCGCATACAAGCCTTCGGTGTTTTCCCGCACGACGATCAGGTCGACTTTCTCGTAAGGAACCTTGACGCCGGGGATCGTCTTCACGGGGCGAACGCTGGCGTAAAGATCGAGTCCCTTCCGCAACCGCACGTTGATCGAGCGATAGCCTTTGCCCACCGGCGTGGTACACGGCCCCTTGAGCGCGACGCGATGCTGGCGGATGAGGTCGAGCGTGACTTCGGGGAGAGGGTCGCCGTGCGTCTCAGCGGCGTCCAGCCCCGCATCCGCGCGAATCCAGTCGACGGTCACGCCGGTCGCCGCAACCACTCGGCACGCCGCCGAAGTGACTTCCGGCCCAATGCCATCGCCTTCGAGAAGCACAATTTTCATTCCGACGACCTCCTGGAGAGGAGTTGGTTCGCTCGCGTTATGTTACGGCGAATCGGTGAGACATCGAGCCGATTCCTCGTGCGGGTCGGGTAAGTCGCAAAGTCCATCGAATCGTTTCGCAACTCGACCGAGAAGTCTGTCGCAACGGTTGCAAGCCGACGATAACTCACGACATGCGTCGCGAGTTCGGTTAAGATCATTGTGAGAATGTTAGCATTCGGATCATTGTCCGTTCGAAATGTCGCAAGAGGTCGCGCCGTGAGTACGCCCGATGGGACGATATCCAACACGACCATTTCGGGAGGGACTTCGCCGGAAGGCACCCTTATCCAAACAACCGAGATGCAAATTGGTTTCGTGCCGCTCTGCGCGCCGCCCGGTTACGAACTGTTCGAAGAACTCGGTCGGGGCGGCAATGGCGTCGTTTACAAAGCTCGCGATACGATCTTGGGCCGTCTCGCCGCGGTGAAGATGATCCTCGGCGGGCAATACACCGATCCCGTTTCGCAGGCGCGTTTCCTCATCGAAGCGGAAGTCATCGGGATGCTCCAACATCCGAACGTGGTGCAAGTGTACGGTTACGGCCAACACGAAGGCCAACCGTACTTTGCACTCGAATACGTCGATGGTGGTAACCTGGCCGAAAAGATCGCACAGGGTGTCGCCTTCACTCCCGATGCCGCGGCGAAGTTCGTACTGACGCTCGCCGAAGGGATGGCCGCCGCACACGCGAAGGGCATCGTCCACCGCGACCTGAAGCCCGCGAATATTTTGCTGTCGTCGGATGGCACGCCGAAGATTACCGACTTCGGGCTGGCGAAGCACGGCAACGCGGACTTCACCGCATCGGGCGCGATCATGGGCACGCCCGCCTATATGAGCCCGGAGCAAGCGGCGGGGCGGACACGCGAAATTGGCACGTCGTCGGACGTCTATTCGCTCGGCGTGATTCTCTACGAATTGTTGACTGGCAAGCCGCCGTTTCGCGGCGAAACCGGCATACAGACGATGAAGCTCGTCATCGAATGCGATCCGGATCGCATTCGCAATACCGTCACGCAGACGCCGCGCGATCTCGAAACGATCTGCATGCACTGCCTGAAAAAGGAACCATCGCAACGCTACGCCACGGCCGCGGCGTTAGCCGACGATCTCCGCGCGTATCTCAGCGGACAAACCATCACCGTTCGCCCGACGATTTGGGCAGAACGCTTCTGGCGGAAGTGCGCCCGACACCCCGCACTGACGGCGCTAACGGCACTTTTGCTGCTGTTGTGCATCGTCGTCCCACCGATTCTCTGGTCGTACAGCCGACAAGTTCGCGCGATCGAACTGGCGAGGCAATCCGAGTCCGACCGTCGACAGGAAGAGCATAACGCGAGAGAATCGGCCGAGTATTTTGCCAACTTTAATCGTGTATTGCGGCGGATCGCGCTTCCGAAGGCGGGTTGGACGTGGGAAGCCAGCCAGGAATTGACAGTTGCGTCCAAAGCTAGGACGGCACTGAAAGATCTCGTAGAACTGCGCTCGGCCGTCCTCGAGACCGAGGCGGCGGTCGATTTGCGACTGACCGGCACGGTTTGTCCGGTCACGCCGAGTTCCGCCGCGATGATCGCTTGTAGCGCCGATGGCAAGTGGCTTGCCGTCGGAGATCGCCGCGTGGAAACGAGCCGGTTGACTTGCCGGTTGCGATTGATCGATGCGAATACGCTCGAATTGAAGCACGATCTGAGCTTTCCCAACGGGGATCTTTTCAACATCAACAAACCCGATGGAGCGCGCTGCATCGCCATCAGCCCCGATAGCAAGTGGCTTCTGATCGGCACCCGAAGCGGCCACATTCACCGCTGGAAGCTCGACGATCCGAAGTTGCCGATGACGACGTGGACGGGTATCGCATCCGAAGCGACGAGCTTGGCATTCGACCGCGAATCGAAGGCTGTTTTCGCGATTCACAAAGATTTCCAGGTCGCGCGGCGCGAACTCGCCGGCGACGGGAAAATCACGCACCAAATCTTTGCGAAGCTTGCGGGCTACGACCCACACGTGACGTTTCTAGCAACCAGCCCCGTTCGCTACGATGCCACACAAGAGCAGCGAAATGCCTTGCCATATGCGTTGCTCGTGGCCACTTCGGGGCGGAACCAACTTCTGAACCCCGACACGCTTGAGGAGATCCCCAGCCCGTATCTGTATTGGGATTTCCGAAAGGGTGAGCCGCCCGGTTTGATGTCGGCGTATTTCGACCCAACGACGACTGCGACGTACGCGCATTTCGAAGATTATATCCAGCGATTCGACGGCTCGTCGCACGTACAATCGGGCGTGTTTTTCGGTGGCCGCAAAGACGCGGTGACAAACCACTTCGCCTGTTCCCCCGATGGCCAACTGCTCGCGGGGGTGACGATGCAAAACCGCTTGTTACTCGCAACGACGCGGACGGCGAAGACCGTCGCCGAAACGTACGTTGGCAAAATCTACGATCTCGCGTTCAGCCGGGATGGGCAGAGCCTGTTCGTCGTCAACGATACCGGCGTGTTGCAGTTCGCCGTGCGCCGCCCCAGCCAACCGGTAACGGGCCAACTGAGTAGTTACACGCTCTGGCAATTCAACCCCACTGTCGGAACGAACGGCGAACGGCGTGTAACGACGCTCGGCGGTATGAAGTTCGGCATATATTACGCGACTTATGCCGAATGGAGCGAGCAAAAAACTACATGGGACGTACAGAAGATTCTCGGGTTCGTTCAGAGTACTGGCGACCAATTCCTCATCGACTCGCCGAAAGCAAAACGCCCGATTCTCTCGCTCAACGGCGAGAATCTGTACGGTTGCGATCGCAAGACATCGGAACTGCAAGCGCTCGTCAAGCCGACGAAACTCGTCGTCGCGATGGCGTACGATCCCGATGGGCAGACGTTCTGGACGGCGGAAGGGGCAAGCGTACATTTGCGATCCGCCAGCGATGGTCGAGAGTTAAACAAATGGAGCAACATTCTGAATGCATCGAGCGGACGCGGGAGTGTATTCGCGATTGCCGCCGGTTCGCGCGGAGTTGTTGCGGGGTGCCGCGATGGGCGATTCGTTTACTTGAAAAGCCAGACGGCGGAACCGATAAAGAGTTGGGTGATGCGGAACGAAACTCCCACCCTACTGGCACAGTTGCCCGATGAATCGGCCGTTCTCGTAGGGACCGAATCGGGGGATATTCTCCGCTATACACTGCCGGAAGCGACATCCCAATTGAATCTCAAAGCCCACGATGGCCGCATCGTCGGCCTCGCGATCCACCCGCAAAATGCCTACGTCGCTAGCGCCGGCAGCGATGGACAAGTGACCCTCTGGACGTGGCAAGGTGCCACATTGCAGCGGTTCGCACACCTTTATCCCGCGGGTTCGTTGACCATGCGACAACTCGCGTTCACCCCCGATGGCACGAAACTGCTCGCGTTGAAAGAAGGAGCGCACGGCATCCAAAGTTGGGATCTCGCCGCGATACGCAAAACATTTCAGGAACTGCAAATCGACCCGTGATGTTCGACCGCGTTACGCCCAGGGCGAGGGTTTCTTCTCGAAAAATGCGTGCAGGCCGCCGCGACACTCGTCGGTCAGGCGTGGCTCCGCGCTGGCGGTGGCTAACTCCGTGACGCTCATCGCGTGTTGCGAACAGCGCCGAAGGAGTTCCTTCGTTGTCGCGATCGCCTTGGGGCCGCCGGCGGCACACGCTTGCGACCAGTTCATTGCCACGTTCATCAACTCCCCGCCCGACGCGACCGAGTTCACTAACCCGAGCTTTAGCGCATCGACGGCATCGACCATTTCGCCCGTGAGTAACAGCCACCGTGCCGCGCGTTCGCCGACGTGCCGCAACAGATGCGGCAGCACCATCGCGGCCACCAACCCGCGCCGGACTTCGGGGTAACCGATCTTCGCATCGGGCACCGCCACGGCGAGGTCGCACACCGTCATCAGCCCCGCACCGCCCGCCACGGCCACCCCGTTGATCGCCGCAATCGTCGGCTTCGGCAACGTGTATATGCGTTCGTAAAGTGCGGATAACTGGTGTGCATCGTGCCAGATCACGCCATCTTCCGACGTGTGGTTCAAGGTGCCGCGCAACTCTTCGAGGTCCATTCCCGCACAGAACGCCGGCCCAGAACCGGTGAGGATCACGCAGCGGACGGCATCGTCGTTCGCGGCACGTTCGAACGCCGTGTGAAGTGCCGCCACCAGCGCCCGCGACAGCGCATTTCGCTTTTCGGGCCGGTTCAGTGCGATCACCGCTACCGCACCCCTCAGTTCGTAAGTCGCGATGTTCGACATGGTGGCCCCGTTTCGACGAAAATTTTGTATGGCGTCTGCGGATGACGTTGGGTAATGTATGCGCTCACGAACGACTTTGGCGAAGTCACTCTTCCGCTTAGCTCACAAGGTCGTTCTCATTTCAAAGGATTCACGATGGACTGGTATCTGGCCGTTCTGCAAAAGTACGCGACATTCGAAGGTCGCGCGCGACGCAAAGAGTACTGGATGTACGCTCTATTCACGACTCTGATTAGCATCGTGTTAATGATCGTCGACTCTGTCGCAGGTCTGACCAAACTCGCGGGTGGCCAAATCAGCCCGCTGAACACGCTTTACGGTCTTGCGGTCTTGATCCCAGGACTTGCTGTTATGGTCCGCAGACTCCACGATACAAACCACAGCGGATTCTGGATCCTTATCCTTTTCGTGCCGTTCGTCGGGGTGATCATCCTTTTGTTATGGCTCATCAAGGAAGGTGATAGCCGAAGCAACGAATTCGGACCGAACCCGAAAGCGCGAGAGCGATCTCGTTACGATGACGAAGATGATGAGGAAGACAACAGGAGAAGTCGGCGTCGGAGCAAACGACGCGATGAAGAGGAAGACGAAGAGGACGAAGACCTCGACGAACGGCCACGTCGCAAACGCCGCAACGACAACGATTAGTTAGGATCGCTCAGCCATCGTCACCCTACGAATGCGCCACCGAAAGTCATACCCTCCGGCATCGCATCGTGCGGGTCGAGCGATAGCCCCTGATGGCTGCCCGCGAAGCTTCGGCCGTGGTGACAACGTAGAAATCGTCGACCACTTTCACCCGCACTTGCGCGCCGCCACCGTTATCGGGGATGACGATCAGTTCATCCTTGCCGTCGCCGTCGATGTCAACGGCGGTCACAAACAGCCCGACGCGGGTTAAGTCTTCGCCGGGGAACAGATCGATTAGCGGCAACAAATCGGCACCGTTTGCCCCAATGACGCGAAGCCAACTGCCGCCACCCGGACCGGTGACGTACGCTTTGTCGATCTGGCCATCGCCGTTAAAATCGCCCGCACCGAACCGGCCCGTCCGGGGAACGGCGCGAATGTTGTGCCCTCAACCAGCGTGCCCGTTGCGTTCACATCGAACCGGCGCACGTCGCTGTTGTTGCCACCGACCAGCACGCGATACGATGGCCCGCCGGGTGCGTTCATCGGCGCAGTCGGCGGCGAAATCTCCATCGGCGGTGGCGATGACGGAATTTCAACGGGCGGCGGCGTAGCAGGGATCTCTGGCGGTGCCTGCGGAACTAGTGGTGGCGGTGGCGCGACTGGCGGGGCCGGTGGAATGACCGGCGGCACCGGTGGTGGTGGCAGAGGAACTTCGGGCGGCGCAGGTGGGCTAACCGGCGGCGGTGGTAGTGGGACTTCGGGCGGCACTGCGGGTGGGCTGACGGATGGTTGCACGGGTGGGATCTCCGGCGGGGGTGGCGGGTTACAGAGAACGACTCGAGTACCGTCGTATGCAACCGCGATGCCAGTGGTTTCGAGCTGGTCGAACGTGCCCGTCCGCGTGCCGACGGCGTCGAGAATCGCGTAAAAATTGTGCGGCAAAATCCCCGCGCCCATCGACAACACTTGCAGCATTCCCGCGAGCGTCATTGCCCCGCCGATCTCGAGTTTGCCGAAAGCGATGCCATCGACTTCCAACACCACGCGGCCCGTGGAAAGCGCACACCTTGCTTGCGCTGCGGGCTGGCACGAAAACGGATCAAGTGCCCCCGGTCGAAGTATAAACGTGTCGCAACATGTCGGCATGATCGCTCGGCAGATCGACTGGCATTTGCAAAAGTGCGAGTGAGAGCGTTTTTCCTTGGGTGTCGGAACGCAAACTGCGGCTTGCGCCCCCGGCGAGAACGTTCGACAACACGAAATTGAACGCGCGCACATTTGCGGCGGGGTAACGTATCACCTCGGTGGCTCCGAGCGGCAGGAAGTATGCGGCCACGACCTCGGCAGTCAGGTGCGCGTCGAGCCACGCGAACCCCGCATCGGTGTACGCGATAATCGCAATGTTCGCGTGGTTTCCCTTATCGCCACTCCGACCGTGCGCGATGGTGGACAGCGGTGCGTTCATGAAATGCATCATCCCATGAAATGGGGAATCGAAAGCGAAATCGCGACTCTCTGGTTGTAGGTTTCGATTTCCGATTTGGTATATTAGACGTGCATCGCGTATGATGTTCGTCGAAACGATTCGACTCGACAAACCCGAACCTTATGGCGGTTACACCACTCGTTCGGAATGGTGCTGCCCTTTGGTCAATGCGCGTTCCGGGCAGCTGACGGCTGGCGAACCCGGTCCGGGACTTCCGTCCTCCGAACGCCATTTGTGTTTGTGGAGACTCCATGTATCTGTATGCAGCCGATGTCACGTCTACTGCCAGCCTGCTTGGGCCGTACGCGTGGATTTTTGCCGGTGCGGGGATGCTGTTTGGCATCGTCGCCAGTATGTGGTCGAAGCTGAAAGGCCTCGCGTGGCGGATCGTCAGTTTGTTCATCCAGCGGATCGAGATCCCCACGGAGTCCGCACACGAAGCGGTCGTGTCGTATCTCATCAAGCACTACAAGCGTTCGCGCAGCTACGACCGCATGTACGGTGCCAACTGGGACTACCAGCGCGACGGTCGCTACGGCCTGATCCCGTACGAACTCTTCGGCAGCCGTATGTTGATCTTCTGGAACGGCTGGTTCCCGTTTATGTTCTCGAATCAGCTCGAAAACAAGCACTCGACCAGCAAGCCGGGCGGTTCGTCGGATACGCCATCGGGCGTGTCGAAGATCTATTCGTCGATCACGTTCCTTCGCGGCACGCTCGACGTCGAGAAGATTATTCGCGAAGCCTGTATGGCGCGGAACAACCTGTCGTGGTCGGTCGAAGACGATCAAGAAGCGAAGAAGAACCGCTTCAGCATCCACTTTATCCCACAGCGGGGCGACCGCGACGACGACTACGGCGGCAGCAGCGATGGCTTATCGTGGTACCAGCAAGGCGCGTATCGATTGCTCGCGCACTCGGTCGAGCAACTCGGCAAAGCCCGCACGAACAACGGCAAGGCACTCGATAACCTGATCTTCCCGCAACGGGTGAAGGATCTCATCAAGGAGATCGAACTGTGGCGGAAGAGCAAAGGCTGGTACATCGAAAAGGGCATCCCGTGGAAGCGTGGCTGGATGCTTTACGGCCCTCCCGGCACCGGCAAGACGGCACTCGCTCGCGCCTTCGCCGAAGACTTGAACATGCCGATTTACGTGTACAACCTCGCCGAGATGGGCAATCACGACCTCACGAAGGCATGGTCCGAAATGCAGGTGAACGTGCCGTGTATCGCGCTGATCGAAGACATCGATAACGTCTTTCACGGTCGCGAAAACGTTGCCCGGAAGGGCAGCATGTTCTCGATGATGATGACCGGCAAAAAGGACGATCAAGACGATAAGAACGGCAACCGCGGCAGTGGCGGCATGTTCGCTCCGCCCCTGACGTTCGACTGCTTGCTGAACTGCCTCGATGGCGTCGAACGCGCCGACGGGATTTTCACCGTCGTCACCACGAACGACATCAGCAAGATCGACGTGGCACTCGGCCAGCCGCGGCAGTTGCCCAACGGCGATACGGAGTTCATCTCGACCCGGCCCGGACGGATCGATAAAGCGGTCGAACTGACGTACATGGAGCTTGCGGACAAGCGGAAAATGGCCGCCCGCATCCTCGGTGCCTTCGAGGTGCCGCACATGGAAATGCTCGACTTCGTGGATCGTTATCCCGACATGCAAGAGACGCCCGCACAGTTCCAGGAACGGTGTGCACAGATCGCGCTGCGGTGCTTCTGGAACGACAAGTTCGCCGCCGAAGAGAAGAAGCCCGACGTGTCCGAAGTCGCCGAATCGCTCCTGCGACCCTCCGCGAACGGCGTGCATTAGCCGAAGCCGCACGGCGGGGCACGTGCCCCGCCGTGTCGTGCCACTATAATACTCGGAGTGCTCCCTCCTGCGGATCGACGAGGAACGGCCCAATGCTGTTGAGAAATTGCGGACTCGCTTCGATGGTTTGCCTGTTGTTTGCGACAATTCCTGCGAGTGCGGCGGTCGATTTTTCGCGCGATATCCTGCCGATCCTTTCGGAGAATTGCTACCACTGCCACGGGCCGGATGAAGCCGCACGGAAGGCGGGTTTGCGCCTCGATACGAAGGAGGGCGCGTTCCGGAAGAAGAAAGATCGCACGATGATCGTGCCCGGCAAGAGTGCGGAAAGCGAAGTGATCGCGCGGGTGTTCAGCAAAGATGCCGAAGACATGATGCCGCCGCCGGACTCGAATCGCAAGCTGACGCCGAAGCAAATCGCACTATTGAAACAATGGGTCGACGAGGGCGCAAAATGGGGAACGCACTGGTCGTACATGCCGTTACCGCGTGCGACTGCGGTTCCCAAAAGTGCGGAGCGCAACCCGATCGATGCGTTCGTTGCGGCAGGGCACATCAGCGAAGGATTCGCATTTTCCGCCGAATCGACGAAGGAAGCGTGGCTACGCCGCGCGACGTTCGACCTCACGGGCCTGCCACCGACGCTGCCCGAAATCGATGCTTTTAAGGCCGATGTGAGCGCGACCGCGCACGAAACCGTCGTGGATCGCTTACTGGCGTCGCCGCGCTACGGCGAACGCATGGCGGTCGAATGGCTCGACCTCGCACGTTACGCCGACACGCACGGCTACCAGTCGGACCGCTTCCGCCAGATGTGGCCATTCCGCGACTGGGTGATTCGTGCTTTCAACAGCAACCAGCCGTACGACGAATTCGCAACGTGGCAACTCGCCGGCGACATGCTACCGAACCCCACGAAAGATCAACGGCTGGCGACCGCGTTCAACCGGTTGCACATGCAAAACGAAGAAGGTGGCGTCGTCGAGGAAGAGTTCCGCGTCGCGTATGTCGCGGATCGCGTCAACACGTTCGGAACCACATTCCTCGCCCAGACTTTCGAGTGCTGCCGCTGTCACGATCACAAGTTCGACCCGATCTTGCAGAAGGATTATTACAAGCTGTTCGCGTTCTTCCAGAACATCGATGAATCCGGGCAGACGTCGTATTTCACGAACGCGATGCCCGTACCGACGCTGTTACTGTCCACCGACGAGCAAGACGCGAAGATCCGCACGCTAGTGCAGAACATCGATGTGGCGAAGGCGGCCCTGACCGCGTTACGGGATTCCGCACCAGCCGATTTCGAGAAATGGCTGGCTATCAGGCCAAAAGAACCGGCGTTGCCGGGCCTTGTGGCGTCGTTCGATTTCGATGAACTGAAAGCGAATCAGTCGCCGAACGGCGTCGATGCGAAACAGCCCGCGAACGGCCACGACGGCCCGATGCTCGTCGACGGCAAACGCGGCAAGGCGGTATCGCTCAACGGCGAGAATGGCTTCGACATTCCCGGCGTCGGTCACTTCTCGCGGTCCGACCCGTTCAGCTTTTCGATGTGGGTTCGCGCAGAAGCACTCGTGCCGCGTGCGGTGATTTTGCACCACAGCAAAGCCCCCATCGATGCGGGAAGTCGCGGCTACGAACTGCTCCTCGAGAACGGTCACGTCGCACTCGGGTTGCACCATATGTGGCCGGGGAACTCGCTGAAAGTGTCGGCGAAAACGCCGATTCGTACGAACACCTGGACGCATATCACCGTGGCCTACGATGGCTCCGGCCATGCCGACGGTGTGCAAATTACCCTTGATGGCAAGCCTGCCGAACGCGAAGTGATTCGTAACAATCTCCGTAAAGACACCACGTATGAAGATGGCGAGCCGAACCTCGCGCTCGGGAACCGCTTCCGCGACAACGGCTTCCGTGGCGGCGCGATCGACGATCTCAAAATCTTCGCCCGCGCGATCACGCCAATCGAGGCGGCACACCTCGCGGGGCTCGCGGATTTCACAACGGCATGGACGGCGAAAACCCTTCCGCCCATTCAACGCGAATCGCTGCTTGCGTATTATTTGTCCGCGATTCACGAACCATCGCAGAAGCCGTTGGCGGCGTTGAAAGCCGCCCGCACCGCGCACGCGAAGTTCGTTCACGCGATCCCCGAAGCAATGGTGATGGAGGAACTGCCGACTCCGAAACCGGCGTTCGTGCTCACCCGCGGTGCATACGATTCGCACGGTGAAGCGGTGACCGCAACCACGCCGGCGTTCCTCGGTGCGTACCCGGACAATTTGCCGAAGAACCGCCTCGGCCTCGCGAAATGGGCCACTTCGCCCGATCATCCGCTGTTCGCGCGCGTAGCGGTGAATCGGCTTTGGCAGCAGATGTTCGGGCGTGGCCTCGTCGAAAGCAGCGACAACTTCGGTAGCACGGGACAGGTGCCCACACACCCCGAACTGCTCGACTTTCTTGCCCGCGATTTCATCGAACACAAGTGGGACATGAAGCGAATGCTGCGGAACATGGCACTCTCGCGGACTTATCGCCAATCGTCCAGAACCGATGCGGCGCGGTTGCAGAAAGACCCGTACAACCTGTTACTTTCCAACGCACCCGTACGACGGCTGACGGCGGAAATGCTCCGCGATCAATCGCTGTTCGCCTCGGGGTTACTCCATGAGAAACTCGGTGGGCCGAGCGTGTATCCGTATCAACCGGAAGGGTTGTGGAACGAGGCACTGGGCCGGCCGAACTACCCGCAATCGAAGGGCACGGAACTCCATCGCCGTAGCCTTTACACCGTCTGGAAGCGCACGGCCCCGCACCCGCAAATGTCCACATTCGACGCCGCCGACCGCAGCGTCTGTTCGGCGAAACGCCAATCGACGAGTACGCCACTACAGGCACTCGCATTGCTCAACGACACGCAAATCGTCGAGGCCGCCCGCTTCCTCGGCGAACGCATGTTGCGCGAGGGTGGCACTACCGCGAAATCCCGCGCGACGTGGGTGTTTCGCACCGTCTGCGCACGGGTACCGAGCGAACGCGAACTCGCGATACTCGTGAAACTTTACGACGAACAGAAGGCGAGTTACGCGACCGACCACAAAGCCGCCGAGAAACTGCTGAGCGTCGGCGAAGGGAAACGCGACCCGAAACTGGATGTGGCAGAAGCCGCCGCTGCCACGCAGCTATCGCTAGCAATCCTCAACCACGACGACGCCGTCACGCGGAGATAACGAAGATATGATCGAAGTGCAGGGCCTGACGAAGCAGTTTTCCGAACGAGGGAATGCAGCGGTCGATGACGTTTGGTTTACGGTGCAGCCCGGCGAGGTGTTCGGGCTGTTGGGGCCGAACGGCGCGGGGAAAACGACGACGCTACGGATGTTGTGTACCGTGCTGAAACCGTCGGCGGGCGGCGCGACCATCGCCGGTTTCGACATGGTCGACGAACCCGGCAAAGTCCGCGAACGCATCGGGTTCCTCTCCGCGAACACCGGAGTGTACGACCGCATGACCGCGTTCGAGATGGTCGAATATTACGGCAAACTCTACGGAATGAGCGGCGACATACTGCTTCGCCGCATTGATACGCTCTTCGACACGTTCCAACTCAACGAGTTTCGCAACGTGGTCGGCGGCAAGATGAGCACCGGTATGAAGCAAAAAGTGTCGATCGCCCGCGCCCTTATCCACGATCCACCCGTGTTGATTTTCGACGAGCCGACGAACGGACTAGACGTGTTGGTACAACGGGCCGTCATCGAAAACATCGCGGCACTACGGAAGCAGGGGAAGACGATTTTGTTCTCGACGCACATCATGCGCGAAGTGGAAAAGCTCTGCGATCGCGTCGCGATCATGGCCAAAGGCCGCATCGCCGCCTGCGGCACACCCGACGAACTGCGTGCCCAGTACGGCGAAGCCGACCTCGAAGAAATCTTCTTTAGCCTCGTCAGTTGATCGATCACTCCGCATTCGGGTCGATGCCGAGTCGACGCAGTTTCTCGGCCAAACGCTCGGCACGTTCGCGTTCGCTCTCGGCACGTTCGCGTTCGCTCTCGGCACGTTCGCGTTCGCTCTCGGCACGTACACTTTCCCGCTCCGCTCGGGTGCGTTCGTATTGTGCGAGTTCGCGTTCACCATCCGCACGCGTGCGTTCCTTCTCCGCACGGACGCGTGCGGAATCGCGATCGTTCTCGGCGTCTTCGAGTTCACAAAACGCGACGTCCGGACTTTTCCACTCGCGACCGTCTGGCCCGAACACCGTCAGGTGACCGTCGTCCAACACGAAACGGAAGCCAACACGC
>Ga0105047_10009326_pt1 | contig 16172 bp, 18 predicted proteins | sample MAT04_FD_78384 | JGI IMG/M metagenome (GOLD analysis project Ga0105047, IMG submission 78384) | Freshwater microbial communities from Lake Fryxell liftoff mats and glacier meltwater in Antarctica - MAT-04 (megahit assembly) | ecosystem: Environmental > Aquatic > Freshwater > Ice > Liftoff...
CATACCCACCCCGGCGCCGCCGTTTGCCAGTGTCGAAGACCTGGCCCGCCGCGCTGGCCTGGACGCCCACGCGCTGCAGCTGCTGGCCCAGGCCGATGCGCTGGCGCCACTGGTCGGCCACCGGCACCAGGCGGCCTGGGCCGTGCGCGGCATCGACACCCGTGCTACGCCGATGCTGCAGGCCACCCGCACCACCGAGGACGCGGCATGGCTGGACGCACCGGCCGCCGGCCCGGCGCTGCTGGCCGACTACCGCAGCACCGGCCTGTCGCTCAGCAACCACCCGCTGGCCTTGCTGCGCACGCAGTTGCAGGCGTTCAAGGTGCAGCCGGCGGCGGTGCTGGCCTTGTGCCGCAACGGCCAGCTGGCGCGTGCATCGGGCCTGGTCACGCACCGCCAGCGGCCCGAGACCGCCCGTGGCGTGGTGTTTGTGACGCTGGAGGACGAGACCGGCGCCGTCAACGTGATCGTCTGGCCCACGGTGGCCCAGGCCCAGCGCGTGCCGTTGCTGGCAGCCACCCTGCTCACGGTTTACGGCGTGTGGCAGCGCGAGGGCGAGGTGCGCCACCTGATCGCGCACCGGCTGGTCGACCACTCGGCGCTGCTGCAAGGCCTGGTCAGCAAGAGCCGCAATTTCCATTGACCGGGTGGGCTGGCCGCTGCCCCGCCCGGAGCCGCCGCCGCCCGGTCCCGCTGCCCTCTGGCACGCCGCCGCCTGGACTGCTGCCGTCTGGCCGAAAATACGAACATGACCGCCGATGCTTCCCCCGAAATCCCGCCCGCCGCCGCCGCCGCCACCGCCACCGCCACCGCCACCGCCGACACCGACACCGACACCGCCGCCACCATGCCGCTGATGCCCCAGACCCTGCAGTGGCTGCCCGCCGCCGGCCCCAGCGCGCAGCTGATGATCCTGCTGCACGGCTGGGGCGGGCGGGCCGCCGACATGGCGCCGCTGGCCCTGCGCTTGCGCCAGGCATTCCCGCAGGCCGTGCTGCTGGCGCCCGAAGGTTTCGAGGCCGCAGACGCCGGCGGCGGCCGCCAGTGGTTTGGCGCGGCCGGCGCAGACGGCCCGGTCACCGAGGCCAACCGCCCGGCCCGGGTGGCCGCCGCGCTGCCGCCGCTGGCCGACTGGGTGCGCGCAGCCCAAGCCGCCACCGGCGTCAGCGATGCCGCCACCGCGCTGGTGGGTTTCTCCCAAGGCGCCATCGTGGCGCTGGAGCTGGTGCAGCGCCACGACGGCATCGCCGGCCGGGTGCTGGCCTTTGCCGGGCGCTATGCCAGCCTGCCCGAGCAGGCGCCGCGCCTGAGCACGCTGCACTTCTTCCACGGCGCCACCGACACCGTGATCCCCGCCGCCCAGGCCCGGCTGGCGATCGAGCGGTTGGCGCTGCTGCGCGGCGACGCCACCATCGACATCGCCAACGGCGTCGGCCATGAGTTGCCGATGGCGCTGGCCGACCGTGCCATCGAGCGCCTGCGCAGCCACATTCCGCAGCGCACCTGGGCCGCCGCACTGGGCGCGGTGCCGGACCTGGCGGCAGGCACGCCCGGCACCGGCGAGGGCGACTGACCTGCGCACAACCGCAGCCGACCCGGCCGGCGTGGCGCCCTGCCTGACCCGATCCCCAACGCTCCGACCCCCGCCACGGGTCGGCCACCGCGGGGTCGACCACGCGCCGTCACGCCCCTGCTTACACTGCCGCGCATGCTCTTTCTGCTGTCACCCGCCAAGACCCTGGACTACCAGACCCGGCTCGCCAAGGCCGTCACCGCCCGGGCCACCGACCCGCAGTTCAGCGCCCGTGCGGCCGAGCTGATCGGCCTGCTGGCACCGCTGGCCCCAACGCAGGTGGCGCAGCTGATGGACTTGTCCGATGAGCTGGCCGCGCTCAATGTCGGTCGCTACGCCGCCTGGTCGCCGCAGGCCACGCCCGACAACAGCCGACCGGCGGCGCTGGCCTTCAATGGCGACGTTTACGGCGGGCTGGACGCCCGCACGCTCAAACCCGGCCAGCTCGATTGGGCGCAGCAGCACCTGGTGATCTTGTCCGGCCTGTACGGCGTGCTGCGCCCGCTCGACAGATTGCAGCCCTACCGGCTGGAGATGGGCACCCGGCTGGCCAATGCCGCCGGCAAGGACTTGTATGCCTTTTGGGGCGACACGCTGGCTGCCTACCTCGATGAGCGCCTGGCAATGCAGGCCGGGCCTGGCGGCAGCGCGGCGCAACCTGCGCTCGGCGGCACGGCAGCGCCGCCGGTGATCGTCAACCTGGCCTCGCAAGAGTATTTCAAGGCCGTCTCGCGCCGTGCCTTGCAGGCCCGGGTGGTGGACTGTGTGTTCGAGGAGGGCCGGGCCGGCGGCTTCAAGGTCATCAGCTTTTTTGCCAAACGCGCCCGCGGCCTGATGGCGCGCTGGGCGGTGCAGCACAAGGTGGCCACGGTCAAACGGCTGCAGCGCTTCGATGCCGAGGGCTATGCCTTCGACGCTGCAGCGTCCTCAGCCGACCGGCTGGTCTTCCGGCGCAGCGGGCCGGCCTGACGCGGGCGCCGCTGACCGATCCCGGTACTTCGACCGGCAGCCGCCGGCCCGCCGCTGGCACTGCCAAAATGCGCTGATGAACGCGCAAGTGGTGACTGCCGAGCTTCGGCACTGGATCATCGAGCAAACCCAGGCCGGCTGCCGGCCCGAGGACATCCTGGCGTCCATGCGCAGCAGTGGCTGGACCGAAGCGGTGGCGCTGACCGCGCTGGACAACACGCTGCAGCAGTTCCCGGGCGCCCCGGGCCAGCCGCCGCTTTTGCAACGGCCACCCACCAGCCCGGCGCATGCGGGCGGGCCGTCAGCCGTGACACCGACCCAAAAAGGGTCAGGGCAGGGGCCAGGTCAGGGGCCGGTGGCCCTGCCCGAACCGGCGCTGGCCGGATCACCCAGCCAGTTGTGGGCGGGTGACCGCCAGGTCACGGTGTTGCTGACGGTGCAACAGCCCCGCATCGTGGTGCTGGGCGGGCTGCTCAGCGATGACGAGTGCGATGCGTTGGTCGCGGCCGCCGCACCGCGCCTGGCGCGCTCCGAGACCGTCGTCATCGATACCGGCGGCAATGAGGTCAACCCGGCGCGCACCAGCGAAGGCATGTTTTTCGGCCGCGGTGAAACGCCGCTGTGCGCCCGCATCGAGTCCCGCATCGCCGCGCTGCTGAACTGGCCGGTGATCAACGGCGAGGGTCTGCAGATCCTGCACTACCAGCCCGGCGCCGAGTACAAGCCGCACCACGACTACTTCGACCCGGCCCAGCCCGGCATGGCGGCGGTGCTGGCGCGCGGTGGCCAGCGGGTGGGCACGCTGGTGATCTACCTCAACACGCCGTTGCAGGGTGGCGGCACCAGCTTTCCGGACGTGGCGCTGGAGGTGGCGCCGATCAAGGGCAACGCGGTGTTTTTCAGCTACGACCGGCCCCACGCCAGCACCCGCACGCTGCACGGCGGCGCCCCGGTGCTGGCGGGCGACAAGTGGGTGGCCACCAAATGGCTGCGCGAGGGCGAATTCAACTGACCCCCTTCGGTTGTCAACCGCCCGGCCGGCGCCCGCGTTGAATCGGCGAGCACTTCACCGCTTGCAACCCCCAAGGACGACAAACCATGAACAAAATCATCGCTGCCCTGATCGCCGCCACCTTCAGCCTGGGCGCGTTTGCCCAAACCGCTGCGCCTGCCGCTGCTGCCCCCGCCGCTGTCGCTCAAAAGTCGACCGCCGCTGAGCCGAGCAAGAAGGCCACCAAGCACGCCAAGTCCACCAAGACGGCCAAGAAGTCGTCGAAGAAGGCCAAGTCGGCCGCCTGAGCGTCAACGGCGCCGGGCCCGCTGCCAGCACGGCGGCGGGTTCGCAAAAAAAGCCCGGTCCTGCCGGGCTTTTTTGCGTCTCAAAGGTTCACGGTCTCGCCCAGTTGCGGCACCCGTGCCGTCCAGCCCAACTCGTCCTTGATGCGCAACCGCAGCGTGTCGGCGGCGTCGGGCTCACCATGCACGACAAAAGTCTGCTGCGGCGCGCTGGGCAACTGGCGCATCCAGGCCAGCAATTCGTCAGCATCGGCATGGCCCGAGAAGCCCTCCAGCGCACTGACGGGCGCCCGCACCGGCACGTACTCGCCGTGGATCTTGACGGTTTTGTCCCCCGCCACCAGGCGCGCGCCGCGGCTGCCACCGACCTGGAACCCGGCAAACACGATGTGGTTGCGCGCGTCCGGTGCCAGCGCCTTGAGGTGGAACAACACCCGCCCGCCGGTGGCCATGCCGCTGGCCGAGATGATGACCGACGGGTAGCGCGAGGCCGCCAGCCGCTGCGATTGCGCCGCATCGCCGACAAAGCGCACACCGTCGCACAGCATGCTGATCTCGCGCGGCGGCACCCGCAGCAGCCGGCGGTGCCGGGTGTAGAGCGTGGTGGCCAGGCTGGCCATCGGGCTGTCCACAAAAATAGGCAGCGCGGCGGGGATCTCGCCCGCGCGCTTGAGCCGTTGCAGCGCCAGCAGCAGCGCCTGCGCCCGGCCCACCGCAAACGACGGCAGCAGCACCTTGCCGCCACGCTGCACCGTCTCGCGCACGATGCGCGCCAGCTCGGTGATGGCCGCTTCGGTGCCGCCGGCCGGGTGGTGCCGGTTGCCATAGGTGGACTCCACCAGCAGCACGTCGGCCCGGGCCAGGGCTTGCGGCGGCGGCATCAGCAGGTCGGCCTGCCGGCCGACATCGCCCGAAAACGCCAGCGTGCGGCCCTGGTGGCTCAGGCTGACGGCGCAGGCGCCCAGCAGGTGACCGACCGGTGTCAGGCTCACGTCCACCGGCCCGATGCGCAGCGCACGGACCGGCGCGACCGGCACGATCTTGGCGATGGCACGTCGGGCATCGGCCCGGGTGTAGAGCGGCAGCGCCTTGGCGTGGCGGGACCAGCCGCCCCGGTTGGCGCGTCGGGCGTCTTCTTCTTGCAGGTGGGCGCTGTCCAGCAAGAGCACCTCGGCCAGGTCGCGGGTGGCCGCAGAGGCATAAATCGGGCCGCGGAACCCGGCCTTGACCAGGCAGGGCAGCCAGCCGCTGTGGTCGAGGTGGGCGTGGCTCAGCACCACGGCGTCGATCTCGCTGGGCGGCACCTGCAGCGGCGCCCAGTTGCGCTCGCGCAGCACCTTGTAGCCCTGGAACAGCCCGCAATCGAGCAGGATGCGCTGGTCGCCCAGCGTCACCAAATGCTTGGATCCGGTGACGGTATCGGCCGCGCCGAGGAACTGGATCTGCATCATTTGTCTCCTGGAAGGTGCTGGCCGGGGCGCCGTGCTCAGCCGCCCCGGATCTGGTACTCGAAGAACATCTGCCCGCCAAACGCCAGCGTGCCCATCAGCACCGTGCCGCCCATCAGCAGTGCAATGACCACGCCGATCACCGGGCCCCAGCCCGTCGGCTGCACCGGCTGGCAGGGGTTGTGGCGCTCGGCCCAGCGCTCGTCCGGTGTCAGGCCGTAGACGATCGCCGCCAACATGCTGATCGACAGCATCAGCCCCAGCAGCGGAATCAGCAACCAGGCGGCGTGGTCGTCCTGGCCGAGGTTTTGCATGCGCACCGCCCCGACCAGGCCCAGCAACGTGGGCAGCGGGTGCAGCCAGGCCAGCACATCGCGCCGGCCATACAGGTAGAAGCGGTGTGCGCCCAGGCTGCCCAGCAACAGGGCCAGCCAGGTGGTGACCGTCTTGGATTTGGTGTGCAAGGGCATCCCGGGGGGGTGGTCGCTCAAGCCGCGGCGGGCAGGCTGTCGCCGCCGCCCAAGGCACGCTGCATCAGCACCACGTCCAGCCAGCGGTCGAACTTCCAGCCCGCGGCCTTGAGCACACCGGTGTGCTCGAAGCCCAGCGCGGCATGCACGCCGATCGACCCGGCGTTGGCCGCATCGCCGATCACCGCCAACATCTGCCGTGCGCCGGCGGCTTCACAGCGGCCCACCAGCTCGGCCAGCAGCAGCCGGCCCACGCCTTGGCCGCGGGCATCGGCATGCAGGTAGATCGAGTCTTCCAGGCAAAACCGGTAAGCCTTGCGCGGACGGAAATGGTTGGCATAGGCGTAACCCAGCACCTGATCGCCGGCCTGCGCCACCAGCCAGGGCAGGCCCTTGTCCAGCACGTCATCGCGCCGGCGCGCCATATCGGCGGCATCGGGCGGGTCCAGCTCGAACGTGCCGGTACCGTGCAGCACGGCGTGGGCATAAATCAAAGTGATGGCGGGCAGGTCAGCGGGGGTGCTGGGGCGGATCAGCAAGGCGGGTCGGGTCATGGTTTCCACAGTGTCGGTCAATGGCGGCTGGTCAGCGCGCGCTGCGGCAGTTTATAATGTTGGGTTTTCGGCGACGGCTTGTGGCAACACCAGCGTATCTACGGGGCCGGAATAGGTGCTTGAACGCACCGAGAAGCAGTAGTCAAGCACTTCGGGTATTCAAGTACTTCGAGCACTCAAGCACTTCGCGAGAGCCGCAAGAGCGCTTGCCAAGAGCGCTTGCCAAGAGCACGCAAGACAGTGCCGCAGCATCCGACAGGGCGACCCCGCCTGGGTCGACTGCGGTAAATCAGATGGGCCCTTCCCGAGTGTCTCCGGGGCGGGCCCGTCGCCTACGAATTTCTGGAAAATCATCATGGTCGTTATCCGTCTGGCTCGTGGCGGCGCCAAGAAGCGCCCGTTCTACAACATCGTCGTCGCTGATTCGCGCGAACGCCGTGACGGCCGCTACCTCGAGCGGCTGGGCTTTTACAACCCCATGGCCTCCGGTGGTGAGCAGCCCCTGCGCGTGGCACTCGACCGCGTCGGCTACTGGCAAGGTGTCGGCGCGCAGCTGTCGCCCACCGTCAAGCGCCTGGTCGGCGATGCCGCCAAGGCGCAGGTCGCGCCGGCAGCCCCCGCGGCTGCCTGATCTCCGCTGCGCCAGTTGTCCGGTCGGGGTCATCGGTGCCATCCGCTGACATGACGCCGGCGGCCCTGGCTGCCCATACCGGGGCTGTCGTCTCGGTGGATTCGACCGAAGATCCCGCCTTTCCCGGCGATGCGATCGAGGTCGGCCGGGTGCTGGGCGCCTGGGGCATCAAGGGCGGGATACGGGTCAAACCGTTCTCCAGCGACCCCGAAGCCCTGTTCTCGTCGCGGCGCTGGTTTATCCAGCCGCCGGAGCGCATCCTGGGCGCCAAGGCCGGTGTCACCCGTTTCCCGCCCGTGTTGCGCATCACCAGCAGCAAGGCGCAAGGCGACAGCGTGGTGGCCACCGCCCAGGAGCTGCCCGACCGCAATGCGGCCGAGGCGATGCAGGGCGCACGGGTGTTCGTCGCCCGGTCCAGCTTTCCGACCGCCGGCAATGGCGAGTACTACTGGATCGACCTGATCGGCCTGGATGTGGTCAACCGCCAGGCTGAACCACTGGGCGCCGTCATCGGCCTGATCGATACCGGTGCGCACAGCGTGCTGCGGGTGCGCCGGCCCGGTGCCGCGCCGGACGCCTCGCTCGAAGACAGCGAACGGCTGATCCCGTTTGTCGCCGCCTTCATCGACGACGTCAGCCTGCCCGAGCGACGCATCACGGTCGATTGGGGTCTGGACTACTGACCGCAGTCGCGATGCGCTTCGACGTCATCACGCTGTTCCCTGAACTGTTCGGCCCGCACCTGTCACAGGGCATCACCCGGCGGGCCTTCGAGTCGCGCCAGGTCGATGTGCGGCTGTGGCCGCTGCGCGACTTTGCCGAGGACACCTACCGCCGGGTCGACGACCGGCCCTACGGTGGTGGGCCGGGCATGGTGATGCTGGCCGAGCCGCTGGAGCGCGCGCTGGGCGCCGTGTGCGCCGACCGTCTGCAAGCTGCCGACCCCGGCGTGGCAGATGCGGGCGACGGCAAAGCCCCGCCCAAAGGCTCCACCGTGCCGGTGATCCACTTCAGCCCGACCGGCACACCGCTGACGCAGACGCTGGTGCGCCAGATCGCCGATGGCGAGGGCGCCGTGCTGCTGTGTGGCCGCTACGAGGGCATCGACCAGCGGTTCATCGACCGCCGTGTCACGCTGGAGATCAGCCTGGGCGATTTTGTGCTGTCGGGGGGGGAGTTGCCGGCGCTGGCGCTGCTGGATGCGGTGGCCCGGCTGCAACCCGGCGTGCTGACGCCCGAGTCGCACCAGCAGGACAGTTTTTCAGCCGACGGCCTGCTCGACTGCCCGCACTACAGCCGGCCCGAAGTGCTGGACGCTTCCCAAGGGTCGCTTGCGGTGCCGCCGGTGTTGCTGAGTGGCCACCACGCCCAGATCGACCGCTGGCGACGTGACCAGTCCTTGCGGTTGACGGCCGTGCGCCGGCCCGACCTGATCGCCGCCGCACGCGTTGCGGGGCGGCTCTCGACGCAGGACGAAAAGACATTGCGTGGCCTGGCTGCCCAGGCGGCAGCACAAAGCGCGCTATAATCAAAGGCTTTTCGATCCTCTACCGGGCCAGTTTCGAGCGCCGGCAAGATCGCACCAGGAGAAACCCAGTGGACATGATCCGCATCCTCGAGCAAGAAGAAATTGCTCGCCTGAACAAGACGATTCCGACGTTTGCCCCCGGCGACACGGTGATCGTCAGCGTCAACGTGGTTGAAGGCACGCGCAAGCGGCTGCAGGCCTATGAAGGCGTCGTGATTGCCAAGCGCAACCGCAGCCTGAACAGCAGCTTCATCGTGCGCAAGATCTCCAACGGCGAAGGCGTCGAGCGCACCTTCCAGCTCTACAGCCCGCTGATCGCGTCGATCGAAGTCAAGCGCCGCGGCGATGTGCGCCGCGCCAAGCTGTATTACCTGCGTGAACGCTCAGGCAAGTCGGCGCGGATCAAAGAGAAGCTCGGCTGAGCAAAGCTCAGCCCGTCGCGCAAGCGCCGCATCGCGCGCAGCACGATGAAGAGCGGACGCGACGAGACGGCTGAAAGCCGGCTTGGCGCAAAAGTTGGGCTGAGCGCAGCACAGCCGGCGCGGTACGCGCGGCGGCGTGCGCAGCACGACGGGCAACGTACGCGACTAGACGGCTGAAAGCCGGCTTGGCGCAAAAGCTCGGCTCTCTGCACGTTGCAAATTGCATTGGTTCAAAAGCCGCCCCCGGGCGGCTTTTTCAATCCCTCCTCAGAATCCCCTCTGATGACCCCCCAGCCACCCCGCATCGTCGACCCGCACAAGATCCCCGTGATCGGCACCGACGCGCACCTGCCGCCGATGCACGTTGATCGTCTGCAGCCCGAGTCCTTGCGCCGGCGCTTTGCCGATCCGCCGATCTGGACGCCGAGCATTGCCGGTGACGGCCAGCGCTTCAACCCGCAAGGTGCGCCGGTGGCTGCGGCGGTGCTGGTGCCGCTGGTGATGCGTGCCGGCGGCCTGCACCTGCTGCTGACCCAGCGCACCGCGCACCTGCGTGACCATGCCGGGCAGATCAGCTTTCCGGGCGGTCGCAGCGAACTGGACGATGTCGATGCCGTAGCCACCGCGCTGCGCGAGACCGAGGAAGAGGTCGGCCTGGACCGTAGCCACATCGAGATCATCGGCACGCTGCCGGTCTACCACACCGTCACCAGCTATGCGGTGACGCCGGTGGTGGCGCTGGTCGAGCCCGGTTTCACGCTGACGCTCGATGCCTTCGAGGTGGACCAGGCCTTCGAGGTGCCGCTGGACTTCTTGATGACGCCGGCCAACCACCGCCGGCACAGCATCGAACTGGGCGGCCATCAAAGGCAGTTCCTGTCGATGCCCTGGCAGCGGCCGCACATGCACACGCAGTCGCACACGCAGCCGCTCACGCAGCCGCACACGCGTAGCCAAGCCGGCGAAGCGCCGTTTTTCATCTGGGGCGCGACAGCCGCGATGCTGCGCAACCTCTATCATTTTCTGGCCCTCGAATGAGCGCGGCCGCTGGGTATGATGGTTGCCGATGAGTTTCTTCGCCGTCCTGTTTGCCCTGATCATCGAGCAGTTCAAACCACTGCCGCGTGACAACTGGGTGCACCACACCCTGGTGGCCTGGGTCGATTGGGCCGGCCGCAACTTCGATGCTGGGCGCGAGCGCCACGCCTGGGTGGTCTGGGGTGTGTCGGTCTGCGCGCCCGGGCTGCTGCTGGCCGGGCTGTACCTGGCGGTGCACCACTGGAGCTTGCTGCTGGCGCTGGCTTTCAACATCGGCGTGCTCTACCTGACCTTGGGGTTCCGCCAGTTCAGTCACTACTACACCGACATCCGAGACGCGCTGGAGCGCGCTGATGAGGTCGAAGCCCGCCGCCTGCTGGCCGAGTGGCGCCACTTGGACGCCAGCGAGTTGCCACGCACCGAGTTGCTGCGCCACGTCATCGAGCATTCGCTGCTGGCCGCGCACCGCCATGTTTTTGGCGTGTTTTTCTGGTTTGTGCTGCTGTGCTCGCTGGGCCTGGGGCCGCTGGGTGCGGTGCTGTACCGCATGGCTGAATTTGCCGCCCGGTACTGGAGCTTTCCCAGCAAATCGCTGGGGGTGCCGGCCAATCCGCGGCTGATGGGTATCTCCAGGCTGATGTTTGGCCTGATCGACTATCTGCCGTCGCGCCTGACCGCCTTCGGCTTTGCGGTGGTGGGCAATTTTGAAGAGGCGATCAACGCCTGGCGGCGCGATGCGGTGCTCTGGAAGTACCCCAACGAGGGCGTGATCCTGGCCTCGGCCGCTGGCGCCGTGGGTGTGCAACTGGGCGGCAGCGCCGCACCCGGTGTCACACCCGACCGCACCCGCGGCTTCGAGGCCGGCCCGACCGAAGACGTGGCGGCCGACGGCTCGACCGGCGGCGACCCGCCTCAGCTGGGCCATTTGCGCAGCGTGGTCGGCTTGATTTGGCGGTCGGTGGTACTGTGGATGTTGCTGGTGGCGCTGCTGACGTTGGCCAACCTGGTCGGCTAGCAGTTGGCAGGCCGCGCGCGGCGCCATTGCGCCGCCGCGCCCAAGATCACCATTTGGTCGCAGACAACTCCGCATACAGCTCGGTGTAGATGCGGTAGCGCGACGGGCTGATCAATCCCGCCGCCAGCGCATCCCGTACGCCGCAGCCCGGCTCATGCAAATGGCTGCAGTTGTAGAACCGGCAGGCCTGCGCATGGTCGCGGACGTCGGGCATCAGCCGAGCCAGGTCGGTGGCCTGCAGCTGGCGCAGGCCAAACTCCTGGAAGCCGGGTGAGTCGATCAGCGCGCTGCGGCGGGCGTCGTCCAGCCAGTACCAGGTGGTGCTGGTGGTGGTGTGGCGGCCCGCGTTGAGCGCAATCGAGATCTCGCCCACCTGGGCCGCAGCGGCCGGCACCATCAGGTTGATCAAGGTGCTTTTGCCCATGCCGCTGGGGCCCAGCACCAGCGTGGCCCTGCCGTCCAGCATCGGCCCCAGCAGCGCGCGGGCCTCGTCAGCGCGGCTCTTCAGCGACAGCTCGTGCACCGGCACGCCGATGGCCCGGTAGGGCGCCAGCCGGTCGCGTGCCGCGGTCAGTGTCGGCAGGTCGGTCTTGTTGAGCACGATCTGGGTCGGGATGCCGGCGTGCTCGGCTGCGATCAGGGCACGGGCGAGCTGGGTTTCGGCATACATCGGCTCGACCGCCACCAGCACCAGCAACTGGTCGATATTGGCGGCAAAGGATTTGGTCTTCCACTCGTCCTGGCGGAACAGCAGGTTGCGGCGCTCGGCCACCCGCTCGATCACGCCGGCGTCCCCAGCAATTTGCCAGTGCACCCTGTCCCCCACCACCACGTCGCTCTTTTTGCCGCGGGTGTGGCACAGCACGCGGCGGCCGTCTGCCGTCTCGACCATCGCCTGACGACCGTGCGCCGCCACGACGCGGCCGTTGCCGGCCAGGTCGTGGGCGTGGGTGTCGGCGCCGGGCAGAAGCGCGGGCTGCGGCTCAAGTGGCAATTCGGGCTGCCCGCCGGCTGGCGTTTCGGGTTGACCTGCGCCGCTCACGTCGGGCCCGCCTGCAGCGCCGCCAAGCGTTCGGCAGTCGGGGGGTGCGAATAGTAAAAGCGCACGTACAGCGGGTCGGGCGTCAGCGTGGCGGCGTTGTCCTGGTGCAGCTTGAGCAGCGCGCTGGCCAGGTCGGCGCCGCTGGACTGGGCGCGGGCGTAGGCGTCGGCCTGGAACTCATGCTTGCGCGACAGTTGCGCGATCAGCGGCGAGACGAAGTAGCCGAACACCGGCAGTGCCGTCATGAACAGGATCAGCGCCAGCGCATCGTTGGGGGCAGCGATGTTGGGCCGCACGCCCAGGCCCAGGTAGAAGCCGGTCTGGCTGGCCAGCCAGCCCAGCAGCGCCAAGCCGGCCAGGCTGAGCACGAACATCATCACCAGCCGCTGGGTGACGTGGTGGTGCTTGAAGTGGCCCAGCTCGTGCGCCAGCACCGCCTCGACCTCGCCCGGCGACAACTTGCTGAGCAGGGTGTCGAAAAACACCACCCGCTTGGACGCGCCCAGGCCGGTGAAGTAGGCGTTGCCGTGGGCCGAGCGCTTGCTGCCGTCCATCACGAACAGGCCTTTGGCGGCAAAACCGCAGCGCTGCATCAGCGTCTGCACCCGGGCCTTGAGCGCCTCGTCAGCCAGCGGCTCGAATTTGTTGAACAGCGGCGCGATCACGGTCGGGTACAGCACCATGATCACCAGGTTGAACGCCGCCCAGGTGCCCCAGGCCCAGAGCCACCACCAAGACCCGGTGGCGCCCATGATCCACAGCACGGCGGCGGCCAGCGGCACGCCGATCAGCGTGCCTATTGCCAGGCCCTTGACCAGGTCAGCCGCGAACAACCGCCAGGTGTTGCGGTTGAAGCCGAACTGGGCCTCGATGCGGAAGGTGCTGTAGAGCTCAAACGGCAGGTCCAGCAGGCCGCCGATCAGCGCAAATGCGGCCAGCAGGCACAGCTGGTAGGCCAGACTGCCAAACCGCGGTTGCACGGCATCACGAAGCACGCTGTTGAGCGCATCCAGGCCGCCCAGCAAGGTCCAGCCCAGCAGCACGGCGCTGCCGAATGCGGTGGCCAGCAGGCCGAAGCGGCCCTTGGCCAGGGTGTAGTCGGCGGCGCGCTGGTGGGCCGCCAGGCTGACGTCACTGGCAAATGCGGCGGGCACCTGGTTGCGGTGCGCCGCGACATGCCGCATCTGGCGTGTGGACAGCCAAAATTTGACAGCCAGCGAGAGCACCAGGGCGGCGGCAAACAACAGGGTGAGCGGGGTGGGGGACATGGCGGGAAGTGTAGGCGGGGCGCTGCGACAATCCGCCGATGAACCCGACCGACACCCCCGCGGCCGCCGCGGCGCCCGCGACTTTGACCTGCAGCGACCAGAACCTGGTCTGGATCGACCTGGAGATGACCGGCCTGTCGCCGTTTACCGACCGCATCATCGAGATCGCGGTGGTGGTGACCGACGCCCACCTGACCCAGCGGGTCGAAGGCCCGGTGTTTGCCATCCACCAGAGCGATGCGGTGCTGGACGGCATGGACAAGTGGAACACCGGCACCCACGGCAAGAGCGGCCTGACCGACCGGGTGCGGGCGTCCACGGTGGATGAAGCCAGCGCGCAGGCCCAGGTGATCGCGTGGCTCAAGGCCTATGTGCCCAAGGGCAAGAGCCCGATGTGCGGCAACTCGATCTGCCAGGACCGGCGCTTCATGGCCAAGGACATGCCGCTGCTGGAGGATTTTTTCCATTACCGCAACCTGGATGTCAGCACCTTGAAGGAACTGGCCAAGCGCTGGAAGCCGGCCGCGCTGGAGGGCTTCAAGAAAGCCCAGGCCCACACCGCGCTGGCCGACATCCACGAGTCGATCGACGAGTTGATGCACTACCGTGAGCATTTGCTGGCGGTTTGACAGCGCGGCGTCAGCCTCTGCTGGCGGTTTGATCTCGGGCTCGCTGGCGCTGGCGGCCGCAGCCGCAGCCGCAGCCGCAGCCGCAGCCCACGCGAGGCTTCGCGCGGCAACGCCTGGGTGAACTGCCGACCGGGCTGAGCGTTCAGCAAGGCCCGCTGAATCGCTTGCTGCAGGGGTCGCTTGGTGCATGATGCGCGGCACCCGCAGCCAACCCCGGGCCCTTTGCGCCACATTGCCATGCCGATGGTCTCCACCCTGCCTGCAGCCGCCCCACTGAACGCCGGCACGCCCCGCAGCGCCCAGCCCAGCATCAGCTGCGTGGTGCCGGCCTACAACGAAGCGGACAACCTGGGGCCGCTGCTCGACGCGCTGACCACCACCCTGCGTGCCCTGTCGCCGCACTGGGAGGTGATCGTGGTGGACGACGGCAGCACGGATGCCAGCGCGTTGGCGATGCTGCCCTGGTTGCAGCGCCCGGGCGTGCGCTACCTGCAGCTGTCGCGCAACTTCGGCAAGGAGGCGGCGCTGACGGCCGGCATCGACCACGCGTTGGGTGAGGTGGTGGTGCTGATCGACGCCGACCTGCAGCATCCGCCAGAGATGATCGGCGCCATGATCGAGGCCTGGCGCGGCGGTGCCGACATGGTCTGCACGGCACGCGCCTCGCGCGCGGACGAGTCCTGGCGAAAACGTCTGGGCACCTGGCTGTTCTACCGGCTGGTCAATACAGGCTCGGCCACGCCTATCCCGGTCGACGCGGGGGACTTCAGGCTGATGGACCGGCGGGTGGTCGAGGCCTTGAAGTCTCTGCCCGAGCGCAACCGCTTCATGAAGGGCCTGTACGCCTGGGTTGGTTTCAACACCGTGGTGCTGCCCTACACGCCCTCGCCGCGCCACGCTGGCGAGAGCAGTTTTTCATTGCGCCGGCTGTCGCGGCTGGCGTTCACGGGTGTCACCGCCTTCACCAATGCGCCGCTTCGGCTGTGGAGCGGGCTGGGCGGTGCGATCGCGCTTATTTCGCTGGGTTTTGCGCTGTATATCGTGGTAGTCGATTTCATCGTCGGCCACGACGTGCCCGGCTGGGCCACGCTGGTCACCGGTATCTCGTTTTCGATCGGCGTGCAACTGCTGTCGGTCGGCATCCTGGGGGAGTACATCGGGCGCATCTTCGACGAGGTCAAGCAGCGGCCGGTCTACATCATCGGCCAGGCGCTGGGGCAGGGCGGTCTGACCGGTGTTGCCGCGCCGGCGGCGGACGCGGACCAGCCCAGGCGCGTGATCGGTGGTTGAGGCGGCGGGCCTGCCGCCCCGGCGGTCGCTGTTGCTCTGTGCCGATGACTACGGGCTGACTCAAGGCATCGACGGCGCCATCGCCGGCCTGGTGCAGGCGGGCCGGCTGGGCGCATTTTCATGCCTGAGCAATGGCCCGGCCTGGCAGCGCGATGCGCCAGCGGTGGCCGGCCTGCGCAGCCAGGCGCAGGCCGGCCTGCACTTCAACCTCACCGAGGGTCGGCCGCTCAGCCCGGCGCTGGCGCGCTTGTGGCCGCAGATGCCGTCCTTGCCGCGCCTGCTGCTGGACGCCCACCTGCGCCGGCTGCCGCTGGACGCCGTGGCGGCTGAGCTGGCGGCGCAGTGGCAGGCCTTTGTCGCGGCCAGCGGTGCCGCGCCCGACTTCATCGATGGCCACCAGCATGTGCACCACCTGCCGGGGGTGCGCGGGCTGCTGCTGGACTGGCTGCAGCGCCAGCCGAAGCCCACGCCGGTGCGCAGCACGGCGCGGCTGGCCGGTCCGGGCCACGGCTTCAAGCGCTGGGTGATCGAGCACAGCGGTGGCCGTGCACTGGCACGTTCACTGTCCCGCCAGACGCAGCCGCACCGGCTGCCGCACAACCGGTTGTTGCTGGGCGCCTACGACTTTGCCGCCACCGATTACGGCACCCTGATGCGGCAGTGGCTGGCGCAAGTGCCCGAGCAGGGTGCGCTGCTGTTTTGCCACCCGGGCCGGCCGTCGGCGGGCGACGCGTCAAGCCTGAGCCCCGACGCCCCGGACCCGATTGCCGCCGCGCGCCAGCGCGAGCTGGCTTACCTGGCGGGGGCGGATTTTCCGCGTGATTTGGCGGCTGCTGGGGTGGTGCTGGCGCCGGTCTGGTAGGCCGGCGCGACGGCGAGCGTAGAGGTTGAGGGTTTTCGTAGCGAGCAGTCGTCAGGCTGGCCCTGGCGGACGGCGCGCAGGAACCGGAACCTACTTCCTGTACGTGAGGATTCCGGGCCTCTGGCCAACGACGCATG
>Ga0105047_10009328_pt1 | contig 16172 bp, 14 predicted proteins | sample MAT04_FD_78384 | JGI IMG/M metagenome (GOLD analysis project Ga0105047, IMG submission 78384) | Freshwater microbial communities from Lake Fryxell liftoff mats and glacier meltwater in Antarctica - MAT-04 (megahit assembly) | ecosystem: Environmental > Aquatic > Freshwater > Ice > Liftoff...
CCCCCTTTGAGGGGGAGGCAGGGAGGGGGTGAAAGCCCGCCCCTGCCAGGGGCAACTTCGCACAGAGACGCCGTGACCTTGCGAGATGTGATGAATCTTGAGCCTCCCCCAGCCCCTCGTTCGAGGGGGGCTTTCCGATGGCAGCGTTGGAGTCGCGTGCACTCGAAGCGCGGCGATGTGAGGCACCCCCACCCCCCCCCAACCCCCTTGGAAAGGGGGCTTTCGGAGGGTGAGCGCGGTGATGCGACCTGAGAGAAATGCGGATTCGTTAGTCGCTCACTCGCCGGGGACTTCGTTGCTCACAGTGGTTTCGTCGGCGGCCGGCTTTGTGATGGGCGCGCGGCGCTTGCCGAAGAAGAGGCGCATCAGTGCGTTTTTGAGGCCCTCGATCGCGAGATAGAAAACGGGGACGACGAGGAGGGTCATGAATGTTGAGGAGATGACGCCGCCGATGACGCCCATGGCCATGGGGGAGCGGAATTCGCTGCCGGGGCCGTTGCCGAGGGCGGTCGGCAACATGCCGAGCACCATCGCGGCGCTGGTCATCAAGATCGGACGCAAGCGCGACGGGCCGGCGTCGAGGATCGCTTCTGTCGGCGTCATTCCCTCGCGGACGCGGGTGACGGCGTGGTCGACGAGCAAGATGCCGTTCTTCGTCACCAGGCCCATCAGCAAGATGATGCCGATCATCGCGCCCATCGACATCGACGAGCCCTGCAGGAAGAGCGCGAGGATGGCGCCGACGAGCGCCAGCGGTAGCGCCATCATGATCGTGACTGGGTGCATGAACGACTCGAACTGCGAGGCGAGCACCAAGTAGATGAACACGAAGGCGAGCAAGAACGCGACGAGCATGCTCGCGTTCGACTCGTTCATCAGCTTCGCCGTGCCCTCGAGCGACCAGGTCACGCCTCGTGGCAGCGTCTCTTCTTTCACCGCCGCTTGGAACTCCGCGACGACGTCGCCGAGCGCGCGGCCATCGGGCGAAGCGGTCACGATGACGACGCGCTGCCGATCATTGCGCTGAATCACCGCCGGGCCCTCGCCGCGGCCGATCTCGGCGACGTCGGAGAGCGGCACCAGGCCGCCGGCCGTCTGCACCGGCACGTCGCGGATGCGCGCCTCGGTGTCGCGCGCGGTCTCGGCGAGGCGCACGCGGATGTCGATCTCATCGTCACCGTCGCGGTAGACGCCGGCGACCTCGCCCTCGATCGACGCACGCACCGTGCGAGCGATCATCGCGGCGGGCACACCGAGCTGCGCGGCGCGATCACGGCGCACCGCTACCTGTAGCTCGGGGCTGCCCGGCGAGTATTGAATGTCGACATCCTTGGTGCCGGGGATCGCGCGCAAGATCTCCTCGAAGCGCCGCGACGTCGCGTCGAGCGCCGCGAAGTCGTCGCCCTGCACGAAGAGCGCGATCGGATATTCGCGCGCGCCGTCGACCATGCCGGGCTCGGTCACCACGACCTTGCCGCCGGGGAAGTGCCGCAGCACGACCTCGCGCGTGATGTCCTGCAGCTGCATCTGCGTGACCGTGCGCTCCATCTTCGGCACCGCGACGATGCGGTACGTCGCCGCGTTCGACTGCGCGTTCGCGCCGATGCGCGCGTACAGGGTGGTGAAGCGCGCGTCTTGCTGCAGCTCGCGCTCGGCGCCGAGCGACAGCCGCGACATCTCCTCGAGGCGCGTGCCCGCAGGCATCTCGATGTCGACGTTGAACTGCCCGCGATCCTCCGCCGCGGTGAACTCCGAGCCCATCAGCCCAGAGACCGCGCAGCTGCCGACGAACGTGAGCACCGCACCGAAGCCGACCAGCGCCATCCAGCGCTTCTTCGACACGATGCGCGCGAGCAGCTGCGCGTACGCCGTGTCCATCCCCTTGAAGATCGCCCGCAGCGGCCGCGAGATGAAGCCGAACGGCCCGCGCTTCTCGATGTGGCGGCCCTGCGCGTCGAGCACGACCTGCTTCGCGATGCGCGACGACAACATCGGATCGAGCGTGAGCGCGACCCACGCCGAGATGATCGTCGCGCCGGCGACCGTGAGCCCGAACTCGCGGAAGAACTGGCCGACCATGCCGCCGGTGAACGCGACCGGCACGAACACCGCGCACAGCGTCGCCGTCGTCGCCAACACGGCGAGCGTGATCTCGCGCGTGCCCTCGCGCGCCGCGGTCATCGGATCCGCGCCGCGCTCGAGGTGCTTCATGATGTTCTCGCGCACCACGATGGAGTCGTCGATCAGCAGGCCAATCGCGAGCGACAGACCGAGCAGCGTCATCATGTTCAGCGTGAAGCCGAGCACGTACATCAAGAAGAACGCGCCGATGACGGACGTCGGTAGCGCAAGGCTGCTGATGAAGGTGCTGCGCCAGTCGAGCAGGAACAGGAGGATGATCATGATCGCCATCGCGCCGCCGAACAGCAGCGAGACCTCGACCTCGTGGACGTTCTCTTCGATGAACTCCGACTGGTCCATGATCATGTTCGCGCGCATGCCGTCCGGCATCGCCATCGCGGCGAGCCGCGCGCGCACACGGTCTGCCGTCTCGACGGTGTTCTCGCCGGACGCCTTTTGGATCTCGAGGACGACCGCGCCGAGGCCGTTCGAGCGCACCTCGGTGTCGAGATCGGCGAAGCCATCGTCGACGCGCGCGAGATCGCCGAGCCGCGTGATCGAGCCATCGGGCCCGACGCCAATCGGCAGCTCGCGCAGCTCGCGCACCGACTGCACCTCGCCGAGCGTGCGCACCGAGATCAGCCGCGTGCCCTCGTCGTAGTTGCCGCCGGGGACGCTCAGGTTCTCCGCGCGGATCTTGTCGGCGATGGCCAGCGGCGTGAGGCCGAGCGCGCGCACCCGCTCGAGATCGAGCAGCACGTTGATCTGCCGCTCGCGACCGCCGAGCACCGTCACGCTGGCGACGCCGCTCACCTGCTCGAGGCGCGGCTTCACGACATCTTCGGCGTAGTCGCGCAGGCCCTGCACGTCGCCGCGGCCGGAGAGCGTGTAGAGCATGATCGGCGCGGCCGCGATATCGAGCCGCATGACCGTTGGCTCCTCGGTGTCGCGTGGCAGCTGCGCGCGCACCTGCGAGACGCGCTCGCGCACATCCGTCGCCGCTTCCTTCACATCGACGTCGAGCTCGAACTGGATGATCACCTGCGAGACCGAGTCGCGCGAGTAGCTGAGGATCTGCTTGATGCCGGCGAGCGACGCGAGCGAATCCTCGAGCTTCTTGGTGACCTGCGTCTCGATCTCCGTCGGGCTCGCGCCCGGGTAGACCGTGGTCACGGTGACGACCGGGAACTGCACGTCGGGGAACAGGTTCACGCCGAGGCGGAAGAAGCCGAGGATGCCGAGCACGATGATCCCGAGGGAGACCATCGTGGTGAACACCGGGCGCTTGATCGAGAGATCGGAGAGCGTCATCGGAGCCTCGCTTCACGGGACGGAGCGGGCCCCGTCGTCACACCTTCGTCTTGGGGTCAGCGCTGCGCGGACGGCGCTGCGTCCGCCGCAGCGGGCGTCGGCGCGACTGGCCGCACGACGTCGCCTTCGCGTGTCTCGCCCGGGCGGAGCACCACCTGATCCCGCGGCGTGAGCCCGCTGGTGATCATCCAGTCGCCCTCTTCTTCCGCCGCGCCGACCACCGAACGCGCGGCGACCTTGCCGTCGGCCGCGACCACCAGGACGGTGCCGTCGGCGCGGCGCGTCGTCCCCGGGAGGCGCAGCGCCGGGACCGGCGCGCCGGTATCGATGTGCGCGCGCACCAGCGCGTTCGCGATGAGCGCGCCGTCGAGGTTCTCGACCGCGACCTCGACCGGCGCTCGACGCGTCGTCACGTCGAGCGAGCGCACCACGCTGCGCACCGTGCCGGTCGCGTGCGTGCCCTCGATGCGCACCGTCGCGCCGACCCGCACGCCCGCCAGATCCGCCTCGCCGACCGTCGTGCGCAGCCGCAGCGAGGTGAGCCGCTCGATGCGCACCACCTGCTGCCCCGGCGCGACCACGCCGCCCGGGCCCGAAGGGACACGCGTCACCACGCCAGCGAACGGCGCGCGGATCGCGTGGTCCGCGCTCATCGTCGAGGTCGCGCGCTGCCCGGCGCGCGCCTGTGCGAGCTGCGCCTCGGCGAGCGCCAGCTGCTGCCGCGCGGCGGTCACGTCACGCGTCGCCGCCGCGCCCGTGCGCGCCAGCTGATCGAGCATCTGCACACGATCGGTGATCAGCGCGATGTTCGCCTGCGCCACCTGGATGCCCGCCGCCGACGACGCCTGCTGCGCGCCGACCGAGCCGCGATCGAGCGTCGCCAGCACCTGCCCTTCGCGTACCTCGGCGCCGAGCGCCACGTCGACGCGCGCGACCCGTCCGCCGACCTCGAAGCCGAGATCCGCCGACTCGATCGGCTCGAGCGTCCCAGTGAGCACGACGCTCGGCACGAACTGCGCAGCGACCGGCTGCACGACGGCGAGCTCACGCGGCTGCCCGGCCGTCGCGGCCGTCGCCTGACGCTGCGTCTCGAGCGCGGCGTTCTTCTGCATCGCGCCGCTGGTGCGCCACGCCACCGCGCCGCCGAGCACGAGCACGCCGACGAACATCACCGCGAGCGTCACGCGCAGCGCGTTCGAGCGCGGTGAGCGAACTGGAGACGTGATGCCAGGCGTGTCCAAACGAGCCTCCTGCATGAGCGCTGCTGGCGTAGAGCGCTTCCGACGAGCGGACGGTGAGCAGTGCGAACCGGCGCCGCGAATCTGGTCCGCGCTGCCGACGGTCGCAAGCACGCTGCGGCAGATTCGCGCGCGCCGCGCCCCGATTTCGCGCTAGGGTCGCGGCTGCATGAGCGCCATCGACGCAATCGGAGAAGCTGCCACGCGCACCGTGTTCGACGTGCTCGTGTGCATGGCCTGGGCGGATCGCAAGCTCGCCGAGGACGAGGTCGCGGCGGCGCGCGCGGCGGCGCTCGCGCTCGGCTTGCCGTCCGGCGGTGACGCGCTCGACGAGGCCGTGCAGCAAGGCGAGCGCACCATCGAGCGCATGCCCCTCGAGTCGCTCAACGCGCGCGACGGCGAGCTCACGTATCTCTGCGCCGCCTGGATGGCCCTCGCCGATCTCGAAGAAGTGCAGAGCGAGCGCAGGCTCCTCGAAGAGCTGCGCAGGCGCCTCTCCATCGCGCCCGCGCGCGCCCAGTGGCTGCACGAGCGCGCCACGAAGCTGCGCCAGCAGACGCCTGCAACCGTCTCTTTCTGGCGCGAGTTCGACACGCTCGTCGTCGGCGCCGCCAAGGCGCTCGCCCGCGGCGAAGCCGGCTGAGCGGCGACGCGCGGGAGGGCGAGCGCGGCTGTTGGCGCGTGTGAACAGGCACTCTCGACATCGGGCGCTCCGAGCGGTATGAACGCGGGTATGAAGCGTGCAGCCAACACCGCGAGCGGGACGAAAAAAGTCACGATTTCCCTCCGCCCGGCCGACCTCGAGGCCATGACGGCCATCGCTGCCGCGCGTCATGGGGGCAACTTGTCCGGCGCGTTCGCCGCCGTCATCGCACAGGCTGCGCGGCTCGACGCCATGGGTCAGCTGCTGGAGCTGCTTCCGCCTCCGTCGAAGCGCGGGATCGCGCGGCTCGACGCGGAGCTCGCAGCGCCGCTCGCGCCGCCACGGACGAAACGATCCGGGCGCAGGAGCGCAGCGTGAACCGCACTCTCACCCTCGATACCGGAGCGCTGATCGCGCTCGAGCGACGCAGTCAACGAATGACGGACGTAGTCGCGCGTGCTCGGCAGCGGAACCAGTCACTCATCGTCTCTCAGGTGGTCCTCGCCGAATGGTGGCGTGGACGCTCCGACCTGCGCGAGAGGATCTTGGCAGCGGTGACCGTCGAGCCGCTCACCGATGCGCGCGCGAAGCTCGCGGGCGAAGCGGTGGCAGCGATCGCTGGCGCGACAGTGATCGACGCCATCGTCATGGCGAGCGCCGCGAGCCGAGGTGACGCCGTCTTCACCAGCGACGTCGACGACTTCGAGCGGCTGCGCGCCTTCTTCCCCGCGGTGCGCGTCGTCGCCGTCTGATTTCGACCGATCCGCCGGCGCCGACGTCGAGCTCGAGCACCGTCGCGTCGTGCTCGGTGAAGCGCATGACCACGTTCTTCGTCGACGTGTAGCCGCCGCCGGCGCGGTTGCGGCCCAGACGCCAACTCTCACTCTCGAGCGAGCGCATCGAGCGCAGCCTGCATGCGGCTCCGGACGAGCTCTCGCACTTCGGTGGGCTCGGCGTCAGGCGGGACGTAGATCGGCGGCAACACACGGAGGCGGACGCGAAACGGCAGCGGGAAGTAGGGAGTCCACGGCCCGACCGCGACGCCCCAAGGGAGCGCGAGCGCCAGTGGGAATCGCTCGAGACGCGCCCATCGGCGGAGCGAGATCGCACGCGCTATCGAAGCTCCGTCGTTGAAGATGTACGCAGAACGGTGTGCGCCGTGAACGACGATGGGCACGATCGGCGCCGCTGCGCGCTGCGCGATGCGCGCGAATCCGCTGCGCTCTCCGAGCACGATGCGGTTGCGCTCGCGGCTGTGTCGATACGCCTCGAGGTCGCCTCCCGGATAGACCAGCGCCTGCCCCCCGCGCTCGAGCACGCGCCGCGCGTTTTCGGGGCACGCGCGTATCGCGCCGAATTTCTGCAAGATCCGGCCAATCGGGGTGGCTTGTCGCATGATGAAATCGTGCGCGAGCGCGTAGAGCGGCGCATCGGCACCTCGAGCCTCGAGTAGCGTTGCGAACGTGCACGCCAGGTCGGGTCCGGTGATGCCGCCGTTGTGGTTCGACACGAAGAGTGCGGGCCCATCCGGGATGTGCTCGAGCCCATCGCGCACGAGGCGAAGATAGCGGCGATTGAAGGCGCTCACCGAAGGGAGGAGCGCCCGGATGAGTGCCGGGTCGCGCTGGTCGAGGCTGTCGGGATCGAACCCACTCACGACGCGGCACCTGCGAGGCCCGCCCGACGCAGCGCCCTGTCTGCCACGCGCGTGTGCGAGGCGATCGAGCGCACCACGCTAGGGAAGTAGTGAGCGATGAGCGCGAGAGCGCGCTGCGGCCGGTCGTGCACCATCGCCTGCGAGAGCGCGGTCGCGAACAAGACCTGCGCCTTCACGTCCCGCGCGAGCGCTCGTTGAAACGTCTCCGGCGTGCCGCCCGCGAGGTAGGTGTCCGCTGCGAGACGGGCGCTGTGAAGCGCAATCGAGATTCCGTCGCCGGAAAACGAAGGAATGACTGCGCTCTGATCTCCGAGCCAGAACGCGTCGTTCGCGGGCGTCCGCACGTAGCCGTAGGGGATCGGCGCGATCGCCAGCGGCTTCTCCCAGCAGGGAGACGCGCCCCTCAAGCGACGCGCGAGATGCGGCGACGCGAGCGAGATCGCCTCGATGAGCGTCTCGAACCGACCACCGCAGCGCGCCAGCTGGTCCTTTCGCACGAGCAGGCAGAGGTTCGCACGACCGCGCTCGATCGGCTGGAGCCCCGCGTAGCCACCGTCGAAGAGGACGAGCTCGACGCAGCGCTCGATCGCGCGCGCATTCTCCTGCGTGAGAACGTAGTGGAGCTTGAACCCGACGAGGTCGTTCTGCAGACCGGGCGCGCGCTTGTGTCCGCGCAGATCGTGTTTGCCCGTCGCGATGAAGATGGCGTGCGCGTCGAACGTGCGTCCGTCCGCGAGCTCAGCACGATGGCCTTCGGCGGTCCGCGAGAAGGAGCGCACCGGGCAGCCGCGCTCGACGCGCACACCTTCGGCCATCGCATGCGCGAGCGAAGCCTCGTCGAGGATCCGACGGGAGAGGCTCGAGGCCTCGAAAGGGAGCGCGACCTCCGCGACGACTTCACGGGTCGCGAGGCGCACCGTGTCGATCGGGACCGCGCCGAGCGCCGCGAGATCGACGCCAGCTGCCTCGAGATAGAGCACCGCTTCGCGCGAGAGGAACTCCCCGCACACCTTGTCCACGGTGAACGCGTCTCGTTCGAGCAGGACCACGTCCCGTCCGCCGCGCGCAATGCGCCGAGCGACCTCGGCCCCGGCGGGCCCACCACCGACGACGAGCGCACCGGTCATCGGGGGCTCACGATGGCGGGTCTGGGCGGCATCGCCGGAGTATCGGTCATCGCGCTGTCCGATCCGGACACGAAGCGGAGTACGCGCTCGGCCGTCTCGACCGGCCTCTCGAGTGAGAGGTCGTGACCGGCACCCGCGAGGATCTCGACGATGGCGTTGGGAAGCTCGCGCGCGAGCTCCTTGCGCGAGGTCTTGCCGACGATCCAATCGTGCTCCCCGAACAGCAGGAGCGTGCGGCCGCTGTGCTGAGCGAACCGGGGTTCGGCGGCGTGGAGCGCGCCGGCCAGCGCAAACGTCAGGAGCGTCCGGCGCTTGGTGGGCGCTGCGCGGATGACCGCCTCGATGGCGCGCACCCTGTGGGGCTCACGATCGCGAAACTGCGAGGAAAGCAGCGCGTGTACGAGCGCGACCTCGGCCTCGGCTCCGTACTCCGTCAGGGCGCGGAGCACAGGGAAAACGTGGTCTTTCACGCGATGCGAGATCGAGCTCATCTCAGGCAACGTCGACGCGAGCACGAGGCTCTCCACGCGTTCGGGGGCGTCGACGGCGATCCACTCGGCGACCATTCCGCCGAGCGATAGTCCGAAGAGGTGCGCGCGCGGCACCTGGAAGGCGTCGAGAAGCGCCACTGCGTCGCGCGCCATCTCCCGAGTGCTGCAATGCCAGGGGAGCGGGCCCGACCGACCCACGCCGCGCGGATCGAACGCGATGACACGCGCGTGCTCTGCGAGGGTGACGGCGAACCGACCCCAGAGCGCCATCGATCCACCGAGCGGTCGGAGAAGAAGCACCGGAGCGGCGTCCGTAGAGGGGCCCGTGATCGACACGGACACGGTGCCTCTCCTGCCGAGAGCAACCCTCTCGGCAACCGCCTCTGACGAAGCGAGCGTTCGTCGTCGGCCAGTACGCGCATCCGAACGAGAGCCGCCATTTGAGTGCCTCACGTGGTCCTCACTCCTTGCGGAAGACTCCGCCGCAGACAGTCAGGCCCGGCCCGAAGGCCAGGCTCACGATGGTGGTGCCCGGACGAACTGCCTCGTCGTCGACGAGGCGCATCCAGATGTGCGGCAGCGTCGCGGAGGACATGTTTCCGTGGTCGAACAAGACCTGCCGGCTGGTGGCCACTTGGGCATCGGAGAGCTCGAGCACGTCGCGCACACCATCGATGATCTTCGGCCCACCGGGGTGCACGGCGAACACCGTTCGACCCAGCTCGGCCGCTGCGTCCATTCCCGCCTTCCGGTAGAGGTCGAGAACGAACTCGCGGAGCGAGCTGGCGACTCGCGCCGGCACGTCCCGAGCGAGCGTCATCTGCATGCCCCATTCGGACTCAGTCCAGCTCATCGAATCTGCGGAATCCGGCAAGATTCGCTCGTCCATCGCGAGCACCCGAAGGACCGCGCCCTGTGCACCCTCGCCGCGCGCCGGCCCATCGCGCAGCGAATACCTGATGAAGCCATCCGCGAAGAGGCTCTGAACCACCAGCTGCTCAATCGCGTGATTCGAGGGGTCGAGGTGCAGCGAGCAGAGCTCCGTGTGGACGATGTCGACGCGGGATGCGGCGGCGAGACCGACGTCGACGCGCGTAGCGGCGAGACCCGCCGCCATGCGAACCGCTGGAAAGGCTGCGTAGCACCCCATGTGGTACGCGTTGGTGACGCGCGTGGTGGCGCCCCATCCGCGCGAGGCCACGAGGCGCTGCGCGCCGTTCGGCGAGACATAGCCAGTGCACGTGACGTGGATGATGTCGCTCGGTGCGTGCGCGACCTGAGCGTATTCGCCTTCGAAGTAGGCATTCACCGTTTCGGCGTAGAGCTGCGCGCGGACCCCGGCGCCGCGGCCGTGAGGGTGACGAAGCACGTCGTAGAGTTCGAGCGCGTCGAAGTCGCGCCTGCCGATCTCGGTGGTCACGGAACCACGCGTGCCAATCTTCGAGGGACCGCACGCGCACCGGCCCAGGATCTTGCGAAACCGCGCGGCGAGGGCCTCCACTTCACCGCGCGGCAGCCCGTCAACCGCGCTCTGCGAAGCGGCGTGCGCGTGCGCGAGCCAGTCGAGCGCCTCCTCTTGGCCGATGCGATGCCGCGGAAGCCGCATGGAGAAATCGCCGAGCGTGAACCGTGTCCCACTTGCCATTGGCGGCAGGGATTGCACACGGCGTGCCCCTCCGCGCTCGGCCGCGAATCGTTAGGCCGAGACGGTTCGCAGCGGCGCGCGATGTTGCATAAGATCCCATCGGTGGCGAGCGGCCACACGGGGCCGTCGTGTGCGACCCGATGGTGCCCGAGCCTGCCGCCGCGCCAGCCCGCGCGTCGCCCAATCATCCTGGGAATGACGCAGCTCAGCGACGCGGAGGGCCTCGTTCGACGCATCCTGTGTTCGACTCCCGGCGCGAAGACTCCCGGCGCGAAGTGGGTCAAATGGCCGCGCGCTACTCCGGGATGATCTCGCCGCGCTCGGCACGCTCGGCGCGCCACGCTTCGACGGCTTCGTTGAACTCCTGCGCGACGTCGGGATCGAACTGCGAGCCGGCGCAGCGCGCGACCTCGTTCGACGCGACCTCGTGTGGCAGCGCGCGGCGATAGGCGCGGTCGCTGGTCATCGCGTCGTAGGTATCGGCGACGCTGATGATGCGCGCGATGATCGGGATCTCCTGCTCCTTCATGCCGAGCGGATAGCCGCGGCCATCCCAGCGCTCGTGGTGCAGGTGCACGCCGGGGATGAGCGGATGCAGGAACGTGATCGGCTCGAGGATGTCTTTGCCGAAGCCTGGGTGCTTCTTGAAGATCTCGTAGTCTTCTTGCGAGAGCTTGCCGGGCTTGTTGAGGTTGAGAACGCAGCCGATCTTGCCGACATCGTGCATCAGCGCGGACTGCCGCACGATCTCCACTTGGCCCTCATCGAGGCCGAGCTTGATCGCGAGGATCTGCGCGTACGCGGCGACGCGCTCACTGTGGCCGGACGTGTAGCGATCCATCTTGTCGATGGCGCTCGCGAGGCCGCGGATCGTCTGGCGAAAAGTGAGCTGCAGGTCTTCGTAGAGCTTCGCGTTCTCGATTGCGGCGGCGGCGCGCCCGCTGACGATGCTGAGCAGCTTGCGCTGACCTTCGTCGAATTTCTTGCCGCGCGTGAAGCTCAGACTGGCCAGAAAGCCGATGGTCTTGCCGCGCACGCGCAGGTTGGTGACGATGAGCGACGACAGCCGCGCGCCCTCGGGCTCACGCGAGAAATAGCGGAGCCCTTTGGTGCCGTGCACGCGCAGCGGCTTGTCCTCGGCGAAGTACTCGTGCAGCGCCGCGACGTCGAGCGCGCCGAGCGTCTCCGGATCGAGCGGCGTGTTGGTCGCGCGGTCGAAGGCTTGCTCGGCCCACGTCGGCGACAGCACGCGCGCGCGCTCGAAGAAGCCGCCCTCCCCATCGTCGAGCAGCACGAACACCGCATCGGCGTCGACCTCGTGAATCGACGCGTCGAGCACGGTGCGCAGCACCTCGTCGAGCGAGAGCGACGCGCTGATCGCCTCGCTCACTTTGTAGAGCGAGAGCGCCTCGCGCAGGCGCAGGTTCTCTGCGTGCAGCTTCTGCTTCTCGAGGCCGCGGCGGATCGTGTGGACGACCTCTTCGACCTTGAACGGCTTGAGGATGTAGTCGTACGCGCCGCGCTTCATCGCGTCGATGGCCGTCTCGACGGTGCCAAAGCCCGTCATGATCACGGTGACGACGTTGGGCGTGTGTCGGCCAATCGCCGCGAGCAGCTCGAGGCCGCCCATGTTCGGCATCTTCAGATCGCTCAGCACCAGGTCGTAGTGCGTGCGCGAGAGCTCCACCAGCGCGGCGCTTCCGTCCTCGGCGGTACGCACCCAGAAGCCCTCCATCGAGAGGAAGTCGGCGAGGATCTCGCGGATCACCTTCTCGTCGTCGACGACGAGAATGCGCGGAGAGTCCTCGTGGAGGTGGTACTCGGACCCCGTGGATGCCGGCTGCATGGTTGTGACCAGAGTGAGAGATCAGTAGTCCGGCGCGGGTGGGTAAGTCAATCGGCGTCAGTGTGCGCGAGCGCGTTGCTGCCGCCTGCACGCACATTGCTGCCCCCCCGCGAGCGCATTGCTGCGCCCCGGAGCCTCTGATAGACGCCCCCGCGAGGTGCTCTTTTGAGCCGTCGTCGCCTGCTCACCGCCAGTACCGTGTACGGGCTGCTCGCCGTGGCGGCGATGCTGTGGAGCGGCGTGCGCGGTGATTGGTCACCGTGGGATGCGGAGGCGGCGTGGCTGCCGTTCGGCTACGTGGCGCGGATAGCGGTGTCGCTGATCGGCGGCGCGCTGGTCGCCGTCGCGACGATTGCCGCGACCCGCGCGCTGGTGCGGCGCACACGCTGGGCGCGCCTGCTGCACAGCAACTTCAGGGCGCTGCTCGGGCCGCTGAGCGGCGCAGAGATCACCGCGTACGCGCTGCTCTCGGGGCTCGCCGAGGAGCTGTTCTTCCGCGGCGCGATGCTGCCGGCGTTCGGCCTCGCGCTCACCTCGATCATCTTCGGCGCGGTTCACGTCGGCCCGTCGCGCAGCTTCTGGGTGTGGACCCTGTGGGCCGGCGCGATGGGCCTGGTGTTCGGCGCGCTGGTCGCGCTCACCGGCAACCTCTATGGCGCCGTGCTCGCGCACTTCCTGATCAATTACGAAAACCTGCACTTCATCGACGCCTACAACCCCGACGCAAGCTCGCTCGAGACGCGCCTGCAGGGCCAGTCAGCGGACGCATCCGCGCCACCGAAGCTGAGCGGCACGCGCGTGCGCACCGGCCGCTGAGCTACTCCAATACGACGTTGAGCTCGTAGCCGACGCGATTGCCGTTGCCGCCATCGCGCACGAAGATCGTGTACCAGCCGGGCTGCAGCACGCGACCGACGTTCTCGATCGGCGTCTCGCCGCGCGACGCGACGATCATCTCCGCGCGGATCGACCGGAGTTCGAGATCGAGGTCCTCGTGATCCGCGGCGCGGCCGCTGCCGAGCACGCTAAGACGCACGACGAGAAAGCCGGGCCGCTCGACAAACACGCGATACGCGTGGACCGCGTCGAGCCCATTTTCCGGTCGCGCGGGGCCACCGCCGCTCGGCGCAGGCGTGGTCACGCCGTCGATCTTGCCCGTCACGCGCCCAGGCAGCGCGAGCGTGCGCGGCCAGCGCGGCAGGTCATCGTCCGGCACGATCGACGGCGGCTGCATCCCGCGCGCGAGCATCTGCTTCAGCGGCATCGCGCCGACCGCGTTGATGCGCACGAGATAGCGAAGAAACCCGGCGAGCTCGGGGATCGCGCCCGGCTCTTCGCCGATCGCGATCATCGCGCGCAGCACCGCGGCGGGCCCGAGCGCGACGCCGTCGTTGTCGCCGTCGGCGATGCCCTCGACGCCGTCGCTGAGGTCCCACAGCACTTCGGAGACGGCCGTCTCGGAGCCTGGGCCCGTCGGCCCCGGGAAGCCGCGCTCGAGGTCGTGGCTGACGCGCAGCGAACCGTTTGGCTCGCGGCCGATGGTGTCGTCGTACGCCGGCCGACCGAGCACGCTGGTGGCGAACCAGCTGGCGCGGCCTTCTTCCCACGCGACGCCCGGATCGATCAGCGTGCCCGCGGGGTGAAGCCCGCCGATCGACGAGTCCGTCGACAGCCGATCGAAGACGAAGTGCCCGAGCTCGTGCAGGATGATCGCCTCGTCGTGCTCGTCGGTGTCGGTCTCGCGGAACCGCCCGCGCTCTCCGCCCATCAGCTCGAGCGCGAAGCGGCCCGAGCCCGCCGGACGCTCGCCACGGTAATAGCTCCACTCACTGACGCCCTCGCGCGCCCAGAAGACGAATAGCGGCGGCAGCTCGCGGCCCGACCAGCGCGTCGCCGCATCGAGCCCGCGCAGCAGCGTGTCGACGATGTGCAGCGCGCCGCCCGAACCGGTGCGGTCGTCGTCGCGCGCGACCAGCGCGAGCGGCTGCGGCGCGAGACCAGAGAGCGGCACGATCACCTCGTGCAAGTTGCGCCCGAGCGCATCGCTCGCGACCGACACATCGTGCGTGCCGATGTGCGCGTGCGCGACGACCGCGAGCACCGTCGCGCTGGGCGGCACCGCGATGATGAACGCGCCATCGCCATCAGTCGCCGTGCGCGCGACCTCCGCGCCCTGCGCATCGCGCGCCACGATGTCGATGAAGCGCGCCGGCCGCTGCTCGACGCTCATCGACAGCCCACGCGGCGTCGCCGAGCGCGCCTCATAGCGCAGCGTGCCCGACCAGCTGACAGCAGGCGCACTCGGCAGCGTCCCCGGCCGCTGCGCCGCGCTCCCGCCGCCACACGACGCAATCAAGAGTGCGAGCGTCGAAGCTGCGAGGCGTAGAGAGACGAGTTTCATGACGCGCTCATTGGCGAAATCTTGGGGTCAGCGTTCACTGACGAAGGGGAGCCGCGTCTGCGGGAGCGCATCGACGATGCGACCGACGAGCCGCTCCAAGTCGTTGGGGTCGCCGACGAAATCGTGATCTTCGCCGCGCACCAGGAGCTTGGGGCCGCGATCGTAGGCTGCGAACCACGCGTCGTAGCGGGCGCCGAGCTCGTCGAGGTAGTCGCGCGGCATGCGCTGCTCGTACTCGCGGCCACGCTTTTGAATCTGCGCGAGGCAGCCGGCCGGCGAGCGCGCCAGATACACCAGCAGATCGGGCGGCTCGATGCCTGCGAGCAGCTGGCCGGAGACGAGCCGATAGGTCTCCCAGTCGCGGTCGTCCATGTCGCCGCGCGCATGTAGGTTCGCGGCGAAGATGTCGGCGTCTTCGTAGCAGGTCCGGTCTTGCACCGCGCTCACGCCGAAGCGCTGCACCTCGCGGGTCTCGGCCACGCGGAGCGCCAAGAAGCGCAGCTGCAGCGGCAGCGAATAACGCGGCATATCCGCGTAGAAATCAGCGAGATAGGGGTTCGCCTCGGTCGACTCGTAGAGCCCGCGGACCTCGAGCCGGTGGGCGAGCTGCCGGGTCAGGGTCGTCTTGCCGGAGCCGATACTGCCTGCCACGGCGAGGAACGGATGGTTCGCAGACATCAGTCGAGAACCACTGCCACGCCGAGGCCGATCACTGCAACCGTGTTCGCGCTTGAGCCCGCTCACGGCTGCTGCTAGTCTCGCCAGCTGGCACTGACAGCAGGCGCACGGCGCCGAGGGCGGGCTTGGACTCGGATATCAAGACGCGGATCACTCCGCTCGAAGAGATCAAGGCAGAGAAGTCCGACAAGGGTGAGGACTGTCTCGTCGTGATCTACACGTCGGACCCGCGCCAATTCGGCAAGCGGCACGTCCTCACGACCGAAGCGTTCAGCCTCGGACGCGGCGGGGAGAACACCTTCGTCCTCGAGAACGACTCGGTCTCGCGCCGCCACTGCCGCATCGAGCGCAAGGCGCGCAGCTGGGTCGTGATGGACCTCGACTCGACCAACGGCACCTACGTCAACGACGAGCAGGTGAAGGAATATCAGCTGCGTCGAGGCGACCAGGTGAAGGTCGGCGACACCATCCTGAAGTTCCTCAGCGGCTCCGACGTCGAGGCGCAGTACCACGAGACCATCTACAAGATGACCATCATCGATGGTCTCACTGGCGCCAACAACAAGCGCTTCTTGCTCGAGTCGCTCGAGCGCGAGATCCCGCGCGCGCGCCGCCACCAGCGCCCGCTCTCGCTCGGCATGTTCGACATCGATCACTTCAAGCTGGTGAACGACAACTTCGGTCACCTCGCGGGCGACTACGTGCTCAAGGAGCTCGCCAATCTGGTGCGCACGCGGCTGCGCCCCGACGACATCCTCGCGCGCTACGGCGGCGAAGAGTTCTGCATCGCGCTGCCGGAGACGGGCCGTGAGGGCGCCGTGAAGATCTCCGAAGACGTGCGCGGCCTGGTCGAGAAGCACCGCTTCGTGTTCGAGGGCGAGTCGATCCCGGTGACCGTCTCGATCGGCGTCGCCCAGCTCGAGGAGCGCGCCGACGTGCTGCAGTTCCTCAAGGCCGCCGACGAGAAGCTGTACGAAGCGAAGCGTGGCGGACGCAACAAGGTTTGCTACTGAC
>Ga0105047_10009330_pt1 | contig 16171 bp, 12 predicted proteins | sample MAT04_FD_78384 | JGI IMG/M metagenome (GOLD analysis project Ga0105047, IMG submission 78384) | Freshwater microbial communities from Lake Fryxell liftoff mats and glacier meltwater in Antarctica - MAT-04 (megahit assembly) | ecosystem: Environmental > Aquatic > Freshwater > Ice > Liftoff...
CCGTTGCCGCCGTCGATCACGTTGGTACCACCGGCGTCCGTCAGGCTGTCGTCGCCTTCGCCGAGGCTGATGTTATCGCTGCCCGCCGCGGTTGTAACGTTGTCCGCGCCCGCGCCGCTGGTGATCGTGTTGGCACCACCGGTGTCGACAAGGGTGTCGTTGCCATCGCTGAGTGAAATGATGTCGCCGTCGATGCCAGCGCTGACCGTATCGTTGCCGGTGCCGCCCTCGATGATGTTGGCCCCGTCGCCGGCCGTGATGCTGTCGTTCTCGCTGCCGCCGTCAATCGTGTCGCCGAACACGCCGGAGACGACAATATCGTTGCCGGCACCCAGGGTGATGCTGTTGACGCCGTTACCGGCGTTGACCGTGTCGTCACCGCCGCCAGCGGCGATGGTGTCGTTGCCGGTCGTGGACACGATGGTGTCTGCACCTTCGCCGCCGTCGATATTGTCGTTGCCGCCGCCGCCGGTCAGGCTGTCATTGCCGTCCTGCCCGCCGATGGTGTCGTTGCCGGTGGAGCCAAGGATCGTGTCATCGCCAAGGTTGCCGAGGATGAAGTCGTTGCCGCCGACGCCGACGATGGTGTCGTTGCCCTGGCCGCCCAGCATCAGATCCGCCGCCGCGCTGCCGGTGATGGAGTCGTCGCCCAGATTACCTTGGGCGAACTGGATGATGGCGGGATTGGAGGCTCCGCCCAGATCGATGGTGTCGTTGTCGCGGCCGCCGTAGATAACGTCGTCGCCCGATCCGCCGTTCAGCGAGTCGTCGCCCTGGTTGCCCTGCAGCTGGTCGTTACCGCCAAGCCCCTGAAGCGTATCGTTGCCGGAGCCGCCGTACAGGCCGTCAGCGCCCGCCGTCCCTGACTGGTTGTCGTTGCCGGTTGTGCCAGCGTACAGCAGCGATCCGTCCGAGAAGGTCGCGTCCGTCTCGCCGCGGAAACTGCCCGGATCGTTGAAGGTCACGACCTTGTTCGGCGACGTCAGCGTGATGAAGTCGGGTGTCGTCGCCGTGAACGGCACGAAGGTCACCGACACCTGCGAGGCGGTGAGCCCCGGGGTCGTGAAGACCAGCGCGTCAGCTACGGTGTACGACAGCGCCTGCGCGGCCGTGATATCTTCAAAGAAGTAAATCGCCACTGCGCGACTCCCAAATACGAATCAGGTTGTGTCCCTAGAGCGGGAGCGTACCGACAAATCCTTCACTAAGGTTACCGTGCCGGGCGTTGCGGGCAAGAAACCATTGCCAAAGTCGGCATTTGCTGTGGAGATCAGGTGGACCCGTCGTAACGGCGCAACAGTTCGCGGGCTGCACGGTCCGTTTCAGCCAGCGGCACATAGCCATCCGCAGTCAGGTTACCCCCAAACGGTCGGGATATGCCGCGCGCCCGCAAATCCTTGTGAAACCGGGCCAGTTTCGCGCTGCGCCCCAGCATCGTCAGGATGAACAGTGGCCTGCCGGTCGCGGCGGCATCGGTGGCCAGATTGGTCGAATCCTCCGTGACCAGGATCACGTCAGCTGTGGCCAGAAAGCCGACGTAGGGGTTCTCGCCGGTGCCGTCCCATATCATCCCCGGCAAAGTGCCCAGTTCGGCCGTGATGGCGTCACGTGCTGCCTGCGGGGTGCGTCGCGTAAAGCTGACCAGTACCGAGCCGCCTGCCGCGCGTACTGTCACGGCAATCTGGCGGGCCATTGTTGTTGCAAGGCCGCCCGGAAGATCGTGGGCTCTGGACTTTCCCCCCACCATGACGGCGACGACCGGTCGCGGCAACGTGGCGAACGCATCATGGAATTTGGCCCGTTCCAGGGTCAGTCGCTCCGGGCTGATCCGGTTGGGTGCGCCCAGGATGGGAAATACATTGCCACCGACCAGTCCGTCGTGAGCTGGCGGAACGACCAGATCAAACCGGCTGAGACGCGCGCGGGGGTCCTGGGTCTGGACCACAAAGGTCTTGCCGGCCGCCAGGCTCTGCAGCCGGGTGGAAAGAGGCAAGGTCGCGCGGCCTGTCGCAATCCATATATCTGGCCAGGGTGCGGCGACAGGATCGCCCGTACGCGCAGCCATCGGAATCCACCACCAGGGCAGTCGCCCGAGCCCGGCCTTCCAGCCGATGCGTTTAATGGTGATGTGCGCGGGCCGCAGCCGCGCCACCGCCTCCGCCAGACCCAGGGCCTGGGCCTCGATACCGGCGCGACCGTCTGACACGGCCCAGATCCTCAAGGGACGCGCCGCTTCAGCCATGACGTGGGCTTCAGACCCACTCCACCTTGGTAATCTCGTAGGCCTTCACGCCGCCTGGGGTGTTGACCTCGACCACGTCGCCGCTCTCCTTGCCGATGATCGCGCGTGCGATCGGCGAGGTTATGGAGACACGGCCACGCCTGACGTCGGCTTCGTGTTCGCCGACGATCTGGTATCGCGCGGCTTCCTCGGTGTCCTCGTCGATCACCGACACTGTGGCCCCGAACTTGATCTGGCTGCCCGACAGTTTGGACACGTCGATGACCTGGGCGCGGGCCATCTTGTCCTCGATCTCCGCGATCTGCCCTTCGATCCAGCCCTGACGATCCTTGGCGGCGTGGTACTCGGCGTTCTCTGAAAGATCGCCGTGCAGACGCGCTTCCCCGATCGCGGCGGTCACCGCCGGTCGTTCGATCGTCTTCAAACGCTTCAATTCATCGTCGAGAGCCGTGTAGCCCTCGGCGGTCATCGGAACTTTTTCCATCGTGACTCGAAGTTCGCCCTAGAAATGATCCCCACCCCGACCGCTGGCGCAAGCAAGACCGGGGGCAAGGAAACTAGGATTGTGCAGCGCAAAAATCAAGAGCGCGGATGCTGGAACCCATTCTCGCCGCAAAACCAGTAGCCGGGAGCGTCATACACTCTCGCTGATGATGGCCCCGTCAAGTTCACCTGGCCCCGGGACCTCGTACACACCTTCGATGAAGTCGAAGAGTTCCGGCGTGACCTCGATGGCGAAATTCTCGCCCTTGACCACATTGCGTTCTGCCACCCGTGCACGACGGGCCTCGGCGCTGGCTGTGACAAAGTGAAATTGCAACGGCAGGTCCGTAGCGGCGGCGATCTCGCGAACCCGATCGCGGTCGGCGCGCCGCATCAAGCCGATGTCGAGGATTACGGACGTTCCGGCCGCCAGGCATCCCGCCACGACAGACCAGATTTGCGCCTCACACCGCTGAACCCGGGCAATCATCCAGTCGTATTCGATCGGGTCCGGCATGTCCGGGCCGAACAGCCGGGCCATCCAGTCGTCGAGAATGAAGGCCACCGCCTTTTCGCGGCGCGCAAAAGCGTGGGCGTAGGTTGTCTTGCCGGCACCGGAGGGCCCGAAGATCACATGCAGGGTCGCAGTCATGAGGCACGATCTAGCCGCTGACGTCAGCGGCGTCGACCGTCGGCGACTGTCTCGTCAACCAGTGGGTTGTTCAGGGTGACCACGGCTTCACCTCTCCTTCAATTTTCAACGATAGATCTGTTTCTGATTTGTATGCCCAGGGCGAAGCAATGGTCGATCCACAGGAGCTTGAACGGCTCACAGCGCTGGCTGGGTTCGAGATTCTCGATACGGCCCCTGAGCCACTGTTCGACAGTCTGATCGAACTGGCGGCCATGACATTTGAAGCGCCGATCGCCCTCATCTCCCTGGTCGATGCCAACCGCCAGTGGTTCAAGGCCTGTATCGGTCTGGATGTCGATCATACCGCGCGCAACATCTCATTCTGTCAGTATGCAATCCGTGGCGACGACGTCTTCGTGGTGCCGGACGCCTTGGCAGACGACAGGTTTGCCGGGAACCCGCTGGTCACCGGGGCACCGTTCATCCGTTTCTATGCGGGTGCGCCACTGATCACGCCGGAAGGCCACCGTTTGGGCACGCTCTGCATCATTGATACGGTGCCAAGGGCAGCTCTTGACGATGTGGCGATCGCAAAGCTCAAGGCCATGGCTGCCAGTGTCATGCAGGCCCTGCAAATGCGGTTTGGTGCTCTTGAGCGCGTGCGCGTCGAAATCGTATCGCAGGAACGCCAGGCGCTGCTGGTTCTGGCTGAACGCATGGCCGGGGTTGGTACCTGGTTCCTGGATCTCGCCACAGATAAGACCACATGGTCAGACGAGGTCTATCGCATTCACGGGATCGACCCGTCCAATGGGTCGCCCCAATTGGCCGAAGCCCTGGCCTGCTATCGCCCTGATGACGCCCGGATCGTCGGCGAGTGTATCGCCCGCGCGGTGGCGAGCGGCGAAGCATTCGACATCCAGGCACGGATCGTGCGTCCGGATGGCGAAGAACGCGACGTGCTCGTACGTGGAGCTTGCCGTTCCGGTGCCGACGGCGTGGTGACCGGCCTGTTCGGCGCTTTTCAGGATGTGACAGCTCTGCGGCTGGCGGACGTGGCACTTCGGAAAAGCGAGGGCAGGCTGCGATACCTGCTCGATAACACCACGGATATGATTGTCCGAACAGGTGCTGGTGGCGAAACGCTCGAGGTGTCGCCGGGATGCCGCCAATTCGGTTATGAGCCGGAAGACCTGCTGGGGGTCTCGCAGATGAGCCTGCTTCACCCCGATGACGTCGCGCTGGCGGTTGAGGCTCGCGCCGCCAATCTCAGCGGCCGGACTATGGACCACGCGGTGGTGCGCGAGTTCCGGTTGCGAACCAAGTCAGGGAACTATCGCTGGATCCAGGGCAATCCCACGGCCATCCGCGCAGATGATGGTTCGATCACGCAGATCGTCAGCGCGTTCCGCGATGTGACCCTGAAAAAGGAAGCCCAGCTCGCCCTCGCAGATAAGGAAGCTCACTATCGGCTTCTGGCTGAGAACGCGCGCGACATCATCACCTGCTACGATGTATCCGGCCGTGCGACCTATGTGTCACCGGCTGTGACCGCGATACTGGGCTACCAGCCTGAGGAGCTTGTCGGGAAAAAGCCATGGGGCCTGCTGCATCCAGATGACGTGAAGCCAACGATGGCGCAGGTGGCGGCCTATGTGGCAGCGGGTCCCGGCGCGGACAGTGCCCGCTACGAGTACCGCGTCTTTCGCAAGGACGGGACGATGGTCTGGCTGGAGGCCAGCGCAAAAGCCATCTTCGAACCGGGTACGGGCCGATTTGTCGAACTTCAGGACGCTGTCCGTGACGTCACCGCCCGCAAGGTGCTGGAAATGGAACTTGCCTCGGCGCGTGACTCCGCTGTCGATGCGATGGCGGTCAAGTCAGAATTCCTGGCCAACATGAGCCACGAAATCCGCACGCCCTTGACCGCAATTCTCGGATTTTCCAGCTTGCTGACGGCCAGCACTGATCTGCCTGAGACTTCCGTGGGCTACGTCAAGCGGGTGATTGGCGCCAGCAAGGCGCTGCTCGCCATCGTCAACGACATGCTCTACTTCTCGACACTGGAGGACAGCCAGATGTCGATGTCGACGCAGGCAGTCGAGGTTGCTGAACTGGCCCAGGACGCCATCGCGATGTTCGCGCCCCAGGCTGAGGAAAAGTCGCTCTGGCTGGAGTTCGATGAGGTGTCGCCTGCGCCACCCTTTGTGCAGATCGACCCGGATCGCGTGCGGCAGATTCTGCTCAACCTTATTGGCAACGCGATCAAGTTCACTGAAACAGGCATCGTGCGCCTGAGTATGGCCTACGACCCCGGGCGTAGTTCGCTGCGTTTCGAGGTGCAGGATACCGGTTCTGGCATGGACGAGATCCAGTGTCAGAAGCTGTTCCAGCGGTTTTCGCAGGTCGACGCGTCGTCAACGCGCAGGCATGGCGGCACCGGGCTTGGCCTCGCGATCAGCAAGGCGCTGGTCGACGCGATGGACGGCGAAATCGGCGTAACCAGTTCGCCTGGAAATGGTTCAACCTTCTATTTCGAGATACACGCGCCGGCAGGCGACGTTTTCGGGTCTGTCGAGATCAAGCCTGACGGGGATGTTGCGGCGAACCTGTCGAGAATTCGTGTTCTCCTCGCCGATGACAATGCCTCAAACCGAATTCTGGCACGGCTACTTCTGGAACAGCTTGGTGCCGAGGTGACCGAAGTCGAGAATGGCCAGCTCGCGGTGGATGCCGCCAATCAGGCTCCGTTTGATGTCATCCTGCTCGACCTTCATATGCCGGTGATGGACGGTATCGACGCGCTGCTGCGGATTCGCACAGATGACGGGCCCAATCAGAACGTCCCGATTCTGGCCTTTACGGCGGACCCCTCCGACAGTGCCCTCGACGGAGGCGGCGGCTTCGATGGCATCATCGGCAAGCCCATTGTCGTGGCGGAGTTCATCTCGGAACTGGAACGCGTGACACGTTGGCAAGACACTTTGGAGTTTTCGGAAGTGAGGCATGCAAATGGCCAGTGAAGCCGCCCGTCCACGCATCGTGATCGCCGAGGATGATCCGATGGTGATGGAGCTCATTACCACGCGTCTTGAGCTGGCAGGGTTTCAGACATTTTCTGCGCGCAACGGCAGCGATGCGCTGAGCCGGATTGCCCACGTTCGGCCCGACGGTCTGGTGCTGGATATCAACATGCCCATTCTGGATGGCTTCCAGGTGCTGGCACAAATGCAGTCGGGCAACGCCAGTCATCGCCCTCCAACCCTGGTTCTCACCGCCCGCAATCGCCCGGAAGACGTAAAGCGGGCCATCGCACTCGGGGCCCGGGATTTCATTTCAAAGCCGTTCCAGGACGATCAGCTGATTGCGCGGGTCGCCCGGCTGGTCCGCAAACCAAAACCTCCTGGAACGATCATGGCACCCGACAGGCGCCAGCTGACGTCCCAAATATGAACATTACCGCTCACCTCAGAGTGAGGCCGCCGTCAACGACCATTTCCATGCCGGTGATGTAACGAGCTTCATCGGTAGAGAGCCACAACACTGCGTTGGCAATATCTTCAGGCAGCCCTTTAACGCCCAGTGGAACCGCCATGGCCGACATCGCATCAAGGTCGGGGGGCGAGTTTGATCCCGGATTGGTCGTCGCCCCGACTGTGACCCAGATCGGCGTTTCAATGATGCCGGGGTGGATCGAGTTTACACGGATACCGTCCTTGGCATTGGCGCATTCCATCGCCACGGCCTTGGTGAACAGCCGCACACCGCCCTTGGTGGCGCAGTAGCCGGCCAGGTTTGCCGAGCCTTTCAGGCCCGCCACCGATGAGATGTTGGCGATACTGCCGCCATCGCCTGACAGGCGCATCAGCGGGATGGAATGCTTCACGCCCAGGAAGACGCCGTCGAGGTTAATCGCGGTCTGGCGACGCCAGTCGGCGAGGGTCATCTCCAGGATCGAGCCGCCGATGCCGATGCCAGCGTTGTTGACCAGGATGTCGAGCCGACCGTGCCGGGCCTTGATGCCCTCGATGACGTCAGCCCAGACGTCTTCGTCCGTGACGTCCTGATGGACGTACTCGGCCTTGCCGCCGGCCTGCTGGATCGCGCCCACGACCTCGACGCCCAGGTGGTCCTGAATGTCGGTGACGACCACGAGCGCGCCTTCCGCCGCCAGTTTCTCGGCGCAACTACGACCGATGCCGCTGGCTCCACCCGTGACCAGAGCCACTTTACCGCCAACCCGTCCTGACATGATGCGCTTCCCTTATCGTTGCTTACCCGACTGGTAGCGCAGCAGCCAGACGTCCGCCAGCAGGTCGTACGCCGACCGGGGACGACTAAACGATTCGGCCCGGCCGTTACTGCATCCACTTGGGATCGGGGTTGCCCCCGGTCAGGATGCCGTAGAGCAACCCGACCGCCAGGATCACAACCGCCACGACCATGATCATACCGATCATGCCTTCAAAGCGTTCGGCCAGATGATTGGGCTTGTGACCGGTGACTTTTCCGGTCGGAGGATCTGTATGCATGACACTTCCTCGCATGTTCGCTGCGGAACCTTGAAGGCTCCACGCCGGACTGCGGCAGACGCCAACAGCGTCCCCCGGAAGTTCGCGACCTCGCCTCGGAAGCCAGCTCACGGGCCGCCGGGGCGCGCCCTTGCCGCCTGTCTTGGTCAGGCGATGGATTGATCGTGCTCCTTAACCAGGGTTGGGTCAACCAACGGTAGCGAGCGCACCCTTGAGTTACGGTTTCCCGGCGTTTCGCCTTATGGAGGCGGCATAGATGTCGGGCTCGGTGGTCCAGTCATTGACGACACCGACGACTGGCCGGCCGTCGACCGCTCCACGTACGAAACTGCCCTGCCAGCGACGGTCAAAAATCGGGATCTGGTAGCGTACCAGCGCCGTCAGATCGCCAGACAGGCCAGGTCCCGAGGTCATTCGCCAAAGCGCGCGGCGTTTTGCGCCCGGTGGATCGATGATCATGTCGGCGAGCGCATCCTCCCGGTCATCAATCTGCCACCCACCACTGGCACCTTGAGGAAGCAGTAACAGAGTCGATGCCGCGCCGGCTCCAGCCAGCCAGCCGTACGAGAACGGCGTATCGAAGCGTGCCGCTTCCTGCTGTTGTTCGTGGAACTTGGCCGCCCCCTCATGGATGAAGCTGCGCCCGCCGATAGTCACATCGGCCCTGAACGTTCCGTAGACCTCGTCGCGGCCTGCATTGACCGGAGCAACCAGCGCCCGCGTCGGCGTGAATTGGCCTTCCAACTGGCCCTGAACGCGCCCCGGACCATGCGGCGCGGTCCTGCTGCGGTGAAAGGGCAGGGCGGCGCGCAACGTAACGTCGGTGAGCCTTGCCCCTCGCCCCTTACGGGTCAACGCGACGTCCATGGTCGGCGCAGAATAGGTTGCCTCGGAGGTCCCGGCCAATCGGTCCGCCGTACAGCCAAGGTCGTGCTGGGTGAAGGCGTACAACACACCATCCTTCAGCACATGGCACCAAAGCCAGGTGAAACCCGAGACGGGAAACCGGCAGACGCGAAGCGTGACGGCGCTCGACCCGTCTGCGGCCACGGACATCACCATGGAAGATTCGCTGTAGGCTTTGCTGCCTCGCACCGCGACGTCTTTCGAAGGCGCGGCCAAGGCCGGTCGGGCAAAGGTCAGCGCCGTCGCGCCGGTGAGGAGCGTGCGGCGAGCGATCATCGGCGCGCGCCCGTGGACGGGAGAGCCGGGCGGGGCTGGTCGTCGGGGACGCCCATCGTGCGCCGTAAGCCGTCGATCCTCGGTCGGGCACGAGCCAGTGCTTCATCCGGTGGCGGTGGGGCCAGAACATTCAGGGTCAGGAACCTCAGGGCGTCGCGCATCCGCGGCGGGATTGTCTTGCCCGTGTGGTCGGCCCCTCGCACCAGTCTGTATTCGTGGGGAATTCCGTGATCCCAAAGCACTCGATGCAGGAATTCTACGCCCTCATCCAGATGAAACATATCGATGTCTCCGACTTCGATGTAAATCCTCAGGTCTGATGCAATGATATTCTGTCGGTTGTTGATTGCGATATTTGCGGGATTGGACTTTATCCACAATGCGTGGTCAACCGGGTTTCCAAAGATCGACCCGAAGAAAGCATCGTTGCGCTGAAACCGGTTGCGCATCTTGACGTCGTCAAAGCTGAGCGCGGGCTCAATTCCAGCTTCCAGCGCCGCCAGTCCGCCGAACATCTCGGGATGGTCAAAACCCAGCCGGAGCGCTCCCAGCCCACCCATCGAAATGCCCGTGACGACCGTCTTGCTGCGCTCGGCAGACAGGCCGTAACGCTTGCGCAGCGCCGGGATCATCTCCTGAATCAGGAAGGTCTCCCATTTCTGCGAACCATCCTTGTAGTCCATGTAGAGCGAGCGGCCGACATCAGGGGTCACCACCACCGCAGGCGGAAACTCGTTCGCCGCCCACGCCGCCTCGACGTTTGGTCTCATGGTGGTCAGGAAGCCGTTGTCGCCACCGCCACCGTGCAGCATCAACAGCAGCGGCAGGCCCTTCGCGTCGTCATAGCCTGCGGGCAGCAAGACCGACACCTTCACCGGGGAGGGGACCAGTTTCGAGGTCAGCTCAATGGTTTCGAGGCGCGAGGCCTGGGCCTGTGCCACCCCCGCCAGCGCCATGGCCAGCATCGCTCCAAGGATCATCCGCACCATCGCCACCTCCCGTTTTGCGGGTAGGTTAACACCGTCGGAGCGGAGCATGGCATAGCCGCCGGCTATCCTCCCCAACCCATGTGGGAAGACGTCAGCCGTAGCTCTGCAGTGGCCTCACCTCGAGCGGGGCCTGGGCCACGGCGGCGATGGCCTGTGCGGCGGCCAGCGCGGCGGGGGTGGTGGTGAAGTAGGGGATCTTCATCATCAGCGACGAGCGGCGGATTTCGAAGCTGTCCTTGAGAGATTGATTGCCCTCAGTTGTGTTGAATACAATCTGTACATCACCGTTCTTCATGGCGTCGACGATGTGCGGGCGACCCTCCAGCACCTTCTTGACCAGCTCCACCTTCAGGCCCTGCGACCTCAGGTAAGCGCCCGTGCCGGCAGTGGCCAACACACGGAAACCCTGCTCCAGCATCAGCCGCACTGGTTCAACGATCCAGTCCTTGTCGGCGTCGCGAACCGAGACGAACAGACACCCCTTCTGCGGCAGTCGCGTGCCGCCGCCCAGCTGCGCCTTGGCGAATGCCCGGGCAAACGCCGGTGCCGACGAGGTTTCGCCCTCGCGGATCCAGTCCAGGCCCATGACTTCGCCCGTCGAACGCATCTCCGGGCCCAGTATGGTGTCAACACCGGCGAACCTTGCGAACGGGAAGACCGCTTCCTTGACCGCGATATGGTTGTACGGTTTGTCGACCAGGTTGAAGTCCGACAGCGGCTTTCCGGCCATCAACTTGGCGGCGATGGCGGCGACCGGCTGGCCAATCGTCTTGGCCACGAACGGCACCGTGCGACTGGCGCGCGGATTGACCTCCAGCACGTAGATCCTCGGTCTTTCGCTCTGCGGCTCCTCAATGGCGAACTGCACATTCATGAGGCCGCGCACCTTCAGCGCCCGGGCCATCTCCTCGGTCTGGCGTTTGAGTTCGACAATGGTCGAGGGCTGCAGCGAAAAAGGCGGCATCGAGCAGGCGCTGTCGCCTGAGTGCACGCCCGCCTCCTCGATGTGCTCCAGCACACCGGCCACGAACACTGCGCCAGTGTTGTCGCACAGGGCATCCACATCCACCTCGGTGGCGCGGGACAGGTACTGGTCGATCAGCACCGGACTGTCGCCCGAAACCTGGACGGCGGTCGTGATATAGCGCTCGAGCTGCTCGTCATCGCGGACGATTTCCATCGCCCGGCCCCCCAGCACATAGGAGGGGCGGATTACCACCGGATAGCCGACCTTGTGCGCGCCGGCGAAGGCTTCGTCGCGGGACCGGGCAATGGCGTTGACCGGCTGGGCGATGTTCAGCCGGTGCAGCAGTTGCTGGAACCGCTCACGGTCCTCGGCCAGGTCAATGGCGTCCGGCGACGTCCCCAGGATCGGGATACCCGCCGCCTCAAGCGGTGCCGCCAGCTTGAGTGGCGTCTGCCCCCCGAACTGGACAATAACGCCCAGCAGTGTGCCCCTGGACTGCTCGACATCGATCAACTCCAGCACATCCTCGGCTGTCAGCGGCTCGAAGTAGAGGCGGTCGGAGGTGTCGTAGTCGGTGGAAACCGTCTCGGGATTGCAGTTCACCATGATCGACTCGACGCCGATCTCGTCCAGCGCAAAGGCGGCGTGGCAGCAGCAGTAGTCGAACTCGATCCCCTGACCGATCCGGTTCGGTCCACCCCCCAGGATGATCGCCTTCTTCCGGTCCGACGGGTCGCTCTCGCATTGTGGAGCCTGGCCCAGCGAACCGGTCTCATAGGTGGAATACATGTAAGGCGTTTCCGCGCGGAACTCGCCAGCACAGGTGTCGATGCGCTTGAACACCGGCCTGACGCCCAGCGCACGCCGCTGTGTCCGCGTCTCGGCTTCCGTAGAGTGAGTCAGCTTGGCCAGGCGCGCATCGGAAAACCCCTGGGCCTTTAGCTTGCGGAAGCTCTGGGCGTCCGTCGGCAGACCCTGGGTACTGACCCGGGCCTCCTCCAGCACCAGGGTTTCGATCTGACGCAGGAACCAGGGCTCATAGGAACACGCCGCCCGAATGTCCTCGCAGGAAAGCCCCGCGCGGAAGGCCTGGGCGATCACCAGCAGCCTGTCAGGCGTGGGCGTGGCCAGCGCCCGAAGGATCGCGGCGCGTCCGGTCTCGGGATCATCCGCGCCCGGGATAGTCATGTCGTCCAGCCCGGTCAGGCCGGTTTCCAGGCCGCGCAAAGCCTTCTGGAGGCTCTCGGCAAAAGTGCGGCCAATGGCCATCACCTCGCCCACCGACTTCATCGATGTGGTGAGATAGGGCTCCGCACCAGGATACTTCTCAAACGCGAAGCGGGGGATCTTGGTGACCACATAGTCAATGCTGGGCTCGAACGAGGCCGGGGTCGCCCCGGTGATGTCGTTCATCAGCTCGTCCAGCGTGTAGCCCACGGCAAGGCGCGCTGCGACCTTGGCGATAGGAAAGCCGGTGGCCTTGGAGGCCAACGCCGACGAGCGCGACACCCGCGGGTTCATCTCGATCACCACCATACGGCCATCGGCAGGGTTGACTGCGAACTGCACGTTCGACCCGCCGGTTTCGACCCCGATCTCGCGCAGCACCGCAATCGAGGCGCGGCGCATCCACTGGTATTCCTTGTCGGTCAGGGTCAAGGCGGGGGCCACCGTGATGCTGTCGCCGGTGTGGACCCCCATCGGGTCGATGTTCTCGATGGAGCAAACGATGATGCAGTTGTCGGCTTGGTCGCGGACCACTTCCATCTCGTACTCTTTCCAGCCGAGTACGCTTTCCTCGATCAGCACCTCGGTGGTGGGCGAGATATCCAGGCCGCCCTTCACGATCTCGCGGAATTCCTCAAGGTTATAGGCGATACCGCCGCCAGTGCCGGCGAGCGTGAACGACGGCCGCACGATGGCCGGCAGGCCCACGAACTCCAGGCCCTCCATGGCCTCTTCCATGGAATGCGCGGCCTTGGATTTGGGGCTTTCCAGCCCGATCTTGTCCATGGCGTTGCGGAACTTCTGGCGGTCCTCGGCCTTGTCGATCACGTCAGCCTTGGCCCCGATCATCTCGACGCCATAGCGGGCCAGCGCGCCGGAGGCCTCCAGCGCCAGCGCCGTATTCAGCGCGGTCTGTCCGCCCATAGTGGGCAAAAGGGCGTCAGGGCGTTCTTTGGCGATGATCAGCTCCACCATCTCGGGCGTGATCGGCTCGATGTAGGTGGCGTCGGCGACATCCGGATCGGTCATGATCGTTGCCGGGTTCGAGTTGACCAGAATGATCCGGTAGCCCTCGGCGCGCAGGGCCTTGCAGGCCTGGACACCGGAGTAATCGAACTCACAGGCCTGGCCGATGACAATCGGGCCGGCACCAATGATCAGGATCGAGGAGATATCTGTACGTTTGGGCATCTCGTCTCGCGCGCAAGGATCGGCGGACGCGTGGCGTCGCCGCTTTGGTCAGAACTTCAGGTTAAGCGGGCGGTTTAGAGAGGCGGACCTGACTCCGCAAGCACCCTGGCGAGACACGCCCGCCAACAGGCCCTCCTTACGGGACTACTTGCGTCTTGGCGCGGAGCGGGGCAGCTTCGTCATTCAACGTTCGCCAAGTTGCGACACAATCATAGGTATTACCTTGGCCGCCGCTGCCACCACCCCGGAAATCCTCTCATCCCTCATGACGCGGATCGCTTCCGGTGAGCGTGAGGCCCTGCGACAATTGTACCAGGCTACCTCTGCGAAGCTTTTTGGCGTCTGCCTCCGTATCCTCTCTGACCGCGAGGAGAGCGAGGACGTTTTGCAGGACGTATTTGTCACCATCTGGCGACGGGCCGACAGGTTCGATGTGACCCGCGCCAGCGTGATGACCTGGCTGTCCACGATTGCACGAAACCGGTCGATTGACCGTCTTCGGGCTCGCGGACCGCTGGCCTACGCCGGCACGATTGACGGGCTCGAAATCCCGGACGGCGCGGATAGTGCGGAAACGTTGCTCTCGGCTGCGGACGACCGCAACAAGCTGCAGGGGTGTTTGTCGGAACTTGACGACCGCACCCAGACGGTGATCCGGACCGCCTTCTTCGAGGGCGTGACGTACGAGACCCTGGCGCGCAACATGGATGCGCCCCTGGGGACGGTGAAGAGTTGGATTCGTCGGGGACTGGCGAAACTAAAAGGATGCCTCCAGTCATGAGTGAAGCCCCGGACCTTTCCGAAGCCGAAGCCTTCGCCGCCGAGCATGCCCTGGGCGTGCTGGATGCGCGTGAACGCGCCGAAGCCGAAATCCGAATGGCCAAAGAGCCCGCATTCGCGGCCGAGGTGGAGGCGTGGCGTCATCGCCTTTCGCCGATGCTGGACGCAATTGAGCCGGTGCCCGCGCCGCAGGGCGTCTGGACCCGCATCGAGGCCATGTTGCCGGCCAACGACAACAGTGCGGTGATGAACAAACTCCGTTTCTGGCGGAATTCGGCGGTGGGCGGGTTTGCCCTTGCGGCGGCCAGCCTTGCGGGGGTTGTGGTTCAGGTGACTCAGCCGCCGCCCGTGGCGGTGCAAGCCCCGGTTGCGGCTCCCGGCCAGTTGTTGAATGCCAGCCTTACCTCCACCACCGGCCAGCCTCAGCCGCTGTTCGTGGCGGCCTATGATCCTGATCGCAAGGCGTTGATCATCACGTCGCTGCTGCCCGCAGGGGCCGACCGCGACAAGGTGAACCAGCTGTGGCTGATCGCGGGGCAGGACAAGCCCAGGTCGCTGGGCCTGATCGAACCCGGCAAGGCCAAGATCATCGCCCTGCCGCTGGAGGTCATGGCCAAGATGTCCGCCGGTGCCAAGCTGGCCGTCTCTATCGAACCCGAAGGCGGCTCCCAGAGCCCCGACGGACCCAGCGGCCCGGTCATCGGCCTGGGCGAACTGTCCAGGCTCTGACCTAGAGCGGCGCCTGACGCTCTGGAATAGCTGCGACCCCTGCCTTGATCGAGGTGGGGGTCGTTCTGCGTCTGGCTGGCCTCGTCTGTTCACAAGCGAGTGTTTACTAGAGTTTAAGCATCACTTCCCGAGGCGATTTCGCCGACGTGTCCTGCAAAAACGCACGTTCGATACGACCGACGGGCCGTCGTTCTACGTCGCGACCGTTGCCTTTGCCTGATCCATCAGCGCCGTGAAGCGTTCGAAGATGTACAGGCTGTCCGTCGGGCCTGGCGAGGCTTCGGGGTGGTGCTGGACGCTGAAGACCGGCTTGCCCTTCAGGGCCAGGCCGGCGTTGGTGCCGTCGAACAGCGAGACGTGGGTTTCTTCGACAGGGGCCGGCAGGCTGTCGCGGTCCACGGTGAAGCCGTGGTTCATGGAGACGATCTCCACCTTGCCAGTCGTGAGGTCCTTGACCGGGTGGTTCGCGCCGTGATGGCCCTGGTCCATCTTGACCGTCGTGGCACCGAGCGCGAGGGCCAGCATCTGGTGCCCCAGACAGATGCCGAACACCGGCTTGCCACTGGCCACCAGCTTGCGGATCTCCGGCACGGAATAGACGCCTGTCGCCGCCGGGTCGCCGGGTCCATTGGACAGCAGCACACCGTCGGGATCGCGCGCCAGGATGGCCTCGGCGGTCGTGCTGGCCGGTACAACCGTGACGCGGGCACCCGCCGAGGTCAGCGCCCGCAGGATGTTGCGCTTGACCCCGTAGTCAACGACGACGACCTCATACTTGGGCGCTTGCAGTTTGGCGTAGCCCTCCGGCCACGACCACAGGCCTTCGTCATAGACAAAGGGCTGCAGGCAGGTGGCATCCTTGGCCAGATCAAGACCCTCAAGCCCCGACCAGGCCTTGGCCCTGGCGGTGAGAGCGTCCAGATCGAACACACCGTCCGGGCTGTGCGCGATCACCCCGTGCGGCATCCCGTGTTCGCGGATCGCCCGGGTCAGTGCGCGGGTATCGACCCCGGCCAGACCCACGACGCCGCGCCGCGCCATCCACGTCGGCAGATCGCAGTCCGAACGCCAGTTGGCCGGTGGCGTTGGCAGGTCGCGGAAGATTGCACCCCGGGCCGCCGTCTCTGCCGAGCCGGACATCTGTTCCAGATCCTCGACGTTGGTCCCGACATTGCCGATGTGCGGAAAGGTGAAGGCCACGATCTGGGCCATGTA
>Ga0105047_10009331_pt1 | contig 16170 bp, 15 predicted proteins | sample MAT04_FD_78384 | JGI IMG/M metagenome (GOLD analysis project Ga0105047, IMG submission 78384) | Freshwater microbial communities from Lake Fryxell liftoff mats and glacier meltwater in Antarctica - MAT-04 (megahit assembly) | ecosystem: Environmental > Aquatic > Freshwater > Ice > Liftoff...
TCAAAGCATTAGTTGCAATGGAGAAGTCTAACAGGATGGATGCGGTAGAAGAGGTAAAGAGTCGACTGTCGATTGAGGACGTTATTTCTGAGTACGTGCCGTTAAAACGTGCGGGACGTAACTGGAAGGGTCTGAGCCCGTTTAGTAGCGAAAAGACGGCCAGTTTTATGGTCAGCCCAGAAAAGCAGATCTGGCATGACTTTAGCTCTGGCAAGGGCGGCAATATGTTCAGCTTCATTATGGAAGTTGAAGGGCTTGAGTTTAAGGGTGCGCTTGAACTCCTCGCGCGCAAAGCCGGGATTGATATTGAACAATATCGGTCATCGCCCCGAACGGGTGGCCCAAACAAAGAGCGCATTCACGAATTATTAGAACTCGCCACAAAATTTTATCAAGTACAGTTCAGCAAAAATAAATCGACGCTGGAATATGTTTTTAAGAAGCGCGCTTTTAGCAAAGACACGGCATTGGAGTGGCGATTAGGCTACTCACCAAATAACGGTTCGGCTTTGGTCACTTTCGCCAAGGATAAAGGTTTCAGTGAAGAAGAAATCAAGCAGGCTGGGCTGAGTGCTAAAAGTTACCGTGGGGGTATTCAAGATATGTTCCGCGGTCGATTGATGATACCTCTACAAGATCCGCAGGGTAGGGTGATTGGCTTCACCGCTCGTCTGTTAGATGATGACCCCAATGCGCCAAAGTACATCAATACGCCGCAGACTGTGCTGTACGACAAGAGCCGTCATATATATGGTATGCACCTGGCCAAAGAATCGATTCGTAAGACAAAGTTTGCTGTTTTGGTCGAAGGCAATCTCGATGTTATCGCCAGTCATCAAGCTGGCGTTCGCCAGGCTGTGGCTACTGCGGGAACTGCACTTACCGAACCGCATTTAAAGGCTTTGAGCCGATTCACTGGTGATATTCGCCTCTGTTTTGATGCCGACAAAGCAGGTATTGCGGCTACTGAGCGAGCAATCCCAATCGCCTCACGTGTCAAAGTTTCGCTCAGTATTATTGATATTCCAGAAGGCCAAGATCCTGATGATCTTATCAAACAGGATCCAAAACTCTGGCAAAAGGCTATCGGTGAACATAAGTACGCGCTAGATTGGCTCATGGAACGCTACGAAAAATTGCTCGATATCAGCTCTGCACAAGGCAAGCGTGAATTTAGTGACGTATTGCTCCCAGTTGTCCGCGGGTTGAGTGATGATGTGGAGCGTGATCATTACTTGAATGCTATTGCCAAGACGATGGGTGTTAGTAAAGAAGCACTGGATAAGAAATATCAAAAGACCGCTGCATCTCAAACGCCAGAGCGTCGTCGTCGGGTCAAAGTCGAGCCAGCCAAGCTTGATCGGGTAGCTATGGAGAACAAAAAAACGCAGGATAATTTTTTGGCATTGATGCTCATGAGACTCACACTACGAGAATTTCTCAAGATCGTAACAGATGAGATGATGTACACCGACGATGGCAAAGCTTTGCTGAAATTTCTCCAAGAAAACCCGGAATTTGACGGGAAACAGGGGGGCAAGGTAGTGCAAAAGTTGTCTGATTATGTTAAAATAGAGTCATTACTCTATGAGGAACTCTACCAGGGCCTCGAGCTTAACGAGCTTCATTACGAAGCCGCTCGATTGCAGGCACGCTTGATAGAACAATTTGTAAAAACTGAAAAAATAAGACTTGCCGACGCTATGGAATCAGCTGATCAGACAGAAATCCGTCAGTTACTCGGTAAAGTGAAAACGTACGACGCATTATTGAATCAAGTGAAAGGAGCCGCAGATGGCTAAAGCAAAGCGCACTACCAAAAAAGAGGCAGAAGAACCTGCAAACATAGACGAGCTACGTCAAAAACTCGTTGAGAAGGCTAAAAAAGCTGGTCAAATTGATCAAAAAGAAATTTTCAAAATTATCCCAGAAACGGTTGAAAACGCCGAAGTTCTTGACACGCTCTACACCGAACTCGCAGACCTCAACGTTGATATAACTATTCCAGGCCCCGATGCCGGTAAATTTGCCGACGGCTGGGAAGAAGAAGATGACGATGAAGAAGTAGTCAAAAAGGGTAAGACAGCAACCAACACCGCGGTGTATCTCGATGACGATGTTGCAGACGACTCAGTTCGGTTGTATCTCCGCGAAATCGGTAAGATTCCACTGCTCAATGCCGAAGAAGAGCTCGCTCTTGCACAGCGCGTAGTTTCTGGCGATAAGCTGGCTAAAGATCAGATGGCAGAAGCTAATATGCGCCTCGTAGTCTCCATCGCTAAGCGCTATGTTGGGCGTGGCCTTGATTTACTTGATCTCATCCAAGAAGGTAACACCGGACTACTCCGCGCAGTCGAAAAATTTGATCCCGACAAAGGCTTCAAATTTAGCACTTACGCAACCTGGTGGATTCGCCAAGCAATCACCCGAGCAATTGCCGACCAAGCACGCACTATTCGTATTCCAGTACACATGGTAGAAACTATCAACAAACTGCTTCGCACCCAACGTCGCTTAACTCAGGAACTCAACCGCGAACCTTCAAACGACGAAATTGCCAAAGAGATGGAAATCGACGTTGATAAAGTCGAACACATCATGAAGATCAAACAAGATATTTCATCACTCGATGCTTCAATTCGTGATGACGAAGAAGATTCCGTACTCGCAGACTTCATCGAAGACGAAGATACTGTTAGCCCCGAAGAATCAGCTACTGGTCAACTCCTCAAAGAACAGGTCAAAGACATGCTAGGCGCACTTACAGAGCGCGAGCAGAAGATTCTTAAGCTCCGTTTTGGTCTTGAAGATGGTAAAAGCCACACGCTCGAAGAAGTTGGTCAAGAATTCTCCGTTACCCGCGAACGAATTCGACAAATCGAAGCCAAAGCACTGGCTAAACTTCGCAAACACCGCGACGCCAAAAAACTCCACGATTACATCAAGTAGAAGGTGTAATTTTAAGTTTGTCGAGCAGTGATTCCAAATCTTTTTGGAGTCCTTCGACCGAACCGACATTTGTTAGAAAATAATCAGCGTTAGCTATTGGTCCGCCTTTTTCAAGGTTTTCAATTTCTGCATACTCTCGAGACGAAACTTCCTCTTCGGTCAGTGGCCGGACGGGTCGATTCTGTAGACGTTGATGGCGATCTTTACGAGGCGTGGCAAGCGCAATTATAATCGCACGGTCTCCAAAGCTGTCTTTGAAAATCTTATATTCCGTCCAGCTATACAGACCGTCGGCGACAACGTATTTCTTACCTTGCTCAAAAAGCTCTTCGATTTGTTTGATCATCCTAACAGCGTAGGCACCGTTGCCTTCTTTTTTCCGTATATCTTCCCGAACAAATTTCTCACTTGCTTCGCTAACTTCCATGCCACGTTTTTTGACTTCATTAATAGTTATACCGCCAAAATATACAGAAGGTATGTTTTTAGCCTTAAGATAATCGACGCAAACACTTTTACCGGCGCCTGGCATACCTACAAAAACAATTACTTTTTCATCTAGCATTTAGGTATTGTAACAGATACGATCTTAGAAATATTATGATCAGGTACCGAGGATGCTTACTGAACGGGCAATTAGCAGCGCTAGGGTGAAGACTGATATTAATGATTGAGTGGCCATTAAGGCTTTGGCTTGCATGGTGAGTGGTTTTGCGTCGGCCGGAGCGAAGTTAATGGCATTGGTGACGGACATATACAAGTAGTCACCGAACTGTGGTCGCCACCCAGGGAATTCTTTTTCTAGATCTTGTTGAGTAAACTGAAAGTCCTTATCAAACTTTGACCACAGAGTGCGGGTTAATCCGGGGCTATCAATTTCCCAGTACCAGAGAGCAAACACGATTATATTAGTTGCAAAGATTGCGATAGCAGAAATCAGAAGATCTTCACCGCTTAGTGTTGCGTGGTTGATGATGAGCGAATTGAGAACATAAATTAAACTGCTAATGTTGGCAACGGTTATCATCCCAAGCAGCACAACTGAGAAGAAATGATACAGACCCCAACTATGAGCTTTGTGCTTGTTGACGGTGAGGCCAATCAGCACGGCGAGTGCAAGTTCGGTTCCTACGATTAGATATTGTGAGCCGGGGAGTACGTCAATTCCTATCTGCCTAGTGAGTAGCTGGAGTCCGATTGCGACAAATAGTGCCAGTTGAGCCATCCAGAGCTCTTTGCGGGTTATGACGTGATGGTGATGCATATTGTTTTAGTTTAGCATTAGCATTTAAGGTTTTATATCGTGTTTGAGATGTAGTTCGCGGACCGCGTGCCGACTAAATTGGCGACTATGTCGCTGTAGTCGCCTGCCGCCGATGTAAATCGTCGTACAAAAGAGGGCCACAATCCACTCCAGAAGACTCAGGGGCGCGGTTCCAAGAAGGCTATGAAGCAAAGGGTTGTACACCAAATTTAGTAGCAAGAATCCTGACATTGCAAAGGCTCGTAGCAACTTCTTATTTTCCCACAAGAATTTTGTGCCCATATGCAGGTGTTCATCTGCCCGGACAAATAATATATTTACTGCTTGGCACAGTGCAAATGTCACAAGTGCTAGTGTCGTGGCTTGCACATATAATGAGTTGTTGGTATCGATATACACAGGGCTGATTACGTGGTATCCAAAAAATAACAGATAGCTTCCATAACTGATGAGTCCCGCCCAAATGCCAAAAGCAACCAGCTCAACTTTAACGTGCATGTGATGTCGTGGTTTCTTCTTAACCTTATCGTGTTGCAATGTAGAAATCGGCAGAGTCTGCAAAAAGAGTTCAACAGCAAGGATTTGAATAAGTAATATGGCAGCGGGGATGTGCCAAATATATGTTACAAGCAAGCTAATAAGTAGCACTGACAGAGCAGCGGAGAAGTCGGTAAGGATACAGCGGGCAATTTTATTGGGAGTAGTGTTGGGGGTTCTCGAGGCCATACATAAGCATTATATCGGTAAAGTCGTCAATATCTGGCATAAAGTGGTCTATACTATCAGTAATGGCTACCGAAGTGATTCCTGGGAAGAAGAAACTCGTAATCATCGATGGCAAATCGGTGTTTTATCGTGGTTATTACGCCATGTCCAATTTGAGCACCAAAGACGGCACGCCTACCGGTGGTGTTTTTGGTTTCGCCACCATGGCGCTTGAAGTTATCAAGCGACTCGACCCTGACTACGTTGCCGTGGCATGGGATAAACCTAAAACCAATATTCGCAAACGCCTGGCTATTTATCCTGAATACAAAGCTGGTCGCAAGCCAGCCCCCGAAGACTTTAAGGCACAGATCCCCATACTTCACGAACTCCTCGATGCCTTCGGTTGGCCGCTATATGAAATGGATGATTATGAGGCTGACGACATTATGGGTGCGTTGTCGGTCCAGGCTACCAAAAAAGATATTCAAACCATGCTAATTACGTCTGATATGGATATGTTGCAATTGGTCGATGATCATGTGCATGTTTTTGCGCTCAAAAAAGGCTTATCAAACATCGAATTGTATTCACCGAAAAGCTTTGAGGCCAAACACGGCATACGAGTTGACCAATTCCTCGACCTTAAATCTCTCAAAGGCGATTCCTCGGATAACATTCCTGGCGTCCCAGGCATTGGCGAAAAGGGCGGTGTCGAACTACTCCACCAATACGAAACACTCGACAATATCTACGAAAATATAGACCTGATTAAAGAAACCCACCGCAAAAAGCTAGTTGCCGGAAAAGATTTGGCGTACATGAGCAAAGAGTTAGCTCGCATTTACATTGACGCACCAATCAAACTTAATCTCAAAGAAGTTGATGGTAGTACGTGTGATCCGGCCAAGATCCAAACAATGCTCCAAAATTTGGAATTTAGGACATTGGCCCGACAATTGCCGCAGATCATGCAAGTGCCAGAAGCATCAATGCCAGTCAGCAATAGCAGCCCGCTACACATTGGTAAACATACCTATGTTGATTCAAATGCAAAGTTATCTGACATTAAGCTCAAAGATGCACAAATTTTATTCATATACTCTCGATCAGTTGGTAAGCACGGCAAAAACCCGCAGTTGCTGGCGATCAGTGACGGCCGGCACACGTATACCGTCGATCTCACACAAGTCCAAGCCAAAGATCTCATAGAGCATATTCCGGCAGTACCAGTTGTTGGCTATGATCTTAAGTCCAGTTTGGAAGTCTATTTAGAGCTTGGTTTAGAACTCCCGGTAGTTAGTCATGATGTGCATGTAGGCGCATATTTACTCAATAGCCTGCGACGTGAACAAACCTTGTCAGAACTTGCGCAGGCAGACCTTGGTTATGACGGATCATCGTTTGAAGATCTTGATAAGGAAGAAATTATCACTCGTTCAGCCGAGACAATTGCAGCCATCAAAGCCTTATACGAACAGCAGGCAACTGAGTTGAAGAAGAATGCCAAGTTAGCGGCACTTGCCAAAGATATTGAGTGGCCAGTCATCCCAACTCTTGCTCGTATGGAATATGTTGGTATCGAACTGAACACGAAATATCTTGCCAAATTTGCAGAGGAGATCAACGACATGATTTCAGACTACGAACAGCAAATATATGGCTACGCGAACAAAGAGTTCAATATAAGTTCACCATCGCAACTCGCAGATGTATTATTCGAAGATCTCAAGTTGCCAACTCAAGGAATTAAGAAGGGTAAAACAGGCTACAGCACCGCCGCAAGTGAACTCGACAAATTGCGGAGCCAGCACGAGATAGTCGACCTTATCACTCAGTACCGTGAGGTGGCTAAGCTCAAAAATACCTATGTAGATACTCTGCCATTGCAAGTCGATGAAAACTCGCGCGTGCACACAACTTTTGGCCTTACCAATGCCCAAAGCGGTCGACTCAATAGTTCTGATCCTAATCTGCAGAACATTCCGACTCGCACCGATCTCGGTCGCCATATTCGTACGGCATTTGTGGCAGGCAAGGGCAACAAACTTGTTAGTGCTGATTACTCACAATTTGAACTACGCCTGGCCGCAGTGCTTGCGAATGATACAGAACTCATCGACATGTTTAATCGTGGAGCAGACATTCATACAGCAACTGCCGCACAGGTTTACGAGCGAGATATAGAAGATGTTACCAAGCAAATGCGCAGCGCAGCCAAAGTAGTCAATTTTGGTATTTTATATGGCATGAGTCCACATGGATTATCTGTTGCCGCCGGCATGACACGCGAACAAGCAGTCAACTTTATCGATCGCTATAAAGAAGTCCGTGCACCATTATTCGTGTATACCGACGGCATCAAAGAAAAGGCAAAAGAAGACGGTTATGTTGATACATTGTTTGGTCGCCGCCGACCAATGCCCGATATTAAGAGTTCTAACTTCATGGTGCGCCAAGGTGCAGAACGCGCAGCAATCAATATGCCGATCCAGGGCACCGAGGCTGACCTTATGAAAATGGCGATGGTTAAGATTGACGACCTACTCCGAGCCCAACACAACAACTGCAACATGATGCTCCAGATCCACGATTCTGTGCTAGTAGAGTGTCCAGCAGAAGTAGCCGAACGCGTCGCCGAAATACTCAAAGACACCATGGAGAACATCTATAAACTCCCCGTCCGCCTCGACGTCGACGTAACCATCGGCAACAACTGGGGCGAATTGTGAATTCAGTTTTATTTATAACTGGGAACAAAAGGAAAGTGCAGCAGGCGAGAGATTCATTAGAGCCATTTGGTATTGCTGTAGAAAATCAGGATTGTGAGATTGACGAAATCCAATCACGAGACCCCAAGGCTATAGGCATTGCTAAAGCCAAGGCCGCCTACGAGGTAATTAAAAGACCGCTAGCGATTAACGATCACTTCTGGTCAATACATGCATTAAATGGTTTTCCTGGAGGATACATTAAAGATATTAATCAGTGGTTCTCGGCCGATGACTACTTGAAGCTACTTGAAGACAAAGACGATCGAAGCACGACCCTGACTGAACATGTAGTGTATTACGACGGCACTATCATGAAAGAATTTAGCGTTGAATTCCATGGTCAATTTATCCGAGAAAAGCGAGGTACCGGTCATGTTTCTGCCGAACAAATCGTAGTTTTTGACGGTACAAATCAAACAATCGCTGAACATATTGATAACAATGAACATTCTCGAGACGTACACAAATCTGCGTGGGTCAAATTCGGTAAGTGGTATAACGAAATATGACAAAGGTTTATAACAAGCTGGTGAGGGATAAGTTGCCGGAGATTATTGAGGCTGATGGTAAGATCGCCAAGATTCATATTTTAAATAAACAAGATTACCAAAAAGAAGTAGTCAAAAAACTTGGTGAGTATTATGAACAGCTCAAGTCCGCTCCTGACGTAAAGAAGCTTGCCGATATGCAAGAGGCACTGCTAGCAACCGCCGAAGCTTTTAATATCCCTGCTGGCGAATTGGCTGCAGTTATGGCCAAAAAAGCCGTTAACAAAGGTGCATTCAAAAAACGAATCTTTTTGGAGTCGGTGGAGTAGTTTAACGCGTAGTTTCATCCTCAATAAACTTGTTCGCGATAAAATTTATACAAGCATGCAAGAAATGGGCCAAAAAATTACCGGTCGGGAGTTATCTAAAACAGAGCGCATCCATGAATTGCACCGTAAACTGCTTGAAGAAGCAAAAGAGTTTAATCCAACAGATTAAAAAACCGTAAAGGAGCTTGCTGATATTCTGGAAGTTATCGATGCCTTAGCTAATGAACTAGGTCTGAGTCTTGAAGACGTCCAAAAAATGCAGGCCAAGATACATAAGCTATCAGGTGGCTTCGAAAACGCAAGATTTGTAGAATGTCTCGACCTCAAAGATGACGACCCATGGGCAGAATATTAAACTGCTGACCCAGAACGATTCAAAGAGATTACGTAGTTTAATTTTTGCGGCGGCGGGCGCGGCCAGAGCCACTCGTACGTTGTTTGGCGACAACTCGGCCGCCTTTGGCGCGGAGTAAACGAATAGCGAGTATGATAACCCAGAACGCTAATATGAGGTCAACTAGGCTTGTAATCAGGCTCAGAAGGTCAGGGTGATGCTTGGCGTTAAAGTAGGCGACCATGGCGATCAAGAGTTCTGCACCAATTAAGCCGAGTGTTAGCCAGCGGTTACGACGTTCCTGCGCAGCATATGCAAGCACCCAAACAAACCCAAACCATGTAGCAATTAATATAAAGAATATGATAGAGGGCATAACGTTACTAATACATTCACTACCATCACGACGGCAAGTCGTAACAATTGAGTTGAGAGCGTTAGCTATATTTAAGAAACTGAGCAGTATGAATTGCACGAAGGCAATTACCGAAATTTGATACTTGAATAAAAAGCGGAATGTCATTCTGTTTTAATTATAGCCATAAGAAGGGCAAAAAGCATACGATGCTTGCAAAATATACCAAATTGTGCTAATATATGCATAATCCACTTGGTTGTGGGGAGTTTTGCATATGTATAGAGAATATATCAAGTATTTCATCGGTTTTCTTGTCACCATCGGGCTTATCATAGTCGTGATTATTCTATTATTTGGTGGCGGAAACGATACCAAGCAAACCGGCTCTACTGATACTAAAAAACTTACAGATATCTCTGATACAGACTCAAAAGTTAGAATGACCATTGCTGGTAACGTCCGCGCTACCCAAGAATATTTTGAAATTCAGATAACAAGCGATAGCAGTAGTAACAATATCCAAATACTTCAAGGGTATGATCATAATGTCGTTGATAGTCAGAGTTTCGAAAACAATGCAGCCGGATACTCTACCTTTTTAAGAGCTTTGAGTATTGCAGGTTATTCGAAAGGCGATACCAGCAAAACGCTTGCGGATGATCGTGGTTATTGCCCCCTCGGTCAGCGCTACATTTTCGAAACAATTGAGAACGGCAAAGTATTGAGCCGCTATTGGACAACCAGTTGTGGCAAATCAGCACCAAAAACGTATCTTGGAACTTCTGGCCTCACGACCACGCTTTTTGAGAAACAAATCCCGGGCTATAGCACCATCACCAACAAGGTTGATTTCTAGGCGGTAATTCTGAAGGTTAGCCGCTTGTCGAGCTGACAACGTCGTTTAATCTCGGGTGTTCGGAGTCTCAGCATGTTAGCTAGGGAGGCGCTAGGCACACTAATTACAATATCTTTGTCGCGCACTTGTACACTGACATTACTTTGAAATTCATCCTGCACATATTTTTTGATGCTGGTGATTTCTTGTGGCTCGTCAAAATCCTTACCACTCAATATGCTACTTAAACTATCCATTACTACCAGTATACCTATATAATTAACTTCTATGCCGGAATTACCAGAGGTTGAGACAGTTCGTATAGGTTTGGCGCGTTTGCTGCCAGGGCTGGAGATTAAGGCTGTGGATTTTGATTGGCCAAAAGGTTTTCCGAATGCACCGGCTGATGTTGAGCAATTTGTGGTTGGCGCCAAGGTAGTGTTGGTAGCTCGCCGTGCAAAAGTTTTACTGATTGAATTGTCGAGTAAGTATTCGTTGGTAACTCATCTTAAGATGACTGGGCAGTTGGTCTTTAGCGGCACAGAGCGATTTGGGGCAGGGCATCCGAACGATTCATTGATTGGCGAATTACCAGATAAATCTACCCGAGTTACACTGAGTTTTAGTGATGGTAGCAAGCTATTTTTTAATGATCAGCGCAAGTTTGGTTGGATGCGATTAATCCCAACAGTAGAAGTTATGAACCTCGATTTTTTCAAAAAAGTTGGACCTGAACCACTGAGCAGTGATTTTACGTGGCAGGTTTTTCGCGGTCGTTGCCTAAGGCGTAAAAACTCGAACATTAAATCAGTTTTATTGGACCAAACCGTACTCGCTGGGGTCGGCAATATATATGCAGATGAAGCATTATGGGGGGCCAAAATCCATCCAACTAAATTGGTAAGGGATTTGTCTAATGAGCAGTTTAAGCCGTTGTATGAAGAGCTCGTTGCAGTCCTTAAATTATCGATAGAAAAAGGTGGCTCAACAGACAGGAATTACGTAAACGCTGAAGGTAAGAAGGGTAGCTACATGAGTTTTGCACGGGTTTTTCGGCGAGAAGGCCAGGCTTGTCCGCGCTGTGGTAACACGCTAGAAAAGATCCGAGTGGCAGGACGTGGAACACACGTATGTCCGCACTGCCAAAAAGCATAGCCTCTGACTTATTTAGAAAGTTTCTTCAAAAGCGCAATTACCTCCGTGTCGTCGGTAACGCGATATGAAGCCCACGATGCACCGCGTCCGACTTTTATTGTTGTCGAACTTTCTGGAAGTGCCTCAAAGAGATCCTCATCGGTAATATCATCACCAATAGCCAATATAAAATCGTGTTTTCGTTTTAGCAGCGGCTGAACCGCGGATCCTTTATTGATATAAGGGTTTTTTATCTCTAATATCTTGTTGCCTTGAAACACCTGCAGGCCGTACGTTTTGACGATTGGTTTCAGTGCGCGCTTGATAATAACTGCGTATTTTTGAGCGTAATAAGCTGGCGCATTACGGTAGTGCCAGACTAGTGAGTGTGGTTTGATTTCAATACGTGCGCCAGGAGTAAGCGCCGAATATTTTTCTAAAATTGGCAGGATAACAGCCTTCCATCGAGATTCTGCTCGGTCGCTCGTGTGCCACCTTTTTTGCCCTGGGTATTTCCAGTTAGCACCATGTTCTGCAACTAAACCTATACCAATATCACCGAACCATTTTTCCAAATCTGTGGCGCTACGTCCGCTAATTACAGTCACGTCATTTCTTTTATCGGCACGTAAACCAGCCAAAGCATTGCGTATAGCTTTTGGTGGAGTTGCGAGTTTATAGTCCGTATTAAACGGTATGAGAGTTCCGTCGTAGTCTAATAGTAATAATCGTGTATTGGAGTGGTTGTAATGCTTAATAATTTCCTTTGTCAGGCTACGATTGAGCGTTATTGTCCGGGGCTTTGTGCCCAGAACAGGCTTCTGAAGCGTATCAACAAAACTTTTAGCCCAGACTTGCACGGTTTCTGTCGAGAGTTGTTTTCGCATGCGTTTTAGACGACCACGCAATTCACGTCGAGGCATTGTAAGTGCTTGTTGCAAAGCGTCTACTACAGCGGCTGGTTTTTTTGGATCGACAATCAAGGCATCACGTAATTGTTCCGCAGCGCCAGCTGTCTCACTTAGAATCAGCACTCCTCGTTTTCGGTTACTGGCAACAAATTCTTTGGCCGCCAGGTTCATACCGTCGCGCAGGGGAGCAATAAAGGCAACGTCAGCAACAGAAAACAGTGCCGATACTTCTTCAAACGGCTGGGATGTATTCATAAAATCGACTGGGTGCCATTTTTCGGAACCGAATGTGCTATTGATTTCCTCAACAATTACGTCGAGTTTGAGCGACAGCTTTTTGTATGCACTAATCTCGGTTCGTGAAGGGGCAGCTATTAATGCAAAGACAACTTTGTCATGGAGCTTTGGGTTGGCGGCGAGTAGCTCCCTGTATGCTTTAAGACGCTCTACCAGGCCTTTGCTGGGATCCATACGATCAACAGCAACAATAACCTTCTGCCCTCTGTATCGCTTGCGGTAACGCTTTACAGCCGCCTTAACTACTTTAGATTTTCGCGCGTTCGCATACTTTTGGTAATCAATACCCATGGGGAAGTTGGTAACCTTGACGGCATGTTCTTCCACGACAACTTGATCAAATCCAACGAGACCAATTTCTGAGTTTTGGCAGTTTTCAAGAAAGTTTTCGACATAACTCGTCGTATGGAAACCGGCTAAATCACTACCCAAAATGCCACGGAGCAACGCATCGCGCTCCGGTAACTTACTAAGTGTTTTACTGTCGGGAAACGGTATGTGCAAGAAAAATCCTATCGAGGCGTCTATTACTTCGCGCCGTAACATTTCAGGCACAAGCATCAGCTGATAATCATGTACCCATATCTGACTGCCTTGTCGAGCCAAACTCGACGTAGTATCACTAAACAATTGATTGACAGACCGATAGCTTTGCCACCAGCGCTTGTATTTTTCCTCATTCTTTTTGCGGTAGGGCAGTTTGTGGAATATTGGCCAAAGTACGTCGTTACTATAGCCGTTATAAAAATCATCAATCTGCCGTTTAGTTAAGAATACCGGGCTACAATTATGCTTTGCTAGTTCGTTTACTATGTCTAGCTTGTCTTGTTTTGTCAGCTCATCGCTACTAATTCCTGGCCATCCGATCCAAGTATTTCGACCTTTCGATGCGTATGACGACAAACCAGTCGCTAACCCTCCGATGCTGGGGGTGAAACTTAATTTGCCATCTTTTTTGCTGACGCTGATGGGTAAACGGGTGGAAACAATGATGACCTGTGACATAATTCTCCCCAGATAGTAACAGATTATCCAAATTTGTACCGTAGCTATTGCTACAATAGCTATATGATAGTGACGTTACATGGCGAGAATTCTTTTGATTTACAGCGTGAGCTGAACAAAATTACCAGTAGTTTTATAAAAGAGCATGGTGATTTAGCGCTCGAGCGTATCGACTGCGAGGAAGCCGATTTTACGCAAATCCAAGCCTCACTTACGAGTTTGCCATTCTTGTCGAGCAAAAAATTAGTCGTCCTGCGTCGTCCGAGTACAAACAAACAGTTCATTGAGCAAGTTGAACAACTTTTGAGTGATATTCCAGAATCCACCGATGTTCTGTTGGTTGAGCCAAAGCTCGATAAACGCCTCACATATTACAAATACTTGAAGAAAGAAACTGATTTTCGCACCTATTCGGAGCTGGACATCAACGGTATGACGCAGTGGCTAATGTCTGAAGCCAAAGCCAAAAACGGTTCTATGAGTAATTCCGATGCACGATACTTAGTAGAACGGATCGGCATCAGCCAACAGCTTCTAGCCAGCGATCTCGAAAAGCTCTTATTGTATGACTCAAACGTAACTCGCAAGACAATTGATTTACTCACCGATCCGGCGCCGCAAAGCACAATCTTTCAATTATTAGAAGCGGCATTCGCTGGCAACACCAAATACGCCCTCAAACTGTATCAAGAACAGCGAGCCATGAAGGTTGAACCAATTCAAATTATTGCCATGCTGACCTGGCAACTCAACATATTAGCTATCATTAAGACCGCAGGCGATCGATCGTCACAAGAAATCGCCAAACAAGCTAAGCTAAATCCTTATGTCGTGACCAAAAGTCAGGGAATTGCTCGCAAATTGAGCCTATCCGAACTCAAAACCCTAGTAAAAAACCTGTTAGATATCGACACTGCTTCCAAAAGAACCAGTATTGATACCGACGACGCCCTCCAGCACTACATCCTCAAACTAGCACAGTAGCTATTGTATTATTTAGCAATATATGTTACAATAATATATTATGCAGTCATTGGAATTATTACGTTGTCAAGAAGAAGTAACGGTTTCTATTCGTGCGCATCATGCCACGTTAGGTTTAGATTCATCAATCGAGAGTGTCAAGCACATAAGCGCAGTGATCACCGCCGAGGGAACACAACAAAATGCGCTTCAAGAAGACGCCAGTACAGCGCTGAATTTGACTCAAAACGGAATACGTAACGTTCGCAAATCGCTATCCAAGATAGATCAATTCCACGACAACGCTATCGATGTATATTGCGACCAATCAGCGCCTGAAACTTTGAAACGAGGCAGGGAAGCCTACGTAGGATCTATATCGTGGCGTTCATGGTTGGGGCAACGGGCTACACATGCGCAACTCCTCAACTTTAGCCAATGGAATACGCACAACATCACTCGATTACAGAACGACCCCGAAGTTATGTCAGCTATTGAAGGAGGAAAGACACAGTACAAAGAAAATCTTAGCGCCGCGGTAGTTAATGGTTGGCTACACCCGGAGGCACTTAAGTCAGCAAGAGGCGTCGACGGGACAAAGGTATACATTGGAGACCTATTTGATACGTATTGTAAGGATCGTGCAGGGTATCATGTTCCGGGTTCATCTTGGGTGATGATTGCTGGAGAGCGCACAAATGGCAATTACAACCAAGGTACGATCCGGAACATTAGAGGGCTACTTGGCCACGAACTTAATCATGCTGTTCTTGGACAATTCGCGCATCGTTGGCTCAACGAGGCAGTAACGGAGCATGTCGCCGAGTCTCTCAAATATGGTCAAGAAAATATTCTATCCCCAGACCGACGCAGAAAGCCTAGTGGTGTATATGATCATGAACGTGAGCTACTTGATACAGTCTTGAGCCGTGGTAAGTATAAAATACCGATAACAGAAGTGACCCGAGTCTATTCTGAGCAATCAAGAGACAGTACTCAACAGTTGTACAAAGAGGTGGATGATTCTTGGAGTGACGTGCTGCCAGAGGGTGAATTAATGATTGACCTCATCGAAAGCTACATAACTCAGCGTACAAAATCTATGATAAAGCGGGGGATGCGTAAGTCAGAGGCTCAAGACATAGCCGTAGAAGTTGCTTCTTACAGGTTAAGACACGGAGATATTGATACCATTATTGAAGGCGCTCGCGATACCTCACGGAAACCGACGTTTTTTACTTCTTCTAGCTCGAAGTAGACTATTTTTTCTTGGCTGGGGCTTTTTTGGCAGCTGGCTTCTTAACTACAGACTTCTTTGCAGGAGCAGCTTTCTTGGCGGTAGCTTTGGTTGGCTTAACACCTGCAGACTTAGCTTTTGCAGCAGCACGCTTCTTTAGACGAGCAGCTTTGTTCTTGTGAATAACACCGCGCTTTGCAGCTTTATCAAGTGCACTTTGAGCTTCACTTTGAGCCTTAGCGGTTGGTTTGCTGGTGAAAGCTTTGATTGCGCTCTTAAGGCTACGACGGGTTTTGCTGTTGCGAATTGCAGCTTTCTTAGCTGTTCGTACGCGCTTTTTTGCTGACTTGATAATTGGCATATATATTCCTGATTAAATTATAGATTTATCGAAGTAAAACTATACAGGGGTCGCACCCTTTTGTAAAGTGTTGAAATGAGGTTCTAGGTTTTAGGTTCGAGGCTCTGAGGCATAGTTACTACAACCTAACACCTAGAACCTACAAACTAGAAAGAGTATTTTCTACTGGACAAACGTAAGCGTTTATGGTAGTCTTCAAGAAGATAGATCAAAAACAAAATTCAAA
>Ga0105047_10009332_pt1 | contig 16170 bp, 12 predicted proteins | sample MAT04_FD_78384 | JGI IMG/M metagenome (GOLD analysis project Ga0105047, IMG submission 78384) | Freshwater microbial communities from Lake Fryxell liftoff mats and glacier meltwater in Antarctica - MAT-04 (megahit assembly) | ecosystem: Environmental > Aquatic > Freshwater > Ice > Liftoff...
CATGCCCTGCCCGACACACGAGCCGTCGCAGCACGCGCCGCCGGGGACGCACGTCTTGTCGCACGCGCTGCCGAACGAGACCTCCGGGAGGCAGCGCTGGTGGCAGCGGCCGCTCTTGCACTCGTCGTCCAGCGCGCAGACGGCGAACAGCCCGAGCTTCGGCGCGCAGGCGCCGCACTGAGCCACGCCCTCGCCGGTACAAAAGTCCCCCTCGTCGAGGCACTCGAGGCCGTCGCCGCACGCCCCGCCGCGGGTCACGACGCCGGCGAAGAAGGGCCCGCACTCGGGCGCGCTGCACCCCTCGGCGAGGTGCGCGTCGATGCACGCCTCGAACCCGTCGCGATCGAACCGCACCCGACCCTCGCGGACGAGCGCCTGCTCCTTGTCGAAGAGGCGCGATCGCTGAGCGATCAGGCAGGCCTCGCGATCGCCCCAGCCGTGGCGCGAGTACAAGGTCGGCGCGCAGCGGGCCATCCAGGCGCACTCCACCGCGGCGAGGCGCGCGGGATCGTCCTCGGGCTCGAAGCGCGCGGGGCGTGCGTCCTTGCCGCCGGCGTCGGCGACGTGGAGCGGATCGCCATCGTCGGTGCCGCCGTCGAGCAGGGACTCGGCGGGGAGCGCCTCGCAGGCTGCCAGGAGGCTCGCCAGCGTCAACATCCTGGCGATCACGCGATCATCGGGAGCAAGTCACGGGCCGAAGCCACACGGGCTCGAGCGGCCACGCAGCAAGCGCCCAAGTTCTTGGCCAGGCTCCGGCGCGTAGGCTTGGGCCAGTTCTTGCTGCCCATCCCTCGTGGCCGTTACCTCGCGCACGATCGCTCTCCTTCTCTCGTGTCACGCTGCGCTCGCGTGCGGCACCGAGGGTCTCGACCCGAGCCTCGATGCCACATCTCCACCCGATGCCCTGGCCGCCACGCGCGACGCGCAGGCGGCGACGGACGCCGGATCGACGTTCGACGCTCAGGCGAACGGCGACGCGGCAGCCGCGACCGTCCCTCGGTTCACGATCGAGACCGAAGATCCGCGCACCATTGTCCGCGCCGAGCGCGCGCCTCGGAGCTTCGAGCGCGTCGTCGTGACGCTGCACGATCGGCCCGCCGATCTCGTCACGCTCGTCGCGCGCTCGGGTGGATTTCGGTCCGAGTCTCGTTTCGCCGGCGGGACGGGCGACCTGGATCTCTCGCTCGAAGCGCCGCTCGAAGGCTCGTACGCGGGCGTCGATCCCGACGGGCCGTTCTGGTCGATGGAAGCCAAGACGTCGACCTCGCAGCTCGGCTACCGAACCTATGTCGTCGCGCTGGTCGGAACTCAAACCGTCGCGACCGCGCAGTTCGATCGCATTTGGACGGACCCAGCGGTCCGGAGCGAGCCCTTCACCCCAGGCGGCCTGGTCGGTCATCTGTTCCTTCCGCCTGGGCCGGGCCCGCACCCCGTGGTCATCCTCCTCGGCGGCTCCGAGGGCGGAATCGAATGGTCGATGGGCGCGGGACCTATCTTCGCGTCGCTCGGCTACGCGAGCCTGGGGCTCGCATACTTTGGGTTACCGGGCCTGCCTCCGTCGCTCTCGCAGGTCCCGCTCGAATACTTCGAGACGGCGATCGACGAGCTGATGAACCGCCCCGAGATCGATGGTCAGCGCATCGGCGTGTTCGGAGGCTCGCGCGGCGGAGAGCTCGCGCTCCTGATCGGCGCGACGTTTCCGCAGATCCGCGGCGTGGTCGCGTCGGTGCCCAGCGGCGTGATCTGGGGCGATGGTGGCGCCGGCTTCGGCGGTCGAAAGCGATCGTCGTGGACGCGAGATCGCCAGAACTTGCCGTGGATACCGTACAGCGGAGCGATGCCGACCTCGACCGTGGGGCCCGATGGCCTCCCGGTCGTCGCGTATACGCCGCAGTTCCTCGAGGACCTCGCGGCGGCATCGACGACGGCGGTCGACGCCGCGACGATTCGCGTCGAAGACACGGCAGGGCCGATCCTCCTCATCGGCGGTGAGGACGATCAGCTCTGGCCTTCGTGCGTGCTCCAGGAGATCTCGGCCGCGCGGCTTCGCGCGGCAGGCCATGATCACGAGCAGGTTTGTTACCCGCGCACGGGTCACTGGATCGGATTTCCTGGGCTGCCGACGCGCGGCTCCGATCGATACTTCGACGCCTATTTCCAGCGCTGGAACCTGATCGGTGGCACACCCGACGGTATGGCCCACGCGCAGCGCGATCAGCTCGGCCGCCTGGTGCGGTTCCTCGATCGCTCGCTCGCGCCACGCTGACGTTTCGTCGGGACTGGGATCGACGCGAGCCCGAGGATCGACCGAACGTCGCCGCGGGCGAGGACGGCGCGCCGCAGATGCATCCTTGGGCGGCGTTGAGCGTGTTGGACAGCGCTCAGACGTTCGCGAGGATCGTGGTGCTGAGCGCCTCGAGCGCCGGCAGATCGTCGATCGCTTGATCCAGATACGGCAGCGCCATCGCGCCGTCGCCCCCACCGCTCTTGCTGGCGGTCTCGAGCCGCGCCAGCACCAGCCGGTGCTCCTCGGCGCGGGCAGCCTCGATGGTCGCGAGCGGACCGAGCTTCGCGAGCGCGCGCGCCACGTCCTTGGACGGCGCACCAGCCACGAGATCGGCGGGCTTCGCGAGATCCCGGTCGGTGGCGTAGCTGCGGTTGAGCACGAAGCCGCGGCTCACCAATCCGAGCTCGGCGATGCGGCGCTGGAAGAACATCGCCTCCTCGACCGCGCCCAGCTCAGGGCTCGCCAGCACGATGAACACCGATTTATCGGAGCGCAGGAGGTTGCGGACGCCCTCGGCGTGGATGCGCATCTTCCCGAACAGCGTGCCGAACGCGCCGAGGAACTCCTGCAGATCGTGGGTGAAGGTCTCGCCGAACGCCTTCGAGAGCGCGCCCATCACCACCTTCGAGGCGGCGCGCACGATCGCGCTGGCCTGCTGCTCAGCAGGCGCGAACATCGACAGCGTGCGCTCGTCGAGGAAGCGCGTGAGGCGGCGCGGGGCATCGAGGAAGTCGAGCGCGTTTCGCGAGGGCGGCGTGTCGAGGACGATGAGATCATAGCGGCCGGTCTCTACGAACTCGTAGAGCGCCTCGGCCGCGGTGTACTCCTGGAGGCCGGCCATCACCTCGGACAGCGCGCCGTAGAGCTTGGTCTTGCGGATCTTGGTCGCCATCTCCGGGTTCGGCGCGAAGCGATCGACCACGCTCTCCAGCACGACGCGCGGATCGAGCATCCACGCGTGCAGCTCGCCGCCCGGCGGGAGTGTGATGCCGACCTTCCCGAGGATCGAAGCGTCGATGTGCACCGGCGTCGATCCGGTGGGCGGGATGCCGAGGGCCTGCGCGAGGCGGCGCGCCGGATCGATGGTCAGCACCAGCGCACGGCGACCACAGCGCGCCGCAGCCAGCGCCATCGCCGCCGACGAGGTGGTCTTGCCCACCCCGCCCGCGCCGCACGTCACGATGACCTGACGGCTCTGGACCAGCCCCCCGAGCTTCACGACACCTCCCCGAGGACCTTGGCCATGCGCTCGACCACCTGGCGATCGTCGAGGCCGTCGAACAGCGGGAGCTCCGAGCGCGACGCGGTGTTTGGGACCTGCGCGTAGAACGTCTCCTTCGCCTGGAGCGCGCGCTCGAGCTTGCGCAGCTCCTTGGCGCCGAGCAGCGGCGGATTGTTCTCGTCGATCCAGGCCCGGAGCGCGCTCAGCTCGGTGGGCAAGAAAGGCGTCGAGGGCACGCGATTGAGCACCGCCGCCCCGACGTGCAGCCCCTGCGCGCCGAGCGCCGCCACCAGCTCGACCGTCTCGCTGACCGGGAGCTGCTCGGGCAGCGTCACAACCACCGCGCGGGTGTGCTTCGGATCGGACATCTTCGCCAGGACTTCCGAGAGCGACTCGCCGATGAGGCCGCTCGGGATCACGCGCACTACGGTCTTCGGCAGCGAGACCAGGCTGACCGCGTGGCCGGTCGCCGGGAGATCGACGATCAGGTGATCGTCCTTCGCGTCGCGCAGCAGCGTGACGAGCTGGAACAGGATGCCGATCTCGGGGAACGTCGGCGCCGCCGAGAGGAAGCGGGTGAGCGCCGCCGACTTGAGCGCGGTGTCGACGAGGAGGCCGACCTTCAGCGCCTTTCGGAGCAGGATTCGGTGGCCGCTGGTCGGGGCGAGGCGGACGCCACGCAGGCGGGGCGCGATGTCGACCGGATCTTCGCCCTTCGGACGGGGGTGCCCGAACAGGCTCAGCACGGGGGACGGCGTGTGCACATCGGGCGTCACCTCGGCGACCATGACCCGCTTGCCGGCCGCGTGCGCGGCGCGAGCCAGAGCCGCGGTCACCGCAGTCTTTCCGACCCCGCCCTTCCCGGTGACGAGCACCAAGCGCCGGTCCCAGATCGCGGTCACGCCAGCGCCACCGTTCGCACGCCCCGAGCCTGAGATCCACCTGGACGAGGCCTCAACGGTCGCTGCGCGATCTGGCACGATCGTCGGCTCGCCGCTCGCAGGCTCGCGGTTCGCCGCCTTCATGGCCGTCCGCCGCGGACGGCCCGAGGAACGTGCGGAGGTCGCGCCAGCGACCGTTAACCGCCTTGACGGGGGGCCGGTCTCGCCCGGACCCTCGCGGGAATGCTGGATCGCGCGGCCGATCGCGCGTGGCGGATCACGTCGCGCTTGCTCGCCTCGGCGCCCGTGTTCGGGGCGGTGCAGCAGGGTCTTTCGTTTACCCTCAGCGCACGGCGACGCCTCGATCGCGCGCTCGATGCGGCCTGGTCGGTCATGAACGTGGTCTCGTACCGCGACGTCGAGCGGCTCCGCGCGGAGGTCGCGGAGGCGCACGCGACCATCGCCGCGCTGGAAGCCCGGCTCACGCAAATGGCCATGAGCGACGTGGACCGGCAGCCCGTGAAAACAAGCGCAGAGTGACTTTCGGAGTCTCCTGCTGGGTGCTGCCCCGCGCGTCCTCGTGCCGTCAGCGTCCGTGCTGACGGGTGCCACTTGGGGAGAGAGCCCAAGTGAACAGCATTGCCATGACGGCTGACGGCGCGGACTCGCGGTGATATACCCGCCCCCGTGCCGCCGTCCGACAAGAAGGAACCGCTCACGCATACGCGACCCGCGCTCGATGGCCGGCTGTCGCTGAGCTACTCGCACTGTCGCCTGACGATCACATCGGGCCCCGACGCGGGCCGGCGCCTCGAGACCGAAAAAGACGTCATCCGCATCGGCATGTTCCCGGACAACGACCTGATCGTGAAGGACCCGGCGGTCTCGCGCTACCACGCCGAGCTCCAGAAGAAGCAGGGCCAGTATCACCTCATCGATCTCGGCTCGACGAACGGGACATATGCAGGCTCGCTCAAGGTGAAGGACGCGACCCTCGCCTCGCGGACCGAGATGATGATCGGCGACTCGACCATCCTCTTCGAGCCGATGTCGACCGAGGTGGTGCTCGAGCCGTCCGGCGTGAAGCGCCTCGGCGACATGGTCGGCGACTCGGTGACGATGCGCGAGATCTTCACGGTCGTGGAGCGCGTGGCGCCGACCGACCTGGCGATCCTGATCGCGGGCGAGACCGGCACTGGGAAGGAGATCGCGGCGCGCGCAATCCAGGCCTTTTCCAAGCGTCGCGACGCCCCTTTCGTGACCCTGGCGCTCGGCGCGTTGCCGCCCGCGCTGATCGAGAGCGCGCTGTTCGGCCACGAGCAGGGCGCGCTCCCGGGCGCCGATCAGACCTACGCCGGCGCGTTCGAGCGTGCGAGCGGCGGAACGCTGTTCCTCGACGAGCTCGATCAGCTCCCGCTCGAGCTCCAGCCACGGCTCTTGCGCGCGGTCGAGCGCGGCGAGATCCAGCGCCTGCGCGGTGATCGCCCGGTGCGCGTCGACGTGCGCGTCATCGCGGCCACCAGCGGCGACCTCAAGGAGATGGTGGACGAGGGCAAGTTCCGCGGCGATCTCTACTACCGGCTGGCGGTGATCCGCCTCGATCTGCCGCCGCTCCGCGAGCGCACGCAGGACATCGCGCGGCTGGTGGAGGCGTTCTTCGTCCGCTCCGGCGACGAGCTCGCCGCGACCGGCGCGAAGGCCAAGAAGCTGAGCGTCGGCGCGCTCAATCAGCTGCAGCGCCACGAGTTCCCGGGGAACGTGCGCGAGCTGATGAACATCCTGCGTCGCGCGGCGGTGATCGCGAAGGACGAGGAGATCCTGGTCGGCGATCTGCCGGCCGAGCTCACCGGCGCGAAGGCCCAGCCGCGCGGCGGCGAGGGTCCGCAGGGGCTGCAGCTGCCCGACTCGTCGATGCCGTTCAAGGACGCGAAGGCCCAGGTGCTCGACGCGTTCGAGCGCCAGTACCTCCAGGACCTGCTGATCCGCCACAAGCACAACATCAGCAAGGCGGCGCGCGAGGCGGGGATCGATCGTCGCCACCTCTACCGCCTGCTCGACAAGTACGAGATCGAGGCCGCGGGCGATCGCGATCGATCCGACGACTGACGCCTCGGACTGCCCCAAGAATGACGCTCCGCATCGACCGAAGCCGCCTGAGGAGCATCGCGGTCCTCGACGAGGACGACGAGCTCCTGGTGGTTGCGAAGCCCGCCGGAATGGCGGTGCACGGCGGCGCCGGGGAGACCGGGCGCACCGTCCTCGAGCTCCTCGAAGAGGCCTACGTCCCGCGAATGGCGCTCCATCTGGTGCACCGGCTCGACAAGGCCACGAGCGGCGTGATGGTCGTGGCGAAGACGCGGGAGACCGCGAAGAAGCTCGGCCAGATCTGGGACACGGCCGAGAAGACCTATGTCGCCGTGGTGAAAGGCGCGTATCGCGGGCCGATGCGCATCGATCGCCCGCTGCCCGACGACGACGGCATCTCGCGCCCCGCGGCGACGCGCATCGAGGTGCTCGCGGTGATGGAGGCGATCCAGCCGGCGACGACGCTGATCCGCGCCTCGATCGAGACCGGCCGCACCCATCAGATCCGCCGCCACCTCGCCGACGTCTCGAGCCCGGTGATGCTCGACGACAAACACGGCGACTTCGCCGCCAACAAGGCCTGGGTCCGCGCCATCAAGGAGGCCGGCGTCCGCGCGCCGCACAAGGCCGACCTGATGCTGCACGCGTGGCGCCTCGCGCTCGGCGATCGCAAGTGGACCAGCGCGATGCCGGCGATCTGGGGACCGGTGCTGAAGCTCGCGGGCGCGAGCGACGAGGCGCTGGCCACGTAAACCTGCTACGAACCCGCGCATGTCCTGCGCTGCGTTGCTCTTCGCCCTCGTGATCGCCGCTCCGGATCCGCAGGTGGTGGTGGTCGAGAAGATCCTCCGCGAGGTCGGCGAGGCCAAGGCGGACCTGCTCTTCGCGCGCTTCACGAAGGAGATGGCGGCCGCGGTTCCGCGCGACAAGACCGAGGAGCTCCTCGCTGCCGTGACGCACGATCGCGGCGCGATCGTGGCGCTGGAGCCGCTCGCATGCGGTTCGAGCGCGGCCCGCCGGTGCTGGCGTCCGTCGCGCTCGACGCTGCGCAGAAGGTCGCCGGGCTCAATCTGAAGCCGGACGACGCGCCCTCCGCCCAGCTCGACACCTACGCGCCGAAGACGCGGCTGTCGCTTCCTTTTGCGGGCGAGTGGACCGCCTGGAACGCCGCGCGCTCCGCCGCCAACCCACACTACGTGAACCCCAACCAGCGCTTCGCGGTGGACTGGGTGAAGACGGACAAGGACAAGAAGACCCACCAGAACAAGGGCGAAAAGAACGAGGACTACTTCTGCTACGGCGCCGACATGCTGTCCCCGGCGGACGGCGTGGTGGTCTCGATCGTCGACGGTGTGCCCGACAACGCGCCGCAGAAGGAGATGGACGTCTACAACGTCATCGGCAACAGCCTGGTCATCGACCTCGGCAACGGCGAGTTCGCGCTGTTCGCGCACGCGATCCCCGGCTCGTTCGCGGTCGCGGTGGGGGCGAAGGTCCGCCGCGGCCAGCGCCTCGCGCGCGTCGGCAACTCCGGCAACAGCAGCGAGCCGCACCTGCACTTCCAGCTGATGAACGCGCCGCGCCTGTTTCGCGCGCAGTCGCTGCCCGCGAAGTTCGCGGACGTGATGGTCGACGGGACGAAGCGCGCGCTCGCGTGGCCGGACCAGGGCGAGCGGGTCAAGCCGATCGGCCCGTGAGGGATCGACCCGACCCAACCGCGAAATGGCCATCCGGCCGAGGTGCGGGGTAGGATGCGCGCGGGATGCGCTGCCAACAGTGCGGTCTGGAGAATGTTCCCAGAGCCGAGATCTGCGCGCGTTGCTCGGCGATCCTCGACCTGCCGACGAGCCCCGCCCGGATGCGCCCGGACTTGCTCGCGACGACGCCCAACCCCCTCAGCGACAACCACGACAATCGTGAGGCGGGCGAGACGATCCTCGATCTCAAGTCGCAGCCGCCCGCGGCGCTACGGCGGCGCCTGATCCCGGCCGGGCCCGTGCGGCGGGTGGCCCCAATCGCGAGCGTAGAGCCGAGCCTGACCGATCTGTTGTCCGCGCCTGGCCTGGATCCGCTGGAGAATCCGCGCGTTCACGGCCTCGGGCCCCCTGAGCTGCGCGAGCGCGCCGAGCCCGAGACCGAGCAGATGATCCTGCCTGAGCAGCCCGGTCAGCCCTGGGAGGACGTCATCGCCCAGGCCTCCTCCGCCCTGCTCTCGCGCTACGGGACCGAGGCCGAGGCCCCGACCGCGGTGCAGCACGCGAACGAGGTCGAGCTGCTCCCGTGGCACGCGACGGCCGATCCGCCCACCGGGGACGCGACGCTCGAGGCGAAGGTGCCCGACAAGAAGTCTCCGCCCGAGGAGCGCGCGAAGTCAGGCCTGACCGCCGGGGCGCTCGAGCTGCCGGACCTCGCCGGGCTCTGGAACGGGCGGATCCCGATCCCGCCCGCGCAGACCGCCGCCGAGGACGCCAGCTTCACGCGGGTCGAGCCGCCGATGGCGCGCCCCGCCCCGATCGATCCGCCCCGCGCGCGGGTCGCCGGCGCGCCGTCGATCCCTCCGCCCGCCGTCGATGCGCGGGCACGCGTGGCGCCGCGACCGCTGGCGCGCACCGTGTTCCGATCGGGCGAGGCCGAGCCGGTGCCCGGTGGCCGGCTGGGCCCTGCCGCGAGCCGTCCCTCGCAGCCCCCGCGGCCGAGCGTGGCGCCCGCCCCCGGTGAGCTGCAGCGGGCCCGCCGCATCGCGCCGCTCGCCACGCTCGCCGAGAGCGCGCGCACCCCCATCCCGACCGGATCTGCGCTCCCGTCGTTGCCGCCGATGCCCGCGCCGTGGGGCTCGGGCTCGTCGCTGCCGAAGATGCCGGAGCCGCCGAAGTTCGCCCCAGCGCCGCCGCCCGTGCTCGCGCCGCCACCGCCCGCGATCGTCCCGCCGCCACCGGTGACCCGTCTGCCCCCGGCCGAGCCCACGCCCGCGACGCGTCCGCCGGTGAGCAAGCCGCGGAACCCGTCCGACTCGGCGACCCGCGGGCCCGACAACGGCGTGCGACCCGGGTTCGAGCACCCCAGCACACGCCGCATTCCCACGCCGGACAAGCCGCCGGCCTCGGTGTCGCGCGCGCCGATCGAGCCGCCCAGCGTGCGCAGCGCCGAGCCGCACAAAGCGCCGACCGAGCCGCCCACCGCGCCTCCGACGCCCGCGGTCGTCACCGCCCGGCCGGCGATCGACCCGCCCAGCGTCCGCAACGAGCTGCCGAAGGCGCCGCTGCCGCCCGATCCTCCGACGCTGCGTCCGCCGATCGCGCCGCGCCCGCTGCCCTCCACCCCCGCGCTCGCGAAGAGCGATGCGTTCAAGCCCGTGCCGCTTTCCGGCTCGGTGTCGGTGCCCGCGTTCTCCCGCGACGCCGATCCGACCGAGCACAACCCGCGTTACGAGCGGCCGCCGACGCCCGACGCGCTGAAGCTGTCGCGGGCGATCCGCGCGGCCGATCCGCCCAAGGCGCCGATGGAGAGCGCCACCGAGGTCCCGAGCCCGATCTTCCGCTCGACGCCGCCGCGCCCGATCGTCGAGCCGGTCAAGGTCGAGCCCTCACGCCCGAACATCGCGCCCGCCGACTCCGAGCTCGGGCGCGCGCCGACCGCGCTGAAGGCCCCGATCCCCGCGGCGATCACCAGCCAGCTCGTGCAGTCGCTCGCCGCAGAGGGCCTCGAAGTGGTGTTCCGCGACGACTCCGGACCCGCGAGCCTGGGCGGACCGACGCGCATGGGCCTGCTCAGCCTGGACGTCGACCCGCCGACCGCACCGCCCGCCACCGCGCTGGGCGCCGCTGCGGGGACGCCGCCCGACGTGCGCGGGAAGAGCGCGGTGACCGTCGCCGGTCGCAGCATCGAAGACTTCGAGACCGACGACGCGAAGTACGAGATCCGCGCCGCCGCACGCGCGCTCGATTCGCTGGCGAAAGACGAGGCCACCGGCCGCCTCAAGGAGCAGGTCCGCGCTGTCCCTGCCAAGCCGGCCGCGCGCAGCCCGTGGTCGAGCTTGGTGCCGCGCCCGCAGGAAAAGAAGCGCGATCCCAGCGCGAGCGGCCCGGTCGATCACCCGACCAACGTCGGCGCGTTGCTCGCGCGCGACATCCCGCTGAAGGCCGAGCTGCTGAAGGAGCTCTCCGCGAGCGACCAGGACGAGCTCACCGGAAACGCCAGCCCTCACGACTTCGCCGCCGTTCCCACCGAGGACGGCGACGAGCCGAGCGCGCCTGACTTCGGGCTGCGACTGCCGCCGGCGCCGCGCGCGCTGATGGCGAGCGCGTCCTCGCATGACGGCACTCCGCCGAGCACCAGCGCGAGCTTTGGTAGCTTTGGTCGCCCGCGCACCGACGATCTCCTGGTGAGCGGGATCCGACCGTCGAACGCCCCGCCCGTCGCATTCAGCGAGGGCGCCGGCAACACCATGCTCGGCGTGCTCGCGCTCGGCGACGATCCCGAGGGGCTCGAGGGTCCCTCGGGCGCCGGTGACTCGACGCGACTCGCGCCGCTCGACGAGCTGGCCGGCGCGCCCCCGCCGCGCGCGATCGAGCCGGACGAGCCGGCGCCGCAGTTCACGCACGCTGGCGTGATGGTGTTCGGCCCGCTCGGCGGCCTCGGTGAGCCCAGCTCCGGCTCGAACAAGAGCGCGCCCGGCTTCGCATCCGCGCCCGACTTCCACGACTCCGCGCCCGGATGGGACTCGCGATCACCGTCGTCGCCGCCCTCGTGGGAGGTCCGCGCCGAATCGAACCAGCCGGCGTGGCCCGACACGCTGCGACCGCCGAACCCACCGCGGAGCGCGGCGCCCGCGTCGACGCCCGCGCCCGCCGACCCGCGTCCGCCGAGGCAGGAAGAGACCGGGCTGATGATGCTCGACGATCTGATCGCGCCGGTCGCCGTGGTGCCGCCTGGAACGCCGCCGATCGCGCCGCTGCCGAAGCAGCAGGCGGTGGAGCAGACCGCCGCGCTCGCCGCGCCCGAGCCGATCACGCGCACCGTGCCGGGCGGCATTCGCCGCTGGATCGCTCATCTCATCGACCTCGCGCTCATCGCGGGCCTGGTGCAGGCCGCGGCGCTCCAGGGCCTGATCGGGCCCGAGTGGCAGGGCTTCCTGCCGCACGATCCGCTCTCGTTCGCCGAGGCGATCGCCACGCGGCCGGTGCTGCTGCTCGGGCTGGTGTTCGTCGCGCTGCACCTGGTCGGTGGCGCGCTGTTCACCGCGCTGTTCGCCGCGACGCCGGGTGGCCTTCTCACCGGGCTGCGCGTGGTCGCGAAGAAGACCGGCAAGAAGGTCGGCCCGGCGCGGGCGCTGATCCGCGCGATCCTCTCGGTTCCAAGCCTCGTTGTAGGCGGCCTCGGCTACCTGTGGTCGGTCGTCGACGGTCACCGCCGCGCGCTCCACGACGTGGTCACCGGCAGCGTCGTCGTTCGCAGAGGCTAACGCTTCTTGTTGCGCTGGCGGCGGTTCCACGCGCCGACCGTGAAGATCGGCCAGCAGAGGCGCCACAGGCTGCCGATCATCGCCGACTGGCTCGCCGCGTAGTCGCCCTCGCAGCTGTCCGAGCCGCTGCAGCCCGATCCGGCGCTGCCGCTGTCGCCCTCGCAGCCGCTGTCGGCGTAGCTCGAGTCGCCCTCGCAGCCGGTGTCGCTGCTGCTGGTGTCGCCCTCGCAGCCGCCGTCGGACTCGTAGCGCGAGCCGCCGCCGCAGCCGTAGTCGTTCACGTAGTTGTGATCGTGCACCACCACAACCGCGCCGCTGCCACCACCGCCGTGCGGATCGGTGCCGCTGACCTGCTCCGGAGGGACCACCCGGATCTCGCGAAACACCCGCATTTCACCGTTCGAAGCAACGACGTCGAATGACATCGTGCCGACCACCAGCGCGCGGTCGGGCGCGATGCGTCGCAGCGCGAACGAGGGCCGGGTGATGTGCCCTTTGAACACGATCTTGCCGTTCTCGACCTCGTGATAGTGGATCTCGGGCAGCGCGCTCCCGAGGTCGATCCCGATCACCTCGAGGATCGCGACGCTGTTCTCGCCCGCGGGGAAGTCGGCGAAGAGGCCGAGGCGCCCGTCGGCGATCTCGAACGCCAGCGCGTCGGCGCGGTTCGACACGGTGCACGTTCCGCACGGCGTGTCCTGGGTGATGTAGAGCGAGTGGTTCGCGGGCTCGGGCGCAGCGATGCCAGCGCCCAGCAAAAAGACCAGCGACGTGATCATAGGGCCTCCGATTTGGCGCGGGATCTAGAAGTGGAAACCGACCTGAGCGAGGAGCGAGAAGCGCTTGGCTTCGTAGCCCTCGCCCGTGATCGCGCCGAGCACGTCGTCGCCGCGGGTGGTGCCGGTGACCTCGCCGCGCAAGCCGAAGGAGAGCGCCTCCATCACGCGATAATCGAGGCCGACCGCGCCGACCACGATCGGGGTGCTGGCGCTGGCGTCGATCCCGCCGAGCCCACCGCCGCGCTGGATGCTCTGCGCGCTCCAGCGCGCGCCCACGCCGCCCTCACCGTAGATCCGGAGGCCGCCGACGATGGGCAGCCCGAGGCGAAGCGATCCATACAGATCGACGTCCTGACGCTCGGAGCTGAACGCGAGGCCGTGCGAGAGGCCGCTGCCGTGCGCGCTGCGGCCGGTGATGGTCCCGAGCAGGTGGAACCGGATCGGGAGGCGAACGAGCTTCCAGGTGATCCCGGTGGTGAGGCCGTACGACAGCCCCACGTCCCCGCTGGCGTGCGTCGGCTCGGACAGGCCGGTCGAGATCTCGACGAGGAACAGTGACCCCGCGGCGTGCGCCGGCGAGACGGTCGCGGCGAAAGATGCGGCGACGAGGGAAGAAAGGAGCCAGCGCGAGGTGACCATGCGAATATTCAAAGCAGGGGCCGTACCAACCTGCTGAGCCACCCGTTGCACCGGAATGTGCCTCCCGACCCGCCGGTTGTGTCGTCGAACATCGACGCTCCCGTGAGGTGGCGGGACGATCGTGGCAACATCGATACGGCGCGCGGGTGCCGCGCCGACGACGGAACCGAAGACACTTGCTGACGCTGATCCTCATTTTCGCGGGAGAATCGGCCTTGGGTCAGCCCCAGCCGGCCTCGATCCACACCGCGTCGAAGCCCCCGCCCGCGATCGCGCGCACGTCGACGACCGCGCTGGACGCCGCGCTCGAGATGCTCCCGGAGCACACCGCGTTCGCGCTGGTGATCCCCGATCCGCGCGGGCTTCACGCGCGCCTGAGCCAGGCCACCGAAGGGATCGCGCCGCTCCTCGAGGAGTGGGCGCCGGATCGCCTCGAGGCCCGCGTTCGCCGCGCGATGGCCCTCGAGGACGACGGGCCCGCCGCCGGGATCGATCCGCGAAAGCCGCTCATCCTCGTGCCCGGCTTCTCGGGCGCACCCGATCTCGTGCGACTCACCCTCTCGAGCGTCACGCGCTTCGAAGCCTGGGCTCGCACCCGCGGACCGGCCGGCGCGATCGCGCCGTGGAACGACGGCCCGGTGTACGCGATCGCCGCCACCGACGGCACCCCGATGGCCTGCGCGCCGCGCGGCGACGGCGTGTGGTGTCAGCTCGGCGCGGCCGAGGGCCCCGATCCTCTGCTCGAGCTGCGGCGCATGATCGATGTGCCCTCGCGCCGCCTCGCGCACGTCGAGGGCATGGAGCGCGCGGCCATCCGCCTGCGCGCCGACGCCGATGCCTACGTCGTCGCCCGCCCGACCGCGCTCGGTGAGCTGGCGGCGCGCGCGCACTACGAGCGGGCGCGACGGGCCTCGCCGTTCTCGCAGCGCCGTGGGACCGATGAGGACGATCTGCGGCGCGACGCGAGCCCGTGGGTCGCTCGCGCAGCGCTGGTGAACGGCGCGGCGGCCGCGCTCACCGTCGGCAACCGAGCGATCGAGTCCGAGGTCGAGCTGGTGCTCAGCGCGCGCGGCGCGGCGCTGGTCCGCGCGATGACGGCGGACGTGGGGCGATCCGATCCGCTCTCGGCCTGGGCGCGCACGCCCGCGCTGGCGCACCTCGTGGTGCGGCTGGATCCGGCGTTTTCGGCGGAGATCTTGCGATCGATGGACGTGACGCTCCCGCCGGACATCCTCTCCGGAACGCTCGCGGCGATGGCGCTCGGCATCGACACCGAGTGCGGCGCAGCGAAGGCCGCAAAGGCCGGCTGGGCCGCTTCGTGGCCGTTCGTGTTCCCGATGGCCGGCGCGATCGGGCTGGCCGGTGGGCGACCGCTCGATCGCGATCGACTCATGAACGCGCTCGGCGTGGCGCGCGACAAGAAGCACGACGGCGACGACGACGTCCTGTTCCGCGCGCGCACCAGCGGTGGCCCGATCGAGGGGCGACTGGTGTCCGGCGCGCTCCTGGTGGGCACCGGTCCCGGCAGCGGCGCCGCGGCGCGACGGCGCTGGAGCGCGGGGACTGACGCGACCCCGAGCACCGGCGCGTTCATCGAGGCCGAGGCGAGCTTGCCAGCGATCGCAGCGGCGCTGGCGTCGGGCTCGTACGAGCACGACACACGCCCGGAGCTGCGCCGGCTCGACGCGCTGATGCGCGCGCTCCGTCCATGGTCGCAGCGCTATCCGCGCGTACGCCTCGAAGCGAAGAGCATCGACAGCGGCGCACGAGTGCGCGTGGTCGGTTCGTTCTCGCAGCCCTAGCCTTTGGAGCTCGCTTTAGCGCGTCTCTTGCCACACCGCGCCGCCGACCAGGCTCAGCGTGACGACGCCCGCGACGACCCACCACCACGGCAGCGGATCGCCAACATCGGCCATCGTGTCCACCGCAGCCACGCGCTGGCGCGGAGGCGCGGCGCGGAGGCTCTTCGGATCGGGCGCAGCGGGGGCGAGGCTCGCGCCGCCGATCGTGACGACGCGGACGACCATCGGCTCGGCGAGCAGATCGCAGTACGTGGTGACCTCGAAGCGCGCGTCCGGAGGGAGCGACGCGTCGATGATCAGCTCCATGCGGCCGTCCGCTTCTTGCTCTGCGCGCGGGAGGGTGACGGCCCGATCGGCGGTGCGGCCGATGGCCTCGATGCGCGTGACGATCCCGGCGGGGTCGTGCAGGCCGAGCTTGAGGCGCGTGCCCTCGCGCGAGCCGAAGAGGCGAAAGGCGCCCTTCTCCTTCGACCAGCGGCGAGCCTCCTCGGCGGCGGCGGAGAGACCGTCCGGGGCCGCGGGGCGACCGCCCAGGCTGGCCCAGGCGCGCAGCCAGCGATCCCGGGACTGAAGATCGCCGGTGGCGGTCGCGGTGCCTGCCGCCGACAGGAGCGTACCGCCCAGCTTGCCCTCGGCGATCGGTGATTCGAGGTCTGGAACGCCGATCGCCGTGGCCACGAGGAGGAGCGCCAGCACGGGCGAAGCCTACCCCGTATCTTCGTTCGAGCGAACCGCAGTGCCTGCGTTCTGAAGTCCGTTCCGTGTTCCGCGAAAGGAACGCGGCCGATGGCAAGGCGGACCACCGAGGGCATACTCAGCGTCTGTCGAGGTGGTCCAACGCGGCCAGCGGTCGCGAGACCGAGCGAAACGCGGAACGGACTTCGGAATGCAGGCACTAGTAGCTCTGCACAGTGAAGTTGAAGGGTTGAGGCCGCCGATCCATCTCGCCTGGCTGCGTTGCGCCGCCTCGACAGACGCAGAGTATGCCGTCGGACGGCGCGCCTTGCCAGACGA
>Ga0105047_10009334_pt1 | contig 16169 bp, 18 predicted proteins | sample MAT04_FD_78384 | JGI IMG/M metagenome (GOLD analysis project Ga0105047, IMG submission 78384) | Freshwater microbial communities from Lake Fryxell liftoff mats and glacier meltwater in Antarctica - MAT-04 (megahit assembly) | ecosystem: Environmental > Aquatic > Freshwater > Ice > Liftoff...
CCTGCACGCCCTTCCGCGCGGCGTCACGGGCCTGCACGATCGCGGCCTCCACCAGGTCGCGCACGATGCTCTCCACGTCGCGGCCCACATAGCCGACCTCGGTGAACTTCGTGGCCTCGACCTTGAGGAAGGGCGCGTTGGCGAGCTTCGCCAGGCGCCGCGCGATCTCGGTCTTGCCGCAGCCGGTGGGGCCGATCATCAGGATGTTCTTCGGCACCACCTCCTCCTGCCAGGATTCCGGCAGTTGCTGGCGGCGCCAACGGTTCCGCAGCGCGATGGCCACGGCGCGCTTCGCGTCGTTCTGGCCGATGATGAAGCGATCCAGCTCGCTCACGATTTCGCGGGGCGAGAGGTTCACCGTCTCGGGCGCCATCACGTCGTTCATGCGCCCGCTCCTTCCGCGCCGATCGTTTCCAGAATGAGGTTGCCGTTGGTGTAGACGCAGATGCTGGCCGCGATGGTCATGGAGCGCCGCGCGATCTCCTCGGCGCCAAGCCCATCCACCGTCAGCAGCGCGCGCGCGGCGGCGAGCGCGAAATTGCCGCCCGAGCCGATGCCGATCACCGGATCCTCCGGCTCCAGCACGTCGCCCTGGCCGGTCAGCAGCAGGGAGCGATCCTTGTCGGCCACGGCGAGCAGCGCCTCCAGCCGGCGCAGGTAGCGGTCGGTCCGCCAATCCTTGGCGAGTTCGACGCAGGCGCGTTCCAGCTGGTCGGGGAAGCGCTCGAGCTTGGCTTCAAGGCGCTCCAGCAGGGTGAAGGCGTCGGCCGTCGCGCCCGCGAAGCCCGCAAGCACGCGCCCCTGGGCGATGCGGCGGATCTTGCGCGCATTGCCCTTCACGACGGTCTGGCCGAGCGAGACCTGGCCATCGCCCGCCATGGCCACCTGGCCGCCGCGGCGGACGCAAACGATCGTGGTGCCATGCCACCCGACCGGATCATGTGTGAGGTTTGTCATGCCTCCGATGTGGCCCGTGCGGGCGGCTTCGGCAATGCGGCTTGCGGCGGTGCATGCCTGCTTTAAAGCGAAAGCATTGAAGGAGACTGCCATGCTGCCCTGTCTGGTGACCCAAGCGGCCGACGCGCTGCCCCTGCATGTCGTGACGCCCGAGGGCTGGGAAACCCTGCCCGGTGCGGCTTTTGCACGCGCCGCGGGCTTCGCGGCCAAGCCCGGCGAAATCGCGCTGCTGCCCGGCGAGGGCGGCATCGCGGGCGCCCTGTTTGGCGCGCCGAAGGAGGCGGAGGGCTACGGCGCCCTGCCCTTCGGCCTGCCCGAGGGCACCACCTGGCGCCTGGTCGGCGGCGATGCGGAGGCGGCGACGCTCGGCTGGTGCCTCGGCGCCTATCGCTACACCCGCTTTCGTGCAGCCAAGCGCGCGCCCGCCCGGCTGGTGGCGCCCGAGGGCAGTGCCGCGCCCCAGGCGGTCGCGGCCGCCATGTGGCGCGCGCGGGACTTGATCAACACGCCCGCCAATCACCTCGGCCCGGAGGAGCTGTGCGCCGTCGTTGGCCAAGTCGCGGCCGAGCATGGCGCCGCGTTCCGCATCATCGAGGGCGATGCGGTGGCTGACGGCTTTCCGGCTCTGGCGGCAGTGGGCGCCGGCAGCCCGCGCGCGCCGCGCGTGGCGGTGCTGGAGTGGGGCGCGGCCGATGCGCCGCTTGTCGCGCTCTGCGGCAAGGGCGTGTGCTTCGACACCGGTGGGCTCGACCTCAAGCCGAGTTCGGCCATGCTGCGCATGAAGAAGGACATGGGCGGCGCCGCGGTCATGCTGGCCCTGGCCGAGGCGCTGATGGCGCAGCAGGCGCCGATCCGTCTGCTGCTGCTGATCGGCGCGGTCGAGAACAGCGTGAGCGGCGACGCCTTCCGCCCGATGGACGTGATCCGCACGCGCCAGGGCCTGACCGTCGAGATCGGCAACACCGACGCCGAGGGCCGCCTCGTCCTGGCGGACTTGCTGACCTTCGCCGCCGAGCACAAGCCGCGCCTGATCCTGGATGGTGCCACACTGACCGGCTCGGCGCGGGTGGCGCTCGGCCCCGATCTCCCGGCACTGTTCAGCAACGACGACGCCCTGGCCGAGGCGCTGCTGGCGGGCGGCTGGGCCGCTGGCGATCCGATCTGGCGCCTGCCGCTGCACGCGGGCTACGCCGGCTGGCTCGACAGTCCCGTGGCCGACCTGAACAACGTCGCGAGCAAGCCGATGGGAGGCGCAATCGTCGCGGCGCTGTTCCTGCAGCGCTTCGTGCCGGACGGCGTGCCTTGGGCGCATCTCGACCTCTACGCCTGGAACGACGCCAACCGGCCCGGCCGGCCCGAGGGCGGCGAGGCGACGGGCTTGCGCGCAGCACTCGCGGGGGTTGCATCTTTCGTGCGGAGCGCGGGCTAGGCGATCGGCCTTGCATGGCTTCCGAATGAAAAGATTGCAACAAACTTCGATTTCTGGCCTACCATTCCGCCGCGGAACGCCCACATCGATCTTTCAAGTAGGCAAGCCCTGCGCGCCGGGCGCGGGGCTGCACAAGGCCGGCGCCCTCGACTGCGGCGAGCGGCGAAAAGAGGGATGTTGCGATGTCAGTCCAGATCAGCCCCGACCAGCTCGTCGGCATCCTGCGAGACACGACCGTGGCGCTGGTCCGCGGTGACGGGCCGGATCTCTCGGCACGCCAGCTGGGCGTGTTCCTGACCGTCTATCTCAGCCCCGGCCCCCACACTGTGCGTGGCCTGGCGCTCGACCTCAACGTGTCCAAGCCCGCGATCACCCGCGCGCTGGACCGCCTGGGCGAGTTGGACCTCGGCCGGCGCAAGGTGGACCCGATGGACCGCCGCAGCGTCCTCGTGCAGCGGACGCTCAAGGGTGCGCACTTCCTGCGCGATCTGCGGCAGACCATGGCGGAGGCCGACGGGATCATCGCCGAGATGCCGCTGCCCGAGACCCTGTGCGTCGAGGAACTGGAGCGGGTCTGACAACGACCTCCTGTCAGTAGCCGCTGGTGAAATCCACGAGGTTGATCAGCGGCCGTCCTTCACGCGCGCGTCGCAGGTTCTCGACCACCTGCGGCGCGGCGCTGGAGGGGATGGTGATGCTCGCCGCGTGTGGCCAGACCAGCACACGGGGATGGCCCCAAAAGGGGTGATCCGCCGGCAAGGGCTCCGGCTCGAACACATCGAGCGCGGCGGCGGCCACATGGCCTGAATCCAGCGCGGCCAGCAGATCCTCCGCCACCACATGCCCACCGCGTGCGGCGTTGATCACATAGGCGCCGCGAGGCAGCATCCCGAGCGACGCGCCATTGATAATCCCGCGCGTCTCCGGCGTCAGTGGCAGCAGGCAAACGAGGATGTCCGTTCGCCCCAACATGGCCGCCAAGCCATCCGTTCCGCTGTAACATTGCACGCTCGGCATCGCGCGTGGGTTGCGCGTCCAGCCCATCACCGGAAAGCCAAGCGAGAGAAGAACCCGCGCCGCGGCACTGCCGAGTTCGCCGAGGCCGAGCATTCCGATGCGCCGCTTCGTGGTTTCCGGCGCCGGCAGCTCGTCCCAGATGCGCGCCGCCTGCTGGGCGCGGTATTCCATGTCCTGCCGGTGGAAGCGCAGCACGTTCAGCAGCACCCACTCCGTCATGCCGGTGGTCAGGCGGACATCCTTCAGCCGCGCCACGGGCACGCCAGGCGGCGGCCCGGGCGGGCGCATCAGGTGATCCACGCCGGCCCCCATCGAGACGATGAGCTTGAGGTTCGGATAGCGCCGCAGCTCGGCCATGTCGTGCTGCGTCCAGCAGACGGCCGCCTCGATCGCCGCGGGGTCCCCCGCGTCCGGAAAGAGGCGGATGTCGAGCGAGGAATCCTCGGCGAGCAGCGCGTCGCGCCAGGCGTGCATCGCGTTCGCCTTGGTGGAGAGAAGGATGCTCATGTGGCGGAATCCATGGGGTGAAAGCTGCGGACATAGGCGCGCCAGTCGTCACGCCGCGTTGCCACGCGCTCGGTTCCGTCGGGCAGCTTGGCGTAGAGGCTGAGAATGCCGCGCGCCCACATCACGTCGAAGTTCAGGTCGTTGTGGAGGACATAGGCGGCCGATCGCATGAAGACGCTTTCCTTGATGCGCGGCAGTACCTTGGCCAGCCACCACCAGCACCCGATCGCGAGCACGACCGAGCCCACGTAGAAATGGACCATCGCCGTTGCCAGGAAGGAACTCGTGAGGATGAGGCCGGCGGGGATCAGGTTTTCGGCATATTGGTACACCGGGCTGCCCGGCGAGTTCATCTTGCGGATGTGGATGCCGAGCTTGATGAGCTCCTGGTCCATCAGATCCTGCAGTTTCTGTCGCTCCTGCCCGGCCCAGGGATGGGCGGATTTGGCGGCATCGGCCGTTTCGCTCAAGATTCGTCGTTCCCCGCGCCATTGGCTGAGGCCGCTCGCAACTCGAAGGCGGCGGCCATCAGGGCGCGCGTATAGGGCTCACGCGGGTGTTTCGTAAGGGCCTCCGCCTCGCCCGCCTCGACGACGCGGCCATCCTTCATGACGATGATGCGATGTGCCATGGCGCGCACCACGCGCAGGTCGTGGCTGATGAACAGGTAGGCCAGGCGGTGCCGCGCCTGCAGCCCGCGCAGCAGGTCCACCACCTGCGCCTGCACGCTGACGTCGAGCGCACTGGTCGGCTCATCCAGCACGACCAGGCGCGGCTTCAGCACCAGGGCGCGCGCGATGGCGATGCGCTGGCGCTGGCCGCCGCTGAATTCGTGCGGGTAGCGCTCGGCCATGGCGGGTTCGAGGCCGACCTCCTCCAGCGCCTGCGCCACGCGGCTGCCGCGCTCGACGGCGCGCAGGCCGGGTTCATGGACGGTCAGGCCCTCGCCCACGATCTCGCCCGCATTCATGCGCGGCGAGAGCGAGCCATACGGGTCCTGGAAGACGATCTGCATGCGTGCGCGCAGCGGCCGCATCTCGGCGCGGGAGAGCGGCTGGATGTCCCGCCCCTCGAAGCGGATGCGGCCGGTGCTGCTCTCCATGCGGATGAGCGCCAGGCCGAGCGTGGTCTTGCCGCTGCCGCTCTCGCCCACCACGCCGAGCGTCTCGCCTTCGTGCAGGGTGAGGTCCACGCCGTCCACGGCCTTCACATGCGCGACGGTGCGGCGCATCAGGCCACGCTTGATCGGGAAGTGGACGTGCACCTCCTCGCCGCGCAGGAGTTCGGCGGCGCCCGGCGCGACGGGATCGGGGCGGCCGCGCGGCTCGGTCGCCAGCAGCATGCGGGTGTACTCGTGCTGCGGCCGGGTGAAGACCTCCTCCACGGTGCCCTGCTCGACCACGGCGCCATCCTTCATCACCACCACGCGATCGGCGTGGCGGCGGACGATCTGCAAATCGTGCGTGATGAGCAGCATCGCCATGCCGAGGCGGCGCTTGAGGTCCGCCAGGAGTTCGAGGATCTGCGCCTGGATCGTGACGTCGAGCGCCGTCGTCGGTTCGTCCGCGATGAGCAGCTTGGGTTCGTTCGCGAGTGCCGCGCCGATCATCACGCGCTGCCGCTGCCCGCCGGAAAGCTGGTGCGGATAGGCGGCGATGCGCTCCTCCGCATTGGGCAGTCCGGCGCGTTGCAGGGTGGCGATCACGGCCTGGTGCAGCGCCTGGTTGCGCAGCGGGCGGTGCAGCGTGATCGCCTCGCTCACTTGGCGGCCGATGCTGTGCAGCGGGTTGAGCGACGTCATCGGCTCCTGGAACACCATTCCCGCGACGCCGCCGCGCAGGCGGTGCAGCGCCTCGCCATCGGCGGTGAGCACATCGGTGCCATCGAGCATGATGCGCCCTTCGGGGTTGCCGCCGGTGTTGGGCAGCAGGCGCAGGATGGAGAGTGCCGTGACCGACTTGCCGGAGCCGCTTTCGCCGACGAGCGCGACTGTCTCGCCCGCATCGACGTGGAACGAAACGCCGTGAACCACGCGCTTGCCGCGGAAGGCGACGGCCAGGTTTTCGACCGAGAGGAGGGGCTTCTCTGCCATCAACCCATACTTCCGCCGGGAAGCTTGCGGGGATCAAAGGCGTCGCGCACGGCCTCGCCGATGAAGATCAGCAGCGTCAACACGCCGCCCAGCACCACGAAGCCCGTGAAGGCGAGCCAGGGCGCCTGGAGGTTGTTCTTCCCCTGGCTCAGCAATTCGCCCAGCGAGGCCGAACCGGGCGGCAGGCCGAAGCCCAGGAAGTCGAGCGTGGAAAGCACCGTGACGGACCCCGAGAGGATGAAGGGCAGGAAGGTCAGCGTCGCCACCATGGCATTGGGCAGGATGTGCTGGAACATCAGCCGCCCGTCCGAGACGCCAAGCGCCCGGGCCGCGCGCACGTAATCGAGGTTGCGGCCGCGCAGGAACTCGGCGCGCACCACGCCGACCAGGCCCATCCAGGAGAACAACAGCAGGAAGCCGAGCAAGGTCCAGAAGGAGGGCTCGATCACCGAGCCCAGGATGATCAGCAGAAAAAGCTGCGGCATGCCCGACCAGATCTCGATGAAGCGCTGGAACAACAGGTCGGTCCAGCCGCCGTAATAGCCCTGTACGGCGCCGGCCGCGATGCCGATGACGGAGGCCACAATGGTCAGCGTGAAGCCGAACAGCACCGAGATGCGGAAGCCATAGATCACCCGCGCCATCACGTCCCGCGCCTGGTCATCCGTGCCGAGCCAGTTGCGCGTGCTGGGCGGCGAGGGCGCGGGCTGGCCGAGGTCGCGCACGATGGTCGCGTGGCTGTAGCGGATGAGGGGCCAGACCACCCAGCCGCGAGCGGTCACGTCGCGCATGAATTCGGGATCGTGCCAATCGGCCTGGGTGGGCAGGCCCTCGGGCACGATGTCGCTTTCGGCGTATTCGACGAGGGCGGGGAAGAACCAGTTGCCGTCGACCCTCGCGATCAGCGGCCGGTCGTTCGCCAGGATTTCAGCGAAAAGCGTCAGCACGAACAGCGCCATGAAGATGTAGAGGGAGATCATCCCGCGGCGATTGCCCCGGAAATTCGCCATCCTGCGGCGCGTCAGCGGCGACAGGTTCATGCCGCCACCGACGCCTGACGTGGATCGGCGGACCGGTTCATGCAGCTTCCAGGCTGAACACCAGGCGCTCGCGGGGGGCGTCGGCGATGCCGGCGCGCATGGCCTGGGCATCGGCGAAGCGGCCGGGCAGGCGCAGCGTCTCGGTTTCGATCTCGATGCGGGGAAGGGCCAGCGGCCAGGGGTCCAACACTGCGGTAAGGGAGCCGGTGCGGGTCATGAAGGTGTCGTTGCAGTCGAACCGCTCCTGGCCCCAGCAGAGGCCGAGCGCAATCGCGTCCACCAGGGCGATCCGCCGCGCATTGGGCGCGACCTGCGCTTCGCCCACGCCAAGCTGCGCCATGATCTCCGCACCCCAGGCCGCTTCGCGCGCCATGTAGCCCTGCATGGCCGCGAGGCTCTCGTCGCTGGCCGCCATGCGGTTGCCGAGGATGCCGATGCGGTAGATGTGGCTGCCGTGGCGCAGCACCAGAAGCCCGGCCCAGAGGCCCCAATTCGCCAGGGCCTCGCGCACGCCCCGCTCCCACATCGGCACGTGCTCCGCGCCGGAAAGGGCGTTGAACTGCCGCGGCAGGCCGGTGGCCGCATCGAATTCGGGCGCGGTTTCCCAGTGCATCCACGCGCAGTCATGCTGCGCGGCGGCGTTCACCACCGGCTCCAGCGGAACCGGCGGATCGGCCAATGCGCGCATCAACTGGCCGGCGAGCAGCGCATGCGCCGGCTGCGGCGTGGCGAGGATGCTGCCGTCCGGCTGCGGCCAGATGATCATGCGGTCATCTCCGTGATTCGAAGTCGATGCGGGGGTCCACCAGCGTATAGGTGAAGTCGCTGACGATCTGCATGACAAGGCCCAGCAGGGTGAACACGTAGAGCGTCCCGAACATGACCGTGTAGTCCCGCCGAATCGCCGCCTCGAAACCCAGCAGGCCCAGCCCGTCGAGCGAGAAGATGATCTCGACGAGCAGCGCGCCCGTAAAGAGGATGCCGATGAAGGCCGAGGGGAAGCCCGCGATGATGATGAGCATCGCGTTGCGGAACACATGGCCGTACAGCACGCGTTGTTCGCCCGCACCCTTGGCGCGAGCGGTGAGCACGTATTGCTTGTTGATCTCCTCCAGGAAGGAGTTCTTCGTCAGCATGGTCAGCCCCGCGAAACCACCGATGACGAGCGTGATCGTCGGCAGGAAGATGTGCCAGGCGTAGTCCGTCGCGCGTTGCCAGAAGGGCCAGTTCTCGCTGCCCGAGGTGGCCAGGCCGCGCAGCGGGAACCACTGCACGAAGCTGCCGCCCGCGAACAGCACGACCAGCAGGATGGCGAAGAGGAACCCCGGGATCGCGTAGCCGACCAGCACCACCGCGCTGCTCGAGAGGTCGAAGCGGGAGCCGTCGCGAACGGCCTTGCGGATGCCGAGCGGGATGGAGATCAGGTAGATGATCAGCGTGGACCACAGGCCCAGCGAGATGGAGACGGGCAGCTTTTCCAGCACCAGGTCCCAGACCGGCCGGTCGCGGAACAACGAGCGCCCGAGGTCGAAGCGGACATAGCCCCAGAGCATCTCGCCGAAGCGCACATGAGCGGGCTTGTCGAAGCCGAAGGCGCGCTCGATCTCGGCGACGATGGCGGGGTCGAGCCCACGTGCGCCGCGGTACTGGGAGCCGCCGCCCTCGGCCGTGGAGGCAGGCTGCGGGCGCGTCTCGTTGTTCCCCTCGCCGGTGAGGCGGCCCATTGTGTCGCCCTGGCCGCGGATTTCGGCGATCATCTGCTCGACCGGGCCTCCCGGTGCGAACTGGATCACGGCGAAGTTGATCAGGATGATGCCGAACAGCGTCGGCACCACCAGCAGCAGGCGGCGGAGGAGGTAGCCGCTCACAAGCTGCGGCGGCCTTCGGCCAGCGCCCGGTCGCGCGCCGCATCAATCCACCAGGTATCGAAGCCGAGCGCGTATTTCGGGTTGCGCTCGGGCCGGCCGAAGCGGTCCCAGTAGGCGATCCAGAAGGCGCGGTTGTGCCATTGCGGGATCACGTATTGGCCGTGCAGCAGCACCCGATCCAGCGCGCGTGTGCGGTGGATCAACTCCTGCCGGTCGGGCGCCATGATCACCTGCTCCACCAGCGCGTCGACCACGGGGTTGCAGATGCCGGCGATGTTCTGGCTGCCGTTCTCGCGCGCCTTTTCGCAGTTGAAGTAGTCGCGCTGCTCGTTGCCGGGCGAGAGTGATTGGCCCATCACATCCACCGTCATGTCGTAGTCGAAGGCGTCGGTGCGGACCTGATATTGCGCGGGGTCCACCGTGCGGACGCGCGCCTCGACGCCGAGGCGCTGCAGCCATTGCACATAGGGCAAGGCCACGCGCTCGAAGCTGGCGCCGTTGAGCAGGATCTCGAACTCGAAGCGCTGACCCTCGGCGTTGACCAGGCGCCGGTCGCGGATGGTCCAGCCGGCGTCGCGCATCAGGCCGAGCGCACGGCGCAGCCCGTCCCGGTTGTTGCCGCTGCCGTCCGTCACGGGCAGGCGGAACTCCGTCGTGAAGACCGAGGCGGGAAGCTGCGCGCGGAAGGGCTCCAGGATGGCAAGCTCGCGCCCCTCCGGCATCCCGCTCGATGCGAGTTCGCTGTTGGAGAAGAAGCTTGTCGTGCGCGCGTAGAGGCCGTTGAAGATGTTCGCGTTCAGCCATTCGTAGTCGAACACCTGCATCAGCGCCTCGCGCACGCGGGCATCCTGGAACATGGGCCGGCGCAGATTCATCACGAAGGCCTGCATGCCCGTCGGAAGCTGGTGGCGGATCTCGTCGCGCTTCACGAGATTGCGGCGCGCGGCCGGAAAGTCGTAGCCAGTCGCCCAGTTGCGCGCGATGTTCTCGGTCCGGAAGTCGATCTGGCCGGCCTTGAACGCCTCGAACGCCACAGTCACATCGCGAAAATACTCGTAGCGCATCACATCGAAATTATGCATGCCGCGCCGCGTGTTGAGGTCGCGCGCCCAATAATCCTCGACGCGGCGGTAGGCGATGCTGCGGCCGGATTCGAAGCGCTCGATGCGGTAAGGGCCGGAGCCGAGCGGCACGTCGAGGCTGGGCCGCGCGAAATCCCGCCCCTCCCAGAAATGCTTCGGCAGGATGTACATCTGGCCGAGGATCAGCGCGAGTTCGCGGTTCTCGTTCGTGCGGAAGCGGAAGGAGACGCGGCGGGGATTCTCGACCACCACCTCGCTCACATCGGCCCAATACGCGCGGTAGAAAGGGCGGCCCTGGGTGCGCAGCGTGTTGAAGGTCCAGGCCACGTCCTCGGCGGTGACGGGGCGGCCATCATGCCAGCGCGCCGTCTCGCGCAGTTCGAAGGTGACGCCCATGCGGTCGGCGGGGATTTCGACGATGCCGGCCAGGTGCGCGTATTCGGTCGAGGCCTCGTCGGCACTCTCGATCAGCAGGCTGTCGTAGAGGTTGGTGAGGCCGACGGCCGCCGTGCCGCGCAGGATGAAGGCGTTGAAGCTGTCGAAGCTGCCGAGCGCCGTCAGCGCCACCTCGCCGCCCTTGGGTGCCGTGGGGTTCACCCAGGGCCAGTGCGGGAAATCCGCTGGCAATGCGGGCTCGCCGAGCAGCGAGAGCGCGTGGGTTCGAATGGGCGTCGCGGGCGGCGTTTGGGCCACCGCGGCGATGGGAACGAGGCCGAAGCCTGCGGCAAAGAGATCACGTCGTTGCATCTGCAAGACATTGGGGGCAGCCCGCCCCCGGGACAAGGTTTTCACGCTGCGAGCAGCGCCACGATTTCCGGCAGCAGTGCCGCATCGCCCACCGCGATCACGTCGCCCCGGCTTTCGAGGGTGAGCGCCTGGCCCCGCCAGTCCGTCATGCGCCCGCCCGCGCCCTCGATCACGGGCACCAAGGCCGCCCAGTCCCAAGGCTTCAGCGTCCCCTCAACCACGGCATCAACGAGGCCGAGGGCGATCAGCCCGTAGCTGTAGCAATCGCCGCCCCAGGTCACGCGGCGTGCGGCCCGGCGCACGCGCTCGAAGCGCATCGCACCCTCCGCGTCGAAGATGTCAGGCGAGGTACAGGAGAGTTCCGCCGTGGCGAGCGAGGCGCAGGGCCGGCACGCGGCGCGCCCGCCCATCGGGCTCATGAAGCGCGTGGTCTGGCCCGCGACGCCCACCCATCGTTCGCGCGTCACTGGCTGGTCGATCAGGCCGAGTACGGGTTCGCCGTGCCGCAGCAGGCCGATCAGCGTGCCGAACAGCGGGCGCCCGGTGAGGAAGGCGCGCGTGCCGTCGATGGGGTCGAGGACCCAGAGGTATTCTGCGTCGCCCCGTTCGGTGCCGTATTCCTCGCCCATGATGCCGTGGGCCGGGAAGCGTTCGCCCAGAAAGGAGCGCAGCGCGCGTTCCGCGGCGCGGTCCGCCTCCGTGACGGGCGAGGCGTCGCCCTTCGCCTCGACGAGCAGGGCCGAGCGGAACAACGGGCGGATGATCCCGCCGGCCAGGTCCGCCGCGGCCTCGGCCGCCGCGAGGAAGGCCGGATCGATCAGGGCAGCGTCGCCGGCGCCGTCGCCAGGCTGCGCAGGTAGAGGATCACATCGGCGCGGTGGGCCGGGTTGTTGATGCCGGCGAAGGCCATGCGCGTCCCGGGCATGGCGCGGTTGGGTGCCGCGATGAAGGCGTTGAGTGCCTCGTAGTCCCAGGGTTTGTCGGCGAGCGCGCGGTTGGCGGCGCTGTAGTTGAATCCGGCCGACTGCGCATGCAGCTTGTTCACGATGCCCCACAGGTTGGGGCCCACGCCGGCGCGGCCGCCCTCCGCGAAGCTGTGGCAGGAGGCGCAGAGCCGGTTGGCCAGGGCGCGGCCACTTTCGGCAGTGGCCGCCGCCAGGAGGGGCCCCACCGGCTCGATGGCCGGGGCGGCCGCGGCTGCGGCGGGGGCCGGTGTCGTCTGCGGCGTGCCGCCGATGTTGATCGCCGCCGTCTCAAGCCGCTTGGGATGGACGATGAGCCCGCCGATCACGCCGGCACCCATGAATACGACGCCCGCGGTCAGGACCGCTGCGACCATCTTGTTGATTTCGAGGCTCATGCCGACCTCACCCTTCCGAAGTGGCGGACCGCCCTGGCGCGTTTGCGCGAAGCTCGGCCCTGACTTATGCGTGCCATCCATTACAGGCGGCGCTGCGCTGCATCAACCGCCCCTGACCCCTTCGGCCAACGGATTTCGCTTGAACCCCATCATCATCATCCCGGCACGAATGGCCGCGACGCGCCTGCCCGGCAAGCCGCTGGCCGATATCGGCGGCCGGCCCATGATCGTCCATGTGCTGGAGCGCGCCCGGGAAGCGGGCGTCGGCCCCGTCGCCGTGGCCGCGGGCGAACCCGAGATCGTCGCCGCCGTCGAGGCCGCGGGCGGCCGCGCCGTTCTGGTGGCCGACGACGTGCCGAGCGGGACCGACCGCATCCACCGCGCCCTCGCACAGCTCGACCCCTTCCGCGCGCATGACGTGGTGATCAACCTGCAGGGCGACTTCCCGACCCTTTCGCCCGACCTTCTGTGGTCCGTGCTGAAGCCCCTGGCGGATCGCGGCACGGACATCGGCACGCTCGTCTGTCCCATCGCCGACGAGGCGGAGGCCAACACCGCCTCCTTCGTCAAGGCCGCCTGCGCGTTCACGGGTGAGGCCGAAGTGGCGCCCGCGCTGTATTTCAGCCGCAACCCGATCCCTTGGGGCGAGGGGCCGCGCTGGCACCATATCGGCGTCTACGCCTATCGCCGCGCCGCGCTGGATCGCTTCGTGGCGCTGCCCGAATCGCCGCTCGAACAGCGCGAGAAGCTCGAACAGCTTCGGGCGCTGGAGGCCGGCATGCGGATCGGCGCCGCCCGCGTGGCGCACGGCCCCTTCGGCGTGGACACGTCGGACGACCTCGAACGCGCCCGCCAACTCCTGTCAGGCTGAACCGCACATGTCCCACACCATCGCCTTCCAGGGCGTCCGCGGCGCTTATTCGGACCTCGCCTGCCGCCACGCCTATCCCGGCTGGACGACGCTGCCCTGCCCGAGCTTCGAGGCGGCGATGGCCGCGGTGCGCGATGGCCGGGCCACGCTCGCCATGCTGCCCTGCGAGAATTCTCTGGCCGGCCGCGTTCCCGACATCCACCGGCTGCTGCCCGAATCCGGCCTCTCGGTGATCGGCGAGCATTTCGAGCGGGTGGAGCATTGCCTGCTGGCCCGGCCCGGCGCCACGATCGCCACGATCCGCCGCGCGCACAGCCATCCGATGGCGCTCGGCCAGGTGCTCAAGGTCATCAAGGAGCTGAACCTCACGCCCGTCATCCAGGCCGATACGGCGGGCGCGGCCGAACTCATCGCGCGCGACGGCACGGCGGAGGACGCGGCCATCGCCAGCGAACTCGCCGCCGAGGTCTATGGCCTGGAGATCCTGCGCCGCAATGTCGAGGATGCCTCGCACAATACGACGCGGTTCTACGTGATGTCGCAGGAGCGGCGCGTGCCGCCGGTGGCCGAGGTGGCGCACCCGGTCACCACCTTCGTCTTCCGCGTCCGCAACATGCCGGCGGCGCTCTACAAGGCGCTGGGCGGCTTCGCGACCAACGGCGTGAACATGACGAAGCTCGAATCCTACATGCTGGATGGCGCCTTCACCGCGACGCAGTTTCTTTGCGACGTGGACGGACACCCGGACGATCCCGGCCTGTTCCGCGCGCTGGAGGAGCTACGCTACTTCTCGCGCGAGCTGCGCGTGCTCGGCACCTATCCGGCCAGCCCGTTTCGTCTGGCGCATGAGGGGCGTTGAAGCCTGATCGGCTTCAGTTGAGCCGGCGGACCGGCTCCACGCCTCCCGGAATGGGCAGGCCCCGTCGGCGCAAGCATGCCTCATAAAGCCGCGCCTCCGCCTCGCGCTCCTCGGTTGTCACGCGGCGGACATTTGTCTGGTTGTCGAAGTTGATCTCACGCCGGATGGCGCGCACCTCCGGGCTGCGCACCGCCTCGGCGCGGCATTCCGGATCATCCATGACCGGCGGGGGGATGATGGGCTCGAGTTGCGTGCAGCCCCCGAGGAGCAGCGCGCCGAGGATCGGAAGGAGTTTCATGCGGCAAGCCAGTCCTCGATCAGGCGCCGCGCGATGCTGTCCACGCGCGGCAGGGAGAAGCCATGCGCTTCATGGTTCCGCAATTGGTCGCGACTGAACCAACGGGCATCCTTCAGCTCCTCGGGGTCGATGGTGATGTGTTCGGTCAGGCCCTCGCCGTAGAAGCCGATCATGATGGATGAGGGGAAGGGCCAGGGCTGTGACGAATGGTAGCGCACCAGGCCGACGGCAATGCCCGCCTCTTCCATCACCTCGCGCCGGACGGCCTCCTCGAAGCTTTCGCCGGGCTCCACGAAGCCGGCCAGCGTCGAATACATGCTGACATTGGGAAAGCGGTGCGAATGGCCGAGCAGGCAACTGTCGCCGCGCACGACCAGCATGATCACGGCCGGGTCGGTGCGTGGGAAATGCTGCGCGCCGCAACTCGGGCAGGCCATGGCATTGCCGGCGCTTCGCGGCTCGGTCGCCGTGCCGCACACGCCGCAAAAGCGGTGCTTCACGCGCCAGTGCATCAGGCCGCGCGCATGGGCGAGCATGCTGGCCTCGCCCTCCGGCAACAGGCCGGCCACACCGCGCAGGTCGGAGAAGGCGCCCATGGCTGGCGGCAGCAGCGGCAACGGATCGTCGGTGTTGGAGCAATCCACCGCGAATACCGGGCGCTTTTCCCACAGGCCCAGCAGCGCCCAGGGACCACCCGCCATCCGCACCGCCTCGGCGCCGGAACGGCTGAGGAGAACCGCCTCGGGCTGCCCCTGCTCTATTCCCCGCATCAGGCTGCGTGAGCGCCAGACGGGGACAAAGAGAGCGGCCTCGTCAGCCAGGGCCGCCGCGACCCAGGCTGCATCATCCCGCTGGCCGGAGCAGCGGTCGAGCGGGCTGCCGGTGTAGACGTTCTCGCGGCTGGCGGGGATCATGAGCATGGCCGCACCCTGCCATGGCGCGGCGGGAGCGCCAACCGGGGGAGGCGAGCCCCCCGGGGAAAGGGCCTCAGTAGCGGCCGATGAAGAACGCCGCGATGAAGGCGACGATGACCAGCACGAGGCTGACACCGAGCACCCACCGCATCATGTTCATCTTCCGCCCGCCGCTCGCTTCGGTGGCCGTCATGCGGTGCTTGGATCTATCTTCTTCCATTCACGCGGAACGCATATGTGTCACCGCGGTTGCGCCTCAGGTCTCACGCAGGCGCGGCCAGTTGGCGTCGGCGCGCGCAATGTGGCCGGCGATGTCGCGCTCCCAGCGCCGCTGGATGGTGCGGTCGTAGTTGAGGTAGAGCCGCCCCTCGACGATCCGCCATGCCTCGGGGTCGGTCGAAGCGGTGTAGCCATTTGCCACCGCCCAGGCGCAGAAGCCGCCATAGGCCGGGGCATGGGCCGCCGGGTCGGCCGCGAAGCGGGCCAGGTGCGCCGCACTGGCGAAAAGCCAGCGCGCGCCCGCCCACTCCATCGCGTGTTCCGATTGGCCGCGCACCGGGCGCCCCTCGGCGAAATACGCCACCACATCCGTGCCTCGGACCGCCACGCCGCGCTCGGAAAACACCTTCGCCTGCGCGAGGCCGGGCAACAGAAGCAGGCCGAAGAGGGAGCGTCGGGGTAGGGTGATCATGCCGGGGGTTCCATTCTGTTCGCCCCGATTACGTGGCGGCCTCCGCAAAGGTTACGCACCCCCCCATGCAAGAGTGCGGGGGCCGTGCTATATCTCCTTGCGGAAGGTCGGCGCGGACGGGCTCCTCGCCAACCCGGTCAGATCCGGAAGGAAGCAGCCGTAACGAGTTCTTGCTCGGGTCGATGTCCGGCCTTCCACCTCACTTTTCTTGGCGCGGATGATGCCCAGCGATCTTATCGGCGACATCAGCCCCGAGGAGGGCCTGCCCGAACCACCGCCCCCCGAAGGGCCGGGGCTATTCGGATTCGATGATGCGCCCCCCGCAGTCGTCGCGGCACCAGTTGCCGCCAAGCCCACGCCCTATCGCGTTCTGGCCCGCAAATACCGCCCGCAAATCCTGGACGACCTGATCGGCCAGGAGGCGCTGACCCGCACGC
>Ga0105047_10009335_pt1 | contig 16169 bp, 12 predicted proteins | sample MAT04_FD_78384 | JGI IMG/M metagenome (GOLD analysis project Ga0105047, IMG submission 78384) | Freshwater microbial communities from Lake Fryxell liftoff mats and glacier meltwater in Antarctica - MAT-04 (megahit assembly) | ecosystem: Environmental > Aquatic > Freshwater > Ice > Liftoff...
CCACCCCTGCGAGGAGCTCTCGCGCCGGCACGCGCTCCGCGCACGGCATTATCAGCGCGTGCCCCATCGAGACGCGGATCGCTTTTCGGTACAGCGGATCCGCCGATCGATCGTCCAGCAGAACCGCGCCCGCGCCGAACGCCGCTGCGTTGCGGTAGAGCGCGCCGACGTTGTCGTGGTTCGAGATGCCGATACCCACCACCACGAGTGCTGACCCAGAGCCCCGGAGCAGCGCTTCGACGTCCGGCAGCTGGCCGCGCTCGCCGGCGGCGAGACACCCGCGGTGCACGTGGAAGCCGACGACGCGATCCATCACCTCGGGAGGCGCGACATAGATCGGGGTGTCGGAGGGCAGGACCGCGCGCATCGCGTCGAGGCGATTCGTGCCCAATAGTATCGAACGAAAACGGAAGCGCGACGGCCGCGACGCCCACAGCTCGACGACCTTGCTTCCTTCTGCGACGAAGACGCCGCGGCGGCCCACCAGGTCCGCCTCCTTCAGCGCGCGATAGTCGTCGAAGCGAGGGTCCTCGATGTCATCGACGGGGATGATCACTAAAAACGCCAGTCGACGCCGGCGTAGCTGTAGAAGCTCTCCTGCAGCGGAACGAACGGCAGCACGGCATCCGCGCCGAGGATCGCGCAGGTCGGATCGGGGACCGCGCCAAGGCAGCGTTCGGGCGGTCGAGCGATCGCGACGTCCTCGCGCGTGTAGCGCACCATGCCGCGCAGGAGGAGTCGGCCCGGAAGCATCTCGCGCGCAAAGGTATAAGTCATGTCGAGGCCACCCTCGAGCGCGCCCACGCCGCCGACGTACGCGCGCATGTCGATAGTCGGACGAAATCCGCCGAAATCGCGGCCCACCGCCAGCTGCACGATCGCCTTCTTGTCGGTCTGCGCGTCGACGATACCCATCAGCTGGCCGCTGATGTCGGCGATCGCCGGGTGGCGGAAGGTCGCGCCGACCACCGGCATCAAGCGCAGCGCGGCGACGTCGACCGAGCCCGGTCCGCCGGCCTCGCGGATCTGCATCGTGAGCGCGACGTACGGCTCGAAGCTGTCGACCACGCGATAGCCGAGCCGGGCGCCGAGCTCGTCGTACACGGCCTGCAGCGACACCGCGTCGAACGGCACGATCGGCGCGCCGTTACCGTCGACCACCGTCTGGTTCACGCCGACCGCGTTACCGGCCGGGTCGAAGCGATAGCTATACAGCGTAGAGAAGGCGTAGATCACCGTCGCGTAGCGCGAGGCCGACACGCGGAGGTGGAGGTTGCGGGAGGGCGCGTAGCTGGCCAGGAGATCGATGCTCTGCAGCGCGGTGCCGGCCTTGATGAAGTCGACCCACCCGGTGAGGAAGAGATCGAGATCGTCGCGGATCGCCCAGCCCGCGTCGACGTACGCGAACATGCGATCGAGCCCGCCGCCGTTCTTGTTGGCGATGGTCAGCCCGTAGGCGAAGTCGGCGAAGATCGGACCCACCCGCGCGCTCCCGAAGAGACCGCCCCCGATCCAGTCGGTGCTGAAATCCTCGGTCTTTCGCAGCTGCCAGTTGTAGACGTGCGGGTTGCCGGTCACGCCGCCGTAAATACCGAGCTTGATCTCGGGGAGGATGCGGAAGCGCAGCGCGCCACCGTCGACCTGCGCGTAGCCGGCCTCGCGGATGGCCACTCGTCCGAGCGCGATACCGAAGCGCGGCCCGTCGTCGCGGCGAAAATCGAGCGCGCCATAGCTGGCGTAGGCCGCATTGATGCGGCGATCGGTGAGTCTCCGCGCGCCCGCGTTGCCGCGATACTCCAGATCGAGGTGCAATCCGAAGTCACTTCCGCCGATGCGGTCGTAGTCGAGCGTGGCGCGCGCGCGCACCAGATCGATGTCGTTCGCGTCTTGGCGCACCGTCTCCATGTGATCGCCGAACAGCGACAGATGCGCGCTGATCCGCTCGCCGTCCTCGATCAGCCGCTGGCCGGGCGTGTCCTGCCCCGGCAAGAGCGGCACCGCGCGCGACGGCAGCGGCGCGGTGATCTCGACCTCGCTCGCGATCGGCTCCATCGCGCCCGCGTTCGACCAGCGCGAGAGCGACCCGGGGATCAGCGTCGAAGCCTTGCGTTTCCCGCTCACCGTGGGGATCGCGGGGGCCTCGACGACCGGTGCCTTCTTCGTCGAGACGGGCGGCGGAGGCGGCGGCTCGGGCTCGACGGGTGATGGCGAGGGCGACGGAGACGGCGTCACCACCTCTTCGGGCGGCTCCTCGGGCGTCTTCTTCTTCTTCTTCTTCGGCTTCTTCGCCTTCAGGCACACGCCCGTCGGATCAGGCCTCGCCTCGAGCGGAGCCGCGACGAATGCGAGCGCGATCGCCAGCACCAGAGCGTATCTCATCGCTTGAGCCTCTTCGGCGCGGCCGGCAAGTAGGTCGACTGCTCGAAAGTGAACTGGTTGTGGCACTCACCGCAGTCGGTCGATTTTCCGGCCGCGAAGGGACCGGCCACCGCGACGTTCGGACCCACCGCGAGATCCGCGGTGTGGAACACCGAGCCGCGATAGTCGGAGAGGTGACAGCTCCAGCACTTCTTTCCGATGCGATAGTTACCCGCGTTGTGGCACTCGCGGCAGTCGAGCGTGCGGTGCACGCCCTCCAGCACGAAGCCGGTCTCCATGTGCGAGAAGGTCGTGGGCCGCCAGCCGAGCTGCTCGTGGCAGCGCCCGCACTCTTTGCCGAACGCGCCGGCGTGGATGTCGTCCTGCACGTGGCACTGGCCGCACTGCTCGCCGCGGCCGCGCTGCAGCGTCCCGCCGCTGTGGCAGAGACCGCACGCGACCACCGTGTGCGCGCCCGTCAGCGAGAAGCCGGCCCGCTCGTGATACCCATTTCGCGGCGGCGATTTCCAGGTCTCGGACGCGTGGCAAGCGGCGCACTCCAGCACCTTCTTCGGCGCCGCGCCGACCTTCAGCTCCTTCTCGATCAGACCCTCGCCGACCGGGCGGACATAGATGCCGTGCGGATCGGAGTGACAGGTCGAGCACTCCGTCCCGGGTGCGGTGAAGGAGAGATCGATCTGCGCACCCGCAGGCGCCGCGACCGGGCGGATCTTCTCGTTCGTCGGCGTCGTGAAGTGACAGCGCTGGCACTCGATCCGCGCATGGACGCCGGTGCGCACGAAGGGAGTATGAATATCGTGATCGAATTTCGGCGCGCCGCCGGAAGTCTCGTGACACTTCTCGCACTGGTCGCCGAGCTTCTTCTCGTGTACGTCGTCCTTGGCGTGACACTCGACGCAGGACAGCGTGTCGATCTTGAATTTCCGGCCCGGATGGCAGCTCGCGCAGTCGACGATGCCGTGAAAGCCGGTGAGCCCGAAGCGCGCGTCGCGGTTGTGATCGAACGCGACCACCGTCCACTCGCGGCCCCCGGTGTGGCACTTTGCGCATTCCTTCCCGAGCTCGCCCTTGTGCAGCTTGTCCTCGTGGCAGCTCAGGCACTGCGGATCGAGGCCGGTGTACTTCACCGCGCTCTTGCAGGCGGGTGAGTCACCCAGCTTCGCGGGCACGTGGCAGCGGTTGCAGCTCGGCTCGGCGTGCGCGCCCTCCAGCTTGAAGCGGGTGACCGAGTGATCGAACTTCGACGTGCGATCTCCGCCGCGCACGTGGCATCGCTCGCAGTTCTCCATGCCGAACTGCCCGCAGTGGGCCTCCTGGTGCTTGTGACAGTCGGCGCAGGCGGTCGACTCGAACCGCTCGAAGTTCTTCGGCTCCTTCGGGCGGTGACAGGACACGCAGTTGGCCTCTGCGTGTGCGCCGGTGAGCGAGAACTTGGTCTTGGTGTCGTGCGCGAACACCATCGTCTTCCAGCCCGGGCCGCCGTCGGGGTGACAGCCGTTGCAGGTCTCGGCGCCGAAGCGGCCGCGATGGATATCGACGTGGCAGCTGCTGCACTCCATCGACGGCTTCTCCGGCTTGCTACCGATCTTGTGGCAGGCCTTGCACTTGTTGTCGGCGTGCTGGCCCTTCAGCGGGAAGCGCGTCTCCTTGGCGTGATCGAAGCTGGTCTTCTCGAACTTCGTGCGCGGGTCGTGGCACGACTCGCACTTCCGCGACGCCGAGATGACCGACTTGTGCGAGTCCTCGTGGCAGCTCTTGCAGTCGTCGAACGACTTCACCTTGAACGTCTTGATGTCGTCGTGACACTTCTTGCACTCGTTCTTGGTGTGATTGCCGACCAGCGGGAACTTGGTCTTGTCGTGATCGAACTTCGTCGCGCCGAGGTTGGGCACGCGGCGCGAGTCGAAGTCGTGGCACACGGTGCAGTCGGAGAGGCGCACGTCGGAGAGGTCATGCGGCGTCTTGTGGCAGCTGGTGCACTCCGTCTTCAGGCCGAGGAACGACGTGAGGTCGGTCTTCGGCATCTTCTTGGTGTGGCAGGCCTCGCACTTCTGGAAGCGGTGCGCGCCCTCGAGCGGCCAGCCGGCGCGCTGATGCGGGAAGTTCTTCTTGCCGCCGAACGGTCGCCAGTCGGCGGTCGTCGCGCGCCCCTGCCCTGATCCCGGCGGCTCTTCCTTGTGCTCGGCGTGGCACTCCTTGCACTGCTTGGCCTTCACCTCGGGATCGGCGTGGAAGCCTTTGCCGCTCTCGATGCGCTGGCGGAGATCGCGGTGATCGTGGCAGCCGAGGCACTTCTTCTCGGGGACGCCGGTGCCACCTTCGTGGCACTTCTGGCAGTCGAGCGCGCTGTTGAGATGCGCGTGGCCCTTCGACATGGGACCAGGCGCCTGCGCCTCGGCCACGCCCGTCCAGCAGATCGCCCACGCGGCGAGGACAGCGACGAAGAGCCGCACTGCTGCTTATCTAGCATGAGCAGTGCCGCCGAGCGCCTTCGGGTAGCTACCCCTTCTCGAGGACGGCCTTGCGCAGCTCGGCGAGCTCGCGACGGAGGGCCGCGATCGGATCGTCGGGGTCCTCGACCGCTGCCTTGGCCTTCTTCTTCGCGTTCGGACGTCGATCCGGATCGGTCGGCGTGTCGTCGTCGAACGCGGTCGGCGGCTCGGGCTCCACCGGCGGCGGCGCCGCCTGCTGGGGTGGCGACTCATCGGGATGAGGCGGCGGCCGGGGTGGCTGCCCCTCGCCCCAGGGCGCCGTCGGGGGCTGTCCCCAGAAGCGCGCCAGCGCGTTGGTCGCCGCGAAAGGCAGCGTCGCGAAGGGATTGAACGGGGCGATGGCCGCGGCGCCGCTCTTGGCTTGCTGGTAGAGCTCGAGCGCCCACGTCATGTAGCGCCCGAAGAACTCGGCGAGCGCGTCGTCGCTCATGCGCACCAGCTGGATCAGCAGCGGGAGCGGGAGCAGCCGGGCGGTGCGGCCGTTCTCGAGGATCATCTGCGCAAGAGTCACCTGGGTGAGGTCCTCGTTCGTCTTTGCGTCGACGATGCGGACGTCCTTGCCGGTGCGGATGATCTCGGCCAGCTCGTCGAGCGTGATGTAGCGACTTCCCGCGGTATCGTACAGCCGCCGGTTCGCGTACTTCTTGATCAAAACCTCGGTTGTGCGCTGCCGCATCTTCCCCTATCTAACACGTGGCCTCCAGACTGGCCAGCAGTGCCTTATATTGCACTGCACAACACAGCGCTTGACGAGTACGGCGTCGAAAGCTAGCTTGAGATCTGAAATTGCTGCAGCGCAGCGAAGTCCGGCGGTGAGCGCTGGCGAGGCTGTGCGCCGCAGCAGGAAAGAGGAAGTACGATGGACTGGGACACCTGGAAGAAGGGATTCGAGGCCTGGGAAAAGGCCACTGCCGAGCTGATGGAGACGTACCTGCGGAGCCCGTCGGTGCTCGAGCCGGCCGGCCAGATGCTGACCCTCGCGATGAAGGCGAAGGCGGCGAGCGACAAGGCCGCCGCGCAGTGGTGGGGCAGCGTTGGCCTGCCGACCAAGCGCGATCAGGAGCGCACCCTGCACGCGATCCACCAGCTCGAGTCCAAGCTCCTCGATCTCGAAGAGCGCCTCGCTCAGAAGCCGTGACCACCATGGACCTCGAGCTCAGGCCGACGCCTTGCGATCTCTTCGCGCGCCTCGACGAGCGCCGCGACCGTCCCCGCTTCTGGGTGCCCGATGGCACCTCGTGGCGGCCCGTCACGTGGGGCGCCTTTGCGCTCGACGTGGAGAAGGTGGCCCGCGCGCTGGAGGCCATCGGCCTCGCGCCGGGTGATCGCGCGGCGATGCTCGGGCCGAGCAGCGTGTCCTGGTTCGCGAGCGCGCTCGGGATCCAGGCCGCGCACGGGGTGATGGTGCCGATCTACCCGGCGTCCACCGCCGATCAGGTGGCGTACGTGGTCGCGCACTCCGGCGCGAAGGTGCTGTTCATCGACGGCGAGGCGCTGTTCGAGCGCGTGCTCGAGCGGTGGAGCGAGCACGCCAACGTCCAGCGCTTCATCTGGGCGGGCGAGCCCAGCGCGCTCGAGGCGATCGTCCACAACGTGCGCGCGCGCGGTCGGCCGGTGCCGTCATCGGCCGAGCTCGATCGGCGCGTGATGCCGCTGTCGGCGCTGCTGGCGCGGGGGCGCGATCTGCGCGCGAAGGATCCGGCGGCGTTCACCCAGATGCTCTCGTCGCTGTCGCTCGATCGTCCGGGGACGATGATCTACACCAGCGGCACCACCGGCAATCCGAAGGGTGTGGTGCTCACGCACCGCAACTTCGCGTCGAACGCCCGCGACTGGATCGTCGCGCTCGAGGGCCGCGCGAAGGAGAACCAGGTCGATCTCTTCTGGCTGCCGCCGAGCCACATCTTCGGCTGGGGCGAGCTATGTAACGGCAACATCCTCGGCTGGACGAGCTGGCTGGCGACACCCAAGGACGTGCTCGAGAAGATGCCGATCGTGAAGCCGAGCGTGTTTCTCAGCGTCCCGGCTTACTGGGAGAAGCTGGCGCAGCAAGCGCTGGCGATCGAGGACCCGGTCGCGCGAAAAGCACACCTCGTCGCGGCCACTGGCGGCAACCTGGAGATGTGTCTCTCGGGCGGCGCGGGGCTCAAGGCGCGGGTGAAGGAAGTGTTCCTCGACGCTGGCATCCTGCTGCTCGAGGGCTACGGGCTCACCGAGACCTCACCCACCCTGACCCTCAATCGGCCCGATGATTTCCGCTTCGATACGGTCGGAAAGCCGCTCGCCTCGGTGCGCGTGAAGCTCGCCGCCGATGGAGAGATCCTCGCCAAGGGCCCCAACGTCTTCCTCGGGTATCACGAGGATCCCAAGGCGACCGCGGAGGCCTTCGACGAAGGGGGCTGGTTCAAGACCGGTGACATCGGGCGCTTCACGGAGGATGGCTTTCTTCGCATCGTCGATCGCAAGAAGGAGATCCTGGTGACCGCGGGAGGAAAGAACGTGCCGCCGCAGAACATCGAGCTGCGGTTCAAGGACGATCCGGAGATCGCGCAGCTCGTGGTCTACGGTGATGGGAAGAAGTTCCTCGTCGCCGGCGTCTGGCTGCACGCGGCGATCGGGCCGGAGACGCATGCGCGCGTCGAGGCCCGGATCGCCGAGGTGAACCGCGATCTTGCGAGCTACGAGACGATCAAGAAGTTCACGATCATGGAGCGCCCGCTGACGATCGAGGACGGGTTCCTCACGCCGACGCTGAAGCTCAAGCGCAAGAAGGTCTACGAGGCGTTCGGCGCCCAGCTGGAGGCGCTGTACGCGTGACCGACCCCTGGGCGTCGCTACTCGAGCGCGCGCTGGCGACCAAGCCGCGCATCGGCATCACGCCCGCCGACGTGGTGTTCCGAGAGAACAAGTGGCGCCTTCTCCGCTATCGGCCGGGCGCTGCGGGCCGCACGAACAAGACGCCGGTGCTCCTCGTGCCGTCGCTGATCAACCGCTGGTACGTGCTCGATCTGCTCCCCGGGCGGAGCTTCGCCGAGTACATGGTGGCGCAGGGCCACGACGTCTTCATCATCGACTGGGGCACGCCGGGTGACGAGGACCGCGATCTCGATTTCGACATCATCGCCGACAAGTACCTGGCCCGCGCGCTGCGCAAGACCTGCGAGGCCGCGGGCGCGCCGAGCGCCCATGTGCTCGGCTACTGTCTCGGCGGCACGCTCGCGGCCATCCACGCTGCGCTGAGGCCGGCCCAGATCGCGTCCCTGGTGGCGATGGCCGCGCCGATCCAGTTCGTCGACGACGGCCTGCTGTCGCTGTGGACGCGGGTGAAGAGCTTCGACGTCGAGGCGCTGATCGACGGCTTCGGGAACGTCCCCTGGCAGCTGATGCAGGCCAGCTTCGAGATGCTGAAGCCCACGCTCAACATGGCCAAGAGCATCCAGCTCGTCGAGCGCGCCTCCGACGATCAGTTCCTCGATGCGTTCTTCGCGATCGAGACGTGGGGCCACGACAACGTCTCGTTCCCCGGCGCCGCGTACAAGAAGTACATCACCGAGCTCTACCGCGACGACGCCCTGGTCAACGACAAGCTCTTCATCTCGGGGCAGCTCGTGAAGCTCGAGAACATCGCCTGTCCGACCCTCGCGGTGACCTTCGAGCACGATCACATCGTCCCGCACGCCAGTGCCGCGGTGCTGCTGGAGCGGATCGGCGCGACGAAGAAGGAACGTATCCATCTGCCCGGCGGCCACGTCGGCGCGGTGGTCTCCCAGAAGGGCGCGAAACATCTCTGGCCCAAGCTTTCAGAGTGGTTTTCGCAGGCCGTCTGACCGCGTTGCTGCGGCGCAACATGCGATGCGGCATCGGTCATGTTGTGGTGCAGCATTTTTTTCGTTGACGAGGTCGATTCGCCCGCCTAGTTTGCGCTCGATCCTCATGTTGCAGCGCAATCTCATCGCCGCCCCAACGATCGCCTTGCTTGCCGCGTGTGCGGCGCCGCCCCAGCCGAGCCCGCAGGACCTGGTCGACACGTCGCTCCGCGGCGTCGGTATCTTCGCCGAGATCACCGGCTTCGGCAGCAACCCCGGCGGGCTCAAGGGCTACGCGTACGTGCCGGACAACATGCCGCCGAACGCGCCGATGGTGCTCGCGCTGCACGCCTGTTCGCAGAACGCGACCACCTACCAGAACGCGGGTTGGAACGCGGTCGCCGACCGGCTCAAGTTCTACGTGCTCTATCCCGAGCAGCAGAGCCGCAACAACGGCCTCAGCTGTTTCAACTGGGCCGGTGAGTTCGGCGACCCGACCAACCTCACCCGCGGCGAGGGCGAGAACCAGTCGACGATCCAGATGATCGAGAAGATGAAGGCCGATCACTCGATCGACGCGAGCAAGATCTACATCATGGGCCACTCCGGCGGCGCCGCGCAGACCGCGCTGATGATCGCCACCTGGCCCGAGGTCTTCGCAGGCGCCGGCATGATCGCCGGAGTGCCGTACAACTGCACCACCACCTTCACCCAGGTCAACACCTGCCTCTCGCCCGGCATCAACCGCACGCCGATCGAGTGGGGCGATCGTGCCCGCGCCGGCAACCCCAACTACATGGGCCCGCGTCCCCGCGTGCAGATCTGGCACGGCACCTCCGACACCACCGTCACCCCGACCAACATGAGGGAGCTGATGGAGCAGTGGACCAACACGGCCGGCATCGATCAGACCGACGACGCGACCGACATGGTCGATGGCGCGACCCGTCGCCGCTACAACGACGCCGGCGGCGTCACTCGGGTCGAGACGATCGAGATCCCCAACATGAGCCACGGCACGCCGGTCGATCCGCAGGCGGGCTGCGGCACCGCGGCCGCGTTCTTCCTCGACGCCAACATCTGCGCCGTCGAGCGCATGGCCGAGTTCTTCGGGCTCACCGGCGTCGGTCCCCTGCCCGACACCACGGCGCCGACCGTGTCCTTCACCGCGCCGCGCCCCAACGCGATGGTCAGCGGCGTCGTCGCGGTGCAGCTCACCGCGATGGACAACGTCGCGGTCACCAGCGTCGCGATCTCGGTGAACGGGACCGTGCGCCAGACGCTCTCGAACGCGCCGTACAGCTGGAGCTGGTCGACCGCGGGCCTCGCCAACGGCACCTATACGCTGCACGCGGTCGCGTCCGACGCGGCGATGAACCGCGGCACCGTCGAGGTCACCGTCACCCTCACCGGCGGCACCGTCGACACCCAGAATCCGACCGTCGATCTCACCTCGCCGGCCAGCGCCGCGACCGTCTCTGGCACCGTGCAGCTGCGCGCCTCCGCCCTGGACGACTTCACCGTCGCGAAGGTCGAGTTCCTGGTCGACAACAACAAGGTCGGCGAGTCGACCATGAGCCCGTACTCATACTCATGGGATAGTACGAGCGTCGCGCCCGGAAGCCACCGCCTCTCGGCGCGCGCCATCGACGGCGCCGGCAACACCCAGCTCGACGACGACACCACCGTGACGGTCGAGCGCCTGGTCATCACCGAGGGCTTCGTCGAGACCTTCTCCGGCGCCAATCGCTCGCCCGACCGCCCCGGCTGGGCGCTCGGCGACTGGCGCTCGGACGCCGCCGACCACACCGGCATGGCGAGCAGCGGCTCGATCCAGGCCGCGGTGACCGCCGACAGCAACAGCGTCGAGGCCAGCGCGACGGTGCCCGTGCGCATCGGGACGACCGACACCGAGCTGGCGCTCTGGCGCCGCATGGCCCTCCGCCCGGCGAGCGCCGCGGCGAGCGCGGCCTTCCGCGTGACCGTGACCAGCGCCGGCTCGGACACCGTCGTGCTCGAGACCACCGCTTCGGCGTCCGCGGTCACCGAGGGCGACTGGACCGAGGTCAAGGCAGACCTGGCCGCGTTCGCTGGCCGCGACGTCACGCTCCAGTTCGAGATCTCCGCGAGCGACGCGTCGGGCCCGCTCACCGACGCCCGCGCCTGGATCGACGACATCCGGATGCGCTCGCCGACCGGCAACCCGATGCCCACCGACACCACGCCGCCTACGGCGCGCTTCACGTCGCCGGTCGCTGACACCACGGTGCGTGGCCTCATCACGGTGAAGGTCGAGGCCAGCGACAACACCGCGGTGACCGTCGTCTTCCTCTTCCTCGGTGGCGACCAGATCGGATCGGACTATCGCGCGCCGTACGAGTTCCTCTGGGACACCGCCGTGTTCTCCGAGGGCGCGCAGACGTTGACCGCGCGCGCGTTCGACGCCGCCGGCAACCTGGTCAACACCGACCTCGCGCTCACGGTCGCCCGCGGCGAAGAGCCGGGGCCGGAGCCGGATGTCACCACCGTCCCCGCCGGCCGCAAGTACTGGGGCTGCAACACCACCAGCGCTCCAGGCGATGCCGGGCTCTCTCTCCTCCTGCTCCTTGGCGTCGCTGCGCTCGTCCGCCGCCGCGCCTGAACCAAGAAAAGGGCTACAAAAATGCGACTTACTTTCGTGCTCAGCGCCACCCTTCTGTTTGCCGCTTGCGGCGGTGAGGACCTCACCGTGCCCGCACCGGTCGGCTCCACCGGCAAGTTCTCCACGTCGAACAAGATCCAGGCGCACCTCGACGGCAAGACGCTCTCGATGGTGACGATCCCCTCGCACCCCAACGGGTTCGACGAGGACGTGAACTTTGGCCAGGCCACGCAGTGCTACAAGACCGTTACGATGAAGCCGCAAGGCGGCCGCATCCAGGTCATCAGCGAGCTCGGCACGCTGATGAACGCGGCGATGACCGGCACCCGCGGGGAGTGCGACCACACCTCACTGTCGGCGCAGCTGACCTTCGATTCGACCGCGGTCCTCATCGAGAACGTGAAGAACAACGGCGCGTGTTTCGATTTCACGGTGACCTTCCCCGGCTTCGGACAGGAGGGCCGCGGCAGCCTGAACGCCGACGGGACCACGCTCATCCTCGAGCTGTTCTTCAAGGACCAGGCGACTGGCCATCGCTGCGCGGACGGCAACGTCGGCGACCCGACGGTGACGCTGAGCCAGGCGATGTTCACCGGCGACGCCAAGCAAACCTACTCGGTCCAGTGAGCTAGAAAAACATGCGCCGCATCGTCATCCCCGCACTAATCTCGATGATGTGGCCCTTCGCCGCCGTGGCGGTGGTGCCACCCCCCGGCCTGCACTATCCGGAGTGGGCCGAAGACAACGACCGGTCCTCGGATCCCACGCCGAGTGAGTTCAAGTTCATCAGCTATTTCTTCGCCCGCGCGACGATGACGAACCAGCTCGCGGATCCCTCCGGCTTGCGCGGCGTGTCGCTCGGCCCGATCGGCATCGGCGAGAACATCGGCAGCGCCACCCGCATCGGCAGCGACACGACCGCGTACTACATCGAGCAGCGCTGGATCCCGGTCCTCGCCTACTCACCCCACTTCGTCGACGGCCTCGCCACCGTGCGCGCGCAGTTCGAGGTCGACTTCACCTGGGGCCAGGCGGCCAACCAGATCCAGCAGAACCAGGGCGGCGGTCTCAACGCCGATCAGGTGAACATCCAGACCAAGAACATCAACGTCGCGCTCTATCCGACGAAAAATCCGTACAAGCTGTCGATCGTCCTCGGCACCCAGTCGATCTACGACACCGTCTACGATCCGGCGATCACGCCGCTCAACGACATCACGCGCACCGGATACAAGCTCACCTTCTTCGGCACCGACGCCACGGGGATCTCGGTCTACGGCCGCTACGGCGGCATGTGGAAGGCGAGCTTCATCCCCATCGGCGCCGCGCAGCCCGACAAGGCAACGAACAACGACGCTCGGCTCGCGTTCTCCTGGCTCGGCACGCTGGACTATGTCTATGCGTTCCAGCCGGGGACCAACGTCGGCATCTCGTTCTGGCATCTGCAAGACGACACCAAGGGCGCCGCCTTCGCCTACGAAGGTCTGGTGAAGAGCGGCCCCTCCTCCACCGGTTTGTTCGGGTTCACCGGCGTCCAGCGCTTCCAGATCGAGGCCCCGGTGGGCAACGTCGAGTATCTCGGCGCCCACTTCGATCACAACCTCAACTTCTCCACCTCGAACTTCGCCGCGTCGGGGTTCCTGATGGCGAACTTCGGCCAGTTCTCCACCACCAAGGTGGACACCATGCTCAACCAGCAGGTGGACATCGCCGGCCTCGCCGCCAACCTCGAGCTGATCTACAACTGGGGACAGACCGAGAACGACGTCTTCACCCTCGAAGGTATGTTCGTCACCGGCGACGACAACCCCAGCGACGGCAGCTACGGCAGCGCGTTCACGCTCAACCAGTACGGCTTGCCCGGCGCGGTCTGGTTCAACCACAAGACGCTCATCCTCTTCCCGTTCACGAACACCGTGAGCAACTATACCGGCGCGGTCACCGACATCTCGAACCAGGGCTACGGGCTCATGACCGCGATCGCCACCGGCCAGTGGGACATCGTCCCGAATACTTTCAACTTGAAGATCGGCGCAGCCATCGCCAACTCGGTCGCGCGTCCGCCGCCCACGGCGCTCGGCATCGAGCGCGGCAAGACCATCGGCGCCGAATTCAACGTCGAGCTGAAGTATCACATTCGATACCTGATGACGGTCGGCCTCCACGGCGCGGTGATGGCGCCGGGCAGCTACTTCACCGGCAATACTCAGGTCCTCGGCACCCCCTGGGCGGCCTTCACCACCTTCACCTGGTACGCGTTCTGAGGCCCACCAACATGCGCGCATTCATCGCTCTCCTGATGCTGAGCTCCGCCTGCGTACCTTCTTACACTCATCTCCCGCCGATCGAGTTCGAGGACCTCCCGTATCAGTCGCTCACCGGCCAGGCCTGGCCGGCGCGGGTGATCTCGCTGCCGAAGGTGGCCGAGCAATACGGGATGATCGAGGTCCCGGACATCACGTACATCGAGCTCAACCCGGAAGGCGCGCGCACGATCGTGTTCCTGCACGGGCTCGGCTCGTATCTGAAGTTCTGGCGTTACCAGCTCGATTACTTCGCCTCCAAGGGCTACCGGGTCATCGCCCTCGACATGGTGGGTTATGGCAAGTCATCCAAGCCCGCGAGCTTCCCGTACACGATGGAGGCGATGGGCGACGTGGTCCGCGAGACGCTCGAGCAGCTCGAGATCACCGACCCGGTCCTGATCGGCCACTCGATGGGCGGTCAGGTCGCGACCTCCTTCGCGATCCGTTTTCCCGAGAAGCTCACCGCGCTCGTGCTCACCTCGCCCGCGGGCTTCGAGACCTTTTCGGCCAAGGAGAAAGCCTGGTTCAAGCAGGTCTTCTCGACCGAGTTCGTCAAGATGACCTCGGAAGCCGGCCTGTACGTCTCGGTGAAGCGGAACAACTTCTATCGCTGGGACGACGACTATTCCTGGCTGATCGAGGAGCGCGTGCGCCTGGCGGGATCGAAGACCTTCGATAAGTACGCCTACGCGCAGGTGCGCTCGGTGCAGGGTCTCGTGAACACCGACTTCGTGCGCGGCAACCTCGCCCACGTCACGGTGCCCACGCTCATCATCCACGGCGATCAGGACCGCCTCATCCCCAACCCATTCCTCCATGGCGGCGAGTCGCGTGACTTGATGGAGGCGGCGGTGGCCAAGCTGCCAAAGTCGATGCTGGTGACCCTCGAAGACTGCGGGCACACCGTGCAGATCGACTGCCACGACAACTACAACAAGGAAGTCGAGACCTGGCTCGCGAGCCACGCTTCCGCACAGTGAAAAGGACCATCTCGTGAAGATCAGCGACCTCAAGATCATCGTGACCGGCGCCGCCCAGGGTATGGGTCGCCACTTTGCGCTCCGCCTGGCGGAAGCTGGCGCCTCCGTGGCCGCCGGCGACATCAACACCGACGCCCTCGCTTCGCTGGAAGCGGAGAGTCACGGCCGTATCTTCGGCCACAAGCTCGACGTGTCGAACGAGGCCGATGTGATCGCCTTCGTCGCGTGGTCGCGCGGCAAGATGGGCGGATTGAACGGCCTGGTGAACAACGCCGGCATCCTGCGCGATGGCCTGCTGGTGAAGAAGGATCGCACCACCGGCGCGATCACCAAGCTCGGGACCGACGCGTGGAACGCGGTCATCGGCGTCAACCTCACCGGCGCCACGCTGATGGTGCGCGAGGTCGTCGCGACGATGGCCGAGAACGGCGACAAGGGCGTCGTCGTCAACATGTCGTCGATCGCGCGCCACGGAAACCGCGGCCAGTCGAACTACTCCGCGGCCAAGGCGGCCCTCGCGGCCAACACCAAGACCTGGTCGCTCGAGTTCGCGTCCCTCGGGATCCGCGTCGGCGCGGTCGCGCCCGGCATGATCGAGACCCCGATGACGCAAGGCATGAACCAGAAGGCCCGCGACCACTGGGTCAGCCAGATCCCGGTCGGCCGCATCGGCTCGCCCGAGGACATCTGGATCGCGGTGAAGTTCGTGCTCGAGTGCGACTACTTCAACGGCCGTACCATCGACGTCGACGGCGGTCTCGCGTTCTGACGCCTTTTGCTGCGTCGCAACATTATTGTTGCGACGCAACAATTTCTCCTTGACCCCTCCCCTGCCCGGCCCTAAGATCCTCCCACGATCGCGGCAGGAAAACCGCCGTACGATCGAGAAAAGAAGGACCATCCAATGACCGACCAGAAGACTTCGCAGACGCAGCAAACGCCGAACACCGGGATGCCGAACGCCGCAGCGTTCTTTCCGTTCGCGGGCCTGTTCGAGGACCAGCTCCGCCGCTGGGAGGCGATGCAGAAGGAGTACGCCGCGCTCGAGCAGAAGAACGTCGAGCAGGCCCGCCTGATGATCGACGAGGGCGCCAAGATGCTCAAGGCCACGCTCGACCAGTCGGTGAAGGTGACCAACGAGTGGCGCAAGATCGCCCTCGAGACCACCCGCCAGTCCGTGGGAACGAAGGCCTGAGATGACCGCCACCGCACCGACGCCGAAGGACATCGTCCAACGCGAGGGTACGGCACGGCTGTACCGCTTCCGCCGCACGGATGGCCGTGCGGCGGACGCGGGGCTGCCCCTGCTGCTCGTCCCCTCCGTGATCAACCGCTGGTACGTGCTCGATCTCCGCAAGGGCGCGAGCGTCGCCGAAGCGCTGGTCGAGGCCGGCTTCGACGTCTGGTGCCTGGATTGGGGCGCTCCCGGAGACGAGGACCGCTACATCGAGTGGGACGACTTCCAGAAGCGCATCGGCCGCGCGGTGCGCACGGTGCTCGCGCAGACACAGCAGCCGAAGCTCGGTGTGCTCGGTTACTGCATCGGCGGTACGCTGACCGGCATC